>Ga0116172_10000055_pt1 | contig 109590 bp, 100 predicted proteins | sample AD_UKC083_MetaG_FD_89799 | JGI IMG/M metagenome (GOLD analysis project Ga0116172, IMG submission 89799) | Active sludge microbial communities of municipal wastewater-treating anaerobic digesters from USA - AD_UKC083_MetaG | ecosystem: Engineered > Bioreactor > Anaerobic > Digestate | place... | reverse complement strand
TTTACTCATTTTTTTGAGTGGATTGTCCAGACCCATGATACGACAACCTTCTTTTTTGATCATAGGTTCGGGAACGACAAAAGTTTCTCCGTAAAGAGAGTTAAAACGAATAGCCAAATCACGGGCCAATTCCAAATGTTGTTTTTGGTCTTCCCCGACCGGTACAGCCTGTGTATTATAAAGTAAAATATCTGCAGCCATAAGCACAGGATAATCAAAAAGTCCGACATTGATATTTTCCGGATGAGAAGCGGATTTATCTTTGTATTGAGTCATACGTTCCAATTCTCCCATTTTGGCAATACTGTTTAGTAGCCAACAGAGTTCCGCGTGTTCTTTGACATCAGATTGTTGGAAAATGAGACATTTTTTGGGATTGATACCCAGCGCCAGATAAGTTTTGGCAATATTGAAGATATTTTGTCGTAAGTCCTCGGGCTTTTGATAAACTGTGATGGCGTGTAAATCCACTACGGAAAAAATACAATCAAATTGATCTTGCACATCCACCCAGTTTTTGATTGCGCCAAAATAGTTACCAATGTGAATGTTGTTGGTTGGTTGAACTCCGGAAAAAATGCGTTTTTTGGACATAATTTTGTAGTTAATAATAACTATATATTAGATGAAAAAAGGCCTTGTGTAAAGCCCAAACAATTGCCGAATTTTAGCCGTATATAGTATATCGTATTTAGTATTTAGTATGTGATATACGATATACGAAATACGACATACGTTTTGTCTTGAAATAAAGGCGGTTTTGTGGTATATTATAGATAATTAATTATTAATAATATTAAATATATGTTTAAAGAAGGTGGTTGGAATTGGTTTAAAAGAGATAAAACCGATGAAGGGGAAAAAACAAAAAGAATCCCCGGTGGGGGCGACGGGGTTAATTTAGAGCAACATCCTTTTGCGGATGAAAAAGCCGAACAACAGCCTTATAAACATACTGATAAGCCAGTTATGGTTAAGGAAGGATATAAAGCTGTTGAAGATATTGAAAGCCACTATAGCGGTACGGGCAATCCTGAAGACATAATGATTGCGGAAGAGGAAGAAAAGGCCAAAGATCCTTATGCAATGTATAATGCGCAAGGAGATACCAGGCCGCCACAAAGAGAAGTGACTTTTGGAGATTATGAAGAAGATGAAAAATATTTTGATAAAATTGCGGATATGGGTGTAAAAATTGATGATAATAAAGATAAATTTAGTTTAACAGGCGATAAAGAAGAAAAATTTAAAACACCAACGGAAATTAGAGTTGAAACAAAGGCAAAAATAGGTGATAGCAAAAGAGAAAATTATAAAATATATAAAAACAGCAAAAGAAATTTTGGAAGAAAGCCTAAAAAAGACATAAGAACAGATGATAAAAAAATATTGGGAAAATAAAATTAAAAAAACGGCCGAAAGGTCGTTTTTTTGTTTGTCATCGCGAGTCCTGAAGGAACGCGGCGATCCCACAAATTTCAGAAAGCAGTGGGATTGCTTCTCCGCCATGGCGGATCGCAATGACACATAACATGGATGTTTTAATAATGATACTTGCGATTATGATTTATCATTTGTGCGCGATAGAGTTGTTCCAGCAGAACGACGCGCGCCATTTGGTGTGGGAAAGTCATTTTGCTTAAAGCGAGTTTAAAATTTGCTTTTTGTAAAACGCTTGAATGTAGTCCGAGTGGTCCGCCGAGAATAAATGTGAGTTCATCGCCCAGTTCTAACCAAGATTGCAGTTTGTCTGCGAATTTTTCACTTTCAAATTCCATGCCGTTTTCGTCCAATGCAATAATAAAAGAATTTTCCGGAATTTTAGCCAGGATATTTTGTGCTTCTTTGGCTTTGATTTTTTCGCGGTCGTCTTTTTCAGTAAAACTTTCTTCTTTGAGTTCAATAATATTTATCTTAAACCAAGCGGATAAACGTTTGAGATATTCGTTTTCAGCTTGCGACCAATAAGTTTCTTTGAATTTTCCGACAACGATGATGTTTATTTTCATAGTTTATAATATAGTAAGACCTCACCCTAACCCTCTCCTTCGTAAGGAGAGGGAAGCCAAACCTAACCTCACCCTAACCCTCTCTCCCGACACCAGACCCTTGCGGGTTGGTATGGGACCAGGCTTTGTAAGGAGAGGGGAGATGCTATCCAGTTTAGTTTAAAAAATAAAGAAAGGCAAGTTTTGACAGTTTTCAAAAACAAGCATAAGATATAAGGTAGGATTAATTAAATTTTTAATATATGCATGAAGGAAAAAGAGGAGAAATAAAAAACGATTTTGAAAAAGGAAAACCGATTTTGGTAACTCTTTGTTTGGAAAAACACAAAGATTTTGGCACGACTTCAAAAAAGTTTTATTTGAAGTATGTTTTGGATGAAAATGTAAGCTTGTCGGTTGATTTGAAAAAAGAAGAAGTTCCATCAAAATTATCACCTGAGGAAAACGATGAAGAATATTTGAAAAGAATTTGTAAAGATGAACATGTTGCCAAGATGATAGAAAAAATAAGTGTAGAACATAAACATAGGCCGATAATACTGGATGTCGAAATTAAATAAGAAAAACCCGCCCCTTGAACAGGGCGGGTGTTTTTTAAAGTACTATTCGAATGGCGGGGTCGGCGGTCCGCCATAACCTTTGTCTTCTTTGATTATCTTTTCTCCATAGTGGATAAAAGCTATAAATATTCCGAGCAGGGCAAAAAGAAAAAAGCTCTTCAAGAAAAAAATAGATATATCCTTTGCCACGAAGAGAGTTTCTCCTGTTCCAGTATTAATTTCTAGGCGTAGATTCGTACCTGCAGTTATTAGAGGGAGAAGGAGTGCAAAGAGCAGGGTAGCCGGTTTATATTCGGAAGTATAAACCACAGCCACAGAAAGCAACCCGAGTAGTCCCCCGTACAGCATCAGAGTACGTTCTTGCGAGATATCTATGAAAGAAAGAGAAAGTCCGGAAAGAAAGCCCAGGATAGCCGCATAGAAAAGACAGAAGATAATTTCATAGGCCGGATCAAAACTTTGCTTACTGAGATTTTTCATCTCGTTCTCCCTCGTTGATGGTTTCTGAAATTATTTCCCGTAATTCTTCTTTATCCACTGTGCCCATTTTGTACACGATCCAAGTGGCTATTCCAAAAAACAGAGTAAACAGGTACCACTTGAAGATGGAAACAAAATGAGGAAAACCTGCAAAAGCCAGATAGGGAGGGGTTAATCCCAAGATGAGAGCCGTGGAGTCATAAAAAGTTCTCTTGAAGCTTTCCAGGCTGAAATCAAAGGAAAAAACCGCCAGAGTCCAAAGACCCAAGAGGACACCGAAAACATAACCGGGGACACGGAAATAAACCGCCAGCGAACCTGCCACCAGATAGAAAACGATCGTGATGGTAAAGGAGTTGATTTCTTTCTTCGTGATCTGCTTTGTGTTCATCAGGACCTCCATCTCTTTGTTTTTGTTGGCAAAGAACGAATATATCATTATAGCTCAAATTAGTGTTTTTGTCAATGTTACATAATAAAAAAGCCCGCCTCTAAAAGAGACGGGCGGAAGTTATTCTGCAAAGCACACACGGTCTTTGCAAGTGCCGAGATAGTAATCTCGGACAGATTCTTTTTCCGAAAAAGCTTTTATCTCCGGCACTTCTTTGGCTAGATTGAATTTGAAAACGAGCGGAACCCTGTCCATCATGGTAATGATGGAGAAAATTTGCGTACTGCGATTTCGCCACAGATCCTCTGCAAAACAAGAAGCGAATATCAGTTCGTTTATCGCCAGTCCAAACCTTCGTTCCTGAAGAAAAAGTTTATCCGGCTCTGTTTTGCTGAAAGTTACACCGAATATCCAGTAGGGTTTTTTTGGTATAGTAATGGTGTTCTCCAATTTCTGGATATCAACACTACAAAGTCCGGAAAGACTGCCGTTGTGAAAGAGAGTTTCCATCAGCTGGCGAGGATTGTGTTGATTGGTCGGAATGCAAGGGAGAAAAGGAATGTCCGATTTTTCAAATTCCGGATTTTTCAAATAGTAATCAAAAACCTTTTCGCCGTCAGCAAGCAGAGTTTGGATAGTATCTGAATCATAAGTAAATCCTAACTCCTTGGCATCAATAGTCAGGCTTCGCAGAACACTGAGAAAGTGAGTTTGTAAACGAACAATCTTTGGATCAAGTGAGATGTTTTTTCCAACAATTTCTTTCTCAAAAGCCTGTTCTTTTTGTTCCTTTTTCTTTTCTTTTCCCTCTTTTTTTTCTTCTCCCCCTTTTTCTTTTTTGAGTAAAAGATAAAGAAGATAACCGATAAGAAGAGCGGCTGCCACCAGAACTCCCAAGATCGCGAGCGGTGACATTTGAGCAATTAAATCAAGAACGATGTTCATGATATCCTCCGTTGTTTGTTATTTGTAATGAACTAACAAATAAATATAGCACATTTTCACGGTTTTGTCAACCTCGGTGCTGAGCGTCAATATAGCCCCGCTCAGCGGGGCCTCGCGAAGATAAGCCGAGGTTATAGTCCCGCTTAGCGGGACAAGAGTTACTTTAATTTAAAAACCCTGTACCAGAACAAGTTCGGTACAGGGTAAAAAAACGGCTTGGTTAAGCCGTTTTCCACTTGTTGAGTAATTCTGTAAACCTGTCTTCGTTTATCGCTTTTCGCGTTTCTTTCATTAAATTCAGCATGAAGTAAAGATTGTGAATAGTTGCCAAGCGCATGCCCGTCATTTCGTCTGCGGAGAAAAGATGGTGCAAATATGAGCGAGTATAATTTTTACAAACCGGACAAGTACAATTCGGATCAATCGGGGAGAGGTCGTTAATAAAAATTGAATTTTTTATATTCAAACGATGTTTGTTAATTTGTGGGATTGCTTCGTTACTCTCGCAATGACAAAAAAGCATGCCGTGACGAGCGAGACGAGTTGGAGCGACACAATCAAACATATCTGCGCCATGTTCCACGGCAATCAGTAGATCAAGAGGTGAAAGTCCAAGCCCCATGGTGTAGCGAGGTTTGTTTTCCGGAATAATCGGAGTAACCCAATCCAAAATATTTTTAGTAGCGTCCATATTATAGCCGATACTTTCTCCGCCAATAGCAATGCCGTCAAAAGGAAGGGAAGAAATATATTGTGCGGATTTTTTGCGAAGCTCTTCGTCTCCGGCACCTTGGATAATGCCAAATAAAAATTGGTTGTAGCCGTGATAAGAGGTATTTTTTTGATGTTCTTTGATACAACGATCAGCCCAGCGATGGGTGCGCTGCATAGCTTCTTCTATGTATTCGCGAGGTGCGGTGTCCGGTGTACATTCGTCAAACGCCATGATAATATCAGCTCCGAGTTTATGCTGGATTTCAATTGCTGATTCGGGAGTGAAACGATGCGAACTGCCATCAATGTGACTTTGGAAAGTCACACCTTCTTCATCGATATTTACCAAACCACCTTGTTTGGTTTTGTCATTGCGAGACGAAGTCGAAGCAATCCCATTGTTATCTGCTTGTAGTGGGTTCGCCACGCCACCTTTGGTGGCTCGCGATGACATTATTTTTTGTAAGCCCAAAGAAAAAACTTGAAATCCGCCGGAGTCGGTCAAAATCGGTTTATTCCAATTCATAAATTTATGCAAACCGCCTTGTCCCGCGATGAGATCTTCGCCTGGACGTAAATGTAAATGATAGGTATTACCAAGAATTATTTGCGCGTCAATATCAAGCAAGTCCTGTTGGTCCAGGGTTTTGACGGTAGCTTGGGTGCCGACAGGCATAAAAGCGGGAGTTTCAATATTCCCGTGGTCGGTGTGAATAATGCCAGTGCGGGCTTTGGTTTGGTTGTCTTTTTTGAGAGTTTCGAAAAACATAAAATAAATTGGTATATTGGTATCATTTTATACCATATCTTGCGAAAAAAATCAATGATGTGGTATGATAGTCAAGTTAAAAATAATAATAAAAAATATGTCAGAAAAAGAAAAATTTAATCCGGAAAATGAAGGGATAAAATGGGAAAAAGTTCCTGAAAGCGGTGTAATAGACGGTTTGGGCGACCTCTATGATCCCCACAACGAGGATTTTCAAAATAGAATAAAAGACGGCTATGTTTTGGTTAAAACTAATCGGGGCAGAGAAGGTCATTTAGAAAATATAGATTTTCAAAATGGAGAAAAAATCATAGCAATATCTTTTACTCAAAAATGGCAAGAAAGAAGAGAGGAAATTAAAAAATATTTATTGAACAGGACCTCTGTTTACACGGCACAATTAAAAAAAGAAGTAAATAATTCCGAAAAAAGCAAAGAACCGACTCTTAAACAGGTGTTGGAAAAATTGGTAAAAGAAAAAACCGGTCAGAAAGTTAGTATTAATTTGAAAACAGGGAAAATAAAAGGAGAATATTTTTGCGAGATTGATGACCTCTGGTTTAAGAGTAAAGGCGCACCGGAAAAAATAATGGCTGATTTAGAAGTGTTGTTGTTAAATGCAGATAAAATAAACAAAGAAAATGCGGTAGGTCTAAAAGAACCGGCACAAAGTTAAGCTATGATTGATTATTCCAAAGAGCTCAATCAAGAACAATTGGCCGTTATCTATATGGGTGACGGTCCTTGTTTAGTATTGGCCGGAGCTGGTTCGGGCAAGACAAGAACGGTTACTTATCGTGTTGCATATCTATTGGAACAAGGGATAAAACCGGAAAATATTTTACTTGTGACTTTTACCAACAAAGCAGCGGGCGAGATGATAGAGCGAGTAAGTGGTCTACGGTCTACGGTCTACAGACCACAGTTGACTACGGACAATCAGACTACAGACTACGGACAATCGAAGACCGAAGACCGAAGACCGAAGACCGCCAATATCCTCCCTTGGGCGGGGACTTTTCATAGTATTGCTTATAAAATTTTGAAACGCCATGCGAGTTTTATAGGATATACGGAAAAATTTACCGTGCTTGATAGCGAGGATAGTCGCAGTTTGATAAAACTTTGCGCCAAAGATATTTTTAATTCCGGAACGGACAAAAAAAATCCTTCGGCTAATGTGTTGCAAGGAATAATTTCTTTTGCCAAAAATGCCGATACAACAATTGAAGAAGTTTTGGATTTGAAATATCCGCAATGGTTTGCTGTAGCTGATCAGATAAAAAATTTATGGAGTGAGTATGAAAAACGCAAAAAACAAGCCAATTGCATGGATTTTGATGACCTTTTGACCAATTGGTTACTGCTTTTGCAAAATGAAGAAATAAAAAATAAATTTGCCACGCAATTTCAATATATCATGGTGGACGAATATCAAGATACCAACAAAATTCAAGCGGAAATTATAAAAAAGTTGGCCAGTGTGCATAAAAATATTTTGGTTGTTGGTGATGATGCGCAAAGCATCTACTCTTTTCGTGCCGCCAATATAGAAAATATTTTAAATTTTGAACGAGATTATCCGGAGGCAAAAATTTTTAAATTGGAAACCAATTATCGCAGTACCAAAGAAATTTTGGAAATCGCCAATGATATTATTTCTTATAACACCAAACAATACAAAAAAAGTTTAAAACCGATAAAAGACGGAGGAGATAAACCGCAATTACGCCCGCAGATGGACCAAAGCATGGAAGCGAGTTTTGTGTTGGAAAAAATTGTGGAATCTTTGGAAAAAGGTGTAGCGCCAAGTGAAATCGCTGTGCTTTTTCGCGCCAGCGCACACAGCCAGATGCTTGAAATGGAATTGACCAAAGCCGGAATCCAGTATGATTATCGCGGGGGAATGAAATTTTTTGAACGCGCGCATATCAAAGATGTATTAAGTTATTTACGAATAGTAAGTAATTTAAATGACTTGGTGGCTTGGACAAGGGTTTTGTTACACGAAGAAGGAATAGGTCCGGCAGCTGTGGAAAAAATCATGGAATTTGTCCGCAGTTTGCAAAATATTGAAGAATTGCCGGAAATAAAAAATATTTTGGGCGGTAAAGCGCAATTGGGTTTTGAAAACTTTTTGAAAATTTGGGATGAAATGTTAACTAGCGACAGAACGCCAGCCAATATGATAAATAAAATTTTAGATTCGGCTTATAAAGATTATCTGGAAAATGAATATCTGGATTATAAAGACAGAAAAGCCGACATCAAACAATTGGCGACATTTGCAGAAAAATATGATAAGCTAGAAGAATTTTTGGCGGAAGCGACTTTGCAAGAAAATTTTAAAGACCTCCCCCCACCCCTCCTTGTTAAGGAGGGGACATCCTCCCCTTACGAAGGGGAGGTGGCGCAAAGTGCCAGAGGGGTCAAAGACAAAATCGTTTTGTCTACTGTGCATCAAGCCAAAGGATTGGAATGGGAGAATGTTTTTATCATCAACCTAAGTAGTGGTGCGTTTCCAAGTGATAGATCACTCTCCGAAACGCAAGGACTGGAAGAAGAAAGACGTTTATTTTATGTAGCTATAACTCGCGCCAAGAAGAATTTATTTTTAACTTATCCAATGATTGGTGGGGGATGGGGAGATAGTTTGAGCGGACCGAGCATGTTTTTGAGCGAAATCGACAGTGAATTGCTCGATGATAGGTCGTTGATTTCAGACAGCGCCACCAAATTTAACGATCCAATAAGCGGGGTAGTTTATGAAGCCGAGGAAAGCGCTTATATAGACAAACCGACGAAAATAAGGCCGGGAAGTTTTTTACGAGATTTGGATGATTTATGAAGTTTACCCTGTGAAATAATTTTTTTTAAAAAAATTGGCGCAAAGCGCCATTTTACCAGGGTAAATAAAGTCTAAAAGGTTTATAAAGTATGAGCTTATTGCGAGAAAGAATATTTTATGTTAGATTGATAATATAATTTAAAATTAAATTTGTAATATGAATCCTATAGAAAATTGCGGTATAGACAATCCTGATTTTGCTAAGGTGCGAATGGAGGAAAAAGCAAAAGAGGAAGAGAGAATTAACAGAAGTAAAGAACAGATAATAGAACATTTAAAATATTCAAAAGACCATTATCATATTGCATATACTTTGGCCATAGATTGGTTAAAAAATTTTGTCAAAACCGGAAACGAGGAACTTGCTAGCGGTAATTATAAAGATACTTTGGAAAAGTCCGGAGAAGTGAACGGTAAAAAAATAAATTTAAATCGAGAAATTGCAAAAGATATTTTGAAGAAATTAATAAGTAATAAAGAGTTTGAACGATTGTTTGGTGAAGAATAAAAAACTAAAACCGCCGAGGATATTCGGCGGTTTTTTGTTTTAAATTTTTTATAGGTTCACTTCTATTTGATTGCTGTAAATTCCGCATTTACCTCCCAAGTATTCGCATACCCGAACATAATATTTTCCTTCGCCGTTAAAATTATTTACAGTATCCGTAGTTTTATTGGCTTCGGAATAGTAATGATATTGATCACCGTCGCGAGTCGGGTAAGTGGGGAACGGGTTTTGCGACCAAACAACTTTGAAACCGCTTTTGGAGTAGCCGTTTACTTTCCAACTGATTTTCCCTTCGCCCAGAGAAGTTAAAGTGATTGAAGTTACGGCTTGAGTTGTTTCTTTTTCTACTGTTTTTTCAGTATCCCCAAGCAATGTAATCGTTACTTGGTTGCTATATATACCGCACTTACCACCCAAATATTCACAAACTCGCACATAATATTTTCCTTCACCGGCAAAAGCCGTTACATAACCGGTTAATGTTTCAGGATTGGAATAAAAAGCATATTTATCTCCATCGCGCAGAGGATATGTCGGATTGGAATTTTTTGACCAGACTAATTTGTACCCTTGTGAAAATGTTCCGACTTTTTTCCAGGAAAATTTTCCATTACCAAGATAGTTCAAAGTCAGCGCTTTGCTCGGAGCAGATTCTTTCACTACCGGCTCTTTTGCAATTGGTTCGGTTTTGACTTCTTCGGTTTTGATTGGTTCAATTTTTTTCCCGTCACCAGAACTTTGTTCGGTGAGGGACTTCACTTCTTCTTTCTTGATAATTACGAAGTCATCCATCTCTTCATCCAAAATAACAGCATAACGTGAAGAAACCCAACCTAAAATTTTTTCGTTATTTTTGATTTTATACCAAGAGCCCATCATGTCTACTATTTCGTAAGTTTCATTTTTTTGTGCGGTAAATAAAATTTTACTAAAACGCAACGGCCATTTTCGAATAAAAAGTTTATCAGCGGTTATTTGTACGGTCGGTGTTTTGATTTCCGGACCGGTTTGATAATTTGCCACATCTTCTTCTTTGACAGTTTTTATTTCATACCAAGAATACCCGTAAGTTTTATAAGTATCGGAATTTGCAAAAGGTCTTTTGACACCTTCTTCCAACAAATAAATTACTTTTTGACCTTTGATTTTTACCAAAGTTCCATCTTCAAAACTTTTTTCTTCCATGGCCATAGTTTTGCCCGAGAGTAAAACCAGTCCAAAAAATACTATTACCGATGAAATTAAAAATTTTTTGTACATATATTAAATAAATTAATAGTTATATCTATAGTTTTATTGTAGCAGTGTTCTGATAGTTAGTAAAGAAAAAATAAAAACACCGTGAGTTTATAACTTACGGTGTTTTTAGTGTGAGGAAAAGACTATTTCTTTTTGCCTTTTTTAGCAACTTTCTTTTTAGCTACTTTTTTTACGGCTTTTTTTACCGGTTTTTTAGCAACTTTCTTTTTAGCTACTTTTTTCACAACTTTTTTAGCTTTCTTTTTCATAAGTTTGCGCACCCCCTTTCTTTTTGGGATAAATGAAATAATTTTTTTCATCTTGCGATCGCAAGAAAAAATTTATAAATTTTTTATAGACAAGCATGTCATAAAAAATTCGACCTATCTTTATTATAAATGCTTTTGCAAAATAATGAAATAGATACAAGAGAGTTATACACAGGCAAGCTTCGCCGAAGGCGAAGCGATTTTAGATTTTTGATTTAAGATTTTAGATTGAAATTATTTATGTTAATCTATTTTACATGAAATAATTTTTATTATTAAATAAAAATTGGTATACGAGCACTATTTCACAAAATTAAAAAAGTAAATCGTGAGGGTTGATTTTTTTTTAAAAAGATGCTATTATTTCGGCAATAACGCCCCTATAGTTTAATGGATAAAATATCAGGCTTCGAACCTGAGGATGGGAGTTCGATTCTCTCTGGGGGCACGATACTAAGTATTCCAAAAAATAAAAACAGGCTTGAGGCCTGCTTTTATTTTTTTATTGTTAAATTTATTTTCTCTTTCCAAAAATCCTTTTCTTTTTTTCCGGATAAGTGAAGCCTTTATAAAAACTATAAATTGTTATCAGTGCGGAAAGTATGAGTAGTAGCAATAGTAAGAAACTTGGTCCGGTAGATAGTCCGCCGATTTTCAAATAAATTACCGGTAGTTTTTCAACTGAGCAAGCGGTAGAGGTTATGATGTATTGCGTGGTTGTAACATAAATAATTGTCGTAGTCGGCGTGGTTGTCGAAATAACAACTTCCGGGGTAGTGGTTGGTTTGACTTCAGGTTTGACAGCTGGCTTAGGTTCTTCTTTGAGTTTTTCCAAAATAGTCACTGCCGTAGTTCCACGAGAAGTTAAAATATTTCTGCCAACTCCGTCATTGGCCAATACTTGAGCTGAACCTACGCTCAAGTTAGCTTTGCCGGTTTGTTTGGCCAAGAAATTCAGAGTAACCAGACGTCCGCTTTTGCCGGTGTAACCGGGATTCAAAACTATGCCGGAAAATCCGGCCGTACCACCGGTGTTGGAAAAAGTCGGATTTTCTACCAGTAAAGAAAAAATGGAATTTTTGGTAGAAACAGATATCATACTCAATTTATCGGTTGGAAAGTTTATTACCGCTTGAGCTGCATTCATAGCCTGGTCGGGAGTGCTAACAAAAAGTGAAATTTGAAAAGTATCACCAACGCGAAAAGACGGGTTGCTTGGTGAAAAATATAAAGAAGCCGCACTGGCAAAATCAACAAACAAAAAAGAAAAAATAAAACCGCCAACAAAAACCGTGGCTTTCAAGAGATTAATTTTTTTTGCGATAATGGTCATAAACCCTCCCAAGTAAATAAAGAAGTAATATTGATATGATTATTATAACCCAAAAATTGAAATCCGTATACCAACTTGGACTTTGAGCTTGTAAAATAGAAGCGGTATAATAATTTCCAGCTCTATCAATTGCTTTGACGTAGATATTGCTTTTGAGTTTTTGGTCTTTGAGCAGATAAGGACTTTGTGCCGGAGCCCAGCGGCCGATTTTGAATTCCCAACCAAAAATGCGAGCAATTTTTTCTTCCAAAACTTCATATTGAGCTACGCCCGAATCTTTATCCAGTGTGTCAAAGATTAAAACTTTTTTCCCCAAAGCAATATTGTTATCTTCTAAAATCAGAGGTTCAAAAATTTCCGGCGGAGTTTGATCTAAGTTTTTATAAACATTTTGCAAATCCGACCCTTGTAATCGAGGTTGAATCTTTAAAGACAATACTTTATTTGTATTTTTTACCTGTGTACCATAGCCGTTATTTTGCAGAGCTTTGGTTTTTTCAAAAGTTATTTCCGCCTGTCCCAGATTTTTTGTTTGGAAAACTAGGGAAAGTAAGGGTGCGGAAGTTTCATTGAAACCGCCGGGAGTAATACCGGAGAAAAATATTTTTCCGTTTTCCGTATTGTGGGGTTTTTCTATCCAATAATTTATCACCGACTGTCCGTAAGTTATTTCTTTTATTTCCAGAAGATCGCTAGAATAAGTAATATACCCTTCCAGGGCATTGAGCTCTACAGATTGGGTGTCCAAAAATAAATTCACTTGCGTAAATTCTCCAAGCTCCAGCACAGGATTATTTACGGATGCAAAAAATTTTGCGGCAAAAACAGGTGTAATTACAAAAAAAGTTACAAAAACAATTAATATTACTAAGAGATGGTTTTTAAGTTGTTGAATCTTAATCATTGGAATTTTGATTATAAAAGTATTCTTTTAACATACGCTTCAATAAACGGCTTCCCTGATTTGTTTTAAGATATTTTTCTCTGCGCTTTGCATCTATTTCATTGCGGTAAGCTTCGTAGTGAATTAATTGCCAAGGTATGTATTTTTTCGTATACGTACTATCACCATTATTGTGTTGATCTAATCTTTTTATTAAATCTTGCGTATAGCCAACATAAAGGCTTTTATTTTTTAAACTTTGTATAATATAAACGTAATGAAACATATCTTTATATTATCCCGGTCCACCGGGTAGTAGAAGTTTGGCTTGCCTTCGGCAACAGGGCGCCAAGGGCGCCTAGCCGAACTTTCACTACCCGGTCCAATAATAAGCCAAAATACTAAAATCAACTAAATCTATTTTTCCATCTCCACTTAATTGAGTTTTTTCAATTTGCGCGAAAGCTGGAGAAATCGTTCGTTTGTACCAATAAGCGGTGATAGAAAAATCAACTAAATTAACTCTACAATCATTGTTAACATCGCCTTTCAAGGGGCAACGAGGGTCTTTCTCTACCGGTTTTTCTATGGTTTTGACACCCACAACAAAGTTAAAAATATTGGTAAAAGCGCTTTCGTTTGTATTTATTTTGGCTTTCAATCTTATTTCATAAGTTCCTGTTGCCAGATTAGCAGTATCCAGATTGTATAAATAGTATCCGTCATTGTTGGTGATAGCTTGTGCGTTGAAGATCACTCCGGTTTGAGTATTTTTTATTTCCAAAAATACTACGGAATTTGCAGCGCTATAACCGTAAAAAGAAAGCGGGTCGCCCTGTTTTATTTCCGCAACATCAAAGTAAACGGTCGGCGGAATAAAAATGTTACTGATTTGGTAAGAATTTCCGGCAGTTACATTCAAAGGAAAAACCAAGTGCGTGGAATATCCGCCACGGGCATCTTGCGCGTAAAAAGTATAACGATAAGAAGCCGGGGTTACACTGTTTAGATTATAACTAAAAGTTCCGGAAGTGTTGGCAAAAAAAGTGTTTATCAAAACTCCGTCACGAAGCAAAAATATTTTTGCATTTGGATAAGCGGTTCCGGAAAAGCTCACAGAAGAAGAAAGTATTGGCAAAGCTCCGCCACCACCCCCTCCGCCTCCTCCACCACCACCAGAACAAGCCGGACAAAGTGCACCGCCACAATCCACACCAACTTCGTCAAAGTCTTTTACCCCATTGTTGCAATGAGCGGCGCTGTTGTAAACATTTATTTTGACGTTTTGCGTAGCTACCGCTCCCCAAACTATAGCCGGGAAAGACAATAATAACACAAGCCCCAAAAGAAAATATTTCGAGGCTTGTATTGAGAAAGTTGAATTTGATAATCCTTTATTCATCTCCTTTTTTATTTTCTTCTTTTTCTATTTTAACAATTTTGAAGTTTTTTAGCAACCAAATTTTCAACAACCAGAGAATGCCAAAGATTACCAGGAATATCCCGGTTTCTTTCAGAGGCCAGGCCCAGACAATCACTGACATCGGTGCCAGCTCTGTACCATCGGACATTTTGGCCAAAACAGTAGTTTTTATCGGTCCAAAAAGATATTTCTTGTTAAGAGTTGTTTTGAAAGTTCGGTCAAAACCCGGGAAAACCACACGTGGTTCCCAAGTAGTATCCATCTTTATCCCGAAATTATTAAACTGCACTTTACCCTCAGGTAAGAAAAAGGTATTACCGGTATTTTTAACTTTGAAATCAATGTTAAGCGGACCATGAGTAATAAATTTCGGAGCGTTGATCTGAGAAATTAAACCGGTTTTTTGAACATCACCGCTGACTTCAAAAAGCATTACTGAACCGACACGGCCGGAAATCCCCAAACCGCTTTCTTGAGTTGCTTTTTTTTCTATTTCTTTACCGCGAAAGAGTACTGCGCCATAATGACCGCCGGGTTGGGCGTTTTGTGGTACGATAACCTCAAAGTTGACTTTACGGCGTTCGCCGGGAGCCAAAATCAGCTCTTTGATTGATTCGTATTTTATCCAAGAGGACAATCCGAATTCCTGATCATGCTCGGTAAGTAGTATATCCCCCTCGGCTCCGCCGACAAAGTTTTCTTTTTCCGGGGAAACCGCAATAGCATAATCGTTGGGGTTGATAACCGTGACGCTTCCCCTCCAAGTATCTCCCGGATTAACATTCGCAGTGAATGAAAGCGGGTAGATAGAAATAGAAAGCTGCGCGGACGCAGCTTCTATTTTGAAAAGCGCACATATTCCGATGACCAAAAAGGTCAAAAATATTTTTCCGTATGTGCTTTTCATAAATTTTGTTTAAGTTTTAAATTATGGGTTGGTAATAGCGGTGAAAGTGACAGTACCGGTGTATTGTCCGGATTGTTGAGTTCCCGGAGCATCAGCGCGAAATCCATAAGCTACATTTTGTGTTGCCCCTACATAAGAAGCAATAGTGGCGATTTGTTGGTTTGTAGCAGGGAAGCCGGCATACAAAGCGTTTGGTGCGGTATCATCGGTGCCCCACCAAGAGCTGTTGTATAAAGCAGCGTCGGTTCCGGTATTTAATACACGGAAAGAAAGGTTGGCGCCTACTTCCGGAGAAGTGGTGGCATTTGGTGAAGTATAATCCCAAGCAGTGGCATCTGGAAAATTAACACTGCCATCTGCGTCTAAATCCAAAGTAGAAGCAGCATCATCTCTTTTAACTTGCAAATTCCAACCATTGTAATCATTGGTAACAACTGTCAAAGAAGTATTGCCTGTAGCAGGAGTTCCCGGAGTTAGGGTTCCAAGATTCACAGTGCTGGTGGCCAAATTTAAAGTGATGGTTGAGGTGACGTACAAAATTATAGTTTGTTGTTCACTATCCTCAGCCGCTATTGCGACATTGTGATTTAGATAACCACTGTAAGTGGCGAACATTGCCGCAAGGACAATGAAAGAAAGAAGTTTCCTCCTCATAAAAATTAAATTAAGTTAATAAATAAATTTATTAAAATATGAAACGATTTGATGTTAAAATCATTCCGGTGGGTATTATACTATTTTTTGATTTTTTTGATAATAGGGGGGTGGGTGTGGATAAGTGTTAAGTTTGGAGAAAGAGGTAAAATGGAGTATAATAAATAAAATTCTAATTTTTAAACCATAAATCCTAAACAATATTAAATATTGAAATTTGATATTTGAATTTGTCTAGAGATTAGAAATTAGAGCTTAGAGCTTTTATGTATATGTCTTTTTTTCTGCGATTAGCTACAATTTTAGTCTTCACCTTGATAACCACTCAGGTTGTTTTGGCTGCTAGTCAGATAGATCGCTCAACGTATGGGACTATTTATCACGACGTCACATCTTCTGATTTTCAGCTCAAAGGCGGAGTGGGAGATCCGGCTGTTGGGCGCTCTACCAGTAGTAACTATATTTATGATCACGGCTTGGTTATGGAATTTCCGATGATGACTATAACCATTGATCCGACTGTGAATTTTGACGAGATTTTGCCGGATATCCCGACTTTTGTCAGTTCGGCTGTACACGTGTCTATGCCAGGGTCGCTTAGTGGTTATAATTTGTCTGTAAAAAGAGAAGACACAAATTCAACTTTGGACATGACTACCAATCCGGCCAATGATTTTCCTGATTATGCATCTTGGAACCCTATCGGTTCTGGTAATGCCACTACCACCCCGGGGAATAATCTATCTTTTCGCGTAAAACAGGCAGGCACCACTTCATATTATGACGCTGCTTGGTGGGGGATCGATGATAATATTGGCAACGCCAGATATGGCGGTTTTCCAGCGGTTAGCGCACAGTTTATGAACTGCCCAACTTGTAATTGGGGAACCACAGTTACGGTTTTGGAATATCGCGCCAGCGCACCACTTGATCAGAAATCCGGCAGTTATGACGGGGTGATTACGATAACGGCGCTTGCCAATATTTAATTTCGTCTTCAGTCTTCGGTCTTCAGACTACGATATTACGTAGTCTTTTTTATTTAGACGCTTATCGTGTAGTCCATAGTCTGTAATCCGAAGTCAAACGATGTGCACAGTTTATCCACAGGCAGGTCTTTTTTTGCTGCTTTTAGGGTTTTTTGAAAGTTGCATATATGGTATAATAATATAGTAAAAATATTATGAATATTCGGAGGGGTATAAAATCCAAACTCCTTGTTAGCTTTCTAGAGAAGAACTTGAGGAAAGCCATGTTTTTTGTTGTGTTTGTAACAGTTTTTTCTTGTATTGGTAGAGAAGTTTTGGCTATTACAAACTTGATAAATTACCAAGGTAGATTGCGAGATAACACAGGGACGCCGATTATCGTTTCTACCACTATTCAATTTTCCATTTATAACAATGCGACCACTGGAGCTCCTACAGATACGCCAAGCTCTGCCGGACCGCTTCTTTGGACTGAAACCTATGACGGTAGTTCTGGTGATTGTCCCAAAGTTCAGCCTGATGCTCAAGGATATTTTACCGTAAATCTTGGTGCTTGTGGTGTTTTTCCGAGTTATTTGGATTTTAGCACAGGTACTTATTATTTGGCGGTAAAAATAGAAAGCGATGACGAAGCGTCTCCGCGTGTGATTTTGGCGACTCATCCACATGCTTTCAATTCCGACCGCGTTGACGGATTTCATGCAACCTCAACCGCTACAGCCAATACGCTTTTGGCGCTGGATAATGATGCCAATTTCAATCTTAGCGACGGGACTTATCTCGGTGGAGCTTTTAGTATGAACTCTAGCACTGCCACTTCTACGATTTCCGGAAATCTATCTGTAACGAAAAATTCTCTATTTGCCACCACTACCATTTCCTATCTCATAGTTACCGGCGCTTCCAATCTCGGCACTATTTCCGCCGGCACATGGCAGGGTGATGTTATCGCGACCAATTTTGGAGGCACGGGACAAGATACTAGTGGTTGGACAGGTTTTGTAAAAATCAACAATGGCACATGGTCAACTTCAACCATAAATCTCACTTCCGATATCGCGGGAATTTTGCCGATTGCCAATGGCGGTACCAATGCCAGCAGTTTTACTAACAATGAATTTATTTGGTTCAATGGCACGAGTTTGGTGGGTAGCGGGTTTACTAGTTCCAGTTTTATGACCACGGGAACTGATAACTGGGTGGATATTACTGGCGACACTATATCCGGGGCTTTGGTAATAAATAATGACTTGACTGTAACCGGCACGTCTACTTTGGCAACTTCTACAATTTCTCAATTATTTGTAGGCGAAGGATTTCCTTCTGAGATGCCTGGCGGTTTAAATTTTGCTACCTATAGACAATATGACCATCTAACAAATACGGGAGATGGTTTTGAAGTGGGAAATATTTTAGGTATAGAGTTAAACCCGGATGAAGATGCTTCCACAACTATCAATACTTTATTTAATGTCACTACCAACGCAAACAATGATAAAAATTTTGATGTTTTGGCCGGTGTTTTAAATCAAGTTCAACATTATGGTTCTGGTAATGTAGGAATAATGTTCGGGCAATTATTTGGAGTGGATTTGGAAACACCAACCGGTAGTATTGGTTTGGCAGTAGGTATTCAAGGAGCGGTAAGTAATGGAATTGATGATGTTTCTTACAACGGAATTATAGGTAGTGCCGTCGGTGTAAGCGGTTATATAGAAAATGGTATGGGAGGAGGCAGTATAGGTTATGCCTCAGCTTTCCAATCAAACTTTAGCGTTGAAAACGGCAATATCGGGACAGCCCACGGTATGAAAATATATAATCCTACAGGCTCTGCTTCGGGAACGATAAATAATCTTTACGGTCTTTATATTGAACAACAAGATTTTGCCGATACTTCCAATTTCAATATCTATTCGGACGGTTCTGCCTCGGTAAACTATTTTGGCGGTTCTGTCGGTATTGGTACTACCTCACCTCTTTCCACTTTGGATGTTTATGGTAATCTCTCTATCACTGGTTTAAATAGATATGTTAATTTCGGTTCAGCCACCGGGACGGACGGTTATGGTATTCGTGATAATAGTGGAGTGATGCAATGGAAAAATGCGAGTGGACAATGGAATAATTTTTCTACCAAAATTAATCATATTATCAATGTAGCCAAAGATGGCGGAGATTTTAGCGATTTGGCGCCAGCTGTTGAATTTGCCAACAGTGTAGATTATGACACTATAATAAATATTTATCCGGGTGTTTACGAAGTTTCTTCCACTTTGGTAGTTACCAGTACCCATATCAAAAATATTCGAGGTATGGCCAAAGAAGCGGTTGTGATTCGTCCGACAATTGACTTGGTCAATTCTTCGAGTCCTGTTTTTGAAATTGATTTTACCACTTCTACGGATTTTTCTTTGCGACTTTTGACTATTGACGGTTCACAAACTCCGGGTTTCAAAAATACCGCCGGTTGTGCGGCTATCAAATTTAGCAGCGAAGGAAATATTTGGATGAGTGTTTCTGAAATTATTGTTCAAGATGTTTATGATGCTATAGCGATGGATGTTGCAAATTTATTAAATGTAATTCACGTTGATTTTTATCGTTTGGGCAATACAGCTGTCAATCTTGATAATGGCGCTTCTGTTGCTCTGCAAAGTTCTTATGTGGAAGATGTGGATAATTACTATGCTTATATAAAAAGTACCTCTGGTTCGTCAAGTTTCTATATGATGAATGCTGAATTTGGCTCGCTTTCCGGATTAGGTACAGGTATTTATTTGGTAAATGACGGTTCTTATGCCGAGTTGCGTAATTCCAATTTATGGGGGTTAAACAACAATATTGAAACAAACGACGATTCGGAGATTTATGTAGTTTCCGGTTTTTTACAAAGAGCGGCCAATTATAATGTCAAACAAAATGATTCTTCCAAAGTTACCGTAGTTAACGGTGCCGGAGATTTTAGTAGTTCAGATATTTCTATCAATGATCCGACCAATGTTTACTTTAATGTTTTTAGTAATGATGAAAGATCTTTGGTGTTGGGTTCAAATCAATACAATGATCAAAATATTTTCATGATTAATCGCGGAGGTTTGGCTGCGGAAAAACTAAGATTAGCTTATCAAAACGATTATTTTACCGACCATGGTTTGGTTTTCCGCAATCTAACTGATGGTGAAAATAATATTTTATCTTTGGAATCAAAAAACGGCCGAGCGTCTTTGGCAGCTATAACCACAAACAGAGATATTTTTACAACTTTAAATTTATTAAGTGATACCAGTGGAAATGTGGGGTATAGCACTAGTAGTTTGCGTGGTTGGAAAATAGCTAAAATGGGAACCAGTGGAGATTTAACTTTTAATTTTCTTAATACTGATACAGGTGATGGAAAATCTTTGGCTTCGTCCATGCCTTTGAAATTGGATGGTTTCAACAATCAGATGATAGTTTCCGGTGGAGCGGTTTTCAACACTAGTAGTGGAAATTATGATTTTCAAGTTAAAACTCCGGATAATGACTATGCTTTGTTTGTCCAAGGAAGCAGTGACAATGTCGGTATCGGTACTTCCACTCCGGATTCGCAATTAACGGTTGATGGAGATGTTAATATTACCGGCAGTTATATGATGAACGGCATTCCTTTAACTCCGGTTGAGATGGGGTCAGATGTAGGACAAACGGCTTATTGGAATGGTTCTGCTTGGGCACCGACCAGTTCTATTTTTGTAGCTGGCAACGGTTTTATCGGAATTGGTACGACCACACCCAGCCAAGCACTTAGTGTTATTGGTGCTGTTTATTTAGCCACCACGACACCAGGTATTACGGCAAACAGTTTGTATAATCAAAACGGTATCTTGTATTTTAACGGTGTTGCTGTTGGTTCAAATGTTTCCGCTACCGCCTTGATAGATGGCGATGCCGACACAACAATAAATGTAGAAGCTTTTCCAAATGAAAATATAATTCGCTTTGAGACTGCCGGAACGGAAAGGATGGTTATTGACAACGCCGGTTTGATAGCTATAAATACCACCACTGCCAACGGCAAAGCTTTTTATCTTTATGGAGATGTAAATGATGAGTTAAATTTAGCAATTCACAATAACAATGCCGGGCCGACTTCTTCGGCTGAATTTAGTTTATACAATGATCTGGGCAAACTCGGAGGTTTGACCGCGCTTTCTTCCAATTGGGATAATGGTTTACCGGGAATTTCCGGGATGATGGCACTTTATTCTGTCAGTGATTTATTTTTCTCTACCATGGCGTCAGGTGGAGATATTATTTTTGATGTCGATCCGACAGACGAGCAAAGAAGTTTAGTGATTGATGGTACAAATGGTTATGTAGGTATTGCTACCTCAACTCCTTTGGCTCCTTTATCTATAAACGGAAATGTATTTATAGAAGGTGAAAATAGATATATTAATTTTGGTACTACGACCGGAGCGGCCGGTTACGGTTTCCGTGACAATAACGGTATCATGGAGCTTCGTAATATAAATAACAACCATAATATTTGGTCGGAAATAGTGATAAACGACGCTTTAATAGAAGGAAATATTATTTATGTCAATGGCACTACAGGTAAAGATAGTTTTGATGGCAAATCTCCGGCTAAAGCCAAAAAAACCATTCAAAATGCCATAGATGCCGCCGCTTTATTATCGTCTTCCACTAATCCTTATACGGTCAAAGTTTCTGCCGGAACATTTACCGAAGATTTACAAATGAAAGATTTTGTGGTGGTTAAAGGTGAAGGTTGTAATACTTTTGTTGTTGGTAAAGTTACTTTTGCTATGACCTATGGCAGTGTGCTGTCAATGCTTGATCTGAAAAATTATGATGATTACGCAGTAGAGGTAAAAAGTGCCGGAAAATCGGTTCTCAAAAATGTGACCGTAAGCGTGGAGTATAGCGATGATAGTAAAGATATTCAAGCTGTGATTTATCAAGAAAACGGGACATTGGAAAGTTTTACCGCCAATAAATACAATTTTACTCAGACTACCAGCACAGCGGGAACAAAAATAAATACGATTTTTTATATCACTAGTTCCACTATCGCCAGCGCTTACATTTACAACCCGGAGATTTTTGTAAATACTTATGATAGTGACGATGAATTGTCTGTGCTCTATACAGATAATAAAAGTTTTCGCAGTGTAGCGACAATAAAAGATGCAATTGTCACTTTTCCCATATATGCTTCTTTCCCAAGCAATAAAATAAAAATGTTTAATCACGAAAATGCCCGTTTCAATACTTACGTTGATGCGGCTTTTGTTACGGCTTTGACCGTCTCTCCTGGTTCGGTTGAATTGATACCGGCTTATGTTAACAGTTCCACGGTTTTATCCGGAGTACAAATTACCAATTCTTCTTTTGCTTGGGCCGGGCCCGGTATTAGTGAAAATAATGTATATCTCAGTTCGGCAAATACAGCAAACGACCATATAGTTTTAACTTCCAATCAGTTCAAAACAGACACTGATATTTTCCCGGTTAGGTATACGGCGGACGGAGTTTCCGGAACAGTGGAATATTTTATTAGTAACGGTCATGGAGATTTACAAAATTTATCTTTTTCTACTTACGAAGGTTCCTTTGGTATAGGCACTTCCACCCCGTATGATCTTTTGGAGGTTTGGGGTAGTGATTTAAGTTCAACCGCTTCTTCATCGCGCAATTATATTACCATAGTAGCCAACGGTAATGGAGAAGCCGGACATTATATTCGCCGCGTAAATAGCGGAAGCTACGACAATGGTTGGTCTTGGTATATGCCTACCAGTTCTTTGGATTTTCGTCTGTGGGATGATTCTGTAGGTGCTGAAGGCGATGATGTTTTGACAATACAAGCCGGGACGGGATATGTCGGTATAGGTCAAGCATTGTATGACCCGTTGAATAAATTACATGTTGATGGAGGAATCTATATCGGAGATACAGCTACAGCTACTACTACCAATTCTATTTATAACATTGGCGGAGATTTATATTGGAACGGAAATCTGCTCGCTAGCGCTGGTGGTGCGACTGCCAATTGGTTATTGACTTCTCATAATGGCGGAAATGTTTTAACCACTTCCACCACTTTGCCGGTTTGGTTCAAAGATATTATTTATGCCAGTTCGTCTCTGTATGTTGATGGGACTTTGAATGTTTTAGGGAATTCTACTTTGGCCACCACTACGATTTCCGATTTAACTGTGAATAATATAAATGTTTTAGGTACGGTTAGCACAACCGATATTTTGGTTGCTGATTCTATAACTTTGGGCGGAGTAACACGCAATACCTGGCCGACCGGAGGCGGAGGAGATGGTATCTGGGCGACAACTACGGAAAATGTAGCTTATCCGGATTTAGCTGGAAATTATGCGGTAGTGATAGGAAATAGCGCAACCAGCAGTAATGTAAAATTTGAAGTATTGGGCAATACCAAGCTTGGAGGAGATGTGTTGATAACCGGAAAAAATAATGTTACAGGCACGTCTACATTAACTGGTCCGGTTTTATTTGGAGATTATGTTCAATTTTCCACTGTCGGAAACAATAATTTATATTTTAATAATAATACAAACAATTATTTGCGTTGGAATAATTCCGCGACACAATTTGAACTATCAAATGGTTTGTCTATAACTGGCGGGGTGTCTACCACTGGCAATATGTATGCAGGGAACGGTTTTGACACTAATGATACTTATCGCATGAATGGAGTTGATTATGGTCAGTTTTTTATAGATAGTGCTGGGACAGCTGGGCAATTATGGTCATCTGATAGTATTGGCCGCGGTCAATGGGTTAGTACTTCGTCTCTTGGTTTGGCTCAAGGCATTGCCGGTGCGATTCAGTTTAGCAATGGTAGCGGGGTTTTTGATGCTACATCAAGTTTGTTTTGGGATAGTGCAAATAGTAGATTGGGTATTGGCACTACTACGCCAGGAGCTCCGTTGCATATTGTAACCAATAATACTGGTCCGGCAATGACAATTTTACAAAAAACTATTGCTGGAGCTACAAACTTGAATTTTGTAACCCAAAATAATAAATATTGGCAACTTTCCAAAAGAGACGATAATCAAGATGATAAATTTATATTTTATTTTGTAAATGACGCCGGTTTATTTACCAATATTTTGACACTTGGATCAACCGGAACTATCGGCATTAATAATGAAAACCCGGAAGCCATGCTTGGTATAAAAGGAACTTCCACTTATCCTTTGTTTTATGTACAGACCAGCTCTTCGCAACCGTCAATTTATTCTGCTGAAAATGGATATGTAGGTATTGGTACCAAATCACCAACAAGCTTATTAACAATCAGCGGAACCACGACAGCCAGAAATATCATACCGGCCAACGGTTCTTATAATTTGGGTAATTTTGATCATAACTGGTTACGTTTATGGGCAAAAACTATAAATATTAATAATCAAAATTCTATAGGAGCTATTGAATCTACGGGTAGTTATGGTCCGACCTCAACAAATATAAACGGAGCTTTGGCAATTACTGATCCGGACAATCCCAATAGGACCGGTAGATATATGGACACTTATAATATTGCTACTTTATTTCCAGGGATTCCAAATGGTTCAAATATGACGGTTTCTATAACCTCGGGAAATTTTGATACTTATTTGCAAATAACATCCGACACCGGATCAGTAACTTATTTTGATGATGACGGAGGCACAGGAACAAACTCTTATTTAGAGTTTATTTATGATGCCAGCTCTACTTATAATATCGTTGTAACTAGCTGGGGGGCTGGTGAAACAGGTGATTATAGTCTGGAAGTAACAGCAGTTAATTCTCCTGTTGATGCTGGATTAGCAATATATAATGCCATTAATGGCGGAGGAGATAATTTGTTTACTATTTTAAACGGAGGAACAGTTGGTATAGGCACATCAACACCGTCTCATTTACTTACCTTATCCTCAAACAACGAAGGAGTGCTTTTGATAACCAACAGTTCCACGGGATATATATTACTGGAAGGTAAATATTTATCGCAAAATTTTGGGATGAGTTTGGAAACAGGAGCTTTGATTGCAAAAAATTCTTATTTTGGCGAAGAATTTATGCGCGGTAGAGGAAATGTGACTGCAGATACTTTGTATGCTTGGGGTGATTTTCAACAATTCACAGTTGATGAAAATACGGCTTGTACTTGGAGTTCAGTGGCAAACGGAGTAAACGGTATCGGCAGACAGCAAGCGGCAAATGGCGCCAACTCTTGTTTGGCATATCATGGGATTACAACTGCCGGAACCGCCAATCTTGTCTTTAATACCGCCAATTTACCTGTCATAACTTTCAAAGCTTCTCCGTCCGCTGTTACTGCCAATATCCGATTTAGAATTGGTTTGAGTAATCTGTCTCAAGCTCAAACTGCAGACCCTCTAAACGGTGTTTATTTTACCAATAACACCACCAACGGAGAGTGGCAGGGTGTTTCGCGTCGCGCCGGAGCTTCCACTGTTGTTGATTGTGCGGGACAAGCTATCAACACTGCTGTATTTGGGGTGGCAAAAATAGAAGTAGTTTCCAGTAATGGTGACGGGACGGGAGAGATAAATTTTTATATTGATAACGATGCAACTGACGGAGTGGATTGGTTTTATTGCGGTCAAGCAACGACCAATATTCCGACTGTCGGATTGACTTCTATGATTATGAATAACACCGTAGCCGGAGGCGGGGCGCAACAGATTGATATTGATTATTATCGCGTATGGCAAGATGATTCGGCGGAAACAGTTATTGAAGAAATTGTGGAAGAAATTCCGGAATATATTGAGAAAAATATTTTTGGTATGGCGCAAATAAAAGCGGGCGACAGTTTGGTACAAGTGGATTTTGACGGTGAATATGCCGTACCGCCGATGATGGGTGTTACCCCTCTTGGTTTTGACGGACGATGGAAATTACAAAATGTGACGACTCGCGGATTTGAAATCTCGCTTGTTGAGCAGGCAATAGATAACGTGTTATTCAATTGGCAAGCCTATGTGGTGGAGGATGATACGAAAATACACAGTTCTGACGGTAGTATACAACTATTAAAAGATTTTTATTTGGACTTTAATCCGTTGATAAATATCCCGCAAAGCGGAAGTAGTGGTGAATCTACTCCGGCTATGCCAAGTGGAGACTCTATACCCGGAGAAGGTGGTGGCGCTTCCACACTAGAGCAACCAGCAGAAATTCCGATAGAAGAGCCGGTTATAGAGACTCCGTCGATAGAAGATCCGGAGGCAGGCCAGGAATCTCCGGCTGAAGAACCTCCTGCGGAAACGCCGCCTGTGTCGACAGAGGAAGCTTCGGTATCTGAAGTACCGGCAGATGTTCCTGTGGAATAAAAAAATACTCCCATGATGAGAGTGTTTTTTTATTTTATTTTGTCTCCCTTGTTATTCCTACATCCTTCGTGCTAAAAACTTTCTTTTGCTATCGCAGGTTTGTCTACTTTCTTTTTTAGAAAAAGAAAGTAGACGGAAAGAAAAATCGCTCACTGTTAAAAATCCTCACAATTTTGCAAAATTCACGTCGCTAAAATTCTAAACTCGCCTTACGGGCTCAAACAGTAGAATTTTTACGCTCCGCTTATTAACAAAATTTGTTCGTATCTTTAAATGCTCGCCTTTGTGAGTGTTGTCCAATAAAAACAAAAAATCCCGCTGATGCAGGATTGTTTTGTTTGTGGGACGCTGAGCGTCCCTTCTATACTTAGTGTTTTGTGGAACGCTTAGCGTTCCTTTAACGACGCTAAGCGTCGTGGGTCGCCGGAGGAATCGAACGTCGTCGGCCTTTGGCCTCCTCCTTGAGGAACCTTCGGGTTCCTCAACAGCTCCTCCTCGGTAATGTGGGGAAATACTTTCCCCACCACCCCTTTGTTCGAATCTCCGGCTCAACATAATAAAAAATAACTCCTCATAAATGAGAAGTTATTTTTTAGTGGGTCGCCGGAGATTCGAACTCCGGACCTTGTCCTTAAGAGGGACCTGCTCTACCAGCTGAGCTAGCGACCCCTCACCAATAAATTTTATTTTTTATAAAATTCATTGGTGAGGGGCTAAGCTCGGTTAAATAGGATCACCAGATTTTCTCTTAATAATATCTATCTTCGGGCCTTTCCATCCTTTGGTTTTGAGTGCTATTTCTGCAGCTTCTGTTTGAGCCTCTTGTTTGCTGGTGCCGTTTCCTTCGGCCACCAATTCTTTGTCCAGATAAACTCCGACTTTGAAATTTTTGGCATGATCCGGACCTTCTTCACTGATAACTTTGTAAGTCGGCGTTACTCCAACCAGCTCCTGAGCGCTTTCTTGGAACCTGCTTTTAGGGTCCAAATATAAGCCATTTTCTAAAATATAGGGTAATTTTGGCAATACCCAGGTTTGTAAAAATTTAGTAGTAGCTTCATATCCTTGATCTAGATAAATCGCCCCGACCAGCGCTTCAAACAAATTGGCCATGATATAATCGCGAGCTTTGGTGCCGGCGTCTTTGGATTCGCCGTGACTCAAAAAGAGAAATGGTTCAGTGCCTATCTCATAGGCGATAGAGGAGAGGATTTTGGCGTTTACCAAAGCTGCGCGCCAATTGGTTAGCTCGCCCTCGGGGTTACCGTATTCATTGAAAAGATGTTCGGTTACAATGAGTTCAACCACCGCATCACCCAAAAACTCCAGTCGTTCATTGTGAGAAAGAGGAAAATCATGATGTTCGTTGAGATAAGAACGATGGACAAACGCTTGAACTAGATATTCAAAATTTTTGAATTTAATACCGATTTTTTCTTCCAGAATTTCAAAATTACGCTCTTTGATTTCCGGTAAATTGCGTAAATCCTTTTTTATTTTATTTTTTGAAATTGTTTTTTTTATCGGCATATATTTTATCTTTCAACATCGGGTGTTTCGTAGTCATCTTCGTTATTATTTGTATTTTTTTCAACTTCAGTTTCATTCTCGGTAATTTCCTCTGTATTTTCTTCAACTTCTTCGCTTTCTTCTATTTTATCTTTCTTTTTAGTTTTTTCCTCTAAAGCGATTTTTTCATCTTCGGGAATATCCTTGTAGATAGAACCCAAAACTCCGTTGACAAATTTGCCTGAAGCAGGACCACCATAACTCTTAGCCAATTCTATAGCCTCATTGATGGCTACTTTTGGTGGAACTTCTTGAGCTATCTTGAGCTCATATATTCCCAAACGTAAAACATTGCGATCTACGTTGGTAATCTGCTCTATAGGCCAACTTGGAGCGTATTTGGTAATAACCTCGTCAATGGCGGGTATGTTTTCAATAACACCGTTAACCAAAGAAAGAGTAAAATCTTTTTCGTTCAATCCCGCGCCAAATTCCAGCAAGTCATGTTCAACAATAGAACCGAGTTCTTGTAAATTTTTACCGCGAAAGTCCCATTCAAAAAGGACTTGCAGCGCTATACTGCGCGCCAAATGGCGATTGGACATAAGATTTTAAAATTATTTCTTCTTAGTTAATTTTTTTTCGGTTTTAATCACTTGTTTTCCTTTGTAAGTACCGCAAAAAGCGCATGCGCGATGCGGACGAACAGCTTTGCCGCATTTTGGGCAAGCATTGATAGCGGTAGAGGAAAGAGCAAAATGAGCGGCTCTTTTTCTTTTGTGAGACGAAGTTCGTCTATGGCCTGGTAAACCCATAAAATTAAAATATTAAATACATTAAAAATTTCGCGTTTAATAAGCGATTTGCTTTCAGTATATAATAAACTTAGAAATTTTGCAAGCCTCGTGCTAAGCGCGAGAGTAGCCCCGCTCAGCGGGGCCGGTGATTAGCATAACTATGCTAAATTAAAGCAAAAAGATTTATTGTTGTATTGAAAAATTATTTTAGCTATTATATACTCAAGATATTGAAATATGACACTAGAGATTAGAAAAAATACAAACAAAGAAGAATGGGACGATTTTTTATCTCAATTTTCCGATTTTAATCCTTTTCCCCAGAGTTTTGCCTGGGGTGATGTTTTGATTACCGAAGGCAAGGAAGTGGAAAAATTGGCCATATTTGATGGAGGCGAGCAAATAGCGGCTGTTTTGATTGTTTATGAAAAACTACCATTTGGCTGGAAATACGCATTTAGCCCAAAAGGCCCGGTGATTGGTATAAAGTATCAAGAATCCAGTATTAAGTATGGAGAGGTCGTCTCTATAATTAGTGAGTATTTAAAAGACAAAGGATGTGTATTTTGGAGGTTGGAACCCAATGTTAATCTGCAATCTGAAATCAAAAATCTAAAATTGGCAAAGGTTAAGGACATAAACCCCTCAAACACTTTATTGTTAGATTTGAATAAGAACTATGAAGAACTACTCTTTGCCATGCACCCCAAAACCAGGTATAATATTGGCTTGAGTAAAAAGAAAGATCTGCGCATAGAAGAAAGAAAAGATTTGGAAATTTTTTGGGATTTGATGCAAAAAACAGGGGAGCGAGACGCTTTTCGTTTGCATCACAAAAAACATTATGAAGAAGTTTTGAATTCAGATCTAACTTCGCAAGTAATAGTGTATTTTGAAAATAAGCCAATTGCCACCGGGGTTTTTATAGGCTTTGGTCAAACATTTACCTATTTATACGGTGCTTCTGATTATGAATATCGCCAAGCAATGGCGCCTTATCTGATACAGGATTTTGGGATAAACAAAGCCAAAAATAAAGGGTTTAAAAAATATGATTTTTTTGGCATTGCTCCGTTAAACAAGGATGAGACAGGAGAGGTAATTTATGATGAAAAACATCAATATGCCGGTGTGACGAGATTTAAACTTGGTTTTGGTGGGGGATGCATCGCTTTCCCAGGAACATACGAAATTGTAATAAATAAAGTTTCATATCTATTTTTAAGTTTGATGAAAAAAATTCGGAAAATATTGAATATTAAATATTGAATATTATTTTTTACAATTAAAAAACCCCTCCATTTTGTGGAGAGGTTTTTTGTTTTATTTTTTATACTTCTTCTTTATCCTGTAAAACCATAGTGACGGAAACAACTTTGTCAGCTTCTTCTTTGAAACGCATCAGACGAACACCTTGCGTAGCACGACCAGTGGTTGGAATAGTTTTGAAAGGTAGGCGAATAACTTGTCCTTTGGCGGACATTAAAATGATATCTTGGTTTTCTGCCAAATTTGGATCAATGACACTGGCGTGGATGATATATCCGGTTTTCTCCGTGACTTTGGCGGTTTTGATACCGCTGCCGGCACGTCCTTGAACTTTATATTCATTTAGCGGAGTAAGTTTGCCTAAACCGTTTTCACCCACGGTTAAAAATTTTAGATTTTTACTTTCCGGATTGACTATGTCCATGCCGATAACCTCATCTTTATCGTGTAATCGCACACCTTTGACGCCAGATGCGGTACGGCCCATAGAACGGACATCTTCTTCTTCAAAACGGATAGATTGTCCTTCTTTGGTGGCGATCATGATTTCGTCTTTGCCGGTGCTTGGTTTGACCCACTCCAGATTATCTTCAGGACGGATTTTCAGAGCTATCAAACCGCTTTTGCGAACATTGGAAAAGTCGCTTAACGGAGTTTTTTTGATAACACCTTTGGTGGTAACCATGACTAAATATTTTATTTTTTCCAAATCAGACATGGCGAGAAAGGCGGTCACTTTTTCATTTGGCGCCAATTGTAAGAAGTTTACCAAAGCTTGACCTTTGGCGGTGCGAGAAGCTTGCGGGATATCGTAAGCCATCAATTGGAAACATCGTCCGCGATTGGTGAAAAACAAAATATTATCATGAGTATTGGTAGATTGGATTTGCTCTACTGCTTCTTCTTCTTTGGTAGTCATGCCGATAACACCCTTACCACCTCGGCTTTGTTGACGGAAAGTATCCGGTGGCATGCGTTTAATATAGCCGTCAGAAGTGATGAGAATCATTGTCGGTTCGTTTGGGATCAAGTCTTCCACGGTAAAATCTTTGATACCGTGAGCAACTATCTGAGTGCGACGAGGCTCTGCAAATTTATCTTTGATTTCCACTGTTTCATCCTTGATGATTTTGAGAATTTTGGTTTTGGAAGCCAAAATACTTTGTAGTTCTTTTATCAAAGCCAATTTTTCTTTGAGTTCATCTTCAATTTTTTTCGCTTCCAGGTTAGCCAATTGTTGGAGCTTCATTTCCAAGATAGCAATTGCTTGTTTTTCGGTAAATTTGAATTTACTCATCAAGTTTTGTCGCGCTTCTTCCTTGTCTTTACTAGCCTTGATAGTTTTGATGATGAGGTCTATTTTATCCAGCGCCATTTTGAGGCCTTCTAATATATGGGCTCGGTCTTGAGCTTTGTTCAAATCAAATTCAGTTCGTCTTTTGACAACTTCTTGCCTATGTTTGATAAATTCTTCCAAAACAGTTTTGAGGTTGAGTACGCGAGGCTGGATTCCGTCAACAAGCGCCAACATGTTGGTGTGAAAAGTGGTTTGAAGTTCGGTTAAGTTGTAAAGTTGATTGAGAACTTTTTTGGGATAAGCGTCTTTTTTGAGTTCAATGACAACGCGGACGCCGTCTTTGTTACTTTCATCGCGTAAATCTTTGATGCCTTCAATTCTTTTTTCTTGCACCAGAGTAGCTATTTTTTCCAAAAGAGTGGCTTTATTGATTTGATAGGGGACTTCAGTGACGATAATTTGGAAATGTCCGGCTTTGGGTTCCTCTATATCGGCTTTGGCGCGGAGTACTACACCGCCTTTACCGGTTGCCAGGGCCGCAAAGATATCTTTTTTATTATAGATTATACCGCCGGTTGGAAAGTCAGGTCCTTTAACTACTTCGCACAAATCTTCTATGGAAGCTTCCGGTTCATCTATCAATTTTGTAATACCGTCGCAAAGCTCTCCTAAATTATGCGGAGCAATGGAAGTGGCCATACCTACCGCAATACCCATGGTGCCGTTTAAAAGAAGATTGGGTACTTTTGTGGGCAATACAGCCGGTTCATTGTGAGAACCGTCATAAGTTGGGTTAAAATTGACAGTATTTTTCTCAATATCAGTAAGCATTTCCTCGGCAATCGCTTGGAGTTTGGCTTCGGTGTAACGCATCGCGGCTGCGCCATCGCCGTCCATGGAACCGAAGTTTCCTTGACCGTTGACCAGTTGATGTCGCATGGAAAAATCTTGAGCCATACGCACCATTGAGTCATAAATGGCAGCATCACCGTGTGGGTGGTATTTAGCCATCACCTCACCGACTACGTGGGCGGATTTGCGGAATTTGGCATTATGTTTGAGGCCAATATCCCACATGGCATAGAGAATACGGCGGTGCACAGGTTTGAGACCGTCGCGGACATCAGGTAATGCGCGAGACACGATGACACTCATTGCATATTCCAAATATGCTTGTTTAACTTCTTGTGACAGAGAAGCATCGGTGATTTTTCCAATATCTCCCTTTACCAATTTCATTTTTTCTTGAGACATACATTAATATATTTTTTTATTATTCAATATTCAGTATTCAATATTTATGTTTAAAACAAAAAAATATTGGATATTGAATATTAAATATTAATTATTGTTTATTGAGGAAGTTGTAGAAGAGACAATGTTGAGAGTGCTCGTTAACATCAAACCGATAGTGTTTGTATTGATCGTAGGTGTGCCGGTTGTAGTGCTGACAATTTGTTGTAAAAATCCAGAAACTTGTTTTTTAATATCGGAAATATCCTTTTCTTTTTCTTGTTTTTCAAAAGACTCGGTCCATTTTTGCTCGGCTGTATTTTTTATGTCTAGTGTAGCTTTATCCCAGTTGAAAGCGTTGATCTGTAGTTGAGTGGTGTAGGCAAAAAAAACAACAAGCCCGACAGTAATAGAGCCGACACCAAACCATAATAGTTTTTTGGCTGAATCTTTGGAATTTTGGTGTTCAAAAAAAGTGACGAATTTTTCCAAATCCTCCGAAGATTTTTTTTCCGCTTCTTCTTTTAGAGCGCCTTTTTTCTTAGGCATAAACTAGTAATTTTTTTCTAAGACAAAAATTTTGGTGTCTTCTTGCGGTAAATCTTTTTTCTTGATGATAATTTTTTTCTCCGTAATTTCAGGTTTGAGCCCGATTTCTTTGAGAAAACTTTCTACGGGCAGGGCTTTGGGATCGGTATCACATTGGTAAGCTATCGGGATGATAACACGAGGTTCTAATATGGAAACAGCTTCGCGAGCTTTTTTGGGATCAAGAGACTTTTCTCCGTTGCCGACCGGTAAAAAAAGAATATCAGGAGTGCCGAGTTTTTCTATGATATGTTCGGAAATTTTTTCTTTGACATTGCCCAGATGGACAATATTCATGCCTTCGGCGGAAATTTTGAAAATCATCTCTTGGTCATTGGCGGCCAATGCATAGATCATATTGTCTTTGACTTCATATTCGCCAAGTGTTTCTATGATAAAAGCGGAATCGGAAATGGTGACCGAATCTTTGGTGGTTTTACTATATAAGACTACGTCTGGAGAAAAATTACGGGGAAAATCACCTTTTTCCGGTTTATAAGGATCAATAATAATCACGATATCCTCATCTTTGAGATTTTTGGTTTGCAGTTTGACACAAGTTTGTCCGAGCCAGTTGATATGCATAGAATAATGTTCTAGATGTTAGTAAATGTTTTATTTGTTCTAATTGTTTTAAAAACAAGCGAAGCGATAAATCACTCATAACAAACGAAGTGATAAATCGTTTTTAACTGCCTATATTTTATCATATTTAAATAATCTTCGCAAGGGGAAAATGTGGGTAAAAAATGTATAATTATTAGCTAACTTAAGCCAAAATTTAATATAACTTTTTATAATTGTCAACAGCTTTACTTTTGGAATAAAATGTGATATATTTAAATAAAGAATTTAATAAAAAAAATTTATGAAAAATGTGAAAAAAGCAAATAAAACCAAAACAATAAAAGAATTAAGGAAAGAATTTTTGGATAAAATGAAAGAAATTCAAAAAGAACAAAGAAAAATTTTTGCTGAATTTAAAAAAAAAATTGATCTAAAAAAAGCGGAAAAAATCAGTAAAAAAATAAAAAAATAATATTTTTAATATGGATGATGAATTAAACAAAGTGAAGGAGGGACAATTTAAAGAAGGCCAGAAATCTATAGAAAAAGAGGTGGAGAAACCACTGGATTTAGAAGTGGCTTTATTAGAGATGCAAAAATTGACCGAAGAAATGGAAAATTATTGTACAGAATTGGCTGACAAAATGAGCAAAGAAGGTCAGGAAGCGGGTCTATCCTCAAAAGACATAAAAGATTTTCAAAAACAAATAGATACAACTTTGCAGACAATGGATGAGATTGTTAAGTCTTACGAGGCTGAAATAGGTGAATTGAAAGCCCAGATCTCCTTGGCTGAATTTACACCAAGTATCAACAAAAGGGAATTGGAAGAAAAAATAAATCATACTCAAGAAAAGAAAGAAGATGTTTTAAAAATAAAAGATAAAATAAAAAACCGTCAAAACAACATATCTACTATCAAAGAAAATTTAAACAGCAAAGAAAACAGGATTGAAAGAGAAAAAAAAGAAAAACTTTCTCAAGCTTTTGCTGATGTAAATAGTGTAGTTATTGGTCAATCTTTTGAAAAATACTACGCGAAAAACAATGAAGATATTTTTGAAATTAATAAAATATATTATCAAAAATTTAGCGATACGGTGTTGGAAAATCAGCCTGATTTAGCACAAGATATATTAGAGAAGCGTTTAGAAGAAAATCCTAATTTATTAAAAGAATTTACACTGTCAGCGGAGTTATTAAGACAAAAAGATGCATTTGAAAAAGTAAAAGCCGGACTTAATGAAAATCAAAAACAAGAGATAGAAAAAGGGTTGCTACAAAAAGAAAATGTGGAAAAAAGTAGATTTTTATTCAATGCCAAAATTTTTGCGGAGTTATTAAAAGAAGATAAAATTGATATTGAAAAGTTGTGTGATAAATTGGCATCAGAGATCAATCCATTTGATGAAAAATATTTGGACAATGCAGAAAACAATAAATTTGACGCGGTGTTTATGCCGAGGATGGTTATGGAAAAAGTTTACGACAAGATGTCTGATGAAGAAATATTGAAATTAACCGGAGAAAGAGTAAAAACCGTAGAAGAAATTAAAAAAATAGGTTATGATTACGATTTAAATAAAAAGGCAATATTATTGATAAATTTTACTAACCATCCCAAATACACTGACAGACGATCTGATTTAAAAAATAAAGAAGAATATTGGCAAAATAATTACGGAAAAAACATTGAAGAAATAATCAAATCAGGTGATAGTAAAAGCATTCGCCAGGCTATAATAAATCGTGAATACTCTTCAAAAGATGTCAATTACAAAATTGGAGAAATTCAAAAAATTTCAGAAAAAATTAAAGAAATTAAAAAGAAAAGAGATTCTATCTTAAAAGAAGTGCAAGAAAAAGGGGGTGTAATTACAGATTTTGAAAAAAGAATAACCGAAACTAGAAGAAAAGGAAACATAAAAGAGTCTCTGGAGCTTATCAATGAATTGCTTCGTGTTGGTGTAGAGAGAGATAGGCACTTGGATTTATTATTGAAAGAATTAGAAAGAGAAGAAAAACAAGAATTACAAAAAATACCAAACTATGAAATAGATGTTGAAGAAAATTATATCCAGAAGGGGTATGATTCTTATGATTTAGTAAGGGGTGGCGGTCGTGATCATTTTGTAGCTGAACAAATCATGAAAAATATTGATTTAGTGAGAAAAGTTCCGAATTTTAATCGCCATGCCGCTTCGTCTAATTTAGAAAAAATAAAACCAACAGGCACGCCAGAAAAAGATATAAAAGAAATTCATAAAAAAATAAATGAAGGGATTGAGAAAAACAACAAAAGAAAAGAAACCATAGTCAAAGAACAACAAGAGATGGTATACATAGAATTGGCCAATCAATTAGAAAAAAAACTTGATCTACCTAGTTTAGAATTAAATTGGTCAGTTTTTGAAAATCCAGTTAAAAAAATTTGTGAAAAAGGCCAAATAAAAGAATTGATTTATAAAAGAGATAAGATAAAAAACTGGAAAGATAAATATGGAAAATTAGATGACAAAGATTTTAAAGGGTTTTTTAAAAAAACAGTAAAAATTGAAAATCTTGAAACTGAAGAGATGGAGGAAGTTGACAAAGATACTTACAAAAAAATATTATTTAAGATAAACGGGGAAAATAATAAAATAAATGAAGATATCCGCATGTTTAGAGGCTCTTTCTTTGAAAATTTAGAAAAAGAAATGAAAGATTATTATGATAATTTGATTGAAAAAATTAACCAAGCCACAGAAAAAAGACAGGAATTTATGGGTAATTTTGAAAAACATGAACAAGTAGAAATTTTGAAAAAACTTGAACAGAAAAAAATCCCCGCCTTTGATAGATTTAGAAATAATTTACTTTATAATTATGAAAAAAGTACTCCTAAAAAAGAATTTATGAAAGATAAGCCAGATATTGAAAATATACTCAAAAATTCCAATCATAACGACTACAGAGACTTGCTTTTTTCATAGTTTTTACAATAACAAATAACCCTCCTTGACAAAAGGAGGGTTATTTGTTATTGTTTACATACAAATAAATACTATTAAAGTCAGCCCGATTTAGTGGTTGGCACTCTATTTCGCAAAGCGGAAAGGGATAAGTGAATTTTTTTGTTTTTATTATATGTCAAACAAAGATTTTAAGACGCTTTTGGCAGAAAATCTGACGATTTTCCCGAAAGTTGGAGATATCGTCAAAGGAAAAATTCTTTCCGTTGATAAAGGAGAAGTGCGTATCGATGTAGAAGGTGTAACCACCGCTATCGTGCGTGGAGCTGAGATTTTTACCGAATCTCAAGAATATGCCAATTTAAAACCCGGGGATGAAGTAGAGGGGACTGTCATTGATTTGGAAAACGAAAACGGCGAAATGGAGCTTTCTTTCAAAGTTGCTGGCATGCAACGTGTTTGGGATAATCTACGCAAATGGATGAAAGATGGTATAACGGTTAAAGCCAAAGTTTTGGCTGCCAACAAAGGTGGAGTTATGATGCAAGTCGGCGCTGTAGCCGGTTTTATGCCTGTTTCTCAACTTAACCCGGACCATTATCCTCGAGTGATGGGTGGAGATAAAAATAGAATTTTGGAAAAACTTCAAGAGCTCATTGGTAAAGATTTGGAAGTTAAAGTAATTGATGTTGATGAAAATGATGAAAAACTCATTGTTTCTGAAAAAAGCGTTTGGGATGATGCTCAAAAAGCGGTTTTAGAGGCTTATAAAGTCGGCGATACGGTTGACGGTGAAGTTTCCGCTCTCACTTCTTTTGGTGCTTTCATCAAATTTGGTCAAGGACTGGAAGGTCTTATTCATATTTCTGAAATTGCTTGGCAACGTATTGACCATCCAAAAGATTTGCTCAAAGTCGGAGATAGAGTTCAAGCTCAGATCATTCAACTTGATCATTCCAAAATCTATCTTTCCATGAAACGCTTGGTTGAAGATCCTTGGAAATTGGTAAAAGATAAATATAAAATTGGTGATACAGTAAAAGGTAAAATTTTGAAAATTGAACCGTTTGGTTTGATGATCGGTTTGGACAAAGATATCCATGGTTTGGCCCATGTTTCTGAATTGTCCGATGAGCCGATTGCTAACATCCAAAGTAAATTCCAAATCGGTACGGAAATGGATTTTACTGTTGTCTCTCTAGAACCAACCGAACATCGTCTTGGTTTGCGCGTAGCTGGAGTTAAAGGTAAAGCTAAAAAGGAAGAAAAAGCTGACAAAGAGGAAAAATCTGAGAAAAAAGCGAAAAAAGAAAAGAAAGAAAAAGAGGAAGTGAAAGAGGAGAAATTGGAAGAGACAAAAGAATAATCTGATTAAATAAAAAACCGCCTGAAAGGGCGGTTTTTTGGTAGTTAGTATTAAGTATCTAGTATTAAGTATGGAAACTGTAAATATGTCATCCCTGTATTGTGTTCGTCCGTAGCTTTAACGAAGCCCGGTTGATTTTTTCCCATATTTATTATATTATTAAAATACTCTAAATTATTATAAAAACTTTTATTTATGAAAGATTTTTTCAAAAATTTCATTATTATTTTTTGTTGTTTGTTGGTTGTAGCCGCGGTTTTGAGTATTTTCCAACAAGATGAAAACAAAAAACCGGAAACTATCGGGATAGGTCGTTTGATTGAGCAGATAAATCAAGGTCAGGTTAAAAAAGTGGTGGTAGAAGGAAATTTGCTCAAGATAGATCTCAAGGATGAAAATGCCAGACCGCAAGAAGTAAAAAAAGAAGCCGGAGAATCCTTTGGTGATATTTTGAAAAATTACAGTGTCAGTGAAGAAGCCAAAGCCGGTTTGGAAGTGGAAATCAAAGATGAAAGCTCGGTCAAATTTTGGGCGATAAATTTTATTTTACCGATATTATTGCCACTGCTTATCATCATTGGATTTTTTTATTTCATGAGTCGCGGGGTGCAGGGGGTAAATAATAAAGCTATGGGCTTTGGTCAGAGTAGCGCTCGCATGGTAAATCCGCGTGATAAAAATCGTAAAACATTTGCGGATGTTGCCGGAGCCGGTGAAGCCAAAGAAGAGTTACAAGAAATAGTGGAATTCTTAAAAAGTCCAAAAAAGTTTTCCGATATGGGTGCCAAAATTCCCAAAGGTGTGCTTTTGATGGGAGCCCCGGGTACCGGTAAAACATTATTGGCTAAATCAGTGGCTGGTGAAGCCAATGTGCCGTTTTTCCATATGTCAGGATCTGAGTTTGTAGAGATGTTTGTAGGGGTAGGAGCCTCTCGAGTGCGTGATTTATTTGCCAAAGCCAAAAAAGCTGCTCCAGCCATCGTGTTTATTGATGAAATAGACGCTGTGGGTCGCAGACGCGGTACAGGCCTTGGCGGAGGTCATGATGAACGTGAACAAACACTCAATCAAATTTTAGTGGAAATGGATGGTTTTGAGCCAAACAGCGGTGTTATTGTAATGGCTGCTACCAATCGTCCGGATGTTTTGGATCCGGCCTTGCTTCGTCCGGGCCGTTTTGATCGTCGTGTGGTTTTGAATATGCCTGACATCAAAGATAGAGAAGAAATTCTCAAAATTCATGCTAAAAACAAACCGCTCATCAAAGATGTTTCTTTGCGTAAAGTTGCCGAACGCACTCCTGGATTTTCTGGAGCAGATTTGGAAAGCTTGTTAAACGAAGCGGCTATTTTGACTGTGCGTCGTAATCTCAAAAAAATTACAGAAACAGAAATCTTGGAAAGTATTGAAAAAGTAATGCTCGGACCGGAACGCAAAAGTAGGGTGATAAGCGATAAAGACAAAAAGATGACCGCTTATCACGAAGCCGGACATGCTATTGTCGGTCATTCTTTGTCAAATTGTGATCCGGTTAGAAAGGTTTCTATCATTTCTCGCGGACAAGCCGGAGGATATACGCTCAAGATGCCGACTGAGGATAAACATTATTATACTCTGGCGCAGTTTAAAGATGAACTCGCGATGACTTTGGGTGGTTATGTAGTAGAAAAGATGATCTATGGTGAAGATCAGATTTCAACCGGTCCTTCATCGGATTTGAAAAATGCCACCAAAGTGGCTAAAGACATGGTAACTCGTTATGGCATGAGTGAACTTGGTCCGCGAACTTTCGGTGAAAGAGAAGAGATGATATTCTTGGGTAAAGAAATTCATGAACAACAAGATTACAGTGACAAGACCGCGGAAAAAATAGATGAAGAGGTTATCAAAATCATAAATGAAGCGCAAAATAAAGCGCGAGAGATTTTGGAAAGCAAAAGAGATAAATTGGAAGAGATGGTTGCGGTTTTGCTTGAAAAAGAAACCATTGAGCAGGAGGAAATAAAAGATATTTTGGGATAAGCTAGTAAGCAGTAAAGCTGTAAAGCAATAAAGCAATAAAGCAAACAAATGTCATTGCGAGGATTCGCCTCCGCCAGTTGGCGGGTGGCGGAGACGAAGCAATCCCACGAAGTTCAGTAATCAGTGGGATTGCCACGACCCTTCGGAACGCTAATCGTCTCTCCGGGTCTCGCAATGACACTAAAATCGCTCGCAAGGGCGGTTTTTTGTAGTCTGTAGTCTGAAGACCGAAGACTGATATATTGACAAAACACAAACTTTACTCCTATAATAAATTGTTCTTTATTAAAAACAAATAAAAGGAGGCAAACATGGATCTATTGATAGGATTTACAGAAAACAAAATAGATTTGTTTTGCACTCGTTGTCAAAAGAGTACACAACATTTCCGTTTTGAAGAAGACCCGAGAATTGGCAGGATTGTCTGGACTTGTTCTGTTTGTAAAAAGAAAAAAGCTACCAATATTCAGGAGGTGGAAAGACAAGGTGAGGTGGAAATCTTTGATGAAGATGATGAAGAAGAATCTTAAATATAAGACCGGCACACCGGTCTTTTTTAATACAGAAAAAAACAAAACTCGATCAATTACGATCGAGTTTTTTTGTAGTCAGTAGTCTGTAGTCCGAAGTCCAATTTATAACCAGTGGGATTGCTTCGTTTCACTCGCAATGACAGTAGTCCCGTAGTCTGTAGTCTGAAGACTATTTTACATTCTTCACCACCACTTTAATCTTATCCGCCGAGCTTGGAGCGGTATCACTCCAAGAAGGGGAGAATTTTACATTAACTCCGGTGACATGCGGTAAGCTCACAACATATCTTTCTATTTCACTTTTTTCTTTACCGGCAAAATTGGATTTATCCAAACTTTTGGCTTCGGCATTGAGAGTTACCAGAGTTTCTTGAGCTACGGTCAAATCGGCTGTTTGTTTTACCAGATCGGTAGAAGCCACAGTGACGACAGGTTCGCCGGAAAAGGAAAGTATTTTTTCAGAATTATCATCTATAGATTTGCCTATTTCTTTGTTTAATATTTCTTCCAAATCTTTTTTGGCGAAATAAACCGCGACGAGAGTTGAGGTTCCTGAAAGTGTGAAAGTGCCGGTTTCTTCACCAGCTTTGTGTGAAGAGGCAGGATTGCTCTCGGTTACGGTGATGATTTTCATATCCGCCCAAAGCTCTGTTTCCCCGATTTGTTTGAGATAAGCTTGTTTTACTTTTTCTTTATAATCATTTTTGGCGGCCGAAATGTCTGTTTCAGAAACCATACCGATTTTACCGCTACCGCCGCTCATAGGTTTGGAACTCTCTGCATAAACCACTTTTTGTTTATCTGTAGAAAGTCCGGGAATAGTAAATTTGGTTGGCCCGATATCGCTAGCAGCTCCGTTTTGATCGGCATAAACTTTGGCGGTTATTTGTCCGCGAGCCGGGATAGTCACCCTATCTTCCAAACGGAAAAGCACATTATCCGGAGAAAGTAGGCGAGTGGTTTTGACCAAGATTTGAACTTCGGAAGTATTGTTGTACAGGGTTACTTCGCCTTTGGAAATGCCTTCTACTGTTTTGACACCGGTTGGTGAATAATTTTCGCTCAGATAAAATTTGGTGGTGGTGACGATAGCAGCTACTGATTTTTCTCCGCTTTTTTCTTTCATCGCATTTATTGAAATATTGATTGTTTTTTTACTTTCTTTGGCGATAATGGTAATTTCGGTTTTTTTCAAAGCGGAAAAAATCACAATAGCCAACAATATTACGGTTAATGCCAAAAAGGAGAAAGCAATAACTCGATAAGTTTTTACCGGCGGTTCATGAGCCGGTTTGGTAGAAAGGCGATGAGCGTACATATTAAAGTTATTTAACATTTAAAATTTAATATTTAAAATTACGTACGAACTACGAAAGTATACCTGCCCGCCAACGGCCTGGAGCCGTAAGGCGAATGGCAGGCGGGCGAAATTACGAAAATAAATAAATGAATTTATTCTTTAATATAGTATACCATTTTTGCAATAAGTTGACTACTCAGTCACACGGAACACTTCCTCTACAGTCGTGACTTTGTTGAGTGCTTTGAGTATGCCATCTTGCACCATTGTAACCATCCCATTTTTTACCGCAATTTCTTGGATAGCATATTCACTGGTTTGGCCGGTCAAAATGATTTCTTCTATTTCTTTGTTCATGGTAAATATTTCATAAATGCCGATACGGCCTTTATAACCCAAACCCGAGCAAGCTTCACAACCTTTACCGTGATAAAATTTCAAATTATCAAAATCTATTTTATTTTTTTCGTTTTCCGGTAATTTTTCCAGTTGCTCTTTGACCCGAGTCATTTTTTCATCGTCTATTTTTATTTCTTCAATACATTTGGGACAGGTACGACGAACTAAACGTTGACCGATAATAGCATTTAGTGACGGGGCTAATAAAAAAGGCTTAACACCCATAGAAAGGAAACGAGGTAATGCCCCAGAAGCGCTGTTGGTGTGAATGGTGGATAGCATCAAGTGACCGGTCAGGGCGGCCTGAATAGCAATTTCAGCGGTTTCCAAATCACGGATTTCTCCAACCATACAAATATCGGGATCTTGGCGCAAAATACTGCGTAAACCTTTGGCAAAAGTATAATCGCGACTTGGATCAACTTGGCTTTGATTGACGCCTTCCATTTTGATTTCCACCGGATCTTCCAAGGTGATAATCTTTACTCCTGGTTTATTGAGAGTGCGTAAAATAGCGTAAAGCGTAGTTGTTTTACCAGAGCCTGTCGGACCGGTAGTGATAATCATACCGTTTGGTCTCTCTACTTCTCTTTTTAGTCTTTCATAAGAATCACCGTAAAAACCTAAGTCGTCAAAAGTAACACCTTTGCTACCGGAAAATAAAATTCTCATTACCACGCTCTCGCCATAAGTGGTTGGCATGGTGGAAACACGGACATCAATATTACCGGAAGGGAGTTTCAAAGTGACGCGTCCGTCTTGCGGTTTGTCGGTAATATTTATTTTAAGCGCGGCTAATAATTTGATACGAGAAACAAAACGCTTCCATTGCTCTATCGGTAAATTGGCGACATCGTGGAGTACTCCATCAATACGATAGCGCACGGCAATGCCTTTTTCTTCGGCTTCTACGTGAATATCTGAGCTGTTTAGTTTGAGGGCAGAGGCAATAATCAAAGTCAAAATATCGGTAATATTGATATTTTTGAATTTTTCTTCCAGAGACTGGATGTTATTCATCTCTACCTGGTATTTATTGAGCTCTTCTTCGGTAATATTAATCTCTTTACTAACCGGTTTGATGACCGGGAGATTTGCATAGAGTTTGAGTACATAGTCCAAACTATTTTGTGAGATGAGATAAATCTCTGTTTCTGCGTGACCTTTTTCACCCAGTTGATAAGCGTATTCTTTGAGTGAATCGTCCAAATCCGTAACTGCCAGCTTGATTTTGTCCGGTAGTGAATAAAAACAAATCAGATTTTTTTCACGAGCGACGCTCTCCGGGATCAAACGCAATGATTCTGCGGAAACAGGGAATCCGTAAAGGTTGATATAAGGCAGACCGAGTTCTTTGGCCTTTTTTTCCGTATCTTCTTCTCTGCCTTTTTGACGGATGGTTTTTATTTTTTGCGATAATTGCTCTTGAACATCATCGCTTTTTTTCTTGGTACCCCCCTTTTTCATCAATTCGTTGATGGATTGAAAATCGGACATAATTATTTTTGAAAAAGTTTAATAAAAAGATGGCCGATACTGGAAAAAATACCTTTGTGATGCATCTTCATAAAAAGATACATCCAAGTACCGGTATTAAAAGCATTGTAAAAACCGCCGATAATGATTATCAAAACCGTGATAGTTAAAATACTCAAAATTATCCCTAGGTTTAACAAGAAAATACTATTGACCAGTCCGGCCAAGAACCACAGGATAGTAGCCGGAATAAAAGATAAGACAATAACTGTGGAAATCAAAGAGGCTAATACCAAATCCAATAGTAACATTATCAAGCTTATTTCAAAAGAAACCAAAAAGTGATCCTTGAAAAGCAAAGCGCCTTTTTTCAGACTCTCGCCAAAAGATTTATTATCAATGACTGCGTAGCCAGAAGCGTAGATAGAAACGGCGGTCACAACAAGCATGATAAAAATAGCGATGATAAAAGACAAAATCAGAAAGACCTTGGTTGGCAGGTTATTGCTTGTTCCCAAAAACCAAACACCGGCGCTAAAAGCGGTCATTAAGATCAAAATTATTTTACGTAATAAATCAAAGCCTAGTATTTTCCAAAAATATTTGTAACTTTTGTGCCAAGTATCGGATAACTTGGAATGCGTCTTCTTTTTGTAATATTCGCAAGTGTTGATAATGAGCGAAGTTTGAGCACAAACGGAAACAAAAACTATAATTATGAAAATAGCCAAAATAATCTCAAGTAGCCAAACTGCGGAAACAAAATCAGCCGCCGAGCTGTGAGCGAGTAGATTATAAAATCCCATCCAAGGAAAATGACTGAAACGAATAGTTTCGGAACCGGTCAAAAATATTTGTCCGTAAAAACCGCCCAATCCAAAAGGGCTGACAAAAAGTGCGGCCAAAATACCGAAAATCCAAAAAGATTTATTTTTCCAAACAAGGATAAAAGCGTTTTTTAAAGCTTCGCGATAACTTGGTTCGTACATAAAAGTTATAAGTTAAAAGTTGAAAGTTGAAAGTTCGCCCAATTAATCCCTTAAAATAGTTCGTTTGAGGCAGGTTTTAACTAAGGCAAATAAATCCCAAAAACACAAAAAAAGCACATTCTTTTGGAACAATATTATTATAGCATATTTTGGCTAAAATGGGGAAATTTTTCTCGGTTAAATTATCAACATGGGGATTATATTGACAAAAGGTATTTTTTTGGCTAAAATAAAATGTCTTTTTTCAAAGATAAGGTTCTTTAAATATTAGATGATTTATTAACGTTTTTTCGGAGGAAAAAATGGAACAAAGAATGACTTCTCAAATCGCGCCTTATTTTGGCGCGCGGCAATTGTTTGAAAAGCATGACCCGAACTCTCTCCCGAGCCTCAATGTCTTTCCTTTTTTTAAAAGAGAAAACATAAAGGCTTATCTGGACAAGCATTACCGGTTTACTCCGGCGGAAGAAAAAGAGTTTCTTTCCTGGTCCCTTGAATGTATTATTTTACTGGAACCGGAAAACGATCTGTCCAAAGCCAATGAACTTCTCCGGCTTTTCAAAAAAGAGTTTGACGATTTCTCGGTCAACAAGGCGGTTTTAAACGCCCTGGTTCAACAGAATTTCTGCGATGAGATTGCTCTTGAGGACCTACTTGGTCTTTTACGCAACTTGGAAATCAAGCCGGGTTCTCCGGAAGCGTTTGAATTGACGGCCAAATATACAGAACGTTTTCGTGAAGAAGTTACCAGATCTTCCGAAAGCACCAAGAGAACTTTGTGCAATTTCAAAATGCTGGCGGAAAAGTTCGGCGTGGATCTCAAGGGGTTCAAAGGCTGTTTTGAATCTTTTGTGACCGATTACGAAAAACACCATCACTATAATTCCGCCGCTGTTCTTCGGGGTTTTATCGAAGAAGATCTTGTCTAAAATACTTTAACCGTCCTATTTAGGGCGGTTTTTTTATCACTTTTTACATTGTGGTTGACTTTTTTTGGGGAATTGTTATAATTTTGATTGCTAGTCAAAAGAACCAGCCCAGACGTGACAGTGTCATGGTACCACTCTTTGGAGAAACGACAATTTAGAAAAAGTGAAAAATACGGGTGGAACCGTCCTAAATTTTTAAGGACCCCGATACCTCTGTTTTTGAGGTGTCGGTTTTTTATTTTAAAACATACCAATATACTAATGGTACGAATGATACTAATGCTATACTAATACTCAATACGAATATATTCGTATTCCATTCGTATAATTAGTACAATTCGTATATTAGTATAAATTAAATAATATTCACATATGAAATTAGATATTTCAATTATGCGTCATAGTTGTGCGCACTTGGTGGCCGCGGCTGTAGCCGAGCTTTATCCTAAAGCTAAATTTGGTGTAGGCCCTATGATTGAAAACGGGTTTTATTATGATATTGATTTTGGTGTGCCGATAACAGAAGAAGATTTACAAAAAATAGAGGACAAAGCCAAGGATCTGCAAAAACAAGATTTGCCATTTTCCCGTCAAGAGGTGACCCTTGACAAAGCTATGGAAAAGTTTGCACAAATGGGCCAAGATTACAAAGTAGAGCTGTTAAATGATCTCAAAACCAAAGGTACGACCAAAATCAATGATGAAGAATTGGCTGAGATTGGCGGAAATATAGATAAAGTCACTATCTATCAAACCGGTAATTTTATAGACCTTTGTCGTGGTCCGCACTTGAAATCTACCAAAGAAATCGGTGTTTTTAAGCTAACTAAACTGGCCGGTGCTTATTGGCGCGGTAAAAGCGAAAATCCGCAGTTGACCAGAGTTTATGGCGTTTGTTTTGCCAAACAAAAAGAGTTGGATGATTATCTGTTTTTGTTGGAAGAAGCGGAAAAACGAGATCATCGCAAACTGGGCAAGGAGTTGGATCTATTTCATATTGATGAGATGGTTGGTTTGGGTTTGCCCCTGTGGCATCCCAAGGGCGCGATAGTTTGGCGAGTGATTGAAGAATTTTGGTATAAGCATCATTTGCTTGATGGTTATGAATTGGTACGCACCCCGCACATTGGCAACAAAGCGCTTTGGGAAACTAGCGGACATTGGGGATTTTATAATGATAGTATGTATCCGCCACTGGAGGTCGGGCAAACACTCAAAGAAAGTCAAAACAATCAAGAAGCCAAAGAGCATGAAACTTATTTGCTCAAACCCATGAACTGTCCGTTTCATGTGCAGATTTTCAAAAATCGTCCATATTCTTATCGCGAACTTCCTCTGCGTTGGGCGGAATGTGGCACAGTTTATCGTCATGAGAAAAAAGGTCAGTTATCGGGTTTGACTCGCGTGCGCGGTTTTACTCAAGATGATGCGCATATTATTTGTTCCAAAGAACAAGTAGAAGAAGAGCTCAAAAGAGTGATAGATTTTATTTTGTTTATTTATAAATCGTTTGGTTTCAACATTGATGATGTACAAGTATTCTTGTCTTTGCGTGATCCAAATGATAAAGAAAAATATGTTGGTAGCGACGAGGGTTGGGAATTGACGGAAAGTGTTTTGCGTAAAGTTGCCAAAGAAAAGAAATTAAACTTTACCGAAGAACTTGGTGAAGCCGCTTTTTACGGTCCGAAATTGGATTTCAAAATTAAAGATTGTTTGGGCCGGCTCTGGCAATGCTCTACTTTGCAGTTTGATTTTAATATTCCGGAACGCTTTGATATGAATTTCGTAAATAATAAAGGCGAACAAGAACGTCCGTATATGTTACATCGCGCGCTATTTGGTTCGTTTGAGAGATTTATCGGCTTGCTCATAGAACATTATGCCGGAGCTTTTCCAGTTTGGTTGGCACCGACACAAATTATGCTCGTACCGGTGAGTGAAAAACATGTAGAAGGCGCGAGAAAAATCAGAGCCGAGTTGATTGAGCTTGGTTTACGAGTGGAAAGCGATGAAGCGGATGAAACACTTGGTAACAAAGTTCGCAAAGCCGTGAAACAAAAAGTGCCTTATATTATCGCGGTGGGCGATAAAGAACTTAGCGGCGAAGATTGGATGATCAGAATCAGGGGGGTGGAAAAACAAGAAAAAATGAGTAAAGAAAAATTTATTGAAAAGATTTTGGGAGAAGTAAAAGAAAGAAAATGAGTTCCATTCAAAATATAATATAACGAAATCTGTCCGTAACTCCGAAGGGGTGAAGGCGGATAAAAAAAGAGCGCCGGGAGGCGCTCTTTTGGTAAGGTGCTTTTTTATTCGCCGATGGATTTTACGGCTTCTTTGTACAGTTCCTTTCCGATTTTTTCCGTGATAGTTCCACGGTATTTTTCCGAAGAAAGAAACTTTTTCATTCCGTCGCGATAATACTGGCTTTTGACCAAAAAAACCGATTTCGCGTCCGTCAATTTGTTCCAAAAACGGGATAAAAAATACAAGGAAAAAGCCTTGTTGGGAAACACATCCGCATGATTTTTCTGAACAAGTTCAATGAGAAAATCCGTTTTGTGGGAAATATTTTTCCAGACCTCATTTTTTTCTTCATCAGTCATTAGGTCATAAATCGGATATCCAGCCGTCAGAAGGAAAGCTGGAAGATTAGGATTTTTTCCTTTGGCCATGGAGATAATCATTTCTTTCTTGTCCATTTTTTCTTTTTCGTGTTTTTTTTCTTCGCATCTTTTCTTTCTCTTGCTTCATCCAGAAAAAGTATTGTCTGTTGTGCACCCATAGAAGTCCTCCTGTGTTTGGGTAAAATAATAAAGAACATATGAATTTTACTTCTTTTATTTCAAATGTCAAGGTTTGAGGGGAATTTAAAAATCCGCCCTAAAAAGGGCGGATTAAAGTAAAAGAACTTGTGGGGTTTTTATGTGTCCAAAGTTTCCAAAGCGGCTCTGGGAGCCAAACGAACACACTCCTTCCAAGGAATAGGGTTTTTTTCAGTGTGCCCGCAGACAACACAGGTTATCTGTTTTTCACTGGCACCATTTTCCCAAGTTACTCCTTGAAAGTGATCTGTCTCAGTCTGACATCTTCCTTTGCAGAATTTTTTTTCCACCCAGTATCCATGATAGGGGGTTTGTGGCGGATAGCGACGATCACTGTCACGCATTTTTTCCTCCTAAGAAAAGTGTTTTATAAAAAAGGACCAGGAAGATTATACAATAAAAAAATAAAATTGTCAAGGATGTCCAACCTATAAAAAAACCGCCCACAGGGGGGCGGTTAGGAAGGAAGCTTGGCGAGAGTCTTTGCTTCTTTGAAGGATTCGTAATCAATCTTCTTCTTAAGAATTTTTTTGCATTTTTCACAGCGGAGTACACTGAGATACAGACTGGTATCATGGTTCCACGCCAGTCCGGTGTGGTGTGTGGTGTGCATTCCGCATTTTTTGCAATAAGACTCTTGTTTGTCTTTTTCGTTAAAAGAGAAGTTCAACTTTTGCTTCTCCATTTTTTCCTCCTTTTTTGTGTATAAAGTACTAATTATATCCTAGTAGTTATTAAAATTAATGTCAATTTTGTTGCTAGTTGCCAAATCCACAAAAAACCGCTAAAATGCTCTAGATTATGGCTAAATACTATCACATCATCACTTTTGGCTGTCAAATGAATAAAAACGACTCAGAGCGCGCTGGGGCGCTTTTGGCGTCTCTTGGTATGAAAGAAACGCCGGTATTGGAAAAGGCGGATGTGGTGTTGGTAAATACCTGTAGCGTGCGTCAAATGGCCGAAGACAGGACCAGCGGGATAAACAGGAAGATTTTGAAATTGAAAAAACAAAAACCAAGTTTGATTTTTGCCGTAACCGGTTGTATGCCGGGGCGAGATACGGACGGACGATTGCGAAAAAAAATTCCCAGCGCGGATCTGTTTTTTCCGATCATTGATCTTCCTAAATTGCCGGTATGGTTGCGCGAACTTCAACCTGACTGGTTCAAACTGAAATTTGAAGATGTCGGACAGTATTGGAATATTGACCCAAAAAGAGAGCTTGATTACAAAGTTTTTATCACTATTCAAATTGGTTGTAATAATTTTTGTTCGTATTGCGTAGTGCCTTATGCTCGGGGCAGAGAAAAAAACAGACCAGTGAAAGATATTTTGCAAGAAATTAAAAAAGCGGTGAAAAAAGGCGCCAAAGAAATCACCTTGCTTGGGCAAGTAGTCAATAATTATCGCGCGCCTGACCCGGAAAATTATAAAAAAGAAAATATATTTTCCCCCTCTGCCAGAGAGGGGGCGAAGGGGGAGAGGGAGAAAAACGATTTTGCGGCTTTGCTTTGGGAGATAAATAATATACCGGGCGATTTTCGTATTTTTTATACCGCTCCAGATCCACAACATTTTGATGATTATCAAGTTAAAGCGTTGAGTTTGCCCAAAATGGTGAACTATCTTCATTTGCCGGTGCAAGCGGGGGATAATGAAATACTCAAGAAAATGAATCGCAAATATACGCGCGAACAATTTATAAAATTAATCAAAAAAATTCGCGCGCAAAAACCCGAGATTGCCATTGGTACGGATATTATTGTTGGTTTTTGCTCGGAAACTAAAAAACAATTTGAACAAACGGTTGATTTGTATAAACAATGTGATTTTGATATTGCGTATCTTGCTATGTACAGTCAGCGCAGTGGAACGGTAGCGGCGAAAATTTATAAAGATGATGTGGAAATTGCAGAGAAAAAACGTCGTTGGCGAGTATTACAGGATTTGATGGAAGAAATAGTTTTGCGTAAAAACCAAAAATATTTAGGGCAAGTAGTGGAAGTATTGGTAGATGATTGTCAATCTCCCTCCTCTGCCCGAGAGGAGGGTGGGGTGGAGAGGGAGATTTGTACAGGGAATAGTAGTGAAATGAAAATGGTGCAGTTTTTGGGAAATAAAAAAATGATTGGGAAATTGATAAAAGTGAAAATAAATTTTGCGGAGAAATGGATACTCAAGGGAGAAATAATTTAATAGATTTAAGAGATTCAAGAAATTTAAAAGATTAAAACCCTGCTTTTGGCGGGGTTTTGGTAATTGACTTTTTTGATTGTTTATGTTAGTTTAAAGGTAGATCTTTATCAATTTATATAAAAAGGAGAAGGAAAATGAAAGCAATCGTTGTTTTTTTTAGAGAGTATTTTGAAGGGAAAAGCATTGAAGACGAAGGATTTTATGAAGTTGTAGTCAAAAGCACATCGTTCAATTTTATTTGTAATCTTGGTGATGATGGTATTATGAAATATCATAATGTAGAAAGAAAGATTCTGACAATCGGCTCTTTATTTCCAAGTGACGAAGCAAGGATAAAAAACCCGAATCTTCATTTAGAATCCCTTTTGGAGGAAAACATCAAAAAAGAAGAGCCAGATGATTTTTTCATCATGGCTTGTGGTAAAAAGGAAATTGATGAAGAAATATGGAAACAGGTAAGTCGGTTTCCTGAAAACGCCACCATGCTTTATAAAACCGAAAAAGGTTTTGTAAAAGTTACAGGGATCAGGAAAAGTTATTTTGAAGGGGAAGAAGTTATTTTTCCTGAAAAAGAAGAAAAGATCAATTCTCCTAAACATGAGAAAGAAATTACAAAAGCAAAGATAGGGTTTCAGAAAATTTGCGAAAGCGCGCCAGAGATAATTGGTCCGCCAAAAAAGTTTATGTAAAGTTTATTTCAAAATAGATTTTACTTCCGCGGTTAAAACCCGCGGTTTTTTATTTAGAGGACTTGTCGGGCGTAGTCCGCTATCTGGCGGACGAAGACCGATTGACAAAACTGGCTTTTTATGCTATATTATGATGTAATTTAAATAGTACATTAATAATAAAAATAAAGGGAGGAGAAAATGAAAAGGTTGATTTTAATCACCTTTTCCGATCCGACAAAAACCTGGTGTAGTTCGAAGTATCGTGACTATGTCGGCTATTTTTTGGAAAGGTTCAGAGAAAGGTTTGGGGTGAAAGAGGAAATTGAAATTGTCATCAGACATATTTCGCTTCCTCCAAATACCCAGCCCTCCAAAGTACTCGGAGATTATTTCCGAGACAGGAATTCTGAGGTTGTCGGTGTGGTTGTCCAAGCGCATGAATCTTTGGAAATAAACCAGAAAATTCTGTTTCTGGCAGAGATTATGCGAGAAGATAATCACCCGATAGAAATCATTTTTTTTGAAAACGGAAAAACATTTCTGTTGAAATCCGTTTTCAGAGGAAAAATAGAGGGTGAAGAGCTGTAAGCCCCGCGGATTTTGTCGGGGCTTTGTTTTTGACAAAAATATTGCGAAGGAGTAAATTAGTAGTCTGTTCTTTGAATAAAACTTTTTCAAACGGGGGTGACAAATGACAAAAGTAATTTTTATCACTTTTGAGGTCGGAACCGAATGCTTTTGGAAAGAAGACAGATATCAAGCCGGAAGAAAAAAATTCTTTGAAGTTTTGGAAGGTCGTTTTCATCTTTCAAATGTCAAAGAAAATTTTGAACCGGTTTTTGCCGTGAACCAACTTGGGCTTCCTAAATTAAAAAGCGGGGAGACCATACCCTTGGAAATGGCAGAAAAGATTCTTTCCGAATATGAAAAAAACGAGATAGTTGTAGTTGATAAATGCGGGGAAAAAGAATTTGACGCAAAAATCAAAGACTTTATTTCCAAGCATAAAAATTTCTACGCCTTGGAGGAGGTGATAGAACATCATCACAACTAAACAGTTAATCCGCGGTACCAAACCGCGGTTTTTTATTTCACCTCGGTAAATTTTACCGTTTTTTCAAACAATTCATTAGCCTCATCGGGTAATATAACCCCGGGGATAGAAGAAAATTTTTCTTTTTGCGGATTAAGATTAGTTAGTTCGGGAACAAAGTTTTTTTGAACTATCAAAACACCGTTTTCAGTTGGGAAATAATATTGATCATGGCCACACCCTTCAACTCCTTGTGTTAATCTATATCCTTCGCGGTCTCCGATTTTTGTTTTTTCCAAAAATCCGGTTTCTTCTTTTATAGTGCCGTCGGTATTCACAAACTCTTTTAGATATTCTCCGCCAAATTTTGTCAGAGCTCTATCAAGCGATAGAGTAGTAAAAGAAAATTTGATAGTAAGGTCTTTGAAAGTAGTGGTTGGCAGAGAATCGCCCTTGAAATCACAAAAATCCGTATGAAGAAAAGTTTCTACCGTGTGAGAAAGAGTTACGGTCCCATTCTCGTCTTTTATTGCAAAGGGTTTCAAAAGGATTATTTTCAAATCCGCAGTTTCATAATATTGTTGTTCTATAACCCCCGGTAGCGGATAGGGTTTTTCAACTGTTAGTCTAAAACACCCGGCGATAAAAAATGCGGATAAAAGTAAAATGAAGAAAGATGCTTTTTTCATAAGTTATTTGATAAATTAATTATAAATTTAGTATATTCTTTTGACGCTTTTTAATCAAGGATGCGTCGTTGACCAAAGTGTTTTTTTATGCTATTGTTTTGATAGTACATTAAACAACAGGGGGGTGATAAATGCCGGAAAAAGGAAATAAAAAGTTCGCTGTTTTAGAGAGCAGAGTAAAAAGTCTCAAGGTAGATGACTTGTCGATAAAAGACCTAATTGCTTTATCGGACGAGTTAAATTTTAAAAACAGGATAGTTGCCGAAGAGATGTTGATTCGGAAAAACTGCGATGAGATAGCACTTCGTCATATATTGCGAAATGCTAGCAAAGAACCGCGCCAAGAAGCTGCTAAGCGTCTTTTGGAAAAGTATCCCACTCGGGATAATCTGGGGATGATTATTCGTTATTGTGAATATTATCGTCATAGAGCATTTGAAATGCTCAAAGAAAAAGAAGGGCAGGAAAACGCTCAGGCGATTTTTCTTAACAACATTTACAAAGACAGTTAAATTATGCCGACCTTATGTAGAGGTCGGTTTTTTTGACGAAAAAAATATAATTGGTATAATGATAATATTATGAAAAATAAACTTCCAAAATTAATCGTTGTTTGCGGTCCGACCGCCAGCGGTAAAACCGATTTGGCTATTGTATTGGCCAAAAAATTTAACGGTGAAATAGTCAATGCCGATTCTCGACAAATTTATAAAGAAATGGATATTGCCACCGCCAAGCCGACTCTGGACTACGGACTACAGACTCCCGACTACATTGTTGACGGGATAAATCATTATTTACTTGATATTATAAACCCGGATGAAAATTTTACACTCAGCGATTATAAAGATCAAGCTCAAAAAACAATTAAAGAAATTATCAAAAAAGGAAAAATTCCTTTTTTGGTCGGTGGAACCGGTCTTTATATCAAAGCGATTGTAGATAATCTGGAAATCCCGAGAGTTGAACCGGATTTGGTTTTGCGCAGAGAGTTAGAAAGTAAAAGTGCGGAGGAAAGGATCAAAATGCTCAAAGAAATTGATCCGGAAACTTATGAAAAAATAGATATACAAAATCCGCGCCGGGTTATTCGAGCGCTTGAAGTGGTGCTAAGTACCGGGGAATCGTTTTTGAAACAACAAAAAAAAGGCAAACCGCTTTACGATGTTTTACAGTTAGGAATAAAAGTTGATAAAGAAAATTTATATGAGCGAATAAATAAGCGTTGTGAAAAAATGATTGAAGCCGGTTTAGTTCAAGAGGCCAAAAGGTTGGCACAAAAATATTCTTGGGAGTTGCCCAGTATGAGCGGTATCGGTTATAGACAAATGCGCGATTATATCGAGGGTAAGATGACTTTGGAGGAGGCGATAGAATGGCTCCAAACAGATACTCGACATTATGCCAAACGACAGATGACTTGGTTTAGGAAAGATGAAAGAATTCATTGGATAGAAAACGAGAAACAAGCAGAAAAGAAAATAGACGAATTTTTGAAATAAAAAAACAGGATCGGTTGTCGAGTCTGTTTTTTTTATTTATTTTATCTGGCAAAAGGGTCTTCTTCCTCTGTTTTTTCTTCAAAAAGGAGAGTTTCGCTACCCATAAAAGTTATAATTTGGTCGGTTACTTTGTCAGTAGCTTTGATTTTTATTTTTGACAGTAACACTTGTTGAGTAGGATTTTTTTTGTTTATCATTAGAGAAAAGGGCAGGGCCAGCACATCCACGCTTTCGGGCATTTCGTCTATAGTCCAATTGATAATTTTTTCTTTGGAATCGTAGTTTAATTTTCCGGCCGGTATGGTTGAAGTGATAAATTCAACATCCCCGTAAACTTCGGCTGATAATACTATATCTTTGAGAGGGTGGAAAGTATTGCGTAAAATCCAGGTGAAATTTCTTTTATCCTTATCATCGTTTGTTTTGGTAACTTCTACTCTTTTTTCAAAAGTAAAATCTGAATTCAAGGTTATGGTTATTGGATTGCTGGCAATAGTTTTTTGAGTTTTATCTTCATCGGTAAATATTATTTCTGCCGTTGCTTTAATCTGATTTTCTTTGATTTCAGAAAGATTTATTTTATCCGCACCTTTGATAGGTAGACGCAGGTCCAGACTGACTTCTTGGCTGGATTTTATCTCACCCAAGTCTTTCAACTTGCTTTTGTTCCAAGTGATAGTTCCGTTGCGCAAATTGTCGTTTATTTGTTTACCGACAATATCACCGTCAAGCTGATCGGAAAGCTCAACCCAGTCCATAATACTAACTCTTTTGAGTGCGGGAGCGTCTAATTTAAGAGCGATAGAAGCGTTTTTAAGGGATGTTTTGCCGGCGTTTTTAAAATTTACCGTCATGTTCAGAGGATCTCCGGGTCTGGCGCCAAAATCATTAGTAGCGCCGTTTATTGCCAAAGTTAAAAGAAAAGCGGTGCGAGAAAGTTGAATTTTATTTTCCGCTTGTCCGATTTGATAAGTTTGACGGGCTGCCAAAACTGGCAGTTCTAAAACCGCTTTAAAACCTTCTTCGGTTTCAAGTTCACCGCTAAATCTGCCGACAATTTTGAATTCTCTAGGGAAATAATCACTACTGGTAGGGGAGATGGTCCAACGATTTTCTTTATCCAAACCGGGGGTGCTGGAGACAATGGAAAATTTTTCCGGCAAGCTTAATTGTAAATACATTTTTTCCGGTAAATATCCATTTTTATTTTCCAGAGTATAGATTATGGATGTGTCAGTTCCATAAATGGCTTTTTCCGGAGATTTTACAGATAAAACAAACGGAGTTAAAGAAACTTTGGTATTTAAAGTGGCGATTTTTTGCATCTGAGAGTTGAGACTGCTGGGTTGATATGAAAAGAAAACCCGCCAAGAACCTTGTTGTTCCAAAGAACCATAAGTTTTTCCACTGATAGTTAACACAGTTTCACTGAGAGCTTCTAAATCTGACAGAGACCATTCGGTATTCCCCAGATTTTGTGCCGGTTTATCGCTTTGTAAAAAAACAAAACCATCGGGATAGTTGGTATTGAGTGTCAGTTTTTTCAAAGGAACAGCCAAATTGTTTTTTATGATGATTTTGTAAGTGCTAGTACCGCCAAGCTCCACCTCGGTCGGTCCGTCAATAATCAAGCTGATTTTTTCTTCGGAAAATTTTTCTCCTTGCGGGAAATAGAGGAACCCGGCCCAAGAAAAAAAGGCCATTAAAGAAGTTAAGAAAAGCAGAAAAAAAGCAAAACGGACTATCGGGTTTTTGCGACGCATTTTAATCTTGTGCATTTCCGGGATATGACCGTTTGGATCTTTGTAGATTTTGGCTATTTTATCAGCAATTTCTTTTTGTTTGGCAGCGCCTATTTCTTTATCAAAAAAATCCGGTTTTTTTCTGCGTGGTTTTTTTGCGGCCAAAATATTTTTTTCTTGAGTCATAAGAATTTGAATTTAGTTGCTTTGTTCCATAATCAAACTCCAAAGTTTGTCATTTTTTAGAACGGTTTCGCTGACAAAATGTCCGTTTAAAGCCAGGTTACTGTTTTCTCCGTCGCTATAAACAGAATTCCAACCTGCCGGATAGATAACTTGAGATTCAAAAGACGTATTGGAGCCGGATTGTTTTTGAACCAAAATTTGGTACTGAGAAATTGTTTTTTGCGGAATAATCAAAGAAGTAAAAGTCCTATTTTTTTCAGAAAGAGAATCGGGATTAAATAATCGGAAAGGTAAACGATAAATAAATTGCACCGAATTTGTTGTTCCCGGTTCGGTTATAAGCCAGTTGCCAAAAACCGTTTTTCCAAATTCACGAGTTATGCGAGTGCCGGAATTTTCGTCATATCCGAGTTCTATCTCTATATTTTGCAGATCAAGATCTTTGGTCGCGTTTTTTGCCGGTGCGCGAAAATATTTTTCATCCGGCCAAGTAAAACCTTCGGCTGAAATAATTTGCGAACCCTCGGGAACATAAAGACGGATATAGTCTATATTGGTTTGACCGTAAAATTTTTGCCCGCTTTGTCCGATGTGATTTTTGGTGATAGTTACCACGTTTATAATAGAGCCGTCTTTTTCTATCAAAGACTGGTGATGGACTTTTTGTTTTATGGAAGCGTCGCTTTTTTGTCCTTGAATATTGGTATTTACAACCATTAAATAATCACGATCATCCGGGGTTTTGATTATTCTTCCGCCCCAGTTGAAAGATTCTATGGTTTGTTGCAGAGAAGGAGCTGTAAAATAAGCTTGAATTTCTTTTTGTGACAAAGATTCATTGAGATTGAAAAGTAGAGCTAAAGTATTTTCCGGTTTGAGAGAAAACAACGAACTTAAAATTTGCGGACCAATGTCTGATAATATTTGTTTGGGTTTGTTGATTTTCTTCTCCTCACCTTCTTCTACTACTTCTTGCAAAGATGTCAAAATATTTTTTTCATCTAAAACCAAATTTCTTTGTTCATCGGAAATCGGCCCGACCAAAGTTATCAATCTTTTAAGTACCGAGGAATTTACGGCAATAACCCCGTCTAGAGTTACACTGCGACTATGACGATAAAACCAGAGCATCTTTTCAGCTGAAGTTTTGAAATCCGGAAACCAATTGGCGTCTTGGAATTCCCAGCGCTTATTGGAAAGTAGTAGTGGAGCGGGCGGTTCCACCAAAACCGAAAGTTGTCCTTGTAAATCATAAGATCCGCCCGGCGGGATATCCAGACTGATTATTTCGCCGTTTTTAACTTCCAAAACCGCAAAACTGCCTATAAAACCACCGGTCGGTCTCAGTTCGGCTTCATTTTGGAAAACTAACAGATAACGCCTTGAGCCGTATCCGCCAAAAATTTCATTAATATTTCTACTGAGATCGGATATACTTTTAAGGTCTTGTAATAGGTCTGAAAAAATTATTTTAAAATCCTTAAATGGCGCTTGGTATTCTACCGGCAATACGGTAAAATCAACTTTTTCTAAATCCGTAAAAGCATTCTCGTAATTTGGGATAGCAAAATTAAGATGTTCAGCCAAAGTATTTAATCTTTTTAAAGGAGAAAGCTCATTGTCCGATGACTCAACGATGCCTTTAATAAGGTAAGTGTTGCCCAAAGCTAATTTTTGTCCGGCCAAAATTATGTTTTGTCGGCTTTGGACCTCTGTTTTAACCAGGGGAACATTTTTGGCAATAGTTTGTAAAATACGATGGCTTTGGATTTCGTTTACCGCCTCGTTGAATTTTTGCAAAGCTTCTGTAATGGAATATTGGGCGTTTTGTAAATCTGCGGAAACAATAGCCGAAGCAGAATCTTGTAAAGCCATAAAACCCTCGGTACTGTTGGCGGTTATTTTTTCCGTGCTTGTTTTGATATTTTTGTAAAAAGTTTTGGTTTGTAAAGGTATGGATACGACAATCAAAACAATCATTGCCGCGACAAAAGCTCTTTTCCAATCGGTTTTTTGCAAAAAAGAGAAAGAAATTAGCGGTTGGCTCGGTTTTCTCACAATTTTTTTCAAAGCCACTTGTTTAGAACTTTGTTTTTTAAAAAAAGTTTTTTGTTGCTTCTTATTTTCTTCTTTTATGGCGGCGATAATTTTTTCAAAATCCAGACCATCTTCTTCTTTCTTAATCTCCGGCTTTATTATTTGTGTTTTTATTTCTTCTTTTTCCGGTAAAATAAAAGTTTTCTCCGGGGTATAAGAATTTTTATTTGTTTGAGCTTTGATTTCTTGATAAAATTTTTCCCATTCATTGTTGGTATTATCTGGAGAAACGGTTTCGGTTTTTTGCCAGTGACTGCTTTGTTTTTGGAGATTGAGTAAATGGACGGAAACAGTGTCGGAATTTTTTTGTTCCGGCGCATGATAAAAAATACGAACTTTTTTATCATTTTTTTGAAGAGGTTGAGCCAAGGTGTTTTTTTGCAAAATTAAAAATTCCGGACAAGTGGCTTTGTTGTGCCCGGGTTTGTTGCAAAATTGGCAACGGCGTAATTGAATTCGTTTTTTATCTTTCATGACCGCAGTTTTTTGAAATCCGAAAAAAATTCACAAAATTTGGGATTTGTGATTTTGAATTTATTATTTTATTTATTATACCATTTTTTGATAAACCGATAAAGTGGTTTCAGCGGTATTTTTTTGGCTATATTTAGACAAAATATACGGCATGTTGTTGATAAGTTTTTGGCGTATGTTTGTATCGGTCAAAATTAGGCTTATTTTTGAACAAATATCTTGTTCAGTTAGAGGATCAAAATACAAAGCTGCTTCACCTAAAATTTCCGGCAAACAAGCGGAGTTGGTAGAAATTGTTGGTACACCATATTGCATAGCTTCAAGCGGAGGCAAACCAAATCCTTCGTATAAAGAAGGAAAAACATAAGCGGTTGCATTTTTATAAAACATTGCCAATTCTGCATCAGGCACAAAATCCGTAAAAACAATATTTTGACAATTTTTAAAAATTTCGGAATTTATCAAGCGATCGTAAAAATAATTTTTTTTGCCAACTAGAACAAGTTGAAAATTTTTATTTTTTTCTTCAAATTTTTTCCAAGATTTCACGAGCTGTTCCAGGTTTTTATGTGGATAAGCCACCCCTACATAAAGCAGATAAGGCTTTAAAATATGATGCTTTATTAAAAGATTTTCGTTTCCATACTTAATACTTGATACTGGATACTTTATACCCAAATCGGTCGGAGCCAGATGGGTTACGGTGATTTTTTCTTCCGGCATGTGTAGGGTTTTAGTTATATCCTGTTTGGTAAAGTTACTTGGGGTTATAATTTGCACGGCCTTTTTAACCGCATGGTGTAGGATAAATCTATAAGCGAGATTTTTGAAAAAATATTTGAGCGGTCCCAAGGTGCTGGATTGGCGACTTGGATAATGAAGTAAAATCAGGTCATGAATAGTTACAATAAATTTTCCGCGATAAAAAAACGGGATATTCCAGTGGGGAAAATGGACAAAATCACAATTTTCTTTTTTTAAAATTCTAGGCAGTAAAATTTGCTCTTGCCAGCCATACCATGGAATATCGGCTAAAATCTTTTTAAAACGAGGATTTTTTGGTTGATATTCTTCAAAATTTTCTTGACGCAAAAAAATCACGTAATCATTGTTTTGGTCGTTTTTTTCTAAACCTGTTATGAGTTGTTGTAAATAGCGCCCCAGACCACCCTGTTTTGGGCCGTATAGGCGCGCATCTATCCCTATTTTCATATTATTTTAAGTATAATGCAAATCTTTAGTTAAGCCAAGTTTCTCCCCAAATTGATTGATTGGGTAAATTTGACAAACAAAAAAAAGAGGGATAAAATAGTTTCTTCTTGTTCTTTCGACAAATCATCCAACCTGTTTTTGGAGGCGCCAATGACCAAACCTCTTTTGAAGAAAAAGGAAAATGAAGAAATTGATCGTATTTGCGGTCAATGCAGCGGTAAAGAAAAAAACCTAGTTCCCCATGTGGCTTATTATGCTATGTGTGTGGGGACATTATGGAGGAAAATGAACTGCAAAACATGCGGAAGCATTTCTCAAGAGCCAGTCAGTAGTAAAGAGGAAGATAAGGTGATGAAAGATTTTGTCATAAAAGAAATGTAGTCTCGAAGACTACAAAACATAACCAAGACCCTTTTTAAGGGTCTTCTTTTATTTTAAAATATTCAAAAATTCTTTTGCTGACGAGTTCCAAGAAAATTTTTCAGCCTGGATTTTGGCTTTTGATACTAAATTATTTTTTATATTTTGGTCATTAAGTATTTTAATCAAGCCTTCAGATATTTGTTTCGTTTTGTTAGGATCTACTAGATAAGCGTTTTTTGAAGTTATTTCCACCAGAGAGGATGCATTACTTGTTATGACCGGGACACGACAATGCATGGCTTCTAGAACAGGAAAGCCAAAGCCTTCATAAAAAGAAGGGTAAATAAAAGCGGCGGCGCGATTATAAAGCTCCGGCTTATCTTCATTTTTTACATAACCGACAAAGGTTATTTTTTGCGTTAACGGTGATTTTTCTATTTTTTCAAAAATATCTTTATTTTTCCATCCGGGCGCGCCGGCTATTACTAAACTGTAGGGTAGGGGCAAAGATGTAAAAGCTTGTTCAAAAGCCAAAATAGTTCCTAAAATATTTTTTCTAGGCTCAAGTGCTCCCAAAAAAAGAATGTAATTATCCGGTAGTTGCAGATTCTTATTTTGTTTTTGGGGCTCGTTAAATACGGAGGATAAGCCGGGATAAATAATTTTGATTTTATTTTCCGATAATTTATAAAAATTTATCAAATCGCGTTTAGTATTGACACTGGGGGTTAAAATGATATCCGCGTAACAGCATTGTTTTTTAGGGTTGATAAGGTGATGCCAAAGTTTTTGTTTAAAAGAAAAATACTCTGGAAAAAGTTCAAAAGATAAATCATGCACAGTCAGAATATGTTTGGTTTTTTTACTTAGAGCGGTAAAATTTAGATTTGGCGAGAAAAAATAATCCAATTTTTGCGGAGCAAAAGTGTCTATTTTTGGCCATTTTAGAAATTTTTGACAAAAGTTGAAGAGTTTATTCGGCCAATTTTTTTTTATAAAATGGACATTTTCATATTTCCAAGTTGGCAAATATTTTTCAAGATCTTTATAAGAATTATAAAACAAAAAATATTGATTTTGGCGATCAATTTGAAAAATTGCATTAAGAAGCTCATAAGTGTATTCGCCAACCCCGGTGCGAATAGGAGATAGGAGGGGGCGGATGTCAATGCCAATGTTCATAAATTGAGGTATTAAGTATCAGGTATTATGTATTAAGTATGTAAACTGATGCTGAATAACCTTTATTGTTTATTGATTATTGTTTATTGTGTGGAGTATTTTTAATAAACAATAAATAATAATTTAATAATAAAACCCAGTATTTAATATTTTTCAGAGCGTTAAAATAATTTATTTTGAACGAGGCCGGCTTTAAACTCCTCATACTTATCCTCCACAAACTTTTTCATCTTTTCTTTAAAAATTTCTTCACTAAATTTTTCCGCATGTGTGCGAATTTTGGCACTATCCCAATTTGTCGGATGAAAATTCAAAACAGCGTCAAACAGACTTTCCCAGGTTTGTTTTTTGAAAAAAATACCGGTTTCGCCATCAATAACCGTTTCCTGAGCTCCGCCCGCGCTATATGCTATTACCGGTCTGCCGGCAGCCATACTTTCTATCGCGGTAATACCGAAGTCCTCTAATTGCGGATTGATAAAAGCTAGTGCTTTATTCATCAAATCTATTTTTTGTTCCTCGGTGATGCGCCCTAAAAATTGTATATTTGGTTTGGCGATTTTTTTCAAATATTTCAATTCCGGTCCGTCGCCAAATATTTTTAAAGGTAATCCCAGGCGATTAAAAACTTTGATAACCAAATCAATTTTTTTATAAGGCACCAATCTGCCTCCGCAAAGATAATAATCACCAAGAGTTGGAGAAATTTTGAATTTTTCCGTTTCTACCGGCGGGTTAATGATAATTGCCTCACGACGATAAAATTTTTGAATGCGTTTGGCGACAGTAAAAGAATTGGCGATAAATTCATCTACACGGTCGGCGCTCATCTTATCCCAAAGACGCAAACGATGAATAAAATTGGGAGAAAAAAGTTTTATAAAAAAATTATAACGAAAATCATCCAGATATTTATGAGTATCTGACCAAAGAAAACGCGGGGGAGTGTGGCAATAAGAAATATGCAGAGTGGACGGCGGTGTTATCACGCCTTTGGCAAAAAGAGAAGTGCTGGAAATGACGATATCAAAGTTTTTTAGATCGTGTTTTTCCGTGGCTATTGGCATGAAAGGCAGATACCATTGATAGCGAGAATGAATAAAAGGAAAATTTTTCAAAAAACTTTCTTTAACTTGCTCTTTTTTGAATTGGTCCAGTTTTTTTTCATCATGAAATAAAACAAAAATTGGCGCCTCCGGCCAAATTTGGTGGAGGGACCATAAAACTTTTTCCGCCCCTCCATCTTGCGCTAAATAATCATGGACTAATGCGATGTTCATAAAATATTATAATCCGAATACTACAAATTATTATCCGAATTCCCCAAATTACCGCGACATCCGAATTATTGTTATTCGGGTGAATCACTTTTTATTCGGAGCATTCGGATAAATTCGTAGATTCGGATTATATTTTTAATTTTATTTTGCTCCTTTACGACTTAACACCACAAAAGGAGTTTTTATTAAGATAATCAAATCAAGCAACAATCTCCAGTTTTCAATATAAAAGGTATCCAGTTTGATTTCGTCTTCAAAACTCAGGTCACTACGTCCGGAAATTTGTGCCAGACCGGTAATGCCTGGTTTGATAGCCAAAACTATTTTGTGATGTTTTTTATATTTTTCCACTTCGCGCGGTTGGTGCGGACGAGGTCCGACTAAGCTCATATTGCCGATAAAAACATTAAAAAATTGAGGAAATTCATCCAAACTCCAGCGACGGATAAAACGACCAAAAGGGGTAACACGCGGATCGTTATTGATTTTATAAACAGGTCCGGTTTTGGTATTTAATTCTTTTATTAACTCTTCTTCTTTTTCTAGAGCTTCTTGACCTTGAGAGCCAAATTGCGCGCCGGTGCAATATTTCTGATACATGGAACGGAATTTGTAAGTAAAAAATAAAATTCCTTTTTGTCCGACTCTTTCGTTTTTATAAATTATCGGTCGCCCGGTTTCTATGAATATTATCAAAGAAACTATCAGATAAATCGGGGAGAAAATTATTATCAAAATCAAACTGCCGACAATATCCAAAATTCTTTTGAAAATTCTGCCCCAGACATTTAATCTGGTTCTACGAAGTTCAATAATCGGTATGTCATCAATTGTACTAAGTGAAATGTTGGAGGTAATGGTATCAAGCAGATCGGCGGAATATTTGAAAGACAGATGGTTTTCATTGGCAAAATCTATGGCCGATAGCGCCTCTTCTTGATTGGCTTTGGGATCGGCAAAAATAATATCATCAGGTTTGAGAGTTTTTATTTTATTAGCAATTCCTTCGTTAAAAGTTTCAAAATTACCGACCAGTTTATAACCAAGCATCGGTTGATTATTTATATTTTCCATTAAGCGAAGAGCAATATTTTGAGCTCCTATAATCACGGTTTTGCGTAAACCAAAACCGCGACTGTATAAAAATATTTTTAGACCGCGAATAATGGCGCGAGCAAAAATCACATAAACAACCGCCAAAATCCATCCCATCAAAACCAGAAAACGAGAATCAAATTTTTGCAAAGTAAAAAATACATAGATTGTGATACCGGCAAATCCGGTGGCGCAGGCAAAGAAGATGCGATTAATGTCTTTGAGTAAGCGACGATTGGGATCGGCATGATAAAGTCCGGAAAAAGCAAATATGATTATCCAAACTCCGGCAACCAAAAGAACTATCGGCCAATAAGTGTGCCAAGTCAGGTCAAACATTATCGGGCGGATACTTTTGATAAATTCGGTATAGCGAAGGCTATAAGCGGAAAATCCGGCCAAAACGATCATAAGATAATCAATCGGAAGTTGGAGAAAGGTGAAGAAAAGTTCGAAACGCTTCATACAAAATGAAGAAAAATAAATAAATCAAGTTAATGATATTTTATTACAAAAATCACTTAAAGTCAAAGTTTGTTATGTAACATGTATCATGTATCATGTATTATGTATGCGAAATGGTTTTATACATAATACATAATACAAACTACATACTACTTTTTGGCTTTCTTTAGCCAAAATAAACCCTTATATCTTGACAAAAGTGCCAAAATATGCTATGCTTATGAAGTTCAAAGCGGATGGTCGCTTGGGTCGGAATACGACCCGAGAGGAAAGTCCGAACGCCTCTATCGGCAAGCAATTATAGGCAGGCTAAAAATTAAGAATTTCTTGGTTTTTAGAGGTCTCGTTTGTCTGAAAGGTAAGGGGTAGCGGGTAATACCCGCCGTTGCATTGGTAACAATGTAAAAGGGAAAGTGGCACAGAGACTATACTAGTGAGTTCCGACGTTACGTCGGAACGAACTATCCCGCCCTTCGTTGTTCTTAACAGTATGTATTATATTTACATTCTCCAAAGCATACAATTTCCAAGTAAAATTTATATTGGCTTTACTCAGTACAGCCCTGATAAAAGACTTGATGAACATAATTCAGGAAGCACTGATCACACAAAGCAATATAAGCCTTGGAAATTGATCTATTACGAAGCTTTTACTGACAAACAAGATGCTCAAGATAGAGAAAAATCTCTAAAACAATATGGAGGAGCATGGAGAAAGATTAAAGATAGATTAGGAAATACATTAGGAACAAAGAAGGGCGGGATTGACTCGTCTCGCTAGGCGAGACTCATCAAAGGTGAAAAGTGTATGAAGGTCTTATATATGGGCTATCATACTCGATTGGCAGCAATGCCAAAACGTGCCAAACCCTGCCTGGCGCAAGAGCAATGTTTTCCGACTTTTTAGTCAGGAATTCAGAAAGTTAGCTCGCAAAGATCGACGCAGTGATGTGATCGACAAGATAAATGACCATCTCCTCGTTTTTAATTTAAAAACGGGTAGACGAAATTCGGCTTATAGCTTTGAGCGAAAACATATAACAAAAGCACCCAAAACGGGTGCTTTTGTTGTTTTTTGGCTTGTTCGCGCATGGTCTGTAGACTGTAGATAGAAGTCCAATTTTTTGACAAAACCGCCTTTTTATGCCATAATATATGGGTATTTTAGAAATATTAATTTTTAAAAATAAAAAATATGGAAAGTTTTAGTTTTGGTTCGAGAGGTGAAAAAAAACCCTTGCCAGCTTTAACACCGGAGGAACAAGAATTATCTAAAAAACTTCATGAAGATTATAAAGACGGTGTAAAAAGCGGTGATATAATTCCTGCGTCTAAAAACAGAATAAAGAGAAAAGCTTACGGCTTACCAAGTATCGGAGAAGTTGGAGAAGGTGAACCCACTAGCGTTGTTGAAGAAAACGAAAGAGATGAAGAATACAACGGAGAAGAAGAATAAAAAATTTAAAAAACTTCGCCTAATCAGCGAAGTTTTTTGTTTGGTTTATTTTTGTTAGCCACTGGATTCCTGCTTTCGCAGGAATGACAAAGCGTCCATACTTAATACCTAATACTAAATACTTTATACTTCTATTACAACAGGGAGTACCATTGGGCGTTTCTCGGTTTTTGTATAAAGAAACTGTCCAACATAATCGCGAATTTTATTGCGGATAGTATTGGTATCAGCCCAAGAAAGCGGATCAGAATCAACTACCAATTTTTTGACGCGATGACGCAGGTCCTCAATCATCTCTTTGTTTTCTTTGAGGAAAACAAAACCGCGAGAGATAATATCCGGATTTTGGATAAGCTTGCCGGTTTTACTATCCACGGTCGCGATAACCACTATCATACCGTCCTCGGCCAGAACTTGACGATCGCGAAGTACGATATTGGTTTCATCAGATACTCCAAGTCCGTCCACAAAGACGTAATCGGAATTGATTTTTTCTTTGGTAAGTTTTCCGGTTCCGGCAGAAAATTCCATCACCTGTCCATTGTCAGCGATAAAACAATTTTCTTTGGGGAAACCCATGGAAGTGGCTACTCTGGCATTATAATGCAATAAAAAGTGATTGCCTTCTATCGGGATAAAATATTTCGGATTAAGCAAACGAATCATGAGTTTGACATCATCGGCTTTGGCATGTCCGCCGGCATGAACATCCATCATTTGGTAATGGATAACCTCGGCTCCTTTACGGAAAAGTGTGTCTTTGAGACGTTGTACAGTGCGTTCATTGCCAGGAATAACCGAAGAAGAAAAAACAACAGTATCTCCCGGAACCAATTTAACGAAGTTATGTTCGCCGTTGGCGATGCGCATGAGTGAAGCATTTTTTTCTCCTTGAGCGCCGGTACACATAATCACAACTTTATTATTTGGATAATTATGAACATGTCGTAGGTCAATCAAAGTTTTTGGTGAAAATTTCATATAGCCAAGCTGCTTAGCGATTTCCACGTTGCTTTTCATAGAAAAACCGTCTAGCGCGATAACTTTACCGTGCTTTTCACAGATTTCTACGATCTGTTTAATACGAGAAAGCAGTGAAGCAAATGTGCCGATAATCAGACGTCCCGGAGCTTTGGAAACTATTTCGTCCAGATTGCCGCGAATTTCCGACTCAGACATTTGATTGCCGGGCTGAGAAGCGTTGGTGGAATCAGACATCAAAGCCAAAACACCCTCAGATCCTATCCTGGCGATACGTTGCAGATCAGCCGGTTTTTCGCCAGATGGTTGATGGTCAAATTTCCAATCGCCGGTATGAACGATATTGCCCTCCGGGGTTTTAATCACCAAACCCATAGTATCGGGGATATTGTGATTGAGGTGAAAAAACTCCACATCGAAACTTCCCAGACGCAGTTTATCGTCAATTTTTATATTATGGAGATTTAATGGTTTAAGGTTTTTGTAATCTTCTTGACGTTTTTTGATAATAGCATTGGTAAGCGGTAAACCGAAAATTGGCGGATAGCCAAGTGTCGGGATAAGATGGGGAATACCGCCGATATGATCGTAATGAGCATGAGTTATAATAACACCGCGAATATTTTTTTCTTTTCCTTTGAGATATGACATGTTCGGGATAATATAATCAATACCCGGCATATCTTCTTCCGGAAATTGTAAACCCATATCTACGATAATGATATCGTTGCCATATTCAAAAAGCGTGCAGTTGCGACCAACTTCTTCCAGTCCGCCCAAAACCATTACGCGCAGTTTTTTATTTTCCGTGCGAAAACGCGCAAAAGAAGGGCGGTTATTGGTCTGTGTTTGCCCGGGTCTGCCGGCGCTGTTGCGACGATAAAATCGCTGGCCGCTTCTTTGTGGCGGTCTATTTGTTGTTTGTGTTGATTTGTTGAAAATCATAAAGTGTGTAAATGTCAAATTCCAAATTACCAATTTCCAATCAATAACAAATATCAAATTACAAATTTTGACATTTGGATTTTGAAATTGATTTGATATTGGATATTGGAAATTTGAAATTAATAAGTTAAATTTATAAAATGCTCAAGACAGTTGTTCGAAGTCTGTCTTGAAATTAAAGTTAAAATTAAGAAGTTTGGACGTACGCGCCCGCCTGCCTAACGCCTAGTGCCGATGGCGGGATTCGAACCCGCAAGTCTTTCAACACATGCTCCTGAAGCATGCGTGTCTACCAATTTCACCACATCGGCATTAGGCACTAGGCGGGCAGGTATACCAATTCCGCCACTCGCCCTTTTGTTTGACTTCAGTCTACGGACTTCTGTCTTCTATAATCTGAAATCTTTATTTTGTTTTGTAGTCTAAAGTCTGAAGACCGAAGTCTAAATTTATTTCCACCGCTTGGCTGTTTTTATATACCACTTGCTTATAGTGTTGAAGCGATCGGCCGGAGTTAAAAGCGGGCCGACGTTTACGCCTTTGATGTTTTTTTCAATGGCATAAGTATAAGTAGGAGTGTAGAGAAATATAGCCGGGATTTTTTTTGCCAAAATATCTTGAAATTTTTTATAAGATTCTTCACGCTTGCTTTTATCATCGGTTACACGAGCTTCTTCTATCAGTTTATCAGCCTCTTTATCGGAAAAAAGAGCTAAATTCAGACCGGGAAATTGTGTTTGGCTGGAATGCCAAAAAGCATACGGGTCCGGATCTCCGCTTAAAATTTCGCCAAAAAGCAAGATAGAATAATTTCTTTCGCGAATATTTTCTTTAACTATTTTCTTACTATCGATTATTTCTACAAAAGTCTGGATTCCTATATTTTTCCAAAAATCGGCGACAAGATTGGCGGTATTTATGTATTCCGGAATATTGGCTGTAGTAATAGTCAAAGATAAAATATTGTCATTTTTATCTTTTCTATAAAAAAGTTGTGTAGGATTAACCTCGGCTTGTAATATTTTTTCCGCTTCTTCTTCCAAGTTTATTTGCGGTAAAGATGTTTCGTTTTCGGTTGAAGTCGGAGATGAAGTAGTGATAGGGTATTTTTCTTGTAAGGACTTGAGAATTTGACTTTTTTTGATTTTTAAAAATGTTTCTTGATCAATTTTACTCCAATTTTTGTCAAGTTGTGCATTAGCTTCATCCAAATCATAGATAGCTTTTTTAATTTCCGGATAATAACCCGGCTCGTTTTTCAAAATCGGCGCGTGAATTATTTGGCCGTTATTTTTGAGAGTTTTTTCTAAAATTATTTTTTTATCAATACTTTGCGCCAGAGAATTTCTTAGCGCCTCATCTTTTAAAATCGGATTTTTGTTTTGATTGAAAAAAAGAGCCACATATTGAGGGAGTTGTAGATCATAAAGATTAAAACTTTTACTAACAACTTTTTCTTTTTGTTCGTTTGGTACAAAGCTCAAGCCGTCTATATTTTGATTTTTTAAATCGCCTAGAGCTTGCTCAAAGTCGTCGTAAAACCTAAAAATAATATTTTTTAAATAAGGTTTGTTTCCAAAATATTTTTCATTTGACTCCAAAGTGTAGGTTTGAATTCTGTTTATCAAATTGTCTTTTAACAGTTTGGTAAATTTATAAGGACCGGAAACTACCACTGGTTGCAAATTGTCCTTGGCTAAACGAATATTGGCCGGATTTATCTGTCCAAAAATATGCTCCGGAATCAAGCCGAAAGCCAAACTGTTTAAAAAAGGAGAAAAAGGCTCTTTTAAAGTTAAAGAAAAAGTAAGGTCGTCAATTTTTTCTACTAAAACCCCTTGCAAAGAAGTGAAAAGAGGACTGCCAACCTCTGGATTTTGGATTGAATCAATGGTGAAGGCCGCATCATTGGAAGTTATTTTCTTTCCATCGCTCCAATAAGCGTCGTCTCTGATTTTGAAAGTGTAGGTTTTTTTATCCTCGCTAATTTCGTATGTTTCAATCAGATCAGGGGTAAGTTGCTTATCATCACCGTGTTTGAAGAGTTTTGCATAAAGCAAAGAAGAAATATCGCCGTCAACATCATTAACGCTTTCAAAAATCGGATTTATCAGTTTGGGAGCGCCTACTAGCCCCTCGGTATATTCTCCACCTTGAGAGGGCAAAACGCTAAGATGAGAAAAAACATAAAAAGACAGCCAGACAAGACCAGTTGTCAAAAGGAGAAATGAAGCGGTCCAAAAAACATTTTTTTCTTTTTTGTTCAAAAAATGAAATAAATATCTTATTTGTGACCAAGAAGGAAAGCGTTTCTTATTTACTTTTTTGACCAAGACTTGATCAAAATTTTTTACCAAAACGCCGGTTTTCTTTTTATTTAATTTTAAAAAGTCCGGTAAAGGCATTTTCGGTTATTTAAAATGGATAAATTTTACTGAGAAGTTTAAGCCAAAAATAATCTGGCAAAAGAAATACCAAAGAACAAAACAGAGATTACGATTGTTGTATAAAAAAGGATTTTATCTATACCTCTTTTGGTGCTGTAAACATTTGAAGACCCTCCAAAAACTCCGGACAAGCCAGTGCCTTTTTGTTGTAAAAGGATAATAATAATCAAAATAATGGCTAAAACTAGCTGAATTATGTTTAAAATTAAAGTTTTCATATATAAATATAGAAGATGAATATCTTGGGTAATTGTATCATAAAACAAGTTTTGTGTCAACTTGGCTTTTTTGAATTTGTTTTCAAAAGGTCGAGGTCTTAGTGAAGCCCTTGATAAGTTTTGAGTTTCATGGTAGGATAAAACCATAGTATTTATTTATGGAAAACTTCCAATTTTTGGCTAAAAAAAGCTGGTATAAGCAATGGTGGGGGGCAACCATTATTGTTGTTGTTTGTATTTTTTTTGCTTTTATTATCGCTCTTGCTCTGTTGACTTGGCGTTATCATAACTTGATTAAGTTGGGTTATGAAGATGAATTAAAAAGGATGATCTACGGCCAAACTCAACAAGATGAGCAAAATTTGGCAACCAGGGCCGAACTTGAGATAACAGAAAGACCTTTTTTGGGTAATAAAGAAGCGGAAGTGGTTATTGTGGCATTTATAGATTTTAATTGTCCGGTTTGCAAAGAGCAAAATACCATTTTGCAAAAAGTTATCGGTAAATATGGAAATAAAATAAAATTGATTTGGCGAAATTTCCCTATGGAAAGCTTATATAAGGGTTCAACCAGGCTGTCACAAATGGCTTATTGTTCCCATGAGCAAGGTCTCTATTGGCCGGCTCATAATTATTTTTATGATAATCAAGGGAATTTGCCGGAAAATATAACTTCTGTTGAAATGAATAATTTTACGAAGGAAATTGATTTGGATAGTAAAGTTTTTAACGCTTGTTTATTGGCGGATAAAACAAAGATAGAAAGCAATAGAGATTTTTCTATAGGATATAAATACGGAGTTGCCGGAACCCCGACATTTTTTCTAAACGGTTATAGGATTCCGGGTAATGTGCCTTTTGAAGTTTGGGAGGATTTGATAAAAAAAATTTTAAATCCTTAAATTAAAAAGGATTATGTTTAAAAAAATATTTTTAGTTTTTATAGCTCTGATGTTTTTAATAACAGGAGTTTTTTTGTTTTCCAAACCTGTTTTTTCCGCTGAAACACCTCCGGAAAAAAACACTCTATGTTGGTTAAAAAAAGATTGTTTGGCGGAAAGAGGAGTGCCTTCGGCTTTTGTTTTGGACGAAAAAAGTTGTCCCGGTTTTGCCAAAGACAATGAAAATAATGATAGATATAAATGGGGTAAATGTTTAGCCGAGGCCGGTGTTACAACTCAAGTTTCTTTTGGTGATAATGAATCATTTTCAAATATCGCCGATTATATCAAGATTATTTATAATTACGGTTTGATTGTTTTGGGTATTTTGGCGGCAGTAATGATAATTGTTTCCGGTATTCAATATATAAGTTCGGCCGGTAACCAAGAAATTATTGCCGGGGCAAAAAAAAGAATTGTCGGAGCGGTTATTGGTTTGGTTTTGGCGTATATGTCCTATACTATTTTGGGAATGGTCAATCCCTCGACCGTAAATTTACGATTACCCCAAGTTTATTTGATCAGAGAAGTGCCATTGAATTTTGAAACTTTTTTAGAGTGTGACCCGAAAGATAGCGGTAGTGATGCAAAATGCCAAGAGCATTATGGTAATAAAATGTCTTATTGCCAGCCTTTGGGCCCCGATGGTCTTGAAGGTCCTTGTACCAAAGTAGTAAGGGGTAGTTTGCAGCTTGCGGCTAATGTGGCTATTTTAAGCACTCCCATTGGCGGTGGAGCGGTAGCTGGAAGTTTGCTTTTGGGAAAAGGTGTGATAACAACTATCATGAAAGCCGGGTCCTATTTTTATGTTCAGGATAAAATTTTTGAAACACGACCGATAGGAATTTGTGTTTTGGGTAATGAAAAAGCGTCTGCCGGTTCTTTTTGTGATCCTGACGGTAAAAAATCAAAATGCGCCGACGGACTGTCTTGTTTGGTGGTTCCGGCAACTCAAGGATTGGATTGTTGGACCGGTTCCCCGCTGGGTATATGTAGTAGTGGAAAATTGAACGCAGTTTGTATAAATGATAATGATTGTCTTAAATGTAAAGAAGGTAGTCCGACTTGCACTTGTCGCCCTATCAGGGATAATCTAAGCGCTTGTGTTGACGGTTCTTTTACCTCGGCGTGCAGAACAAATTCAGAATGTGATTCCGGTCAATGCGGAAAATACGGTTATTGTGTTAGTGCCGGCGGAACTAATAGAAAAGAGGGAGAAATTTGTAACTTAAATGACGAATGTGATACTGGTTTATCCTGTTTTACTTCCGGGTTAACAGGGGCTGTTCATGATAAGGAAACCGGCCAGTTGGATTTTAGTTGTGATTACAAAATGATAAATCAAGATTTTCTAATTTCCAAAGTTCCGACGCAAAATAGCGGAGTTTGGACTTTGACGGATAGTAGTTATTCTATTGCCGGAGTATGTTTAAAAAACAATAAAGAAAACATAGATTCTTATAAAAATGACTTCAAAACAGTTTGGGAATCAAACGAAGTGGATTTTGACGGATTTTTTATAACTTGTCCTAAATAAAATTAATATTTATGCCGGAAATGCTTAAAATAAGAGGGGCACGGGTGCATAACCTGAAAAACGTATCAATAAACATCCCGAAAAATAAACTGGTAGTTATCACCGGTTTATCTGGTTCGGGAAAATCTTCTTTAGCTTTTGACACTATTTATGCAGAAGGTCAGCGTCGTTATGCGGAAAGTTTGTCAGCTTATGCGCGTCAGTTTATGGAAGTGCGCGATAAACCGGATATTGACGGAGTGGAAGGATTATCTCCGACCATAGCCATAGATCAGCGCATCAACACACAAAATCCACGTTCTACTGTCGGGACAGTAACAGAAGTCTATGATTTTTTGCGGTTACTTTTCGCTCGAGCTGGTAAACAATATTGTCCGGATTGCGAAGAAGAAGTTACGGCTTATACTTTTGGTGAGATAGTGGAACAAGTTCGTGATTTGGGTAGAAAAAATCGAGAGATTTTGATTTTATCCCCTCTGGTTCGTAACGAACCAGTAGAACAACAGAGAGCCTTGCTTGAAAAGGTGGAACAATCGGGATTTGACCATGTGCGCGTAAATGGTAAGTTGATGAAAATAAACGAGTTGGCGACTTTGGCGTTTGATCCGAAAAAAAATTATCAAGTGGAACTTCTTATCGGTAAAATCAGTGATATTAAAAAACAAGACCCTACCAAATGGACAGAAATAGCTCTTGATCTGAGTAATGGCTTGGTTTTTATCGGTACCGATAAAGAAGATAAAGTATTTTCTACTTCCGGGCTTTGTCTGAAATGCGGTAGAATTATGCCTGATTTGGATATTCGCAATTTTAGTTTCAATAGTCCGTTTGGCGCTTGTCCGCGTTGTACGGGTTTGGGTATCACCATGGAAGTTGATCCGGACCTGGTCATTCCCAATCCGCGACTTTCTTTACTGGAGGGCGCTGTCCAGCCATGGACTCGGATTACCGGTAATCAAACTTATTATCAAAAAATTCTCAAAGTGGTTGCCGACAAACACGGTTTTTCTTTGGAATTGCCGGTTGCCAAATTACCTGAAAAAGTGATGAATATTATTTTGAAAGGAACAGGAAAAGAAGTTTATGAAATTGACGGCAAAAAAACAATTTATTCCGGAGTGATAGAAGATTTACGTCAGCGACATCTACAAACCGATTCTGAATATGTTCGCAAAGAGATAGAACAATACATGAAAGAACAAGTGTGTTCTTTGTGCGAAGGAAAAAAATTGAAAAAAGAATCTCTGTCGGTAAAATTTGAAGGTTACAATATTGCCGATTTGGCGGAAATGAATATTGATGAAAATATTATTTTTTTCAAAAATTTGTTAAAGAAAAACGGGCTTGCAAAAAAAACCATAGTTGAACCGGTAGTAAAAGAAATTTTGATTCGCTTGGAAAATTTATCCAGAGTCGGATTGGATTATCTGAATTTAACTCGTTCTATGAATACAGTTTCCGGGGGCGAGGCTACCAGGGTACGCCTGGCAACACAACTTTCCTCCGGTTTGACAGGGGTCATCTATGTTTTGGATGAGCCCTCAGTCGGACTACACTCCAAAGACAATCAGAAACTTATTGATACTTTGAAATATTTGAGAGACTTGGGTAACACCGTTATCGTAGTGGAACATGATGCCGCTATTATGAAAGAAGCGGACTATTTGATAGATGTCGGTCCCGGAGCAGGAATTTATGGGGGTCAAATCGTGGCTGCCGGCACTTTGGCAGAAATCAAAAAAGTTAAAAATTCTTTGACCGCGGATTATCTTTTTGGTAAAGCCAATGTTTCCGATGATTTTGAAGATAGTTTGCGGAAAAACAAAGAAAACAAAAAAAATAATGAAAAGAAAATCAGTATTTTGGGCGCGGAGGGTTTTAATTTGAAAAAAATAAACGTAGATATACCGCTTGGAAAATTGGTAAGTGTAACCGGTGTTTCCGGCTCCGGTAAATCCACGCTGATTGTGGATATTTTGGGAAAATATTTATCAAAATATTTTTATCGCGCCAAAGATGAACCAGGAAAACACAAAGAGATCAAAGGGGTGGATAATATAGATAAAGTTATCGCTATTGATCAGAGCCCTATCGGTCGTACTCCGCGTAGTAATCCGGCAACTTATACCGGCGTGTTTACTTTAATTCGCGATTTATATGCCTCTTTACCGGAAAGCCGTATGCGTCGTTATGATGCCGGAAAATTTAGTTTTAATGTGAAAGGTGGAGGGCGTTGCGAAACTTGTGCCGGTGAAGGTTATATTCGTATCCCGATGCAATTTTTGGCCGATGTTTTTGTTGTATGTAATGATTGCAACGGCAGTCGTTATAATCAAGAAGCGCTAGAAATTCATTATCACGGGAAAAATATCGCCGAGGTTTTGAAAATGACGATAGAGGAAGCTTACAAATTTTTTATTGATCAAAGACAAATTTCCGATAAATTGAATGTTTTACGTCAGGTTGGTTTGGGGTATTTGGAACTTGGTCAACCGGCTACTACCCTTTCCGGCGGTGAAGCCCAAAGAATTAAATTGGCAACGGAACTAAGCAGAGCTTCTACCGGTAAAACTTTGTATATTTTGGATGAGCCGACTACTGGACTGCATTTTGAAGATATTAAACGTTTGCTTTTGGTTTTGAAACAGTTGGTAGAAAAAGGAAATACGGTTTTGATTATTGAACATAATCTAGATGTTATCAAAAATTCTGATTGGATTATAGAGCTTGGGCCGGAAGGCGGAAAAAAAGGCGGTGAGCTGGTGGCTTTTGGCACGGCAAAAGATATTTTGAAAAATAAAAAAAGCTGGACCGGGAAGTATTTGAAGTAGAAAGTTGAAAGTAAAAAGTTGAAAGTTAGTTGTTGTTCAGATTTAATTATTAAAAAAGTTTCCTTTAAAAAGGAAACTTTTTTATTTTATTTTAAAAATCCTATAACTTTTGACTTTCAACTTTATACTTTCAACTTACTTGACTTCTTTCATTTTTCTTTTAAATTTCGGATCGCGTAAATAGTTGAGTTTGGCGCGACGAACGGCCATTTGTTTTACTATTTCTATTTTAGCAACTACCGGAGCTTGAAGCGGAAAAATCTTTTCTACTCCGATGCCCTCGGAAATTTTTCGAACGGTAATAGTAGCACCCGGTTCCTTGCCGTGTTTGGCGGCAATGATGATACCTTCAAAGATTTGGATGCGCTCTTTTTCTTCGCCCTTGGTGTTCATTTCTTTGATTTTTTGGTGAACTTTTACTACCATACCCGGTTTATAATCTACCGGTGCGGCTGTATTTTTGGTTTCTTCAGTCATATTAAAACTGTTTGAAAATTAATAAAGTGCTATTATCTTAGCCTAAATTTGTTTTTTTGTCAATATTTTAACTGTCATTAGTTGCAGGCAGGATAATTTTGGCTAACTTATCAATAGTTTCGTCCAATTTACCGTTTTCATTAACTATCCGATAATCATAATCTAGGGAATTTTCTATTTCATATTTAGCTGTTTTTATCCTTTCTTCTATTAGTTCTTCGCTTATTCCGCCTCTTTGGCGAATACGATTTTTGAGGATTTCTAAGCTATCCGGTAATAGAAAAATAGATAAGTTTTTAACTTTGGCTTTATCCAAATTATGTTTACCATTAACATCTATATTTAGAAAGACAGCTTTATTTTTTTTGATATTATCTTCCAAAATTTTTTTTTCCGTTCCGTAATAATTTCCGGCGTAAAAATTATATTCCAAAAATTCTTCATTTTTTATTTTATTTTCAAAGTCTTCTTTGGAAATAAAATAATAATCAACCCCTTCAATATTCCCCGGTCGTGGCGGACGAGAAGTAGTGGTGATAAGCCTGGTTGAACTTGGAACAATCTTTAGCAGGGCTTCAATAACAGCGTCTTTGCCGTTGCCGGAGGGGGCGGAAATGATAATGAGTAAACCCTTATTTGTCATAGTAATGTCAATTTATAATTTGGTTTTTTTAAATTGGAATGTTTTTAATGACCAAACCCCAATGTCCAATGCCCAATGAATGACCAATGCTCAAATGACTAAATATTTTTAGGGTTTGGGATTTAGGATTTGATTGGTCATTGGGATTTGGGAATTGGGATTTCTGTGTTATTTTATTTTCTTCAAGAAACTTTTTAATTCATCAGGTAATTCTACTTCATAGTGTTTTCTTTTACCCTCTAAATCTGTAAATTCCAATTTGAAACAGTGTAAAAACAGTCTCCCGAGTTGATTGTCCCACTTGCGTTTTTGCTTTCTTTGGAAATAAATAGGGTCTCCAACTACCGGATGGTCATAAGCCAAAAAATGAGCGCGGATTTGGTGCATACGGCCAGTGTATATTTTGACAGTCAAAAGAGAAAAATTAACAAATCTTTTTTCCACCCAAAATTCCGTCAACGCTTCTTTACCTTCCTCGTTTTCAATCCCGCGAATTATCTTGGGAACAGCGGCGACACGGTCTATATTTTTTCCTCTTTTTAAAGGAAAATCTATTTTCCCAGTATCGGCTATTACTTTATCATGGACCAGGACCGCATATTCTTTGTCTATAGTTCTTTCTTTAAATTGTTTTTTCAAAAAATCAAACATTTTTTGATTTCTAGCCACTACTAAAAGTCCGGAAGCTTCTTTATCAAGGCGATGAACAATACCCGGGCGCAGAGGATCTTCACCTACATTTTTGAGTTCTGGGAATTTTTTTACCAATATTTCTGCCAAGGAAACTTCATCTTTTTCCGTATTGTGTGTCAGTAGTCCTGAGGGCTTGTTTACCACTAAAAAATCTTTTTCCTCGGAAATTATCTCTGGTTGAAGATTTTTAACAATTTCTTTGGCGAATTTTATTTTTTCTTTTTTTTCCGATATTATTTCTTTTTCTTCAAAAATCACAATATCGCCGGCACTTATTTTGGCGCCGGTTTTAGAGGGTATGGCATCGTTTAGTTTGACCTTTTGTTGCTCAATATATTTTTGCGCTTGACTGCGACTAATATCCATCTTTTGCGTCAAAAAAACGTCTAAACGAAGCGAAGAATCGTTATCGGTTACTTTAAATTTTTTATTTTTTGCCATATCTTTTTGTTTATTTTAGCACATTTTCAAAACAAAAGAAATTAAAAGCAAAACAAGCTCCACCACGGCTTAGTTTGTTTTTGTAAAATAAACTCTTTTTTTGATAAGAAATATTTTTGCCAAATCGGGATTTTGACCGGTAAAATTCCAAGAATTTTTTCTTTTTTTAATTTTGTTCCTGTCAGATAAACGGTCTCGTCTTCATCGTATAATTCAAACAAATTTTTGTCTGCTTTGCTTTGGTCAAAAAAGTTTTTTAAAGCCGGGTTTAACTCCGTGTTTTTATAAAAAAATGTATTTTCCTCAACAGTAATATCGGTTTTTAATTGAATTTCGGTTTTTTCAAAAAACAAAGCAGTTTTTTCTTTGTTTTTGATCAACTGAAGATTTTCAACGGGAAAATTAAAATTAAATATTTTTTCTTCATCTCCGATATAAAAACGATTGTAAAAATAAATTTTTTCCGGATGGAAAATTAAAACCGGTGTTATTTTCAAAATATCTTCGGCTTCAAATTCGTTTTCATGGATTAAAAATTCTTTTACCAAAATATTTGTCCGAGCCTCTATTTCCTGAAAACTTTTGATAAAAGTCGGTATATTTGCGGCTTGTTTTATCACATGGTAAGTTTGATTTTTATAATAATGTAACATTATTTCCGGAGTTGTTTCTAAAAAAGAAGGCAATAGTTTTGGTAAAGTATGTTTATTATTACAATAAACTTGATTTTGTTTAATCTCTTTTTCTATCAGAGAAAGCAAATCCTCAATTTCTTTTTTGTTTTTATATCCCTTCTTTTTTAATTCTTCGGAAGAAAAATCAAGAAAATTCAGATAATGACTTTTGCTTTCATTTAATAAGCCCAGTGCCACGCAGGCGTCAGTTTCTTTTGTGGAAAGTATAGGAAAAGCAAAATCAATATTTTTTGTTTGGTTTATTTTTTGCCGACAAAGATTTTCGTTGTTTTTTATTTTTGTTAAAATTTTGGCAATCTCTTTTTGTGTAAAACTGTCTTGATTTTCAATTTTACTAATCTTTGATAATTCTTTTAAATCATTATTTTCAACAGCACAGACGCTTATTTTAAGGTTTGATTTATTGTGATCCAAAGATGCCCCAAAAATAGGGGAGACAAAAAATAAAGAAAATAAGGAAAATAATAATATTTTTTTCATAAAAATAAAAAAAGGGGAAACCCTCTTTTGTTTATACTGTTCGTGCGCCCAGCCCCAAAGGGGTCCCTTCGGGAATGGACTTGCCTGCCTGACCTAATATTCGCGCCATTCGCAGAAAATACAAATTTATCGTGCGCCCAGATGGGTTCGAACCATCGACCCCTGCCTTATTATGCCACCCGTAATGAAATGAAGGGTAAAATTATAATATTTATCGGCGGAGCCGATACTGCTCATAAAAAGCCCGCCCTGATATTTGCGCCTTTGGCGCAAATCGGGCTTATAAGGGCAGCTATATTTTAAAGCTTGTGCGCCCAGATGGACTTGAACCATCGACCCCTGCCTTATAAGGGCAGTGCTCTAACCACTGAGCTATGGGCGCGTAAATGTGAATAAATATTAGCGCATTTTTTGATTTTTGGCAAGTAGTCTCCAAGTTTGCCAAATCGTTGATTTATTGGTAGAATAACAAAAAATATATGATGAATTTAAATACCAAAATATTTTTAAAAATAAATAATTTGATAGGTAAAAGTAAAATAATGGATGCTTTTGGTCGAGCAGGCGGTGAATTTGTAATCTTTGGCTGTATTGGCTGGTATTTTGTTTCAGTTTTAGTCGGGGCCTCAGCTTTGGAAAAAGCCTATCTTTATTTGGCGGTTTTACCGGTAGCTTGGATTTTTGCTTGGGCATTAGATTTGGCAATAGCTTTTTTGGTACGTGAAAACAGGCCACAGATTCAAATGCCGGAAATCAAACAAATGTTTAAACCGATGATGAGTTGGAAATCATTTCCTTCCGATCATGCTATGTCGGCCTTTTTGATATTTTTTTTAGCTCTATTATTCGGCCTACCTTTTGTTTCGGGATTATTTATTTTGGCGTTGTGGGTTTCTTGGGGTAGAGTTTATTGCGGAGTCCATTATCCACTGGATATTCTAGCCGGTTTTTTGACCGCACTTGTTTCCAGTTTGTTTATTTATTATTGTTTGTTGGCTTTAAATTTGATTTTCTAGTTTTTATGAATGCGATAATTCTTTGTGGAGGATTGTCCACCAGGTTAAAAGATATTACCAAGTCCATACCCAAGGTTTTGTTGGAAATTAAGGGTAAGACTGTTTTAGATTGGCAGTTAGAAAAAATAAAAGAATTGGGATTGTCAGAGGTTGTTTTGGCAGCCGGTCATTTGGCTGAAGTTCTTCAAAAAGAAGTTGGAGAAGAAAGGAATGGGGTAAAACTGATTTATGCCGTAGAAAAAGAGCGTTTGGGCACTGGCGGGGCTATAAAACATGCATTTAGCTACTTAGCCGATCCGTCTTTGCCAACATTTATTTTAAACGGCGATATTTTAACCGGAGTAAATCTGCGTGAAATGTTGATAAAATTAAATCCTGATAAAGAAGGTTTGTTGCTTGGAGCGCGCGTAGAAGATTCCAGCTCTTATGGAACTTTGGTTTTTGATGAAAAAAATAATTTATTGGAATTTAAAGAAAAAGAAGGAAAAAATATTCCCGGATATATAAACGGAGGTATTTATCTTTTTACTCACAAAGCCCGCAATCATTTTCCTGAAGAGTTGAGTAATTTTAGTGTAGAATATGATGTGTTCCCCAAGATGAAAGAGTTGGATGTATATAATTTTGATGGAGATTGGATAGATATTGGTGTACCGGAGAGGTTGGAGTGGGCGAGAGAGAATTGGAAAAATAATATTTAAATATTATAATATTATAATATTTTAACATGTCTTTCAATAATAAAATAATAACTTTTTCCATATTTATACTTGTCGGCTTGCCTTTGGCAGTCGGCTTTGTTGGTTATCAAAAACACAAAGCGGCTGAGGAAGCAAAGAAAAAAATGGCTCCACCCAGAGAAGAAATCAATATTACTATTATTCCCGGTTGGACTTTGCGACAAGTAGCCACTGACTGGGTGAAAAAAGGACTGTTTAAAAATGAAGAAGAAATTTACAGTCTTTTGGGTAAGCCGGCTTATAAATATGGAGGACTGGGAAATGGCGCTCCGGATTTGTCCGAGCTTTTTCCTACGTTTTCTATTTTAAAAGAAAAAGAAAAAAATTCATCTTACGAAGGATTTATATTTCCAGATACTTATCGTATTTATAAAGATGCTAAGCCAGAAGAAATACTCAGAAAAATTTTTGATAACTTGGAAAAGAAAATAACTCCGGAGATGAGAGAGGAAATAGTGCAACAAAATAAAACTTTTTTTGAAATTTTGACCATGGCTTCAATCGTAGAAAAAGAAGCACCGGATGCTACTAGTATGGCCAAAGTAGCGGATATTTTTTGGCGACGTCTCAATATGAAATGGGCTTTGCAATCTTGTGCGACTGTTAATTATATTACCGGTAAAACCACTCCGGCCGTATCGCTTGCAGACACACAGATAGATTCGCCTTATAATACTTACAAATATCGCGGTTTACCCCCAGGACCTATAGCCAACCCTAGTTTAACTGCTATAAAAGCGGTAATTTATCCGGAAAAAAACGATTATTGGTATTTTCTTTCCGACAATCAAGGAAATATTTATTATTCAAAAACACTGGAACAACATAATATGTATAAGGCCAAATATTTGAAATAGTTTATAAAGTTAAATAGGATACGAAATACGAAATTATACGAAATTACGAACCGAAGAATTGATGATTGAAAATTCATTAAAAATTGTAAAATTAAAAATTAAAAATTGTTTGGTATGTTCACTTCCGACTTCGACTACAACCTACCTGTCAAAAATATCGCTCAAGCTCCGGCAGAGCCTCGGGATTCTTCACGTTTGATGGTAATTAATAAAGAAGAAAAAACCGTTGAACACAAAAAATTTACTGATATTTTGGATTACCTGCAACCTGGAGATTTGGTAGTGTGGAACAATTCCAAAGTTTTTAAAGCGAGGTTAAAAGGAGAAATCAAGCTTGATCAGAGGTCAGATAATCTCAAAGACAGAAAGTCAACCAATAAAATTCTCAATTTGAAACCAGTAGAAGTTTTTCTGTTAAGACCTTCGGAAAATGAAGGTATTTGGAAAGTGCTAGCTAAACCGGGGAAGCGACTACGTTTGGGAATGAAAATAGTTTTTGCTACGGATTTTGTTGCCGAAGTATTGCTCAAAGATACGGATGGCACTGTTTTGGTTGATTTTAACGACAGTGATTTTAATGTTCGTGCCAAAGCCAATAAATATGGCGAAGTACCAACTCCGCCATATATCAAAAATATCAATATTACTCAAGGGGAACTGACGAATAAATATCAAACGGTATATGCTAAAAACGAAGGTTCGGTAGCTGCGCCAACAGCAGGTTTTCACTTTACTTCTCAACTCATTGAGAAAATAAAAGCCAAAGGCGTTGAATTTGCGGAAGTTACTTTACATGTGGGGCTCGGAACTTTCCAGCCGGTAAAAACAGAACGATTAGAAAATCATAAAATGCACCATGAATGGGTGGAAATAACGGATAAAAATGCCGGTCTGATAAATGATGCTAAAGCGCAGGGTAGGAGGGTGATAGCTGTCGGCACTACTACAGTGCGCACCTTGGAAGGTTTGGCTGAAATCAACAAAAATAACAAAGATAATAGGTTGATAAAATCTTTTCAGGGAGATATAAATTTGTTTATTATTCCCGGATTTAAATTTCAGGTGGTCGATGCGCTTATTACCAATTTTCATTTGCCCAAAAGCACTTTATTGATGCTGGTTAGCGCTTTTGCCGGAGATCGTGATTTTATGCTTAAATGTTATGAAGAAGCGGTAAAAGAAGATTATAGATTTTTTAGTTTTGGAGATGCGATGCTTTTGCATTAGCAAGTAAGCAAGTAAGCATGTAAGCAATAAAGCAGTAAAGAATAAAAAAACTTTCCCGTTTGGGAAAGTTTTTTGTTGTTTTTTAGCTTTACAGCTTTACAGCTTTTATTCTATCGTGACTCCCATTTGTCTGGCGGTACCTTCTACCATTTTCATAGCTGCTTCAACATCGCTGGCGTTTAAATCGGACAGTTTTTTCTCGGCGATTTCACGAACTTGTGCTTTGGTCAATTTGCCAACTTTTTCTTGCAATGGTTTAGCAGAACCTTTACTGATTTTAGCTGCTTTTTTGATAAGTTCGGCAACCGGTGCGGTTTTCATGATGAAAGAAAAACTTCTATCGTCATATACAGAAATAACCACTGGTACAACTTCACCTTTTTTATCTTGAGTTTTATCGTTGAATTCTTTACAAAATCCGGCGATATTTACCCCATGCTGACCCAAAGCCGGGCCAACCGGTGGTGCTGGGTTGGCGGCGCCACCCATGATTTGCAATTTAATTTGAGTAAGTAATTTTTTTGCCATAGTAAATCAATTTTTAATTTTTAATTTTTTACCCCGTGAAATCCTATCGTAGATAGGATTGCCTTCGGCAATATTTCACAGGGGTGAATTTTTAATGAATTTTCAAAATGAGAAGCCGGACTTTATCCGCATTTGAAAATATATTATTAAATTTTCTTGGCTTGAAGGGCATCCAATTCAACCGGTGTTTCACGTCCAAACATAGTAACCATAACTTTGATTTTTCCACGTTCTTCATCAACATGGCTGACTTTGCCTTCAAAATTTTTGAAAGGACCATCAACGATACGAACGATATCATTAACTTCCATATCAATTTTTTGCTGAGTGTTTTCCGCCATGACTCTTTTCATCAAACTTTCTATTTCTTTTTGATCTATAGGGGTTGGGGTAGTACCTGATCCGATAAAACCGGTAACGTTGGGGGTATTGCGAACCACATACCAAGAATCATCTGTTACAATCATCTCACAAAGCACATAACCGGGAAAAATCTTTTCTTCCACAGTAGTGCGTTTACCGTTTTTAATTTTTATTTTCTTTTCTTTTGGTACAAAAATATTAAAAATCTTGTCTTGCATATCAAAAGAAGCGATTCTTTGTTCCAAATTGTGTTTTACGTTTTCCTCATATCCGCTATAGGTATGCAATACATACCAGCGACGACCGAGATTCATCGTTTGTTTAGCCATATTATTTTCTCCTTTAAAAATAAAGTAAATTACTGAGTGATGAGTTTGGTTAAACCCAAATTGAACACGTAGTCCAAAACAGAAAAAAACACCGCCATTCCGACGCTCATGGCGATAACCAAAGCGCTGTAGTTGATGGTTTGTTTTTTTGTCGGCCAAGTGACTTTTTTCATCTCGGCGTAAGAATCCTTGAAATATTGGATCATTTTTTCGATCATATTTTTTGTATTTAAAAACGGCCTGTCAGCCGATTTACATCTGTAATATTAACACAAAGTTATTTTTTAGTCAAGGTTGGGTATACACCGGGGATTTGGGCTAAAATAAGATAAAAAATCCCAATGACCAATTCCCAATAACCAATCAATGGCCAATGACTAAATGACACAAGTGTCATTCTGAGCGTAGCGAAGAATCCCTTATTGTCAAACTTATTTCCTAAGGCCTTGTTTAAGGGATCCTTCGTTTCACTCAGGATGACCGTAGTTGGCAGTCTGTAGTCCGAAGATCGAAGACCAAATTCATTTGACAAAAAATTGCGGGGGGGGGGGGAGAATATAGGGTGTTAATTAATTTATTTTAAATTTTAATTATATGGGAGAAGGTAATAATGTACAAGAAAACGGGTTTTTAAAAAAACATGTAAGAGAAATGGTGGAAGAAAATAGAAGGGCAGAAGAGGAATCCGAAGAGGAAATGCGTACTAAATTTACGGAATGGAAAGAGTCTAATATTGAGGCGTATAATGAATGGAAAAAAAAAGATAGCAATAAAGATTTAGAAGGCAACGACGAATTGTATGCATGGTATAAAGAATTTGAAGGATGATGTAAAATGTAATTAATAATTTAAATAGTTTATATTAAAAACTTCGCCCGATCGGCGAAGTTTTTTGTTTGTTTTATTTTTTAGCTTTACAGCTTTACTGCTTACAAGCTTATAAGCTATTTAGATGTCTAGGTTCCTCACATCTTTCGCATACGTCTGGATAAACTTCTTTCTAGGTTCCACCTCATCTCCCATGAGGATTTCAAATGTTTCATTGGCTTTTTCCGCGTCTTCTACATTCACACGCAACATCATGCGTTTTTCCGGGTTCATGGTAGTTTCCCAAAGTTGCTCAGGGTTCATTTCACCAAGACCTTTGTATCGTTGGATATTGACTTTAACTCCGCCAATAACAAGTGATTGATTTTCAGAATCTTCGGCTTGATTTTCTTCTACCGGTTCTTCCTCTGTATCTTTGGATTTTTTGTCTTTGGCTTTTTCTATTTTTTTGCTTGATAATTCTTTGATAATTTTTTCTTTTTCTTCTTCATTATAAGCATAATGCATTTCTTTACCGAGTTTCACGGAAAAAAGAGGGGGTTGGGCGATATAAACATGACCTTGATTGATAAGTTCCGGAAAATAGCGGTAAAAGAAAGTCAAAAGCAGGGTGCGGATATGAGAACCATCAACATCGGCATCGGTCATGATAACAATACGATGATAACGAAGTTTAGAAATATCAAATTGTTCGCCAATATTGGTACCAAGCGCGATGATGAGAGATTTCAATTCGTTGTTGGTCAAGATTTTATCCAAACGAGCGCGTTCTACATTGAGCACTTTACCGCGCAAGGGGAGTATGGCTTGATTTTCACGATTGCGTCCTTGTTTGGCAGAGCCGCCGGCAGAATCTCCCTCTACGATATAAAGTTCACTATCCTCGGCATTGCGAGAAGAGCAATCGGCCAATTTACCCGGTAGTGTAAACCCTTCCAAAGCGCCTTTGCGTAAAATAGTATCACGAGCGATTTTAGCGGCATTTCTGGCTTTGGCAGCCAAAACACATTTTCCGACAATAGCCTCTGCATCTTTTGGATGTTCTTCCAAGAATATTAAAAAGGCCTCATTCATGACTGTTTCTACAGCAGTTTTGGCTTCAGTATTACCAAGCTTTCCTTTGGTCTGTCCTTCAAATTGGGGTTCTTTGATTTTGATAGATACTATAGCATTGAGCCCTTCTTTGACATCATCACCGGTCAGGTTTGGATCTTTTTCTTTGAGAATATTTTTGTTTCTGGCGTAAGTATTCAAACTACGGGTCAGTGCAGTACGAAAGCCGGAAACATGAGTACCTCCATCGGGATTATGAATATTGTTGGTAAAAGCAAAAAGTGATTCAGTATATTCACCGGTATATTGCAGGGCAATTTCTACTCCTACGCCCTCAGCTTCTTTTTCTATATAAAAAATATTTTCATTTTTGATTTCTTTGTTTTGGTTTAGGTGTCTTACATAAGAACATACCCCGCCCTCAAAATAAAACTGATAAGTCGGGTTGGGAAAATCAAGCGCGGTTTTGTCTTTTTCTTTTTCTTCGGGTGTGCGTAAATCCTTGATGATAAAATGCAAACCTTTGGAAAGATAGGCATATTGTCGGATATGGTCAACAACTGTTTTCCATTCAAAATCAATAGTTTCAAAAATAGTTTTATCAGGATGAAAAGTGATTACTGTTCCAGTATCTTTGCAATTACCAGTAGAAGCTACTTTTTTGAGAGGTTTGCCTTCTTTGAATTCTTGAACCCAGACTTTGCCTTCACGATGGACTTCGGCTTTGAGATAATCGGAAAGTGCATTTACTACGGAAACACCGACCCCGTGTAAACCGCCGGAAATCTTGTAACCGCCATCGCCAAATTTACCCCCGGCATGAAGTTTGGTTAAAACTACTTCCAAAGCGCTAACTTTGAGTTGGGGGTGTAAATCTACTGGGATGCCACGACCATTATCGCGAACTTCCAGTTTATTTCCCGGTAATAGAGCCACCATGATTTTGGTACAATAACCGGCCATGGCCTCGTCTACAGAATTATCTACCACTTCCCAGATAAGATGGTGTAAACCGACCGGTCCGGTGGAACCGATATACATACCCGGACGACGACGAACAGCTTCCAAACCCTCCAAAACCGTAATATTTTTGGCGCTATAAGAACTAGTGTTTTTTGCGTTCATAAAAAAGACGTTTTTATTACAATAAATACGACATAATTATACCATTTTTTTATTTGACAAGCAAGTGCGCAAAAGCTTTTGGGAGCTATAAAAAGTTTTTCCAAAAAACCCGGTTTGTTCCTCAAAAATAGCCAAAGATTTAATTTTGGTGATTTGTTGTAAAAAAAGCCAAATAATGATAAAATTGATTTAAAGTAATTAAATTTTTTTAATATGGATTTTTATTCGCAAAAAAACAACTTAACTCAAAGAAAAAGTTCCGGTATAGCAAAAGATATTCCGGAGATGCCGGCTTTGAAAAAAAACGGTTATAAAAAATATGAAGATCCCACAGGGATGTTTAGTAACAAACAGCTGAATTTTGCAGCTTGGTATGTACAAAACAGGATGTTACTTTATCGTTTGTTGGTTGGTTTTTTAGCTTTATTTTCTGTTATTACCCTGATTTATTCTGTTTTGAGAGTGGCTTGGATAGTGATTGTAGACATGCCGCGTGACAAAAGGATGATGGAACAAATGACGCAGTCTCAAGATTATTCCCAGATACGTCAACTTTTTGCGCCTCAACCGCTTTTGCTTGAAGACACTCAAATTTTGACTTCCGGAGTTGGAAAATACGATGCTTGGTCTGCGGTTATCAATCCAAATACTAAACATATCGCATACTTTGATTATTATTTTTCCTTTAATGGAGAAAATACCGAAAAAAAGTCAGGTTTTGTTTTACCGCAACAAACCAAGCTTTTAGTGGCTTCCGGTTTAAATGAAAATTACGGCACAGGATTAATATTGGAAAATATTTCTTTCAAAAGAGTTGACCCGCATTTGTTTCCCGACCCGCTTGGTTATATTGAACAAAGGAGCTTATTTAGTGTAAGCGATTTTGAATTTAGAGGGGTGTTGCATCCAGAAGGGGCCAATGCTAATATTATCAAATTTGATTTGACAAATGACAGTCCTTTTCATTATTATGATCCGATGTTTGCGGTTGAGTTTAGAAATGGCGGGACAACCGTAGCTGTGGCGGAATTTAGATTGGAAAGATTTGAATCTTTGCAAAAAAGAAATTTGGATTTAAGAAACTTCGTTGATAATATTTTTATTGACGAAGCGGTAATTTACCCTTCTATAAATTATTTTGAAAAAAGCGAATATTTTGAACCTGTAAGATAGTATGTTCACTCTGGCCAAATTCTCAGGGAGGAGTTTTGACTGGCTTCTTTTCTTGGCCGTATTTTTTTTGATTGCTTTTGGATTGATGGCGATTTATAGTGTAGATCTATCTTCCGGCAGTGAACTGGTTTATTTCAAAAAACAAGTTATCGCTCTGTTTTTGGGAATGTCGGTTTTATTTATCGCCAGTGTCTTGCAATATACTTTTTTTAAAAGTTATGCGCGATGGATTTATTATTTTTCAGTGACTCTACTTTTGGCTGTATTGTTTTTGGGACAAAATATCCGTGGTACTACCGGTTGGTTTAATTTTGCCGGTTTTTCTTTCCAGCCCGTAGAATTAGCCAAGGTTGGATTGATTTTGATGTTGGCTTATGTGATTTCCAATTTCGGTCGACAGTTTGATAAACCCAAATTCTTCTTTTTTACTTTTATTTTGGCGTTAGTGCCGATTTTTTTGGTTATGAACCAACCAGATTTGGGTTCGGCTGTGTTGCTTGGCTCTATTTGGTTTGCTTTGATGCTTTTAACCGGAGCCAGGAAATCTCTGATTTTCGGGTTTGTTTTGTTTTTTATTGCTTTGGCTGTTTTTAGTTGGTTTTTCTTGTTTAAAGATTATCAAAAAGATAGGATTTTGACTTTTATAGACCCGGCTCACGATCCTCTGGGTTCCGGTTATAATGTCACCCAATCTATAATCGCGGTCGGTTCGGGAAATTTATTTGGCCGGGGATTGGGTTTTGGTTCACAAAGTCAATTGAGATTTTTACCGGAAACACAAACCGATTTTATTTTTTCTGTGATTGCGGAAGAACTTGGTTTTTTGGGGGTGAGTGTAATTTTGTTTTTATTTTTTATTATTTTTTGGCGTTTGTTATCTCTGGCTTCCAAAACCGGCAATGATTTTATCGCTTTGACGGTTTCAGGTATTGCAGCCTTGTTTTTTACTCAGTTTTTTATTAATATTGGCGCCAATGTCGGGATGTTGCCGGTTACGGGTGTTACCTTACCTTTTGTGAGCTACGGCGGGTCTTCTTTGATAATGAATTTATTGTTGATAGGAATAGTGGAGAGCATGGTGGAAAAGAAATACTAAAATAGTATTAAGTATATAGTATCAAGTATTAAGTATGTAAGCGTCATCTTGATCCGCCTAGGCGGAGAAAGATCCCTTAAACAAGGATTTAGGAAATAAGTTAAACTATAAGCGATTCTTCGCTTTGTTCAGAATGACAAAATAACATTGTTTAAAATGAAGTTTAAGCTTAAGTCAAATTACAAGCCATCGGGAGACCAGCCAGAAGCCATTGAAAAATTATCAAAGGGCCTGGTTTCTGATATGCGTCGACAGACATTGCTTGGTGTGACTGGTTCGGGAAAAACTTTTACTATCGCCAATGTCATAGAAAAAACTCAGAAGCCGACTTTGGTCATCGCGCATAATAAAACTTTGGCTGCGCAACTTTGCAATGAATTTCGCGAATTTTTTCCTGACAACGCGGTAGAATATTTTGTTTCTTTTTACGATTACTACCAACCCGAGGCGTATATGCCTAACACTGACACCTATATTGAAAAAGAAGCTCAGATAAATGAAGAAATAGATCGTCTTCGTCATGCTTGTACTCAAGCCCTGCTCACTCGCAAAGATGTGATAATTGTGGCATCAGTATCGGCAATTTATAATCTTGGTTCTCCGAAAGAATATGAACGCACGGTGCTGCATTTGGAGGTCGGGGATAAATTGGATCGTCGCACTTTGATGGAGAAACTCGTGGAAATGAAATTTGAAAGAACAAACGGAGAACTCAAACGAGGGACATTTTTGTTACGTGGACAAGTACTAGAACTTGTACCTGTGAATGAAGAAAAAATTTATCGTTTTGGGCTTAGCGACAAAATAGACTCTATAGAAATTTTTGACGCTTTGACTCGCAAGAGAGTGGGAGAAAGCAAAGATGTCTGGCTTTTCCCGGCCAAACATTATGTAGTATCACAAGAGACAAAAAACAATGCTTTGCAAGCTATTCGTGATGAACTCAAAGTCCGTTATGACGAACTGATGCGACACGGAAAATTGTTGGAAGCGGAAAGATTGAAACGCAAGACAAATTATGATTTGGAACTCATCGAACATATCGGTTATTGCAACGGCATAGAAAATTATTCCAGATTTTTTGAGGAACGCGAAGCCGGTGAACCGGCGTTTACCCTGCTTGATTATTTTAATTACGGAGTGGGTGATTTCCTAACTGTAATTGATGAATCGCATGTGACTATTCCGCAATTGCGCGGGATGTTTGCCGGTGATAGATCACGCAAAGACACTTTGATTGAACACGGATTCAGATTACCCAGCGCGCGCGACAATCGTCCGCTTACTTATGAAGAATTTGATGCCCGCACCAAGAAAGTTATTTATGTTTCCGCGACTCCCGATGATTATGAAATGAAATTGAGCGACCAAGTGGTGGAACAAATCGTGCGTCCGACCGGTTTGGTTGATCCGGAAATTATTATCGCTCCGGTGACGGGCGGTGCAGTGTCATTGCGAACCCAAAGGGTGAAGCAATCCCACGATGAGATCGCCACGACCTCAGGAACGCTCAGCGTTCCCTCCGGTCTCGCGATGACAGGACTTTCCCAAATAGAAGATTTGATAGTTCGGATTGAAGATAAAATTAAAAAGAATGAAAGAACGTTGGTGACAACTTTGACCAAAAAAATGGCCGAAGATTTGTCCGAGTATTTAAAAGAAAAAAAAATCAGTGTCAGTTATTTGCACAGCGATATTGACACCTTGGAACGCATCCAAATCATTACGGATTTGCGCAAAGGCAAAACCGATGTTTTGGTCGGGGTAAATTTATTGCGTGAAGGTTTGGATATGCCCGAAGTATCACTCGTCGCTATTTTGGACGCGGATAAAGAAGGTTTTTTGCGCAGTGCCACCAGTCTGGTACAGACCATCGGCCGTGCGGCAAGAAATATCAACGGCCAAGTGGTTTTGTATGCGGACAATATTACCGGTTCCATTACCAAAGCCATAGACGAAACCAATCGTCGTCGTACTATCCAGTTGGCGTATAATAAAAAACATGGCATTACGCCAAAGACCATTGAAAAAACCATTAAAAATATTTTGGAAGATTTTGGTTTGACTCTCAATGAAGAAAAACAAAAAGGGAGATTGAAAAAGAAAGCGAAAAAATTATCAGTGACAGATTTAGATTTGATAGGGGATGCCCGACCGTTGCACGAAATTATCAAGGACAAAGAAAAACTTATGCGCGAGGCTGCGGATCATTTGGAATTTGAATTAGCGGCGATACTCAGGGATGAGGTGAGAGAGTTGAAAAACAGGATACGAAATACGAAATAATACTAAATTACGAACCGTTTTGTCATTGCGAGGAGTGAAACGACGAAGCAATCCAACGAAGTTCAGAAAGCAGTGGGGTTGCCACGACCCTTCGGGTCTCGCAATGACACCAAAATCGCCTGAAAAGGTGGTTTTTTGTTATCCAAATTGGCTAATATTAGCCAATTTATAGTATTGACAAAAGTGCTAAAATGTGCTATAATACTTCGTTAGTTCTTATTAACAATTTTCGGCTATTTAGCCGGGAGAAAGTCATGAGCGCGGCAGTGTTTGTTGTAATCGGAGCAATTTTTGTCATTTTGGGTGTTTTGATCTTTTCCGCCTGGAGTAGTGACTGTGGTATGTGTTATCTGTTTTCCTGTATGCTTATTGTGGTTGGGTGCATGTTTCTTGTAAAAGGCGGTTATCGTTGGGGAGAGGGTCACGCTTTTGATCTCAAAGACAAAAGTGTGTATACTGTCACGATGATCGATCCCAATTATGAATGGATCAGAGCCACACTCACAGTAGACACCGAAGGCAAGTCTCTGTTCTACAATCTCTCAGAACAATGCGCCGCTGATCTAAAAGCAACTCCGGGGAAAATGTATTCACGTTTGACTGTCAGAGATGATGGTCAATGTATCTGGGAAAATATCATTCCCGCGGTTGTCCCGATCACTCTCACTCCGCTCAAGTGACAAACCGAAAAATTTTTCACCGCTAGCAGACCGGATAAAGTCTGCTTTTTTATTTTCAAAACAAAATCCCCGCCGAAGCGGGGATTTTTATTTTTTATTTTCTATTTTACTTCCAATTCCACCTCATTAGAATACTTCACGCATTCTTTTTCTTCCATCTCACAAATTCTGAAATATCTAGTTCCGGTTGGGACATTATAAAAAGTTGCTTCATCGTTATCAGTCATCACATTTTGCCAAAAAGGATTTTCCGCTTCTGGTCTGGAGCTATGCAATAATTTATAACCACCTGGATTGTCGGATTTGTTCCAAATAAATCTCACTTGTCCTTCTCCCAGAGCCTCAACTGATAAAATCAAATCACTTTGTTCTTCGTTGTTATATTCATCTTCCAAAATAGCCAAATCATCCAATTCTTCTTCTACTTCTACCGGTGCGGTATTTTGACAACCAGCGCCCATCAGGATGATAACGGTGAAAAGAACGAAGAAAGAAAGAAATTTTTTAAACATAAGATAAAAATTAAATTAATTAACAAAGTTTAATGTATTATAAATAGACAAATCTGTCAATAAAAAAAGCGATTCTGTATAGAACCGCTTGAAGCTTGGCTCAACAAGGAAAAAGCTCCTGGTTGATTTCCGCGATCAGTTCATTTAGCTTTTTTTTGTACTCTTTTGCCGCTGAAATGATCATAGCCGGTGAGTTTGAACTCAACATTGGCCCATTTTGCCACTCTTTCAGACAACTATCCGCATCAGAAAAAAGCTCGGTAATCTTTTTGTTTTTGGATTTTTGGTAAAGTTCCCGTAGCTCATCGATTTTTTCGCCATAAGAATATCTGTCTTCAATAAGTTGGCGAATTTTTTCTACTTGTTTGATTGTTTCTTCTTTTGCTTTTTCCAACCAATTCATGGTTTCCCTCTCTTTGAGATTAATAATATAAAGGACGTATAAAGGTATTTAATAGGAGTTTGAGGAGAATGTCAAATTATACAAAACTCAAAACCTTAAAACCTTGTCATTGCGAGGAATGTAATGACGAAGCAATCCCACGAAATTCAGAAAGCAGTGGGATTACTTCATCCGCTTTGCGGATTCGTAATGACACTTATTGTCAGTTTTGACATTTAAGGTTTTGGTTTTGAGATTTGACATTTGAGTTTTGAGATATAGTTAGGGTTGACTTTCACCCAATCTCGTAGTAGACTTTCCACTATACCCCTATATAAACAAAGCGAGGGGCATTTTGCTTATGGAAAATAAAATAACAATCAAAGGCGCGCGAGAGCATAACCTGAAAAATGTTTCTCTGGAACTTCCTCGCAACAAAATGATAGTTTTTACAGGACTGTCCGGTTCGGGCAAGTCCTCTTTGGCGTTTGACACTATTTTTGCCGAAGGCCAAAGGCGGTATATTGAAAGTTTGTCAGCCTATGCTCGACAATTTCTAGGCGGAATGCAAAAACCCGATGTTGATGAGATTGAAGGTTTGTCTCCGGCTATTTCTATTGATCAAAAAGCGCACACTGCCAATCCAAGATCGACCGTCGCAACGATTACGGAAATTTATGATTATCTGCGCGTACTTTACGCTCGTATCGGCAAACCATATTGTCCGCTTTGTGGAACCAAAATTGACCGCATGAGCACGGATGAAATCAAAACTCATATTTTGGATAAACTCATCCATATTTTCAAAGACAACAAAAAGTCCGTCAAAGAGTTAGTGATTTTGTCGCCGGTAGTTCGTGGACGAAAAGGGGAGTATTATCAGATGCTTTATGATTTTTATAATTCCGGATTCGCGCAAGTTCGCGTGGATGGGGTTTATAAAGATCTCAAAGAAACTTTGATTTTATCCAAAAACAAAAAACACACTATTGAAGTGGTTGCTGACAGATTATTTCTCAACAGCGCGGAAAAATTGATGGAAAAAGACGAGCTACAACGACTCTCCGAAGCATTGGAAAGCGCGATTGATCTCAGTAACGGTTTGGTAACGATAATTTATCCGGATAAAACCGAACAAATTTATTCCACGCTATACTCTTGTCCGCATGATGGCTACAGTTTTCCGGAAATTGAACCACGCTTGTTCAGTTTCAACAGTCCTTACGGTTATTGTCCTGTTTGCACGGGTTTGGGAACGGAAAGTTTATTTTCGGAAAATATTTGTCCGAAATGTTTAGGAAAAAGATTAAATGAAAATGCGCTGAGCGTGAAAATCGGTGAAAAAAATATTTATGAAGCTGTTTCTTTGACCATTGCTCAAGCGCGAGAATTTTTTAGCGCGCTTCCGCAAAAACTTACGCCCAAAGAATTGGAAATTAGCGCCGTGGTATTACGAGAAATCAATAATCGTTTGGATTTTATGTTCAACGTCGGTTTGCATTATCTGACATTAGAGCGTCGCGCAGGAACATTATCTGGCGGGGAAGCACAACGTATTCGTTTAGCTTCTCAAGTCGGCACCAAATTGGTCGGCGCGCTTTATGTGCTTGACGAACCTACTATCGGTTTGCACCAAAAAGACAATGATCAACTGGTGAAAACTTTGCGTCGACTTTGTGATGCGGGTAACACCATTATCGTGGTAGAACATGATGAGGATACAATACTGGAAAGTGATTGGTTGGTGGATTTCGGACCGTTGGCCGGGAAAAATGGCGGAGAAATAGTTTATTCCGGACCTTTACAAAACATGTTGGATAATAAAACCACTAAAACCAAAGAGTTTGATTGTAAAATTATCGGCTCTACTCAAAAATCTCTGACCGGTAAATATTTACGCGGTGAAGAAAAGATAGAAATTCCGTCTCGTCGTCGCAGTGTGGATTCTTCTACCGCCAAAATTAAAATCAAAGGCGCCAAATTTCATAATTTGAAAAATATTGATGTAGAAATTCCACTTCGTCGTTTTGTTTGTTTGACCGGAGTTTCCGGTTCTGGCAAATCCACCCTGATGCACGATGTTTTGTATAAAAATTTGTTTGAAAGATTTAATAAAATCAAAAAAACCGAACCCAATTGTAAAAGTCTGACCGGTACGGAATATTTGGAACGCGTGATTTCCATTGACCAGAGCGCTATCGGGCGTACGTCTCGCAGTAATCCGGCGACTTATACCAAAGCTTTTGATCATATCCGTGAAATTTTTGCTGCCACCCCCGAAGCGCGGATGCGTGGGTATAAAATCGGTAGATTTAGTTTCAATGTACCCGGTGGCAGATGTGAACATTGCGAAGGTAAAGGAGTTTTGGAGATAGAAATGCATTTTTTACCCAGCGTAGAAGTGGTGTGTGATGTTTGTAAAGGTAAACGTTTTACTTCTGAAACACTGCAGGTTCATTACAAAGGAAAAAATATCGCCGATGTGCTTGATATGACCGTGGCTGAAGCGGAACAATTTTTCAAAGACATTCCGTTTATTCACGATAAATTAAAAATTTTGAATGAAGTGGGTTTGGATTATCTGACTCTCGGGCAATCGGCGACTACTCTTTCGGGCGGAGAAGCGCAACGTATCAAATTATCGCGCGAATTGGCCCGTCCCGGAAATACTCGCACGCTTTATCTACTGGATGAACCAACAACAGGGTTGCATTATGAAGATGTTAAGAAATTGTTGGATGTTTTGCAACGACTGGTATCAATTGGCAACACGGTGATGGTGATTGAACACAATTTGGAAGTTATCAAATGTAGCGATTGGGTGATAGATCTCGGACCCGAAGGTGGAGATAAGGGCGGTAAAATTGTTGCCAGTGGCACGCCTGAGGAAGTTGCGCGTAAAGCGGGGAGTTTTACGGGGCAATATTTGAAGAGAGTATTAAATTAAAATCCCCGCCATAAAGCGGGGAGCGGAGGATTATATTTTTTCTATCCTCCATGTAATCTTTCTTGCCGCCCAAGTGGCAACTGCCTCCTTGAGTTCGTCTCTGCTAAGAAAAATTTCGTTTTTTTCCAGGATTATTACAGCGTCCTGGAGGAGGCTGGCTATCGGTTTCTGATTTTTGACCGGCATAATATCTGCCGTTATCAATTGAACTGCAATTTTGGTGAATATTTTTTGCAGTTCATCATTGCACGCCAACTCCTCAGTTAATTCTTTGTTTTTGTCTAAAATCGAACTCATTTTTCTCTCCTTTTGGAAAATTTATAAAAAGAACAATAGTCAAATATAGCATATTTTTGATTAAATGTCAAGGGTCTTTGTTTGTTTTTAAAACTTGAAAAAAACAACAAAATATGTTAAATTGAAGAAGTAAATTATTAAAATATTTAATTTAAATTTATGTCATTTTTAAGAGAGTTTAGAAGTCCGTATGGTAATGAAGGGGGTATTACCAGTCCTTCGCAAGAAGCTTTTTATAAAGAGAACGATTTTGATTCAACTGAAATTAAACACCTCAAAAAAATTAGAGATTTGATTGATAAAATAGAATTAAACAGTGGTGCAAAAGAAGATGAACTTGAATTAGAAAAAAGGAAAAATGAAGTTGATAATTTGATATCCGAAGTTATTAAAAAAGCCGGAGAATACAAAAAAACCGTCCTTCAATTATCAAAAGAACACGAAAATTTAAAAAAAGGCACAGATAAAGAAAGTATTAAAGATTATCAAAAAGAAAATGAAAGATTGGAAAAAAGACGTACTGCGAGTCATAATGTGCTAATCGATGCTGTGAAAAAGGCTGTTGGGTATATTAATTATAATTTTAGCGATATGAGGACGGATATTCTTGATGATTGGGAAGAAGAGCAAGAAAAAAGAGGAAAAATAATTTTGGATATAAAAAGAATCAAATTTCCCAAAAATGTAATTTGTCCTGATAATGTTGAATTAGACGATCGTATTTCAATTCGTGAATGGGCTTTTAAATTGACCGAGGTAAAATAAAAAAACCGGGCCTAAAGCCCGGTATAAAGTTTAATGTCCTTTTTTGAGCCAGTTAAACTGGCCTTCGCCCCATTCAAGAGTGAAGTTATTTATTTCTTCGCTTGTGCAGGGGGTGTTTTTTTCGGACAAAACCTGAACAATTTTGCTTGTTTCAGACTCCAAATCTTCTCTTTCTTCCTGAATATATTTTTCAGAAAGTCCGACACGATTTTTTGTCCTGACACTTATCAGGAGTCCATAAAGCTCTAAAAAGAGATCAAAAATTTTTTTGTCATTTTCGATCATTTCTTTCAGGATTTTTTTATCCATTTTTTCCTCCAAAAAAAATTATTAAAGATCAATAACAGAATATAATATCATATTTTAGCTAAAATGTCAATAGTAAATCCAAAAATATCTCTAAAGTTAGCCAATTTACCCGATAACCCCGGGATTTATTTGTTTTACGGTACAAACGGTGCCTTGCTTTATGTTGGTAAAGCAACATCTCTTAAACAAAGAGTAAAAAGCTATTGGCAAAAATCCAAAAACCCTCGTCCGATTGAAGAATTGATTTATCAAGTTACAGATATTGCTTGGATAGAAACCGAATCAGTTTTGGAAGCGATTATCTTGGAGGCCAATTATATCAAAGAGTTTAATCCTAAATATAATGTCCTGGGCAAAGACGATAAAAGTTGGAACTATCTTTATTTGACAAAAGAAAAATTTCCAAAATTAAAACCTCTGCGTCAGCACGAACTTGGTAAAATTGATAAGGGCAAAATCCGCGCGATTTTTGGACCGTATCCGGGACTTAATACCAAAGAAGCGATGACGGTGTTGCGTAAAATGTTTTTTTGGTCCGATTGCGAGCCCTCTGCCGGCAAACCTTGTTTTTATTATCAGTTGGATCAGTGCTTGGGTGTGTGCACAGGAGAAATTAGTGCAACAGAATACGAAAACAGAGTCATCAAACCTTTGACTTTGTTTTTGCTTGGTAAGAAAAAACAAGTTATTAAAGATTTTGAGAAAAAAATGAAGCAATCGGCGGAAAAAGAAAATTTTGAAGAAGCGGCTCGTTTACGCAACCAGCTTTATCAATTACAAAAAATACAAGACATTACTCTCATCAATCGCAGTTTTTTTGAAGACGAAATATTTTTGGCAAAAGACGCCGGTAAAAAACTCAAAGAAAAATATTCACGGATTGAAGGGTATGATATTTCCAATCTTGGTAGTAGTGACCTGGTCGGCAGTATGGTGGTGTTTGAAAACGGGGAACCGAAAAAAAGCGCCTACCGCAAATTTAATATCAAAACCGTGGAAGGCCAGAGCGATGTTGGGAGTTTAAAAGAAATTATTTCACGTCGGTTTAGTCGCGATGGTTGGACATATCCGGATCTATTGTTGATTGACGGAGGCAGGGGACAGGTAAATGCGGTGAAAAGTGTATTGGAAGAAAAGAAAATTGATTTACCGGTTGTTGGTATTGCCAAAGGTCCGGCGCGTAAGAAAAACGAATTTATTTTGGGTGAAAAAAATCCTGAATTTGTCGCTTGGGTATTTGGGCATCAGGAACTACTGATTCGCGTGCGTGATGAAGCACATCGGTTTGCGATAAGTTTCAACAGAAACAAAAGAAAAATAAAAAGATAATTTTAATTATGAAAATACACAGATTTTTTATTGATGGCATATCTTTTAAAAAAGAGGAAAAAACCCTTTTTTTGACGGACAAAGAAGTCATTCATCAGATTATCAAAGTTTTGAAATTGAAAACAGGCGAACAATTGACACTTTGCGACGGTCAAAATAGGGAAGTTGTCTGCATTTTGGAAAGTATTGATAAAAAAGAATTGATTTTGAAAGTAATAGAATACAAAGAATTATCTCAAAAAGACCGACAAACGATTTTGTATTTGGCCATATTGAAGCGAGAAAATTTTGAGTTGGCCGTGCAAAAAACTGCGGAAATCGGAATTGATAAATTAGTGCCGATAATTACCGACAGAACCATCAAAACAGGTTTGAATTTAGAAAGATTAAATAAAATAAGCAAAGAAGCGTGTGAACTTTCCGGTAGAGGAACTATGATGCATGTGGAGCCGGTGATAAAATTTTCCGAAAGTATAAAACAGGCGAAAGAAAACGATGTTAATTTATTTTTTGCGCCTGGTGGTAAGGAATTTGTTCCAAATCAAACTATTGACAATAAAGCGCAAAAAGTGGGATTATTCATAGGGCCGGAAGGTGGTTGGAGTGATGGAGAAATTCTTATTGCCAAAGAAAAAAGTTTTCAAATCGTTGGGATCGGAAAAAATGTTTTACGCGGAGAAACTGCAGCAATAGTGGTATCTTTTCTTTCCGTTAACTATTAGAATATATATGGTGTTTTGATTTTTGATATTAAATATTGTGAGTTGTTTAGGATTTAGAACTTAGAATTTATTATTTAAAATTTTAATTAATTAAAATTTTCGTGTATGCAAATATTTTGGATCATTTTAGCGGTGTTGATCATCGCCAGTATTCGTCAGGTGGACCAATATGAACGCGGAGTTAAATTTATGCTCGGAAAATATACCAAAACCGTGCAACCGGGTTGGCGTTTAGTTTTGCCGATAATTCAAGGAATGAAAAAAATAGATATTCGTGTCAAAGCCGTGGACGTGCCATTTCAAGAAGCTATCACTCGCGATAATGTTTCCGCCAAAATCAATGCGGTAATCTATTATAAAGTTATTGACGCAGCCAAAGCTGTGTTGGAAGTAGAAAATTTTTGGAATGCCACTTCGCAATTGGCGCAAACCACGATGAGAAATGTGGTAGGGGAATTGGAGCTTGATGAACTTTTGGCCAACCGTGAAGCTGCCGCCAAAAGAATCAGAGAAATAGTGGATGGCGCGACTGACCCGTGGGGAATAAAAGTAGAAAGTGTGGAACTCAAAGATGTGATTTTGCCGGACAATATGCAACGTGTGATTGCCCAACAAGCTGAAGCTGAACGTGAAAAACGCGCGGTAATCATCAAATCTACCGGTGAAGTCGTTGCATCTGAAAATTTGGCCAAAGCCGCTCAAATGCTCAGCACTGCTCCGGGCGCTTTGCATTTGCGAACTTTAAGCACGATTTCTGATGTTTCTACCGATCAATCCAATACGATTTTATTTGCCTTGCCTTTGGAAGTTTTACGAGCATTTGAAAAAGTGAGTGGAAATAATAAACCGACAGCGTAAAAATTTTTAAACAATATTTTAAACAATCCCGTCCGCCTAAGGCAGACGGGATTTATTTGCTTTTTTTGCTGCAAACCATTAAAATATTATGGTTAAAATTAAATATAATAATTTATGCGTAAAATATTTTTCGGTATCATTTCTATATTAGTCATCGCTGGTCTGGCTTGGTTTTTCTTTTGGCAAAAACAACTACCAGCCACTGCACCCGGTGAACAAGTTAATGAAACCGCGGAAAAGGGCTGGATAGAAGTGATAAACAGGGGAGCGTATTTGGTAAATACGGATGGCACTCTCGGCTCTGAGCTCAAAACCGGAGATGAATTGACCGGTGGACAAACTTTGATGACTGACCAAACCGGTTTGGCAAATTTACACTTTTCCGATGGATCCGTGGCGCGCTTGGAAACGCAAACCAAAGTTGACCTGAAAGATTTTGAATATTTTCCGGGCAATAAAACTCTCAAAGTAAAAATATTTTTACAATCCGGAAGGATTTGGTCGAGAATAAAAGCGCTCATGACTACAGAATCGTATTGGGAAGTAGAAACATCCAATGCTGTGGCCGCAGTGCGCGGAACTTCGTTTGGTGTAGTATATGTTCCCGGTCAAACCACTATCATCGGCTCGGTGCATTTGATAAATGTCAACGCCATTGATCCGCAAACAAAACAATTGATTGAGCACAACACTGCCTATGTTGGTGAAGAACAATATATCAAAATCAATGATCAGGATATCGCCGGTTTGAAAAGTGAAGTAAAATTGACTTCCAAAATCAAGCCTTATACGCAAGCTATTATCAATGATGCTTGGGTGATAAAATCAAAATCTTTGGATGCTGAACTTGTCGGACAATCACCGACTTCCACCTTGATAAAACCCCAAGCTGATGAAGAGCTAAACACCAAACCTCTTGGGGAGCAAATCCAACCCCTTGATGCGGTATCAGAAGAAAAACCGACCACGACAGAAAACGTGACGAATATTTCTTCCGGTAGCGGTCAAAATTCTGTCAGCAGTCCGACTTCGGACCAAACAACAGAAAATGATTTTTATTATAGTACTGACGACCCGACTCATAGCGAAATGCCGGATAATTCATCCCAGGACTCTGTAGTTGGTGCCGCCCCTGACAATGTCAATGATGGTAGTGAAACGACAACTGATAACTCTGTTATTGATCCGACTCACAATTCAACAGTTCCGGAAAAAACAACTACAACTATCAATCTTAAACCTTCTGTAAATACGAGAATCATAGAGCCCGTGCGTTAATTATGAAAAAATTTTCCGGAAAAATATATTTTATTTTGAGCCTGATTGTAGGATCAATTTTTTGCGTTGGAGTTTATTACGGATTTTTTTCCGGTTTGGATAATTTTATCAATGATTCTTTTTTTACCGCCAAATCTCGGCAAGCGGATATTTTGATTATCGGGATTGATAATCAAGCCCTGCAAAAATACGGGCAATGGCCTTGGAGTAGAGAAATACTGGCTCTGGCTTTACAAAAGATGAGTGAAAATCCGCCCAAAGCTCTCGGGATAGATTTGATGTTGGCGGAAGATTCCCGAGTCGGAATAAATGATGATCAAAAATTGGCGGATACTTTGGTTAAAATAAATTTTCCGGTAATTTTGGTCGCAGAAGGTAATAAAGTTTTTTTACAAAGAGAAAATAAAGTTGATTTTTTGCTCAAACCATTGGCTATTTTTCAAAATGCCTCGCAAGTGAGTTTGGGACACGCCAATATAATTTTGGATCCGGATAAAGTGGTGCGTTTATATCCGACCAAGATTTATTCCGATGAGGTTTTGGGGAAAACCGAAATACGCTCTTTGGCTTACGAAACAGTTAAAAGAAGCGGTGCTTTGATAAAAAATGAAGACAAGCTGAAGTCACAAGAGAGAATCGTTTATTTCGGGCCTGCCGGTAGCACTAGAGCGATTTCTTTCACACGTATTTTTGAAGAAGGAGTCGATTTTTGGCAAGATAAAGTGGTTTTTTTGGGGGTCACCGCCTTGGATTTGCATGATTACCAGATAACTCCGTTTAGTAAAAAGCAACCGATGTTTGGAGTGGAAATTCAAGCCAACATTGCCGCATCTTTGCTTGGTGGAAATAGCTTGAATGTTTTACCCAAAACTTTGAATATTGTTTTGATTGTTTTAACGACTTTATTTTTAGCATTTTTATTTGCCAGATTCAAAAAAATAATTTTACCGATTTTATTTTCAGCCGGCTTGATAATTTTGTTTTATTTTTCAGCCATGATTTTATTTGATCTGGGCTTTATTTTACCTCTTAGTAATTTGATTTTTGCGATTATATTTTGTGCCACTGTTTTGTTTATTTATCGCTTTTTGATAGTGGAAAAAGAAAAAAGACAGTTGCGAAATATTTTTTCCAAATATGTCAGCAAAGAAGTGGTAAGCGAGATAATGCAAAATCCTGAAGAGATTAAACTTGGTGGAGAAGAAAGAGAAGTTACCGTATTTTTTTCCGATATTCGCGGATTTACTACGATTTCAGAAAGTATGAGTTCTCCTAAATTGGTTTCCGTATTAAATCGTTATTTTACTTTGATGACCGATGAAGTGATAAAAAATCGTGGCACCCTGGATAAATATATCGGAGACGCCATTATGGCTTTTTGGGGCGCGCCGCTAAAGGACGAAAATCAAGTGGATAATGCGCTCAACACTTCTTTGGCGATGACAAAAAAATTGAAAAAATTAAATGAAGAATTGGAAAAAGAGGGTTTGCCGGAAATCAAAATCGGCATAGGCCTTTTTAACGGCAAAGCTACGGTTGGTAATATCGGGTCGTCGGAAAGATTATCTTATACGGTTATGGGCGATACAGTAAATACCGCTTCGCGGCTGGAGGGTCTTAATAAAGAATATGGCACGCAAATCATAGTTGGGGAGAGTGTAATGAAAAAAGCTAAAGGAAAATATATTTTTAAATTTTTGGGTGCGGTGAAAGTGAAGGGTAAGAACGAAGAAGTGAATGTTTATACTATTGAAGCATGATATTAAGATATTGAATATTACGATATTAATTATATTAACCATAAAAAAATCCCGCCCTTGGATAAGGGCGGGATTTTTGAGATTTTTAGAAATTGAATTTTTTGGCGTAGCCACCGATAAGTGGCAATTCTTTCATTTCGCCTTTTGCTGCATAGATAATACCGATAATCCACCAGACAAAAGTAAACAGAGACGCCAGCGGTAAAATGATAAACCAGCCGATAATCGGTAAGATTGTACCGACGATTTGCAAAGTAATGGAAATAATCAATAATACCAAACTTTGTTTAACGTGAAATTTTGCCAATTCTCTATTTTTCATGTTGTCATCGGCAAAATACCAAATTATCCCGACAAGCAAATAAGCCAAAATTGCGCAAAGTTTGCCGTTGTCTTCGTTTGAAGTTGTAGCTACGGGAGTTTCCGACTTTTTTTCCTCTGTAATTTGAGGCTCTACTTTTTGACTTTCCGGCTCCGGGGTTGAAGGTGGAACCTGGTTGTTTTGTTCGTCCATAAAATATACGGTTAAATGAATAATAACCGTTTTCATTGTAACTTTTTTTGAGTAGGTTCGTCAAGGGAGAAAGCGATTTTGTTTGATTTTGTAAAATATGTTAAAATAAATTTAATTTTGAAATATAATTTTATGAATCAAGAAAACAATGAAAAAATAGAAGCTCTCAAAAAAGAAACCGCGAATTTGCAAAAAGAATTTCAAGAAAAAACTTACGGTTATATCATGGCGGCTTTGGGGCTGGTGGCCGGCTTGGCTTGGAATGAGGCTATCAAAGGCCTGATTGAGCACATTTATCCGGCTGGCAGATCCGGTCTTTGGTTGAAATTTGTTTATGCTGTGGCCGTGACCGTGTTTTTGGTTATATTTTCTCTTATTTTAGCCAAAATTTTTAGTAAAAAAGATTAGAACGATTCTCATCTTGACAAAAAACGTTTTTTTCGTTAGTATAACGCTACTTTATGGTAAGTCCTTATAAAGACAATCCACATTCTTGGCAAGAGATTTTGAAGGTTATCAGCCGATGTCCGGTTTGCGGTTCTGTTTACAATACACAAAAAGCCAAACTCTTTGCTCAAAAAGAAAAAGCCCAAATGGTGCATTTTTCTTGTGAAAATTGTTTGGGAAATTTTATTGCCATGGTTATGAATATGAATCATGGTCTGAGCACTATCGGACTGGTAACGGATTTGGATTTTGAAGATGCGCGAAAAAAAGTCGGTTTACCTGTGATTACACTGGATGAAGTCATTTCTTATCACAATGATATACAAAATAATAAAATAATAAATTTAAATTAATTGATCTTATGTTCAAACTTAACGCTGAAAAGAGAGAACAAAAAAGCACCAAAGTCAGAGCTGACGGAAAAATTCCGGCTGTGGTTTATGGCGCCGGTTTACAAACCGAAGTTATTTCTCTTCCTTTGAAAGAATTTACCAAAGTTTACCAGGAAGCCGGTGAAGCCAGTCTTATTGATTTGGTTTTGGACGGTAAGGATTTTGGAAAAGTCTTGATTTATGAAGTCGCCTATGAGCCGGTAAAAGGCAGGATTATCCATGTAGATTTGAAAAAAGTGGATATGAATAAATCTATAGTTGCTACCGTAAAATTGAATTTCTTGGGTGAAGCCCCGGCTGTCAAAGAACTTGGTGGTACTTTGGTTCAAAACACCGAAGAAGTAGAAGTGGAATGTTTGCCAAAAGATTTGGTTTCTCATTTGGATGTTGATTTATCCGTATTGAAAACTTTTGATGATATTTTTAAAATGGCAAATTTGGTTTTACCTTCCGGTGTCAAAATAGTTGATTATAAAGAAGACCAAGTCATCGCCAAAGTTTTGGCGCCGATGACCGAGGAACAATTTAAAGCTATGGAAGAATCTTCTGCTGCGGTTGACTTGAGTCAGATAGAATCCGCCGGCAAAAAGAAAGAAGAAGGAGAGGAAGAAAAAGCCGAAGCCGCGGAAGAGAAAAAATAAAATTTATAATTATTTACAAGACCCGTTTATCAAAGCGGGTTTTGTGTTATAATAAAGGTTATGAAAAAAAGAGCTTATAAAATTTTGGATTTGGTTTTTATTTTTACCAGTTTAATATTGGCCGGATTTTTGTTTTGGCAGTTTCAGGGTAATAAAAGTTCTTGGGTGGTGAAAGAAAAATCAGTAGAAGAAAAAAACACAATATCTTTGCCATATATCGATAAGTTGACAGGTTTGCCTTCAAATCAAGAAGAAGATTTAGAGCCGATCGTTATGACAATAATGATTGATAATAATCCCGAATCTTATCCGCAAAGCGGTTTAAATGAAGCGAAAATTGTTTATGAGGCTCAAGTTGAAGGCGGGATGACCAGGTTTATGGCTATCTTTGCCAAACATCAGCAAGTGGAAAAAGTCGGACCGGTGCGTAGTGCCAGACCGGATTATTTTGATTGGGCTAAAGAATACGGATTGCCATTATATGTGCATTGTGGAGGTTCGCCGGCAGCACTGAGCTTGCTCAAAACCGAACGTGGCTTGATAAATTTTGACGAATTTTATCGCAGTTCCTATTTTTGGCGAGTCAATTCTCGTTATGCGCCTTATAATCTCTACACCTCATCTTCACTTTGGCAAAAAGCTTGGGAGGATTTCGGTAGAGAAGCGCCTGTTTGGCAAACTTTTTTATTCGGTCAAAACATTACCACCACTCCAGCTTCAAAAATAGAAGTTCCGTACACCAAAAATTTCAAAGTATCTTGGGAATATGAGCCGGAGAAAAAAGCTTATGAACGCTTTGTGAATAATAAAAAACATCTTGACGACCAAGAAGAAACGACTACCGCTTCTACATTGATAATTACCAAAAATAAAGTTAAAATTTTGGACGATGTTGGTCGTCGAGCAATCAGCAACATCGGCTCCGGGGAGGTATATATTTTTGCCGATGGTAAACTGACAAAGGGAATTTGGAAAAAAGCCAAACCTGAATTTAGAACGCGATTTTATGATGAAAACGGCAACGAACTATCAGTACCGCCCGGTAAAATTTGGTTTATGTCCGTGCCTGAGGAAGTTGAACTGGAAGTGTTATAAAAAAGTTTATCCACCGTTATATTGAAGCGGTGTTTACAATAAGTTTTTTATATGATAAAAACCTTGAAGCGGTTCTTTTTATTTTTAAAAAATTGATGATATAGACGGAGGTTGTGATGAAGATGAGATTTTTAACCCCGACGATTTTTTTGGTTTTGATGTTTTTGAATTTAGCGGTTTATTTTTTCTTTAATCATTTTTTCTTTAATCAGAGGGAGGTTTATAATTATTTTTTTTATTTTTGTCTTTTTTTCGGTTGTTTCTACGGACTAAGAGAAGTTAATATTCAAGATGAGATAAGAAAAACTCGTATTTTCTTAAATGATTTAAGTTTGAGTGAAAAAGAAAAAGAGATTATTTTATCTAAAAAAGTTCGAAAAAATCTGTCTTCCGGCGTGCCAGCCAAAAAATTGAGTTACATTTTGGTTATAGCTTGTGAGACAGGCAATTTCAGGATCGCCGAACATCTTATTGGGTATGGTTTGCCGGTAAATGAGAAGTTTGGCGGCACCACCGCCTTGATTCAAGCGGTCAAACATGGTAATACGGCCTTTGTTAAAAGATTGTTGGAAAAAGGCGCCGACCTTAAAATCAAAGATGATCATGGTAATACGGCTCTTAAGCTGGCCGAAAAATTCGACCACAAAGAGATTGTCAATTTTTTATCTTATTTATCCCGCTGAGAGGCGGGATTTTGATTTTTACCACCCGATCATATCCGGATAAATCTTTGATGATTTCAATACTTGCTTCAGGCAAGTATTTTTGTATTAGAGGAAAAATTTGTGTGCTTTGGCGGGGGTCGATTTCGAGTAATATTAAATATTGAATATTGAATGTTGAATATCGAAGAGTTTGAATTTGCCGCAAAAGTTTTTCATATAATTCTAATCCATTTTTATCATCAGACACCAAAGCTGATTTTGGTTCTCGCTGGATAGATGATTCGTGAACCCACCAGTCTTCTTTGAGGTAGGGGAGATTGGCAGTAATAACCAAAGCTTGTAAGTCAGTAAGCTTATAAGCTTGTAAGACGGGCGAGAGTAAATCACCGTATAAAAATTTAATAGCAACTTTGTATTTTTTGGCATTTTTTCTCGCCACTTTTAAAGCGTCTTTGGAAATATCCGCTGCTATCACGTTAATCTTATTTTTGTCATTGCGAGCATAGCGAAGCAATCCCACGGTGGGATCGCCACGACCTTGCAGGTCTCGCGATGACAATTTGTTTAATTTATTTAATATCGTTATTGGTATACACCCTGTACCCGTACCAACGTCAATTAATAAAATATTGGAAATTGGAAATTGGAAATTGGAAATTTCGTCGATAACATTATCGACGAGAGTCTCTGTGTCCGGGCGGGGGATAAGAGTGTGTTTGTTAACCAAAAAATCTAAGCCGAAAAATTCTTTGCGCCCCAAAATATAAGCCATCGGAACACCCTGGTTTAATTTTTTTAAATAATATTTATATTTCAAAAGCGCCCAAAAATTTTTGTATTCCGGGTGAGCCAAAAGCCATTCTTTGCTTTTGCCGCTGGCTTTGGTTAGAAGTAGCAGTTCTTCGTTGTTGTTAATTTTAAACATTTTATTCTTCATCTTCATCTGTAGTTGAAGAAGGGGTCACGCCTTCATAATCGGCTTTGCGTAAAGATTCTATTATAGAAGTCAAATCACCATCCAAAATGTAGCCGATATTATTCCAGCTTTGATGAATGCGATGGTCGGTTATCCTATCTTGAGGGAAGTTATAAGTGCGGATTTTTTCGCTGCGATCTCCCGATCCGATTTGATTTTTACGTTTATCAGACATTTCTTTTTGTTGTTTTTCTCTTTCCAGCTCATAAAGACGAGAGCGCAACACGGCCATAGCTTTTTCACGATTGGCGGTTTGTGAACGTTCATCTTGACACTGAACGATAGTATTAGTTGGAATATGGACAATACGCACGGCGCTATAAGTAGTGTTGACACTTTGTCCGCCGTGTCCACCGGCGCAAAAAGTATCAATACGCAAATCTTTTTGCTCAATTTTAAATTCAGTTTCTTCAATTTCCGGCATCACAGCTACCGTAACAGTGGAAGTGTGTACTCGGCCGGCTTTTTCGGTTTCCGGCACGCGTTGCACGCGGTGTACGCCCATTTCGTATTTGAGGTCTTTATAAACGTTATTGCCTTCTATGGAAAAAATTATTTCTTTAAAACCGCCAATACCTATCATGTTGGAGTCAATCAGCGAAACTTTCCAGCCCTGGTTTTCCGCGTATTTACTATACATGCGATAAAGCTCGGCGGCAAAAAGAGCGCTTTCGTCTCCTCCGGCTGCCGCGCGAATTTCTACTATTACATCTTTTTTATCCATCGGATCTTTGGGTCTGGTTAGTTCTTCTAATTCCTTGGTTAAATTCCCCATTTTTTCTACGAGTTCTTGAATTTCAGTTTTAGCCATTAGTTTGACTTCTTCGTCAGTTTCTTTTGCGAGAACTTCTTTGGCGGATTGCAGATTTTTTTCATATTTAAAAAGTTCTTCTATTTTATCCGCCACCGGTTTTAATTCGGTGTAATCTTGAGACACCTCCTTTAATTTTTTAGGATCATTAAGCACGACCGGATCGGATAAACTTTCTTCCAGTTTGATAAATTGTTTTTTTATTTCCACAAATTTTTCTAACATAGTGTGTATTTATTGTTTAT
>Ga0116172_10000054_pt1 | contig 110603 bp, 66 predicted proteins | sample AD_UKC083_MetaG_FD_89799 | JGI IMG/M metagenome (GOLD analysis project Ga0116172, IMG submission 89799) | Active sludge microbial communities of municipal wastewater-treating anaerobic digesters from USA - AD_UKC083_MetaG | ecosystem: Engineered > Bioreactor > Anaerobic > Digestate | place... | reverse complement strand
GAAAACGTTACATCTGTTTTTTCTCTTTTGCCAATGATCCACAGATTGCCATCAAAAGAAGTGCGGATATTTTCTTTGCGCAATTTCTTTACATCTATATAGGCTAATCCGCAAAAACAGGAAAAGACAAAGATATCACGCACCTGTTCTAACCGTTTTGTAGGAAACCTTTTCTCTATAATGGATTCGACTTCTTCTTGTGTCAGATAACCTCTGTCGACTTTCTTAATACGGATTCTGTAATTGGCAAAGGGATCGGCTTTAATCCAGCCATTGTATTTAGCGATAATAACGATACGTTTGAAAAACTGCATAAACTTGGCAGTGGTATTTGCATTACAACCGCAAGTGGTTAACAGATAAACCTCAAAATCAGTGATAAACTGGTGATTGATTTCCTTGAAAGAAATATCACTCAGATTATACCTCTCTTTGATAAAATTGCAGAGATGTTTTCTTGTAACTTCATACTTCTGATAAGTCGCTTTCGACTTACTAATGCCAATGAGTCGCTCAACATCTTCATTGTGACGGGTAAATTGTTCAAGTAGATTGTGAGCGTTTGTTGTTCCGCCAAGAAAGTAATTCTTCACTTTTTCTGCAGTAACGTTCGCATCACTCAGCAAAAGTTCATTATATACATTAAATAAAGCGGATTTGGTTTTGTCAATGATAGAATTGATTTCAACGACCTCGCTTGTTCGTCCAACTGCTCTCCCTGCCTTCACTTCCCAAATTGCAGGATCAACATCTTTTTTAATGCCAAACCGTGCTTCTTGCTTGTCGATAGTTATTCGACAGAAAATAGGGGTATGGCCATTTGCTTTTGTCTTGTCTCTTTTCAGAAAAAAGAGCACTCTAAATGTACTTCTCTTAACTCAAATTTTAATGTTACAAACTTAGTTTAACTATCTCAATTTGAGTATTGTGCAATGCTGCCAAATCCAGACAACAGACTGCCAATTTTGGACAATTCGTACCCCTTTTTAAAAAATTCCAAAAGGGGTACGATTTAGAGCGCAAAGTATGTCCCTTTTTGGCATTTTCCTGTCTTTTTCACCGGACTGTATAGAAGCAAAAAACCCTACAAGTCATTGAACTTGTAGGGTTTGTCTACTTTTTGGCTGCTCTTGGCTTTGCCTTCCAGCGGAGAGAGAGGGATTCGAACCCCCGGAGCCTCGCAGCTCAACGGTTTTCAAGACCGCCGCAATCGACCACTCTGCCATCTCTCCTTGGTCCCTTGCTGTAAAGCGGTGCAAAGATAGACATTTTTTTTAATGTGCCAATATCAAATCTAAAAATCTACCTGAGGTGGGTTTCTTGTAATTTCACATCAGTCGTGTTTGCACGGCCATTTTATATCTCACGGGTAAATTCATCGAGATTTTTTGCTTCTAACTTGAGTGGATCGTTCTGTGTGGCAGCTTCACGCAAAAAGAGTTGATACATCTTTTCAGCAACCTTCCGGTGCTTTTTTGTCCCGTACAAATTATTTTTCTCCAGAGGATCTTTCAACAAATCAAAAAGGTAAACCTGTTTGGCTTCCGGAATAAGGTACAATTTATACCGTTTATTCCGTATCATCCGCTGAGTTTTCAGATAAGCTCCGTAAAGATGTGATCTGCCATTTTCTTTCTTCCTGATTATATTATTCAACGGGATAAAATCAATTTGATAATTTTTATTTAACCCAATGCTCTCATAAATCGTTGGTACTAAATCTTGCATATATACTAACTGGTCACGAACCTGTCCTTTGGGTATACCTGAACCTGAAAAAATCAGGGGAACCTTCGCACTGTGGTCGTACAGATTCTGTTTGCCGAGAAAACCATGCTGACCCACCGCCAAACCATTGTCGGATGCAAATACAATCAGGGTGTTTTTATCCATCCCCGATTCTTTAAGCGCTTTCAATATGCGTCCGATTTGCTCATCGAGGTGTGAAATAATCCCATAGTACTCCTGAATATGTTTTTTCACGGCATAAGAAGTACGGGGGAATGGTGCCAGTTTTTCATCCCGCATGCCCCTACCTGTGCCCATTTCTTTATTAAAAGGATGTTCTGGCAGAAAGTTCCCGGGCAAAGGTATAGATTCGATTGAATATTGTTCAACATATTCCTGTGGTGACTGCCGCGGATCATGTGGAGCGTTGAAGGCACAATACATAAAAGAGGGACGACTTGAACCGGCATTTTCTTTAATATAGTCAATCATGACATCTGCCTGGGCTTCGCTCCAATGTTTACCTCCTGTCCAAAAACCCATTTGGAGTGTATCCCATGGCAACCAGTTTTGGTCATTTTCGTCCTTGGGCCGATTATAAGATGCCGGAGTATCCGGAGGCATACCTCCTTTTCGTGTTAATACCACCTTGTCGAATACCTGTTCGGGACTTACATGTCCCACATGCCATTTCCCCGTCATGAAAGTTTGATAACCTGCATTACTCATTACCTGAGGAAGAAACATCTCACTTTCATATTCTTTCTTATACTTATTATCTTCTGCGTTTTTGGCATTCCACAAATACCTTCCTGTAAGTAATTGCGAACGACTGGCCACACTGATTGCTCCATTCCATCCGCCGATGTTATATGCATTGTTAAACACAACACCATTTGCGGCTATCTGGTCGATATTCGGAGTTTGGACAATCTTGTTTCCATAAGCACCAATGGCATCACAAGCAAAATCATCAACAAATATAAAAAGCACATTGGGTTGCACGACATCCTGACCGTATGAAAACAATGCAGTTGTCATTGGTAAAAGAGAAGTAAGTGTACGAAGTTTCATGGTGTTATATTTTATACAAATTATGGACAAAGTTATAAAAATAAAATTAACCGGAAAGCTAATGATTGTAATGATTTAGCTGACTCTTTTTTGTCAATAATTGTTGGATATTTCTAAGAATACCTCGTCAGTTGGTCATTAGATGCTGTAAATCATATTGAAAACATAAGGATTATGCAATGAATAAAATATACTACTAAAACGAATAAATACTGATAATGAATTAACTATTTTTTATTTTATTTTTGTAAAGAAAAAATCGAAATGAAACACCCTGTATGAGAAATGGTGATGAAAATAAGGTTTTATTCAAAAAAACAGGATTGAATATGTCTTTTAATATTTCTGGAGCTAAAATCAAACAAAATATGTCTTAGTATAAAACGAGTTAGATTAAAGTTGACAATAGGGAAGTGAGATGTATTTATTGTATAGGCTTTTAACAACAAAATAAGTACAAATAAAAATATTGTTTCATAAAAATTTATTAGAATGAAGAAAGTTTTTTGCCTCCTTGCCTGCACCACAAGCATGCTGCTTACATCCCAAAACGATTGGGAAAATCAGGCCGTTTTTCAACAGAACAGAGAAAATGCCACAACCTTCTTTGTGCCGTATGCCGATAAAGAATCGGCTGTTTTAGATAAACATACTTTATCGTCCTGGTATATGTCGCTAAACGGTATTTGGAGTTTTAATTGGGTTCCTAAACCAGCCGACAGACCTGTCGATTTTTACAAAATGGATTATGATATAAGTTTATGGAAATCTATCAACGTGCCTGCTAACTGGGAGTTAAATGGTTTTGGAACACCTATTTATAGCAATATCGTATATCCGTTTCCGGTTAATCCGCCTTTTATACCGCATTACGATAATCCGGTAGGAAGTTATGTACGCTATTTTCAATTGCCGGAAAGCTGGTTAAAGAGAAATGTTTACCTGCATTTCGAGTCGGGTTTAGCAGCGATGTATATTTGGGTTAATGGACAAAAAGTAGGTTACAGCGAAGGTACAAAAAACTCGGTTGTTTTTGATATTACAAAATACGTACAGCAGGGGAAAAATAAAATTGCCATCGAAGGTTATCGCTGGAGTGATGGATCCTATCTTGAGGATCAGGATTTTTGGCGTTTATCAGGTTTCGACAGAGGAGTGTTTTTGTTTTCTACTGATAGTCTAAGAGTTAAGGATTTTTTTGCAAAAACACTTTTAGATAAAAATTTCAAAAATGCAACTTTAGATTTAAAAGTTGAAATTGAAAATAAAGTAAAAAATATTCAAACTGTTACTGTTGAAATAGAAGTGCTTGATGCATTTCAAAAAACAATTTTAAAATCAACCAAAAATCTGAATGCAGTTGCCGGAACACAAAGTAGTATTCAATTTTCTGAATCTGTTAAGTCGCCACGTTTGTGGAGTGCTGAGAAACCAAATTTATACAAGTTGTTGATAACGCTATACGATAAAAACAACAATATTATCGAATGTGTATCGCACGATTTGGGTTTTAGAAGTGTTGAGATTAAAAATGGAAATTTATTGGTAAACGGACAGTACGTTTACCTCAAAGGCGTAAATTTACATGAACATCATCCGATAAACGGACATGTGGTTGACAAGGCAACAATGATGAAGGATATTGAAATGATGAAAAAGAATAATATCAATGCTGTACGCACCAGTCATTATCCACAATCGGAATTATGGTACCGCTTATGTAATAAATATGGTATTTATTTAATTGACGAAGCGAATATTGAATCGCATGGTATGGGATACGGAAGACAAAACATGGCTTTTGATCCTACCTGGGATGCAGCACATTTAGATAGAACCATCAGTTTGGTTGAACGTGATAAAAATCATCCTTCGGTTATTATTTGGTCGCTCGGCAACGAAGCAAGTAATGGTGATGTGTTCAAAAAAACCTATGCATGGATTAAAGAACGTGATTCTACTCGTCCCGTGCAGTATGAACAGGCTAAAGAAGAAAAAGCTACTGATATTGTGTGCCCTATGTATGCAAGTATTTTTCACATAGCCAATTATGCAAAGAAAAAAGATATTTATCGTCCGCTTATTTTGTGCGAGTATTCGCATGCTATGGGCAATAGCACGGGAAATATCCGGGAGTATTGGGATACAATTCGCACTTATCCTGCACTTCAGGGTGGATTTATATGGGATTGGGTGGATCAGGGAATTGCTACCAAAGATGAAAATGGTAATCCGTATTATGCTTATGGTGGTGATTTTAATGCAAAACACTATCCACATCAGGAGAATTTTTGTTTAAATGGTATTGTTTGGCCTGATCGTACAGGAAGTCCTCAAATTGCAGAAGTGAAAAAAGTATATCAATCAATTCAGTTTCAAGATAAAGATGTACAGCAAGGAAAAATATTATTGAAAAATGAATTTGCATTTACTAACCTTAAGGAATTCAGATTTGAATATGAAGTCTTAAAAAATGGTATTAGTATTTTTAAATCGAACTTTGATGCTGATGTGCTGCCATTAAATACCAAAGAAATTCAACTTCAACTCCCTGAAATAAAAACAGAAAAAGGTGAAGAATATCTATTGAATGTATATGCTTATACTAAAAAAACAGATGGTGTCTTACCTGTCGGACATGCAGTTGCAAATGAACAATTTATGCTTAATTCCAGCTATTTCGACAAAGTGACAACCGAATCTTCAGCTCCGGTTCTCGAAGAGAATGAGAATCAATACATTATTTTTACCCCAAAATCTGTTTTTGTTTTTAATAAAAAGGATCATGCCAAACAGAAATCGGGTTTGCAAAGTCTGAAACACAATGATATTGTTTATGTGAATAATAATATTGAGCCTAATTTTGGACGTGCATTTACCGATAACGATTTTGGTGCACAATTACACATAAAAAATAATGTTTGGAAATCAGCAGGATTAAATCGGAAATTGATAAATGCTGAAGTTGAGAAAAATGCAAACGCAATCATTTTGAAATATACCTATCGATTAGCGGATGTTTCAGCAGATTTAGTACAGAAATACACGATTTCCGGTGATGATAAAATTAAAGTTGAAACATTGTATTCTACTCAGAATGAAGATATTGAGTATATTCCCCGTTTTGGAAATATAGTTGTATTAGAAAAGCAATTCGAAAACCTGGAGTATTATGGTCGCGGACCTGCTGAAAATTATGTGGATAGATGCTATGGAAGTAATATCGGTATTTATAAAAGTAAGGTTAAAGATCAATACACACCTTATATTCGTCCGCAAGAAAATGGAAACAAACAGGAAGTTCGTTGGTTTACACTGACCGATAATGATGGCAAGGGATTAAAGTTTGAAGGCTTACAACCCATTAATATCACAGTTTTGAATTATCTCTACGAAGATTTTGATATAGGGTTATCTAAAAAGCAAACTCACACAAACGATCTTTATCCTCGCAAGGAAGTGTTTGCGCACATCGATCTATTTCAGCAAGGTTTGGGTGGAACAACATCATGGGGTGCATTACCTTTGGAAAAATATCGTTATAAAAACAAAAACTACGCTTTTGGCTATACGATTACGTTTATCAACAAATAATTAAAATTCCTAATATGAATTCGATTAAAACTTTTGGAACTTTTGCAGTTGCAGCGCTATTATCGCAACTTACCGCTCAAAATAAACAACCCAATATTATTATTCTTACTGCCGATGACTTGGGATGGAATGATATTTCGTCAGAAATAGCAACATTAGGCAATGGCTCAAAAAACCATCAAACACCCAATATCGATAAATTGGCATCCGAAAGTATGGTGTTTACAAATGCTTACACACAACAAAACAGTGCTCCAACGCGTGCTGCGTTGCTTACCGGACAATATGCCAATCGAACGCATGTATATAATGTTTGGGGGTTAGACCGTTATGCTACAAAGGATCAACCCGGAATTAAACAATCAGAAGCTAAAATTATTCCGGCTGCTCAAGAGAAGGAGTCGATTAAACCGGGTACAGTTACTTTTGCAAAATTATTGCGCGAAGCAGGATATGAAACATATGTATTTGGCAAAGTTCATGGTTTTAAAATGAATGAAGCTGAGGATAATGGCTTTACACATGATTTTGGTTGCGGTAAAACCATAAAAGACACCAATGCTGAAAAATCAAATTATTATGCATTTCGCACTGAGGAGGGAAAGTGGATTTTTGACAACCCGAAGTTTAATAAATTTGCTGAGCCATATACAGAAGAATATATCCGTAAAAATTTACTTCCTGTGGCTAACGGAAATAATCCGTTACAAATGGCCGGAACCCGCAAACATTTTACGGACGCTATTGCCGATGTGGTAATTGATGAAATTGCAAATGCACCGGCCGATAAACCATTTTGTATGTGGGTGGCTTTTCATGCTATCCATTCGGCTATAGTAAGTCGGGAAGATTTGTACGAGAAGTATCGTAATCGCACCAACATGGACTCTCGACATGAGAATTTCAAATACGCAGCACTTACCGAGCAGCTTGATCAAACGGTAGGTCGTATACTTGCAGCACTTGACGATCCCAACGGAGATGGTGACAAATCGGATTCTAAACGCGAAAACACGGTGGTTGTTTTCATGTCGGACAATGGTGGTGTGAGTGGTGGAAATCACTCCAATGCTCCCTTGCGGGAATCCAAAGGTACATTATATGAAGGAGGAATACGTGTACCCATGATGGTACGTTATCCGGCATTAATAAAAAGTGCTTCGATCACCAAAGAGCCTGTGCATGTGATTGATTATTTACCTACATTTCTTGATATTGCCGGAATAGAATATACTCACAAGGAACATGTGTTGGATGGGGAGTCATTGTATCCAATTCTTTCAGGAGAAAAAGATCAATTAAAACGGGAATTGCTTTTCTGGCATTTTCCCGGCTATATGGATATAAGAGGAATTCCTGCATCGGTTATCAATAAACGTATTGGCGATCAACGCTATAAATATCGTTATTGTTATGAGTACAATACGCATGAGTTATATAATCTGACGGATGATATGGGTGAAACAACTAATCTGCTCGAAAATCCTGATACAAGAAGTTTAAAAATTGCCAATGCGATGCTACGCGACTTAAATAAATGGATGAAAGAAACCAAACCACTTCCTATGTTTTATGTGGATGGTGGAAAACAAGTTGAATTACCAAAAAGAATTAAATAGAACAGTATGCAAAAACTTTTATCATTATCGGTAATGGCATTATCTGCCTTTGCCCTTACAGCTCAATCACAACGAAAGCCCAATGTAGTTTTTATTCTTGTTGACGATATGGGTTGGAAAGATCTTGGCTGTTATGGCAGCGATTATCATCAAACACCCAATATTGATAATCTTGCCAATGATGCAGTTAAATTTACCAATGGTTATTCAGCCTGTACTGTGTCGTCGCCTACACGGGCAGCAATTATGACAGGTAAGTATCCTGCAAAACTGCATTTGACGGACTGGATTGAAGGACACAAAAAGCCTGATGCCAAATTGCAAATACCGGACTGGACCATGTTTTTATCTTTGGAAGAGGTAACAATGGCGGAAATTTTTAAATTTGCCGGATATTCTACAGCTCATATTGGCAAGTGGCATTTAGGCCAAATGGAAAAATACTGGCCTGAGAATCAGGGTTTCGATATTAATATTGGGGGATGGTCCAAAGGGTCGCCAAACCTTAATAAAAAAGAGGGAACAAATGGATATTTTTCCCCTTACGGTAATCCCCGCATGAAAGATGGCCCTGAGGGTGAATATCTCACTGAACGACTTGCCAAAGAAGCCTGTGATTATATTCAGCATGCTAAATCAAAACCTTTTTTTCTGAATTTGTGGTTCTACAATGTTCATACACCTTTACAGGCAAAGCAGGATAAGATTGATAAATATCAGGCAATTGTCGATTCTGCAAAATTTCAAAAGAATCCGGTTTATGCAGCTATGGTGGAACATGTGGATGATGCGGTTGGAAAAATAATCGCAACGCTTAAAAGCGAAGGATTATACGAAAACACCATAATTGTTTTCACTTCTGACAATGGAGGCTTAATTGGCAGGGAAAAAAATAAAGTAACCAATAATAGTCCTTTGCGTTTGGGCAAGGGTACTATTTACGAAGGAGGTGTAAGAGTTCCTCTCATCATTAAGAATGCGGGAGACAATCCAATAAAGTATATTTCACAAACGCCGGCAATATCTATCGATTTTTTACCTACATTAATTGATTTGGCAGACCTTCAAGTGGATAAAAAGATTAAAAAAGGATTTGATGGTGTAAGTTTAAAATCATTATTTGTGTCGCAGGATGCAAAATTAAAACGGAAGTCCATTTTTTGGCATTATCCGCACTATCATAATCAGGGGGCAACGCCGTACAGTGCAGTGCGTATGGGCGATTGGAAGCTGATACATATTATGGAATCGGATTCTTACGAATTATATAACTTGAAGAATGATGTTTCGGAGACTGAAAATTTATATGAAGCAAAACCAAAAATCGCAGAAAAATTAAAGAAAACACTGGAAAGCTGGAGAGAAAAAATGGATGCTCAAATGCCGACCCGAAAATAGGTTGCATAAAACCTTACCCATAATTGCATAAAAATTATACTTTAATTTAGAGTATTATTTATAATCTTTGCATGAACTAATATCATAACATTCTTATCTATTGCATAATGCAAACACACATTATAACAACAGGTGCAATTCTGAATGCCTGTTTACTGTTACAACCTGCTTCTGTATTTGGAAGCAAAGATGTTCAGCAAAAAGCTGAGTCAACTCCAAATGTTATCTATATTTTAGCCGATGATTTGGGAATTGGAGACTTGGGATGTTACGGACAAAAAATTATTAAAACTCCTGGCATTGATAAGTTGGCTGAAAATGGAATGCGTTTTATACAACACTACTCAGGCTCGACTGTTAGTGCGCCTTCCCGTTGTTCGCTTTTAACAGGCAAACATACAGGGAATGCTTATATCAGAGGAAATAAGGGTTACAAACATACTGATGGTTTTAAATATGATTTGCCCCTTGCTGCAAGTGAAGTCACTGTAGCTGAGATTTTTAAGCAGAAAAATTATCAGACAGCCTGTTTTGGTAAATGGGGACTTGGTGGACCGGAATCCGAAGGACGCCCGCAAAACCAAGGTTTCGACTATTTCTTTGGATACTTGGGACAGGGAGATGCTCATTCGTATTATCCCATTCATTTGTTTGAAAATGATACAAAAATTCCACTAAACAAAAAAGTGTATTCACACGATTTAATCATGGAGAAAGCGTTTGAGTATATTGATAAGAAAGGTGATAAACCATTTTTTATGTATCTGACTCCCACAATACCTCATGCTGAACTTATTGTTCCTGAAGGTGAAATGATGGGTTACGATGGAAAATTCCCCGAAACACCTTTTGTAAATAGAGGTGGTAGTTATGGTTCACAGGATCAGCCACGTGCAACTTATGCCGCAATGGTTTCGCGCTTAGACAGAGATGTGCAGCGTTTGGTTGATTTGCTGAAGAAAAAAGGTATATATGAAAATACAATCATATTTTTTTCTTCTGATAATGGCATCCACAAAGAGGGTGGAATGGATCCGGATTTCTTTGATAGTAATGGACCATTTAGAGGCAGTAAACGTGATTTGTATGAAGGTGGAATCAGAACTCCGTTTATTGTACAGTGGCCTGAGGTAATTCCAAAAGCTAGTATTTCTTATCATCCTTCTGCTTTTTGGGATTTTTTACCTACAATGGCCGAATTAATTGGCGTTAAGGTTCCATCGGACATTGATGGAAAATCTTTCCTGCCCACATTAACAGGCAAAGGAAAACAAAAAAAACATGATAGTTTTTATTTCGAGTTTCACGAGCAAGGGGGAAAACAGGCAATAATTAAAGGCGACTGGAAGCTAATTAAGCTAAATGTTAATAAACCTCAGGAAACAACATTGGAGTTGTACAATATCAAACATGATGCTGCTGAAATTGCTAATGTTGCCAGTCAATTTCCTGAAAAAGTAAAAGAACTCATTGTCCTAATGGAAAAGGAACATACAATGAATGAAAACTGGAATTTCAAGAATTAAATTATAATAACCCCAAAAATTTCTGCAAAGAATGAAAAATAAATTAACTTATGCATTTTTGAGTCTATTTTTTATGCTCTCTTCTGCTCTTTTTGCACAGCAACAGGAATGGAATGGACAGGTGCTTGACTCAAAAACTAACGAACCTCTTATCGGCGTAAGTGTTGTGGTGAAAGGTACGAGTATCGGTACTGTTACCGATATTGATGGGCGATTCACAATTAAAGCTGCGGTAAATCAGGAATTGATCTTGACCTATATTGGTTATGCATCAGTAGAGATTCTGTTAAATTCATCAGCAAACCTTATCCGAATTTTAATGAGTGAAGATAATCTTACGCTCGAAGAAGTAGTGGTAGTAGGTTATGGTGTACAGAAGAAAGTAACTTCCGTTGGTTCTATATCGGCAACCAAAGGCGAGGACCTACTTAAAGTAGGTAGTGTTACAACCGTATCTGAAGCATTACAAGGTTTGTTACTGGGTGTTGTGGCTATCAATGTTGATTCTAAGCCCGGATCCGATGAAGCCAATATTCTAATTCGTGGCAAAGGTAGTTGGCAATCGTCAAAACCTTTGGTTATGGTTGATGGTATTGAGCGCGACATGAACGATATTGATCCTAACGAAATTGATGGAATTTCCGTATTGAAAGATGCTTCGGCCACTGCTGTATATGGAGTGAAAGGTGCAAATGGTGTAATACTTGTTACCACCAAGCGCGGTTCGAACACTAAACCAAAAATTTCAGTTACCACTAATTTTGGTTTTAAACAACCACTCAACAATCCTGAATATGCCGATAATGTGACTTCAATGCGTATGTGGAACGAAGCACTTATCAATGATTTGAAATATGATAACTTGATTCCTGAATCTACAATTGCTGCATGGGAAAATGCCTATGCTCAAGGTATTACAGGACCATATAATTCATATTTTCCTGAGATTGACTGGTGGAACGAAATAGTGAAAACTGTGGGTTATCAGCAACAGTACAACATTAATATCAGTGGCGGTAGCGATTTTATGAGGTATTTTGCTTCTATTGGTTATTTGAACGATGGAGACATATTTAAAACACAAAAAAACGAATTGTTTGATCCTGTTTTTAAATACCAACGTTACAATTGGCGTTCAAATTTTGATTTCCAACTTACCAAATCAACAGTTTTTTCTGTTAACTTATCAGGTAAACAGGGTTATCGTAGTCAACCAGGCTATCGTATCAACGATGCGAGTAATCAGGATGATGATAAAAATTTTGGGCAGCCTCAGTTTTTTCAAGCCCTGTATAATTCACCCCGTAATTCTTTTCCAATTATCTATGAAGATGGAAATTATGGTGTGGGATCGGCTGGTGGTGGTAACTTAATCATGCAATTTGACAGGGGACAACGTATATACAAGTATTATCAAAATTTTATTGATGCTAATTTAAAGCAAGATCTGGATTTTATTACCAAAGGTTTAAGTTTTAATGCTAAGTTTGGTTTTAATGCTTCGTCGGACACCCGTTCTGACATTCAACGTTATCAGGGAGGAAACTTCGGCGAAAAAAGTTATATTGCTTATTATCGTGAGTATGATTATACGAAGCCTTTAGATAACAATATCTATGCTCTCAAACAGGAAGTTCGCTGGGTGGATAATGACTTCCAGGGCGATTCTCCCAGTGCTTCGTATGACAACACAATGAACGGTGGTTTTGGAAAGCGAATTTATTATGAAGCTGGTTTTAATTACAATCAATCGTTTAACAATCATAATCTGACTGCACTAGCCCTTGTTAATGCTAATGAAGTTGAAGGACTTAAACCGGGAAGCTCGACTAATATGCAATTCAAAGAAAACGATTTATCTTATGTTGGTCGTATCACTTATAACTGGAAGGAGCGTTATTTGGCTGAATTTAATGGAAATTACTCCGGTTCACAAAAATTTGCTCCCGGAAAACGTTTTAAATTTTTTCCCTCTTATTCAGTTGGATGGCGCATCTCTGAAGAACCGGTTGTGAAAAAAATTACGGGCAAAACTTTAGATAATCTTAAAGTTCGTTATTCTTATGGTACTGTTGGTTACGATCGTATACCCGGAATCGATTATGCTTATATTCAGTCCTATGATAGTGGTGGAAATATAACACTTGGCGAAAATGAAAAAATAAACTTCGGACCATTATATACCGAGGGGGCTGCAGCCAACGTGAATGCAACCTGGGAAACGGCTTATAAACAAAATTTGGGTATAGATGTAATGCTATTAAACAAACTCACTGCTACTGTGGATATGTATAGTGAGAATCGTGAAGGTATTTTGATGGATGTAAGCTTACCAGCCTATTTTGGAATAAGGGCTGCAAAAGCAAATATTGGAAAAACCAAGAGTAGGGGTATTGAAATTGAATTGGGGTGGGACGATAAAATCAGTAAAGATTTTAACTACTGGATAAAAGCGAATTTTGCGGTTAATGAAAACAGAATTGTATTCAGAGATGATGCTCCGCTTATGGATGAGTATTTAAAGCAAGCTGGCAAGCCTATTGGACATATCACCAGATTACAATTCAATGGTTACTATCAATCGCTTGACGATATTTATAATTATTCACAAGCTAATGATGCTGCTACACAAAACAAATTAGTGCCTGGTGATTTAATGTATCTGGATTACAACTGCGATGGGAAAATTGATTCACAAGACAGAATTCCTATGCTTTATAACAACTATCCCCAGAAGACTTATGGTGGAAGTATTGGTTTTCGTTACAAACAATTTCAGGTAAATGCGATGTTTTACGGTGTAATTGACGTTTACAAAGATGTGGATGGGAGTGTGTTATGGGACCTGGCAAAAGGGAATGAAGGGAATTATGTTTCCAATCCGGATGTAATAGGTCGATGGACACCTGCAACTGCTACAACTGCCATTAAGCCGGCTTTGCACAGCGAACAAAATACCCGAAACTATAGCATGACAGGTGGTACAACATATAGTTTCCAGGATGCATCGTATGTGCGCCTGAAAAACTTAGAACTTTCATACGATTTTAAAGCTAAAATACTGAAAAAGTCAGGAATACGTAATTTGCAATTGTATGCTAATGCCAATAATTTGTTTACAATTACCAAGTTCAATAAACAAATTGACCCTGAAGGGAATTCTGCATCTCTGTATCCCCTTGTTCGTCGATACAACATTGGTATGCGTATATCATTTTAATTCATAATAAAAAAAATCAAGATGAAACATTATAAATTAATATTGATTTCGATGTGCATTTTTGCACTTAGTGCCTGTGAATCGTATTTAGATAAAGCACCCGATGCAGGTACTACTGAGGCTGAAGTATTTAATAATTTTATGTCAGTCAGAGGGTATTTGGATAAATGTTACCAATGTGTGGTGGATTATTCATATTGGAAGAGTCAGCAATTAGGACGTGCGCATATAGGTCAGCTTTCCGACGAAGGAGCTAATTCATACACTTCAACTTCAATGGCAAACAAACTCAACAAAGGTGAATGGTTAAATGAGAAGTCAATTGCAGAAGTGGGTTGGGAAGATGCAGGTATTGGATCTAAAGAAGGAAGTGCTATTCCAAATGCATTCTTTGCTCTTCGAATAGTTAATCGTGTAATAGAGAGAGTACCGAGAATGGACAATCTTACTACTGATCAGAAAAATCAATTGTTAGGTCAGGCATACTTTTTCCGTGGGTGGTTTTATTTTGAAATTATCCGTAGGGTAGGAGGAATGCCTTTGCTTGATAAAGTTTTTGCTTCGGACGATAATCCGAATATGACACGTTTAAATTATGGCGAATCAAGCGATTGGATAATTGAGCAATTGGACGAGGCTATTAAACTCTTACCTGATGCATGGCCAAGCCAGGAAATGGGCCGTCCTACAAAGGCAGCTGCTTATGCACTAAAATCAATGGCTGAATTGTATGCTGCAAGTCCGCTTATGAATAATCCCATTGATAAAGTTGAAAACAATGGGTACAATATCGAACGTGCAAAAAAAGCTGCTCAATATGCTAAAGAATGCCTTGATTATATCGAAAATGTGGTACCTAAACACAAAATGATGCCTAAAGAATCTTATAAAAATATCTTTTATCATTTTCCGAATTTTGTTAGTGATGAATCGTTGTGGTATGTCAATTCTAACGGACAAAATAGAAACTCTCCGGCCGATTTGCCAATTCATTGGCAAAATATCCGTACTTCAAAACGTCCTGGAAATTATGGGCAGGCTCAGGTAAGTGTATCGCAAAATATGGTTGATAAATTCGAAACAATCAATGGCTATTCAGCCACACTTACCGAAAGCGGTTGGATAAGCGACGATCCTACTTTCGATCCTGTTAAACCATATATCAATCGCGACCCACGTTTTGATGCATTTGTCATTTATCCCGGCGAACAATATGGTACATTTGCTGATGGGTCTCCAAATTATAATTGTACATGGGAGGGTGGCATAGATGTAGTGCCTGCAGTAAAACCTGTTGAAATGGTACGTACTCGTTATATGGTAAAAAAATGGCAATGGCCTGAGAGTCTGTAGCTTGACCGTAGCGTTAATGATGGATATGCGCTATATTATTATAATTGTATTCATATTCGTACCACACAGGTATGGCTTGATTATGCTGAAGCTATGTTCGAAGCTTATGGTGCTACTGCAAAGCCTGCCGGTTATACTTATTCCGCCGAAGATGCTATCAATAAAGTTAGAAATAGGGTAGGAATGATTGATGTACGGGCCGAAATTGTAGCTGATCCTGTGAAGTTTCGTGAAAAGATTCGTAATGAACGGGCTGTAGAGTTATTGTTTGAAAATAATCGTTGGTGGGATATTCGTCGCTGGATGATAGCTGAAGATTTATTCAGCAAACCAAACCCTATTAAAGGAGCATTAGTGACAGCCAGCAGTGCAACGCCTTTGGCTCCAAATCCCGATAATGTATTTACCTATAAATTGATTGATATAGTGGAGGAGGTACGTGTATTCGAGAAAAAGCATTATTGGTATCCACTTGGTTTCGATGAAGTGAATCGTTATCCAAATCTCAAACAAAATCCTGGTTGGTAATAATATAGTTTGAAAATTTGAAAATGAATCAATTTGAAAATTTTTAATAGAACAATGAAGAAAATGAAAAAAAATCATAAACATATAATCTTGCTTCTCTCACTTTACTGGGTTTTAGGTTTTAATGCTACTGCTCAGCTTGGTAACGACACTACATTAAATTTGTCGAAAGAAAAACGATATAGTGTAAATGCAACTTCGAAAATATCAGGTGCCGATCTCGAATCATATCCTGATATGTTGTTAAGTAATACCTTACAAGGTAAATTAAATGGTCTCAATGTAATGCTGACTGTGGGCGGTTTAGCTAATAATGCAGCCAATTTGTATATTCGCGGTTTGCACAGAGAAGACGGAAACGGCATAATAACTATTGTGGATGATGTTGAGCGTAATATTAACATGCTTAATCCTGAAGAAATTGCTACCGTTGAAGTGTTGAAAGATGCTTCTGCTAAAATATTTTATGGTCCGCGTGCTGCTAATGGTGTTTTGGTTATTAAAACCAAAAGAGGTATAAAAAATCAACGTGTCATTAAAACAAGTGCCGAATACGGAGTTGGTTTGCCTGAAAAAATGCCTTCGTACCTCAATTCGTATGATTATGCTCGATTATATAATCAGGCCAGAATAAATGATGGTTTGGAACCTTTGTATTCGGCAACTGCACTTGAAGGCTACAGAAATAGTAGCGGGGTAAATGATTTGCGATATCCAAATGTAGATTTTTACAATTATTTCCTGCGTAAAAATACAGAATACCGTAAGGCAAATGTGGAATTCGGTGGAGGTAATGAATCGGCCCGTTACGCTCTTATTATCGGATACAACGGAAATAGTGGATTGCAAAGTGTAGGTGAAATTCCACAGCGTAATCGCTTTACAGCTCGTGGTAATCTGGACATGAGAGTGAATGATTTTATTTCAGCATTTATTGGTATTGGTGGTACTTTTGATATTACCAAGCGTAGTGCGCTGGATCATGCACAAACATTTGCCGCATTAAGTTCGCATCGCCCCAACGAATATCCGTTTATTATTTCAGAGGAGTATATCCTACCTGACTCGGTAGGATTTCCAAATATGGGTACCGGACTGTATAGTGTTGAAAATCTTTGTGCTTCATTATTATACGGTGGTTATCAAAAAGATCAGAACGTAAACGGGCAGTTGAACTTTGGTCTTTCGTTTGACTTTAATGCCTTACTCAAAGGATTGACAGGAAAGGCACAAATAACGTTTGATAATTATTTTTATGGTTCTGAGGGACTGAGTGCAGGTCCGGCATTATACTCGCAACGTTGGATACAAACACCCGATGGAAGAGATTCGGTGATTTTTACCATGCGCCGAAAATCATTTCGTGATGATGACCTTACTTTAAATGGAAGTAATACTTATCGTACAACCGGAATCCAGGGCGAGTTAAATTATGCCGGCAGTCTGAATGAAAATAATTTACTGACAGCCGATTATATATATAATTATTATTTAGCTGAAGCCACAGGGATAAATCAGGATATGAAGTTTATTAATAATGTACTTCGGGTGAACTGGGTAAATAGTAAAAAATATCTGGTTGAAGTAAATCTGGGGTATATGGGTAGCAATAAATTTAAAGGGGATAATCAGTTTACCACCTCACTTACAGGTGGATTGGGTTGGATTGTATCAGAAGAAAACTTTTTAAATTCGATTGAAATAATTGATTATCTGAAGCTAAAAGCTACTGCTGGTGTATTAGCTTACGATGGTCAAACAGCATATGATTTGTATCGTGATCGTTGGAATAATAATGGTACAGTACGTATCAATAATTCCCTTCAACCTATGCGCACCAATTTCTCCCAAATGGGAAATCCTGATTTAAAATGGGAAAAGTCGCGTGAAGTAAACATTGGTATGGAAACATTATTATTTAATAATAAGCTCTGGATTGAAGCTAATTATTTTAATGAGTTGCGTTACGATATTATTTCTAAAGTAAATTCCTTGTATCCTGCATCTTTTGGTGGTTTCTATCCTACACGAAACTTTGGTAAGGTAGCTAACAGAGGCTTCGAACTCGAAGTAAAATATGCTAACAAAGCAGGAGAATTGAATTATCAGGCAGGTATTAACCTGATGTATTCCAAAAACAAGGTTCTTGTTACCGATGAATCAAATGGCGTTTATACAAATCTGAATTTAACAGGCAAACCTTCGGATGCCATGTTTGGATACGTTGCCATGGGATTGTTTGGGAAAGATATGGAAATAAGCTCACATCCCTATCAATACCTGGGAACTTATCAGGTTGGAGATATTGCATATGCTGATATTTATCTCGATGCTATGATAGATGAAAATGACCGTCAAATGATTGGCAACAGTTTTCCTCGTACCCAATTATCTTTAGATTTAAACCTTGAGTATAGAGGTTTTGGAATTTATGCATTAGGTACTTCACAACTTGGTTTTAGCAACTGGCTCAACAACAGTTACTACTGGATGCGTGCTGAAGATAAATATTCAATAAAAGCCCTGGATAGTTATCATCCAACTGAAAATCCAACAGGTACTTATCCTCGGTTAACAACTACTTCCGGCTCTAACAACTTCCGTAATTCAACATTCTGGATACAGGCAGCTGACTTTTTTAGATTAAAAAACATAGAATTAAGTTATACTTTTAAACCGGTAAATATCAATTTTATGAAAAAGGTGAAAGTATATGCACGAGGAACAAATATCTTCCAGATCTCGGCTAACAACGATCTGGATGTGGAAGTCTTGAATGCTGGAGTAAATAATTATCCTTTGTTAAAGAATCTAACGGCTGGTGTATCGGTGTCGTTCTAAAAATCATAATTAACAGTAACAGATTAAATTCACAGATATGAAAAAAATACTATATTTGTCGTTGATAGTAGCACTTACAACTATGTTTTCTTCGTGCGACAATATGCTTGATACGAAGCTTGATAATAGTTATGGTGATGAAATTACTTGGAAATTGCCTGATTATGCTTTGGGTGTTTTGAATAATGCCTATGCTAATATACCTCAAACGCCAAATAGTTTTGGAGGAGATTTCTTAGATGTAGCTACCGACAATGCTTATTGTAACGACAAAGGTTCTGACATGTCAAAATATGTTATGGGTAATATTTCGGCACAGAACAACCCGTTCAATGTTTGGGGAACAGCTTATACGCAATTTCGTAATATCCATTTGTTTATTGAAAAAGGTCTCGGAGGTACAGTAATTTTTAATCTGCCTGATAGTATAAGAAATCAGAAAATCAGGGACCGTTCGCTTGGTGAAGCTTATTTCTTAAGAGCATGGTGGGGTATGGAATTACTCCAACGCTTTGGTGGTATATCCGAAGATGGTGAAGCGTTGGGTTATCCTATTGTGTTAAAGAATCTTACCGATACTGATCATGCCAATTCACTGACTGTAAAACGTAATTCTTACGAAGAGTGCGTAATACAAATAATTGCCGATTGCGATTCAGCATTTAAGTATTTGCCTTTAGATTATACCGGTACTGATGAAGAATTGGGTATAAAACAAGAAGGACGTGCAAGTGGAAAAGCTGCTTTAGCATTGCAATCGAAAGTTGCACTTTTTGGAGCATCACCAGCTTATCAACCTTCTGGTTCGTATTCAATATCAACCGACTCCATTGATAAAAAGTGGATTCGTGCCGTAAAATTTGCTGAAAGAACCATAAATGTCGGCTCTCTTGGTGCTTATTCTGCGTTAACAGAGGCTGCTTATGTAGGTGATGGTGTTCAGGCAGTTACAAATGCTGAGTTTATTTTTCGTAAATGGTACAATAATAATTCACTCGAAAGAGCAAACTTTCCACCCTTGTTTTTTGGTAACGGACGTACAAATCCCTCGCAGAATTTAGTAGATGCTTATCATACTACAAGTGGTTTCCCTATTTCTGATACACGTTCGGGATACGATCCGCAAAATCCGTATTTGAATAGAGACAGTCGTTTTGAACTCACATTCTTTTATAATGGAAAAGTGTTTAATGCCGATCGTGAGCTGGAAATTTTTACGACAAGTACGGGCGTAAAAGGGCGAGATGTAGGAGGTTATGATTATAATAATTCAGTAACCGGTTATTATTTACGAAAATTCATGTCACCTAAGAAAGATATGTTATATAATCCGGCAACCCAGGGAGCGGTAAACGATTATCATCAATTTCCTTTGTTAAGACGTGCTGAAGTGTATTTAAACTTAGCTGAAGCTTTGAATGAAGCAGCGGGTCCTAAAGGTCTTATTGCCGGAAGTACAAAGTCAGCTTATGATATAATTAAAGATATTCGAAGTAAAAATGGTATTACATCAACTACTTACTTAGACGAAATGGCTGCAAATAAGGATTTGTTCCGTAGGTTGATTATGAACGAACGACGTGTTGAACTTGCTTTTGAAAATCAGCGTTTTTTTGACCTTCGCCGTCAGTTGTTGCCATTAAATGAAGATATTAAAGGTGTAGAAATCACTAAAACAACTACAGGTTTTATTTATTCAGGTACAAATCCGAATGAAGCAGGAAAAATTGTTGAATCTCGTAAATTAAATGAGCAAAAATATTATTATCTTCCAATACCTTACAGTGAAATAGCAAAAAATCCAAATTTGAAACAAAATAAGGGTTGGTAATTACATTATAATACTATAAAGGATATGAACAAGAACATTATAACAATAACAAAATTTGTCCTGATTGTAACGGCTGTATTAATATTTGTTGGTTGTGAACCATACGAAGGGTATATATATGACTATAAATATTCAGCCGTGTATTTTGGTACTCAAAAGCCTTTACGAACTTTAGTTGCACGTGAATCTTCAGATAAGTTGAATTTTAAACTTGGAGTAATTTTGTCCGGTGTGCGTGAGAACAAAACTGATCAATGGAGTACTTTCGAAATTGCACCCGACTTATTGACAAGTGTTGAAGGTGCGAGTGTATTTACTCTTATGCCTGCCGATTGGTATAGCTTTAGTGTTGCCGAAAATAAAATTGTCATACCAAAAGGAAAGTTTATGGGTGACTTTACGATCAGTATTGATAAAGCAAAAATGGGTGCTGACCCTTTAGCATTGAATAAAACATATGCCATACCAGTGCGACTGCTTGATACTTCTGTCGATTCAATTTTATCGACTAAAAACTATACTGTTTTGGTAGTTAAATACATTAGCGAAAATTCAGGAACATACTATGTTCGCGGCTCTCAAAGTGAATATGACCTAGTATTACAGGATACAATAGCTGGCACCACCCAAAAATATTATGTGGCTGATTGGAGTAAAAATAAAACACGTGTGTTTTCAACACTTTCGTTAACAGATTGCGATATGGCTGGTATGGGCTTTAACGCATCTGAAAAACTCAAAGTTGTATTTGGGGCTGACAAAGCAGTTACGCTTACTACATCAAGTGCAAATGCCGCAGTGACTGTGATTGACTTGGGATCGTCGTACAATGCGTTAACAGGAGAATACCATTTTATATATACATATTTTAAAAACTCAAAAACTTATAAAGTTGATGAATATCTGAAATTAAGGAATGACCCGGAAAATGATTTGAGATTTGAAGAATGGTAAAAACGTAATTGTAATATTAATGATATAAAAAGGATTGTTGTCTGGCAATCCTTTTTCTGGCTTATATAAATAGTTGTATATTTGAGTTTACATTTTATTTGTTAAATGTATAATGAATTTTTCGGGACAGTATCCTTTTGCAAATAACGAATTGATGACTTCATTAAGACATATAATCTGTTCTTTCGTTTTTATGTCAACTACTCTAGTAGTAGCATCATCATACAACGGACAATATCAAATTGAGTTTCCACGTCCCCTGAGTGTAGTTGATGGATTAGCTTCAAATGAAATTACCTGTATGTTGCAGGATTCGAAAGGCTTTATGTGGTTTGGTACCCGCAATGGCTTGAGTCGCTATGATGGTTATGTTTTTAAATCGTATAAGTCTAATTATTTGAATCCCAGTTATTTTACAAATAACAATATAAATTGTATTGCTGAGGATAAGGACAATCAACTTTGGGTGGGAACCCGTATAGGACTAAATAAGATAGATCTTCGAACCGGAAAAGTTATTCAATTTAACGATAGTATTTTAAATGGAGTTTTGATAAATTCAATCGTTATTTCAGATAATAATACAACTTACCTTGGAACTTCAAACGGAATCTATATATACGATCAAGAGAAAAATGTGTTTCGACCTTTAATAGCAGATGCAAAAGGAATAAAGCTCAGGAGTAACTATATTAAAACATTGTTTATTGATTCAAAAAACTTTTTATGGATTGGAGCATGGGAGACAGGTTGTGAAGTGTATAATTTAAATACAAACCTGTTTGTAGATTATTCTTATTTACAAGACAAATCGTCTTTAGTTATAAATAATATATTTGAAGATGATAGACATTCAATTTGGTTAAGCACATGGGATAGAAATGGTGTAATTCGAATTGAAAACCCTCATCAACCATCTATTCATAGGATCACTACATTTTTTCCTCAAAAATATGAAAATAGTACGGTATTGCCGGTTGTCTATGGTGTATGTCAGGATAAAAACAAAGGCAATATACTTTTTGCAACTGCAAACGGTCTTCAAATACTGAAGCAAACTTATCAATACGAAAATCTGGTACAGTTAAACAATACAAACTCGATTAAAATTTCAGGGGATGAAATTCATTCAATGTTTGCCGACAGAAGTGGATTAATTTGGTATTCGGTTTTTGGGGTTGGATTGAACGCACTTAGTTCAAACAATGCACAATTTGAACAATTTAATTTAACAAATTTATTTGAATCAGATAATTTGTTCCCTTCCATAAGTGGAATTTTTGAAGATGAAACTGGTACCGTCTGGTTGGGAATTAAATCGTTGGGGTTGGCACTCTTCGATAGAAATGAAAGAAAAATTACTTTACATAATAACCATCCGATCCTTCGAAAAATCTCTGAAAAAGCAAATTCATTTTATTCTTTTCACAAAACAAAACTCACTAACGAACTTTGGCTTGGTTCACGTTATGATGGATTATATAGTGTTCGATTTATTGATGGAAAAATAAGCTCTATTTCGCACCTGTACATACCCGATATTGATATGAGAAATCAGGGCATAAAGGATATGGTGGAAGTAAATGGCACTATTTGGCTGGCGACAACCAGAGGCTTATTTACAGCTCGCTGGAATGGTGTGAATGAATATCTGTTTGTAAATATGGGAATGATACAACAGAAATTTAACGAGAAGGAAATCAATGCTTTAATTGTAGACAATGTTGGCACACTCTGGGTAGGTACTCATAATGAAGGTCTTTTTGCAATCCGTTTCAAGGATGATAATAAAGTAATTATTGATGAGTATTCGCATTCAAATAAAAGGTTGAATAACAATGAAGTGTTGTGTTTACTTCAGGATTTTAGAAATCGTATATGGGTGGGTACCAAAGGTGGTGGACTAAGTTTGTTAGATACAATGGAAAATCGCTTTAATATTATTGATAACATGAATCTCCTGCCAGATGATGCCATTTATAGTATGGAAGAAGATAACTGGGGCAATCTTTGGTTGGCTACAGGAAATGGTTTGGTTAATTATAATGAAGACCATGCTAAAAATCAAAAAATCTGTATCTTTTCAGGTAAAGAAGGAGTTAAAATAAATTCATATAATCCTAATGCTGTTTATAAAAATAAAAACAATGAACTTTTTTTTGGAGGTAACAATGGATTTATTTTATTTACACCTGAACAGGAACAGCAAAAATCATTTTCACCTCAACCGGTTATTTGCGGATTAAATATCAATAATACTTCTTTTGATGTTATCCCTGACGATAAGAAGGTAAATATAACTGAAACAGATATTCCTTATACTAATGAAATTGAATTATCACATAAGCAGAATAATATAATCATTGAATTCTCAGCATTGCTTTACGAAAATATACCTGCATTGAAATATGCATATAAAATGGAAGGTGTTGATGATGAATGGGTTTATGTTGACTCTAAAAAAAGATTTGTGAATTACAATAATCTTTCAAAAGGAGAATATAACTTTAAGGTTAAATCATGTAATTCTCTGGGTCAATGGTGTGATCAACCAACGAGTTTTATTGTGAAAATAAAACCTGCACCATGGGATAGTTCAATTGCTTATTTCATTTATTTTTTACTATTTATTATCATTTTTTACTTCACATTACGTATTCTTTCAAACAGAATGCGTTTAAAACGAATGTTGGCTATCGAACAGATAGAACGTGAAAAATCAGAGGAAGTTACACAAGCTAAGTTAAAATTTTTCACCAACATTTCGCATGAGTTTTTTACCCCTATTACAATAATGAAATGTACGCTTGATGGTTTCGCTAAGCGCTATCCCAATGAGTCGAAATTTGTATTTACTTTAAATGCAAATATGGATAGGTTAGTAAGGTTACTGGAACAAATTGTTGAATTTCGTAAAGTTGAAACCGGTAATTTAAAACTTAAAATATCAAAAGTTGAAATTGTTTCTTTTGTTCGGGAATTATGCGATGTACATTTTAAACCTTTATATTCCGATAACAATATTTCATTGCATTTTGAATCGACAATTGATGAACTGGAAGCTTATGTTGATGCAGATAAATTAGATAAAATTATTTTTAATTTACTTTCTAATGCATTTAAATACAATAAACCAAATGGTAGTGTACATGTAAAAGTAGATGTGGAAAAACGATATAATGGAAATCATCTTACAGTAACAATTTCAGATACCGGTTATGGTATGACTGATGATGTGAAACAAAATTTGTTTAAACGCTTTTACGAAGGGAGTTTAAGCGATTTTAAGATAAAAAGTATTGGTATTGGTTTGTCATTAACACACGATTTAGTTCAATTTCATAAAGGTGAAATAACTGTTGAATCGCAGGAAGGTATAGGAAGCACATTTACTGTTTCATTACCGATTGACAAGGAAGTTTACGAAGAAGAACAGATGTATCAAGCTGAAAAACAGGCAAATTCAAATTTTAATTCCTTGATAAATGAATCAGGTAATGTGTCAGTATCTGAACGACAAATGAAGGTATTGATAGTTGAAGATAATATGGAATTACTAAACTCAATTTCTGATGCACTTGATGAGGAGTTTATAGTTTATAAAGCTACAAATGGTATAATAGCACTCGAATTATTAGAGCATACTGAGGTAGATGTTGTTGTTACTGACGTAATTATGCCTGAAATGGATGGTATTGAATTTTCGTGCGAAATGAAAAATCGGGTAGAGTTTTCACATATTCCAATTTTAGTGCTATCGGCTAAACATGATGTTGAACATAAAATTGAGGGATACAATGCCGGTGCTGATGCGTATATCACAAAACCATTCGAAATGTCGGCATTGATTGCTAATATTAAAAGTCTGGTTCGTAACCGTAAGTTATTAGCCAAATCATTTGCCGATGAAAAAGGAAATGTGAATGTAGAGAAATTTACATACAATAATACTGATAAGGATTTTCTTGAAAAGGTCGTGGAAATAATTGAGAACAATATATTCAATGCCGGTTTTTCAACCAATGACCTTTACAAGGCAATTAATATGAGTCAATCTACATTGTATCGAAAACTTCAGGTGCTTATTGGAATTTCACCTAATGAACTCATTCGAAAAATCAGAATCAAAACGGCTTGTAGATTGCTTTTAGAAAAAAGATTAAATATTTCGGAAATTGCTTACGATCTTGGATTTAGTGATCCCAAATATTTCAGCAATGTCTTTAAAAAAGAAATGGGGATTAGTCCTACCGCTTACATCAAACAACATAGAAATTAAACAATTCGTTGAAAACAAATGTATAAATTTAAAGCCACTCCGTTTATTCTTACTTCCTTCATGTCGCTGTCCTTTCAGGTAAGCTCTGCGCAAGTTGAAAAACCCAATATTATCTTTATATTGGCTGACGATATGGGTGTGGGTGATGCAGGTTGTTATGGTCAAACCAAAATTAAAACTCCCAATATTGATGCATTAGCCAAATCGGGAATTCAGTTTATGCAGCATTATAGTGGTTCCACTGTGAGTGCTCCATCACGCTGTTCATTGCTTACAGGAAAACATACCGGACATAGCGCCATTAGAGGAAATAAAGGCGAAGAATCTGCATTGGGTCAGTTTGATTTATCTTTGCCGGAGAGTGAAGTAACTATTGCAGAAATTCTTCAGCAAAAAGGTTATGCTACTTTTTGTGTTGGCAAATGGGGGTTGGGTGGACCGCAAACACAGGGTAGTCCATGTAATCAGGGTTTCGATGATTTTTTTGGTTATCTGAGTCAGGGTGCAGCACATCGTTATTATCCCGAATTTCTTTATGAAAACGATAAAAAAGTACCAACAAACGGAGTTTACAGCCATTATTTGATTATCCAAAAAGGATTGGAATATATCGAAAAAAATGCAGACAAGCCGTTTTTTGGTTATTTTGCGGTTACTCCTCCTCATGCCGATTTGGATATTCCGGATTTAGGGCAATACGATAAACAGTTTCCCGAAAAACCACACATCAACAACTCGAAAAAAGGTTATAAAACACAATTACAACCTAAAGCGGCCTATGCTGCCATGGTTTCGGAAGTAGATAAAAATGTGGGACAGATAGTGACATTGTTAAAGGAAAAAGGAATTCTGGAAAATACCATTTTGATTTTTTCATCAGATAATGGAGTTCATAGTGTTGGCGGAAATGACCCGGAATTTTTTGACAGCAATGGTCCTTTTCGTGGTTATAAACGAGATTTGTACGAAGGTGGTGTTCGTACACCATTTATTGTGTCATGGCCGGCACAAATTAAAACTCCTTTCTATAGCTATCATGTTTCTACATTTTGGGATTTTCTACCAACCGTATGTGATATTGTTGGAGTTGAGTTACCAAAAGGAATTGATGGTATTTCGTACTTACCTGAATTATTGCAAAATAGTAAAAAACAAAAAAAGTACGATTATATTTATTATGAATTTTACGAGCAAGGGGGTAAACAATCCATTTTACGAAAAGATGGATGGAAAATAGTTCGTTTACAGGTGAGTAACCCTTCTCAAACTTATGAGGAATTATATAATATTTATCACGATCCTTCTGAAAGTGCAAATGTGATTAAGCAATATCCAAAAATAGCCGGCCGGCTACGGAAAGCACTTGATCGTCAGAGAACAGAGAATCCAAATTTTAATTTTAATAACAAAAACCAAAATGAAAACTAAAATTTTTTACATAAATACGAAATCTGCTATTACGCTTACTGCATTTTCGATGTCGTTAGTTGTGTCAGCTCAAGACCGTCCTAATATCCTTTGGCTAACGTACGAAGACACATCGCCTCAGTTTATCGGATGTTATGGAAATGAGCAAGCACATACACCGAATATTGATGCATTGGCAAAGGATGGTGTACGATTCAATGCTGCATTTTCTACAGGTGCAGTTTCATCTCCAAGCCGTTTTTGTCTTATTACTGGTATTCGTCCGGCGGGCGTGGGTACCGGAAATCACCGAAGTAATTACGAAATACCTGAAAATATTAAAGGGTTCCCATATTATCTGCGTCAGGCCGGATATTACACCACCAATAATTCAAAAACTGATTATAACATTGCCAACGCCAAAGCATTTATTGCTGAAGCCTGGAACGAATCGTCGAATAAAGCCGGCTGGTGGAATCGTAAACCGGGTCAACCTTTTTTTGCTGTATATAACAGTACTGCAAGTCATCAATCCAAAACGATGACTAACAGTTGGGAAACGTATGAAGAAAATGTACTTTCAAAGCTGAATGAGTCAGAAAAAGTTGTTTTAGACAACTACATTAAGCCTGATTTCTATCGTTCTTCTCCGGAAATGAATAAAAATATGTCTCGCGTTTATAATTCCATCTCGTTGATGGACAAAGAATTTGGACAGTGGCTGGATAGGTTGGAAAAGGATGGGTTGAAGGACAGTACTATTATTTTTTGCTTTAGTGACCATGGTGAAGGCATTACCCGTAGTAAAGGAAGTGCTCTGGGAACCGGTTATAGAGTGGCTTTTGTGGCATGGTTTCCGCCTATGTACAGGCATTTATCGCCCTGGGGAAGCGGAGTTGTAACTGACGAGTTGGTAAGTTTCGACGATTTTGCTCCTACAGTTCTTAAACTTTGTGGTGTAAAAACTCCGCAATATATGAAGGGGAATGTATTTGCAGGGGTTGATAAAGTTTCTCATAAAAAATATGTTTTCCCTGCATTGGATCGAACAGACGAAAGTTCTGAATTGTCCCGTTCGGTATCGGATGGTCGCTATCTGTACACCAGGGTGTTTATGCCATTTCAGCCATTTGTACGTTGGAATATGTATTATGATGTGAGCGATTTACAAAAACAAATTCGGGCTGATTACAAAGCAGGATTATTAAATGAAGTTCAGCGCAAGATGCTTGAACCCCGTGAAAGTGAATATCTTTTTGATTTGAAAAATGACCAGTGGGAAACTAAAAATCTGATACACGATAAAAATCTGAATGAAAAAGCAAAAGAACTCAGAAATGCTCTTGTAAATGAACTTATACAGGTTAGAGATGCTCATTTTATACCTGAATTCAGTTTTATAACCGAAGAAAAAATGCCGATACAATTGGCAGCCGACACAAAGGAATATCCTATTTCCAAAATTGTGAATACTGCTATGCTGATTGGAAATGGTAAGAAAGTTCTGAAAAAACAGTTGAGCTTAATGACTGATCAAAATAAATATATTCGATATTGGGCTGCTGTGGGCTTATTTAGTCAAAAATCAAAAGTAAAAGAGAACTATATTCAGAAATTTTTAGAAAATGAAACCTTTGAACCGACCCGAATTTACTTAGCAGTATTATTGTTTAAACAAAATTCGGAAAACGTATCATTAATTCGAACCTTATTAAATGAGACAAATCCTGAATTGTTACGTATAACACTTCAACTTCTCATTACTTTAGATGATGACAAACAAAGTCTCATTTTAACAGACATTGAAAATTTGTACCAGCAAAACCTTGGTTCAAAAAACAAAGAAATGTTTGCATGTAATGAACTACTGAAGCTTTTTATGCATAAAAATAAGGGAATAGAAATAATTAGGAATTAGATATCAAAGGCGATGATTTGTTTTAAGGTTTATGAATAATTTCAACCCTATGAATGAATAAAATCTATCCGCAAGCTAGTTAACAAACGTAATATATTTGCGAAAATAAGTCACTAACTTTTAAAAAAAACACAAAATGAAAAAGATTACATTATTTTTTGCTTTGATTTTCTGCGGCTTTCAACTTGCTCAAGCACAAACAACGCTTGAAGTTGGAGCCGATAAAACTTACACAAGCATTGGTGCAGCCTGGGATGCTGCAAAAACAGAGACAGCTACTGACATTATCATTAATGTAGCCGAGGGTACTTATGTGGAAACTTCAAACATGAAGGGTGGTGATGAAACCGCAAAAGTCGGAGGTAAAAAAATCACTATCCGTGGTGCAGGTGCAGATAAAACAATTGTTAAACGTTCCGATATGACGGATTTCACCATTAACAGCACTAAAAATCCTGGCAGGTTGTTTCAGTTTAATGACGCTAGTGCCGCTAATCTCGAACTGACTTTAGAAAAAATGTCATTTGAAACTATGGGTTTTATGAACACTAATGGTGGTGGTGTTGTCAATGCCAATCAGGCAGGTATAAAAATTTCATTTAAAGATTGTAATTTTAAAAATATTTTTGCGAGAGCAGGTGCAATTATTCAAGTCACTGTTGAACCTATTGAGGTGGCTTTAGAAAACTGTTTTTTTGAAGAATGTGGTTCTTTTGATAATAACACTCACGATGGTCTTATCAAAGTAGTTTCAGGTAAACTTAGTTTGACAAATTGCACATTCTACAATAATTCTTTTGATGTTCTCAATAGAGGTAGTAATGCTACTGGAACCGACAGAGATCTGAAAACCGGTCAATTAGTTACTGTCGGTGGTTCGTTAAGTTCATTTGCAATGATCGAATGTAATTTTTTAAATAATAAATATATAAATGGTGATTTGGATAAGATTCATCCATTTATTTCAATGAAACCTGACACTACAGGAACAGCTCCCGGTATTGTGCTTAGAAATGCAGCTCCCGGATTTAATATTGTAAACACAATATCACTTGGTAATGTACGAACCGGATCTGTTGACAGCGACTTGTATTACAATGTACTTAGTGCTCCTACAATCTCTGGTTCAGTAATGAATGTAGTGAAAAATTTCGATTTAAATACTTCATTAGACGAAAACGTAACTAGTTTAGAAGGAGTAACAATCAATCCGGATGCAGCAGTGAGTATTTATTTTGAGATGGAAGATGATGCTCCAAAAATTATTACAAATAGTCTGGGAGTAAAATCTGTGATTCGCAAAACATCAAGCGTTAATAACGTGAACAATTCGGATTTGTTTATTAGAATTAACAATGGACTGTTAACAATTACTTCTGATAAATTACAGAATATTGAGATTTTCAACAGCATCGGTGCTAAAGTTGGTCAATTTTTAAACACAAATAATGTTAGTGTTAATTTATTGGAAGGGATGTATATAGTAAAAAGTGAAACTTTCTCAAGAAAAGTTTTAGTAAGGTAAGTGCTTTGGTTGGCAAACTTATCAAATTCATCCCGATGGCTGCTGTACTGAGCGATGAGTTATATTAGTAAGTTTTTTATGTAAAAACTTTCATATTCTGACTGTTTTATGAATCACAATCGTTTGATTTCTGTTGCCGGAGGACTTTCGTTGCTTTCATGTGTTACAACATCACTGAGTGCTGCAGCCGACAAACCCAATTTTCTTTGGTTATGGATTGAAGATACGAGTTACTATAACTTAGGTATTACCGGAAATAATCAGGTAGAAACACCACAACTTGATAGTTTGGCACAAAACGGTGTGTTGTTTACAAGGGCATATTCCTGTGGTCCTCAATCTTCTCCTGCACGTTCCACACTTATTACCGGAATGTATTCTTTTTCTACTGCCTCTGATTGGCATCGTCAGAAGAGAGCTGTGCCTTCGTCGTTTTATTTCCCACAGTACTTAAAACAGGCCGGGTATTATTGTACAAATAATAGTAAAACTGATTATAATTCAACGGTTGCTAACGGTGTAATATGGAATGCATCAAGTTCTTCAGCTCATTATAAAAACCGCTCTACGGCTGAAACTCCTTTTTTTGCTGTTTTTAATCATGGCGGTACACACATGTCATGTATCACTGACAATCCGATTTCTGAACGAACCAACAGAAAAATTTTGCCTTCGCTGACTCCGCTTCCGGCTTATTTGCCTGATGGTGACTCATTGCGCGATGACCGTGCCTGGCATCTTGACAAAGTAAGTGAAATGGATAATTGGGTGGCAGGTCATTTGAAGGCATTGCGTGATGCAGGATTGGATCAGAATACCATTGTTTTTTTTAGTTCAGATCATGGTGGGTGTACTCCCGGTTCTAAAGGATTTTTGAGAGAAGATGGAGTGCGGGTTCCGCTGATAATTTATTTTCCTCCCAAATGGGCACATCTGAAACCTGAGGTTGAGGATGGATATAAGTCGAATCGAATTGTTGGGTTTGTCGATTTGGGTCCCACATTATTGAGTTTAGCAGGTATCGCACCTAAAAATCATTTTCATGGCAAACCTTTTTTGGGTGAATATGCTGCACAACCCAGAGAGAGCATTATTAACTTCAGGTGCAATCAAGGAGAATCGTATATTCCTTCCCGATCTATTATCAATCATAAATATAAATTGATATGGAACTATAATACCCTTTGGAGAAAAGGGATGCGTAATGGTTTTCAGTGGGGTATGGAAGGTTTTGTAGAGTGGGAGCGCATGTTTTTCGATAATGAATTAAGTGGAGTTCCAAAAAGTTTCTGGGAACAGGAAGAGCCTTTCGAGTTATATGACCTTGAAACAGATCCTCAGGAAATGAATAATTTAGCTAAAAATCCTGACTATAAGGATGTATTGGATAGCTTGAAATCGCAACTTAGCTCTGAATTAAGAGGAATTAGGGACCTTGGTTTATATCCTAAATCCTTGCGAAGACAGGAGCAAACTGAGCCTTTTTACGAGTACGTGAGACGCACCAATCAAAACACTGATAGAGTAATTGAAACTGCTGAAATTGCAAGTGCTGCTACCGAAGATGAAATTGAAGAACTCACTCTTCGACTTAATGATGTTGATGCAGTTGTACGTTATTGGGCTGCGTTGGGGATTGCACAAGTGAACAGAAGAAATAATACAGCAGCAAATTTTCCGTATCAAAAGCTGGTTGCCATGTTAAATTCTACTTCTGAAGCAGTTGAAGTAAAGTCAATGGTTGCCTCAGCACTGATTATCAGAGGATACAACTGTGAAGCAATTCCGTTTATGCTTGATGAAATGCGCAAGGGAACACAAAGTGTGACTAGCGCGATGGAAGGACTTGACACCTATTTGAGGCCTGCTACTGCGCGTATTATTGCTGCTTGCGAAGCAATCAAAGCAAATGATCCGGCTTACAGTAAAGCTAGTCTTAATGATTACAATGCTTGCCTGGTGAATGCACGTATATTGCCTTACCGATTATTTAAACAGTCAAACATGCAATTGTGGAGACCATTTACAAATCCACACTCGGTCGACACTATACCTCTTGATTGTAATACTTCATCGGTAAAGAACGTTAAGGATGATGATATGTTCAAACTCACAAGGGGTAGTTCAAGAAATCAATTTATATTATGTGCTGATAACAAAGAACTTAAATCAATCAGGTTACTGAATATAATAGGACAGCAACTGAATAATTCAATTACTCAGTTGGGAGATGAAATCAGAATTACTATTCCTGAAGATATTAAGATGGGCTACTTTATCATTTCTTTCCAACATAATGACCAGTATTTTTCAAAAACAATCACAATTTAGTTTTTTATAAAAAATTTTTTTATTCTTTCTTTTATTTGGTTCGTTTACAGCTAAACTAATTTTTGTAAAATACTGAAAATAACGCTGTTACTACTATTTGTAGTATAATTTGATGGAATAAAATATTGAATATATCTTACCTTGCTATGATTACACGATGACTACACGTCACTTCGGGTAATTTTGGAAGAAAAATTTTTGAAAAATTGTAATTTAATTCAACATGAATTTTCGTTCGATTCGTTTTCTGTGTTTTTTGGTTGTACTTGCTTTTATACAGTTAAATGCACAAAACACTGTTACAATAGTGTATTCCTTTGATAGCGACATGAGCGCTTTAGTTTCTGATCCTCAGGCTGTTCATGCTGATGATGCAGTCGTGGGTGGAACAAAACTTCAAAACAATGGCATCGTTGATGATTTGGGTGTCAGATCTCTTTCAGCAACAGTTAGAGACAATAACTCAACTAATTACCAAACAGCATTTTTACAAGCCAACATAAAGCCTCGTGCGGGTTACAGATTACAAATAAATGAGATTAAAGTAACACAAAGGAGTTCGAAAGCAGGTATACCGTCACAATCGCAAACCTATTTATACCGAATTGGATGTGCCTTAAATGGGACTAAGCCGGTTTCATCAGATCCGACCCAATCTACTGAAAACAGGGTCTTTTATGTCAGTTATAAATCGGATGTATTTATTACTGATCCAGGGTTTCCCGCTGTTTCTGGAGATGATTTTGTATCTGTTTATTTAGCGGCACGAGGAGCATCTACATCTAATGATGTATTTGATTGGTATATTGATGAAGTTGAGGTAACAGCGACTTATTATAAACCACTTGATTTACCCGTATTTCTTGTTCATTATGCATTTGAGGGTGGAAGCAAATTACCTGCAGTAAGTGGAGAAAATAACATTCAGGCTTCATCCATGTCGGCCAATGCTGCAACAGAAGGTCTGACTGATCTTGGAAAATATTGGATACGAATGAACTCAAATTCTAATACCATCGGTTTCAAAAACCTTGGGTTGATGTTTGATATAGAACCTAATCCGGGTTATGAAGTAGTTTTGAACCATTTTGAGATAGTACATGCCGGAAGTGGTGTTGCGGGTGAATCGCGTGTTAACAGAATGGCTGCCTACAGAGACCTGTCTCGTGCGAATGCCGGAATTGAAATTGGAAGAGAAGATTTTTCCACTTACACCGGCAGGGCAGTTTATGGTGACCAAGTGTCTGCTGCTGCTTTTAAAACAACTGTTTTTCAGGATAATCATGTATTTGCTTCCAGGCAATTTTTTACCCTGAGTGTAAATCGCACAGGATCGCCCGCAAATGTGGAATTTTGGACGGTTGATGACGTTAAAGTACATGGTTGGTTAATTCCGGCGGGTAGAGGCAATTTGTTAAAGCATATTGTACAGGGAGAAAGCTTATTGATATCAGCAAAAATTGGAGAGCAGGTTGGAGAGTATACTAAAGCTGTTTACGATGAATTGTTAATGTTGTTACTAAATGCAACTGATTCGCTAAACAATGCTCAGGTGTCTGAGGCGAGTATTCTGCAATTAACTGAAATGGTTGAGCAGGCGGTCACACAATTTCCTTCGAAAGCAAATACTGGAAAGCTTGTTGTCGCCATTGACATCAACTCAGGGATACCTTTAAATGAAGGTTTTGCTGGTTTTAATATGCGTATTGTCGATGGACCATGGACTTATACCCATCCGGAATTCAAAGAAGCTGTCCGAAAAATGAACCCTGGTTTTTTACGTTATTTTTCGGGTACTTCTGGTGATTATTTCGATATTCATACCGGCCAGTACGAATTGCAATGGTTTGAAGGCACTTCTAGCGGTCCGGAAACCGGAGGTGATGATGGATCGCTAGATGATTTTAACTCCATACCAAATTTATATAAATGGATGGAAGGAAAAGGTGTACATCGTTTTATTGATTATTATACCATGTGTGGAGAGATGGGTACCCGAACTGTTGTAACCTGGAACGGATTTTACGAGTCAGCTCAAAAAGCGGCGCAATTTGCCCGTTTTTGTAAAAATAACAATATCATTGTTGATTCATGGCAATTTTGTAATGAGCCGAACTTTTTTACTCCACCACGCAGGTATTTCTGGAATGATGGAGAAGATTATACTGCTAAAATGAGAGAAATTGCTGATTCTATTAAATCAGTATTTCCCGATGCGAACTTAGCGTTAAGTTACGGATGGTCATTTAATACTAATAGCTTTGCATCTCAAATAAAAGCCTATCAAAATAAAAATTCAAGGTATTGGAATCAGGTGTCTATCCATGCTTATCCAACCCATCGTAAGGATGCCAATTTCTACGAGAGTATGTTAACTGCTAATAATGCACTCGAAACACATACGAATAACAGCTATTTTTCAGCGATGACAAATCAGAGCTGGACTAACTCGCAACTTTTACTCACTGAGTTCGGAGTGTGGAACGACAAGCTTAACAGCACCAATTATTCTGCAATATATGTGGCTGAATATTTTATGAGATTATCGCAACAGCCTCAGGCATGGATGATTGGCAAGCATCATATCGCCAGTGCAGTGCAGCCAATGAATAAATTTCAGGCTGAAATAATGGCTGCTTATGAAAATCAAACACCAATAAATACTGATTTGTTAAATACCGGTTATTTAATTAGCAATGAAGGTTACGCTCATTATTTAGTGAATAAAGTATTCAAGAACAGTACGTTTGTCTGGAAGACCACACATAATAACAAAGAAACAGTTTTGCGACGGGGAGGTGGTTCCACTTCGGCAATTTATGCTACATCGTACAAAGGGATGAATGATCGTGATTATATGTTAATTAGTAATAAAACTGAACATAATCACAAACTGAACATTGTAATTGATGGGGACACCCTTCGAAAGCAAGTGGACATCCATTATTTTTCAGATAATAATCCACAGAATGCGGTTACTACTATTTCGACAGAAAGTGTGGCCGGAGATTCGGTGATTGTGCCTCCCTATTCGGTGATGCGGATTGAATGGCTGAAAGAGCAAACAGACATCCCTGTACCACTTCCAACGCGGATTTATCAAGTGCAAAATAACCAGGGATCAGTTTTACTGAGGTGGTGGAAACGCGAAATAGCAACAAGTTATATTGTTAAGTACGGTACAACATCAGGAATATATAACGATTCGGTAGAAGTAACTGATAACAGCGCAGAAATTGTTGATTTACAAACTGACATTTTATATTATTTCGTAGTGGTTGCTTCCAATGACCAGGGTTTAAGCGCCAACTCAAATGAGGTGACAGCGAAAATTGCCATCCCGGAACAGCCCAGAATCAATCATATTCATGAAGATAATCAACGAGTTAGTATTCATTGGGAAAGCGTGCCATTTGCCAATGGCTACAAAGTTAAATACGGTACGGCACCTGGTATTTATTCAGAAGTTATTGATGCAAAAAATGTGACGGGTTATTTGTTACGGCGACTAAATAACAATACGACATACTATATAACCGTTGTAGCTTATAACGGAATGGGCGAAAGTGAACAGGCAACTGAGGTCGTTGCAATCCCGGTTGCCAACCGTCCGTGGCCACCTTATCTAGTCAGCGCTACAGAAGAGGATAATGGAGCTGTGAAACTTACATGGACACCCTCTGATTCGACCCACAACGCTAATTTTAATGTGTATTATTGTCCAACTCCCTGGGATGAATCAAATTACCAATTGATTGGAAGCAATGTAAAAGACACTAGTTTTATTGATCTTGTTCCCAGAGATAAAGGATATCATTACTATCGTGTAAAAGCTGTCAATCAAGTGGGTGTGAGTCATTTCTATTCAGCTATTGCTACAGTTAATAAAGCGAAAAGTGGCATATCGAAATTGGATGAAATACATCCAGGTACATTCAGGATTTATCCTAATCCGGCAAAGGATGTTCTTTTTGTGAAAGCTATTGATGGAGTCAGTCCTGTTCAATACAATATTTTTGATAGTACAGGTAGATTGTTGAAAAAGGGTATAGGTGAACAAATTGAAATCAATGAACTGGATCCGGGACTTCTGATCGTTGAACTGACTCAACATGGAGTAATAGAAAAGATAATTAAAGAATAAAAATATAGCAATAAAAGCAGGATATTGAATAATCAATACCCTGCTTTTGCATAATGTGCATTACTTTTCACTTAAGAAACGAGTTTATTTTTGTGTTTTTACTTTCAATTGCTGCCCACTAACAAATTTAATTTGTATGAACATGAAGAAAATTACGTTGTTCATTGTATCTTCAGTTCTTACTTTCTTTATAGTGCGCAGAAGCTTTATGTGTTTCCTTTTTAGGGGCCTTTTGGTACAGTTTTAAGTTGAATACATATAATACGAGTTGGTAAAGATAATTATAAATTAATCATTTAGTTATAAAAGTAAGATTTATGAAGAGAATTGCGTTATTTCTGGCAGCATGTACCATGGTTATTCATGTAACAGCACAAGTGTCATTTGGAAAGCCGGAAAAGATTAACAAAGACTGGAAGTTTATTTTGTCTGATAGTGATAATTATCAACAGGTAAAATTTGATGACAAAAAGTGGAAAACAGTACAAATTCCCCACGACTGGAGTGTGAAAGAGCAATTGAGCACAACATTGGCCAGTTGCATGGGTTATTTGCCCGGGGGTGTGGGCTGGTACCGAAAAAGCATCAATATTCCAGCATCCAGACAAGGTGAAAAGGTGTATCTTTATTTCGAAGGAGTTTACAATCGCAGTGAAGTGTATTTCAATGGCCGGCTATTGGGGAAAAGACCAAATGGCTACATTTCATTTATGTATGACGCCACGCCTTATGTTGAATATGGAAAAGAAAATGTAATTGCTGTACGGGTTGATCATAGTCAATCGGCCGATTCGCGTTGGTACACAGGATCAGGTATTTATCGTGATGTATGGTTGGTTTATGCCAATCAGGTGCACATTGCTCAATGGGGTGTATTTGCCTATCCGAAAAATATTACCCCCAAACAAGGCCTTTTAGCGGTGGAAGTTGAAATTAATAACAACTCAGATGTAAATTCAAAACTTGTCATATCCAATGAGTTGATTGCACCTGAAGGTCATGTGGTAGCAAAAGCCAGCAAAAAACTTACGGTAGCAGCTAATCAGAATGGTAAAATTACTTATGATTTTAAAGTTCGCAATCCTGAACTTTGGGATTTAGATAAACCGGTACTGTACACTCTGAAAACTACAGTGCTTGAAAACGGTAAAGTAATAGATGAATCATCTCTTAAAACAGGTTTTCGCACTTATACTTTCGATCCAAATAAAGGCTTTGCACTGAATGGTGTGTGGATGAAGGTGAAAGGTGTTTGTTTGCATCATGATTCAGGTGTCTTGGGTGCTGAATCGTATAAAGATGTTTGGAAAAGAAGATTACTGACCCTGAAAAAACTTGGGGTAAATGCAGTCCGCACCAGTCATAATCCTCAAGCAGCTCATTTGTATGAGTTATGTGATGAATTAGGTATGTTGCTGATGAATGAGGCATTTGATGAGTGGGAATTCCCAAAACGTAAATGGCTCACAGGATGGAATCACGGTACACCTGGTTTTCAGGGCAGCTATGATTTCTTTGAAGAATGGGGAGAAAGGGATTTGAAGGACATGGTATTACGTGACCGCAATCATATTGCTATTTTCGCCTGGAGTATAGGAAATGAAGTTGATTATCCTAATGATCCATATTCACATCCGGTGCTTGACGGCGGAAGTGAAACCGGATTTACTCAGCCAATTTTCGGAGGGTATAAAAAAAATGCCCCTGATGCTATGCGATTGGGTGCTATTGCAAAACGATTAGCCGCAATTGTTCGGGAATGCGATCCTTCTCGCCCTGTAACTGCCGGTTTAGCTGGTGTGACTATGTCGAATGAAACGGAATATCCCGAAACACTGGATATTGCCGGATATAATTATACCGAAAGTCGGTATGAGATTGATCATAAAAAATATCCGGATCGTGTAATCTATGGAAGCGAAAACCGCCACGACTTAAATGCCTGGAAACATGTTCAGGATAAAGAATATATTTTCGGACAGTTTTTATGGACAGGAATAGATTATCTTGGTGAATCGGGACGATGGCCTTCAAGAGGGTTTTATTCCGGACTGCTTGATTTTGGCGGTTTTATCAAACCCAGAGGTTATTTTCGCCAGTCGCTTTGGAGCAATGACCCCATGGTTTATCTGGGCACTTATCCTACTCCGGGTTCCGGAAGTGGTTCTAATATGCTTGATGTATGGTCACAATTAGAAGATAGCAATAAGAATAAAAAGAAAGAAGAACGTCCATCAATGGATGCCTGGCCTTTGTGGAATTACTCTGATGGTCAATCAATCAGGGTTGTTTGTTATAGTAATACTGCCAAAGCTAAGTTGTTGCTGAATGGACAACAAATCGGAGAAGTAAAGGATTATGATGATAAAACAGGCATTTCCTATTGGGACATTCCTTATCAGGCCGGGAAATTGGAGGTGATAGGAATGAATGCAGATGGCAAAGAAGTGGTAAGGGATGCGATTAGATCTTCAGGTCGTCCATATGCTCTTACAGCAAAACTTGTGGAGCATGATATCTGTAAAAAAGATGGCATTGCTCATGTCGTTGTACAGGTGGTTGATGAGCAGGAGATACCGGTATTTTTAGCAGACAATGAAGTGACTTGTCTGATAGCTGGTCCCGGAAGGTTGCTTGGTCTGGAAGCAAGCAATAACAGTGATATGAGTGATTACACAGACAACAAACACAGGGTTTTTAACGGAAGAATATTGGCATATGTCCAGGCAACCGGTGAAGCAGGAGAGGTAAAAATGAAATTCACATCACCATTATTGGAAGCTGCAGAGCTAAGTATTCAACTGAAGTGAAAAACTAAAAAATAATTCTTCTGATTACACTTATTTCAAACGCGATCTTTCGTTTATGTGCTTCCTGTTACTACAGACAGTATTGCTTCAGCTATGCCGCTACTTTATTGCCCGCTATTTATTATGAAATCAATAATTATGAATAAATTTGTAAGCAATAAAAAGATAGAAATTACACACTTCTGGGGCATATTTCCATGATTTTTCTGATATGCTAAAGTTATGATTCAAAGTAGATTTTAAAAGAATATGAAACTACAAATTAATAAAACATTCTATTTAGCTATGCCTCTTGCGATGCTGGTCAGTAATCAGACATATTCGCAAAAGCAGCCCAATATTTTATTGTCAATAGCCGACGACTGGGGCGTACATGCAGGAGTCTATGGCGATAAAGTGGTGAAAACACCTGTATTCGATAAATTAGCGAAGCAAGGCGTGCTATTCCAGCATGCTTATGTCTCAGCTCCATCATCCAGTCCGTCGCGTGCAGCTCTTTTAACAGGTCAATATCACTGGAGGTTGCAGGAAGGCGCAAATCTGTATGGATTCATCCATGAAGAAGATATTGTGTACACGAAAATGTTGGAGGATGCCGGTTACTTTGTGGGTTATACCCGAAAAGGTTATGGACCTATTCAAAAAGGACGGGAGCAGCAAAATCCTGCTGGAAAACAGTTTAAAGATTTTGAATCTTTTCTTGCAGCGCGTCCCAAGGACAAACCCTTCTGTTTTTGGTTCGGTTCACGAGACCCACATCGTGAATATAAATTGAATTCTGGTGTCGAGAATGGCATACCGCTCGATAAAATTGAAGTGCCTGCTTTTTTACCGGATAATGAGGTAATAAGAGGAGATATAGCTGACTATTATTTCGAGGTTCAACGTTTCGACCGCGAAACCGGAGAACTGATTGAATTAATTCGTAAACAAGGTGAACTTGAAAATACAATAATAGTCATAACCAGCGATCACGGGATGCCTTTTCCCCGAAGCAAAAGCAATATTTATGATAATGGAGCTCGGGTACCCCTCGCAATTTACTGGCAGGGGCATTTTGAAGGCGGTCATACTGTGAGTGACTTTGTAAGTCTGACCGATTTGGCTCCTACTTTTCTTGAAGCTGCCGGGTTAAAAGCTCCCGAAATAATGACCGGGCGAAGCCTTTATCCGCAACTTACAGCTGGAAAGGACGGACGTATACAAGCATCGCGCGATTTTATCCTTTTTGGCAAAGAACGCCATGTTCCCAGTCAGCCTGCACCTGATTCCAGTGGTTATCCATGTCGTGCATTACGCACCGATAAATATCTGCTTATCCGTAATTTCTACCCCGAAAAATGGCCTGCAGGTACAGGTGATTATAAAAATGCGTTTCGGAGTGAGACATGGTATGCCGATTGCGACAACGGGCCTACAAAATATTATATGATAAAACACAAGGATAAGGATGAAAAACACACATATTTGTATAATTTGTCCTTTGCTAAACGACCTGAATACGAACTTTTTGATATGGAAAAGGATCCCTGGCAAATTCATAATCTGGCCTATGATCCAGCTTATACTAAGATTTTCAAAGAACTATCCGAGCAACTTGATAATGAGTTAAGAGCTACAGGAGATCCGCGTGTAACTGGAGAAGGGAGAAAATTAGATCAATATCCTTATACAGGTGGTGTGGGACCGCAATATATTCAATATAAAAGATTCTTAGAAACTGTTAATTGGTAGTTTTATTAAAAATCAGTTTTAAATAATATAAATTATATTCGATTATGTTATATAAATCACTTTGTAAAGCAGGCGTTTTGTTGTTAGTTAGTAGTTGTAATAGCATTAATGCTGAACAAAAACGTCCCAATATTATCTGGATTTTTTCGGACGATCATTCTTATCAGACCATAGGAGCATATGGCGATAGATTTGCGCACCTTAATCCTACGCCCAATATTGACAGGATAGCCAATGAAGGAATTCGTTTCGACCGTTGTTATGTGGGCAACTCTATTTCGGCTCCAAGCCGTGCAACTTTATTAACCGGACTGCATAGCCACATGAATGGTAAAATCAACAATCAGGTCCCTTTTAATCACGACCAGCAACAGTTTCAAAAGATTTTACAACAAAGTGGATATCAGACGGCAATGATTGGAAAAATCCATCTTGATGGTAAAATGCAGGGCTTTGATTACTGGGAAGTATTACCCGGTCAGGGTGATTATTATAATCCTGTATTTATTACCGATACAGGAACACATAAAGTAAATGGTTATGTTACTGATATTATCACCGACAAGTCACTGGATTGGTTGGAAAACAAGCGCGACAAAAACAAACCATTTATGTTGATGATACATCATAAAGCGCCACATCGCACATGGATACCTGCCGAACGTCACAGGAATAAATATGAAGGTGTTGATTTTCCCGAGCCGGCAAATCTTTTTGATGATTATGCTACACGTACTACAGCTGCACAAAAACAGGATATGTCAATAGATGAAACCATGACATTGAATAGAGATTTAAAATTAGGTGATAAATTTGGTGGTCCGGCTGGAATGTATGATAATCGAAAAGAGTGGTTCGAAAAAAACAAACCTGCCGGAAAGGAGTTGGTGCGTTGGAAGTATCAGGCTTATATACAAGATTTTTTACAATGTATTTGGGCTATAGATGAAAACGTTGGACGCGTGCTGGATTATCTGGAAGAAAATGGACTTGATAAAAATACGATTGTGATGTACGCGTCCGATCAAGGATTTTATATGGGCGAACACGGTTGGTTCGACAAACGCTTTATGTACGAAGAGTCCTTTCGAACACCTTTGTTAGCACGCTGGCCCGGACATATTAAACCGGGAACGGTAAATACCGATTTGGTTCAGAACATTGATTTTGCTGAAACATTTCTTGAATTGGCCGATGCTGAAATTCCTAAAGACATGCAGGGGAAAAGTTTAGTTCCGCTTCTCAAAGGAAAAACACCCGCTAACTGGCGTAAATCATTGTATTATCATTATTACGAATACCCCGGTGTTCACAATGTGCGCAGGAACGAAGGTGTAAGAAACACTCGCTATAAACTGATTCGGTTTTATGGCAAAGATGTACCCGGAGGTGAGGAGTGGGAGTTGTATGATTTAGAAAATGACCCCTCTGAAATGAAGAATTTGTACGGTGATAAGAATTATGCAAAAATTGAAAAGTCGTTGAAAGCAGAACTTCAAAAATTAAGGAAGAAGTACAAGGTTGATAAGGTGTCCCTTTAGGTCGGGATATTCATTAATTAATATAAATAAAATAAGCCAACTAAATCATTTTTTCCGTGATCCGGGCGGGATTCGAACCCACGGCCCACAGCTTAGAAGGCTGTTGCTCTATCCAACTGAGCTACCGGACCTATTCATTTCCTTCATTGGTTCTTGAAAAATGCGCTGCAAAAGTAGCATTATTTTCCTGAAAATACAACTGAATTATTTTTAAACCGGCAAAGTCCTGCATTATTGAGAAAAATTCGCTAATTTTGCAAACTCAAAAATGCAGATTAAGCTATGAAGGTAATGAAATTTGGTGGAACATCCGTAGGTTCCATAGAAGGTATTTTACAGGTTAAACGGATTGTGGAAAGTGTGAATGAACCGGTTGTGGTTGTTGTGTCGGCTACAAATACAACCACAGACACCTTGATTTCCATGACTGAAGACGCACATCAGGGGAAAGATATTCAAGCTGTTTTTGAGGCACTCCGCAAGAGACATATGGACATCATACAGGCTGTTGTTCCACAGTCTAAATTAATATCTACCCAAACTGAAATCCAGGCTTTATTAGATGAGTTATGGACTTTGTACCAAAATCTTTCGGAGGAAAAGAATTTATCGCAGCAAACCAAAGACTTGATTGTGAGCTATGGGGAAAGAATCTCATCGCGCATTTTGTGTCAGGTAATCGACAAGGCTGTGTATGCCTATGCTCCTGACTTTATCAAGACCATCGGAAGCTTTGACAAGCATAGTCCGGATATCGATCTTTCTACTAAACTGATTAAAAAGCACTTTCCTAAATTACCTGCTGTAACTTTATGTCCGGGATTTATAGCCTCCGACAAGGATACGGGATTAATAACCAATTTAGGTCGCGGTGGTTCTGATTATACAGCATCGCTTATAGCTGCTGCTTTACAGGCTGATGTGCTGGAGATCTGGACGGATGTGGATGGTTTTATGACTGCCGATCCTCGCGTAATCAGCAAGTCTTACGTGATAGAAAAACTGAGCTATGTGGAAGCAATGGAGTTGTGTAATTTCGGGGCTAAAGTGATTTATCCTCCGACCATCTATCCTGCTTATCATCAGAATATTCCGATATATATCAAGAACACTTTCAATCTGCATGCTCAGGGAACATACATTTCCCGGGATAAAACTATGAGCACCGAGCCGGTGAAAGGAATATCTTCCATCAATGACACTGCACTCGTAACCATGGTAGGATTGGGCATGGTGGGTGTGATTGGAATCAGCAAAAGGGTCTTTGGTGCTTTGGCGAATGTGGGTATATCGACTTTCTTTATTTCTCAAGCAGCATCTGAAAATACTATATCCGTGGGCGTCACCAATGATGAAGCTGATTTGGCTGTCAAAGTAATTTCTGAGGAATTTGAGCATGAACTTGCTGTTGGTGAAATCAATTCGGTGTGTGCAGAGAAAAACCTGGCTACGATTGCTGTGGTAGGCGATAATATGAAACGTATTCCCGGCATCTCAGGGAAACTCTTTGGTGCATTGGGGCGTAGTGGCATCAATGTAATTGCTATTGCGCAAGGAGGATCGGAAACGAATATCTCTTTTGTTATAGAATCAGCCGTGCTAAGAAAAACATTGAATGTTTTGCATGAAGTGTTTTTCTTATCCGAGTTCCAGGAGTTGAACATCTTTTTGATTGGAATAGGGACGGTTGGTGGCGGTTTGTTGGATCAAATTATGCTGCAACAGCCTAAACTACAGAAACAAAACAATATCAAAATTAAGGTGGTAGGTGTTGCTGATGAGTTTAAGGTTCTCTTCAACCGGGATGGTATTACCTTGAGAAATTACCGGGAATTGTTGGCTACTGAAGGTGTTGACTCCACTCCTGAAGTGATTTTGAAAGGTGTATTGGAAATGAATATTTTCAATGCTGTGTTTGTTGATTGTACTGCCAGTCGGAAAATTGCCGGTCTGTACAAGGAGCTTTTGCTACATAATATTTCTGTGGTGGCTGCCAATAAAATCACTGCTTCAGGTGATTATGATACTTATATTGAATTGAAAGATATTGCCCGGAAAAGAGGTATTAAGTTTTTATTTGAAACGAATGTGGGAGCAGGTTTGCCCGTTATCAACACCATGAATAATTTGGTGAACTCAGGTGATAAAATCCTGAAATTAGAGGCAGTCTTGTCCGGTACGTTGAACTTTATTTTCAATACCATCAGTGCCGATATTCCCTTGAGCAAAGCTATCGTAATGGCTAAAGAAGCACGTTATTCCGAGCCTGATCCCCGGATAGATTTAAGTGGAATGGATGTAATCAGGAAGCTGGTTATCTTAACCCGTGAAGCCGGTTATAAGGTTGAACAAGAAGATGTTAAAAAGAACCTATTTGTGCCTCAGAAATATTTTGAAGGTACCTTGGATGATTTTTGGAATTCTATTCATGAATTGGATGCTGAATTTGAACTGACACGCAAACGTTTAGAGGCTGATAATAAACGTTGTCGCTTCGTTGCTACAATGGAAAATGGTGAATGTTCAGTCGGTTTGCAAGAAGTGGATATGCATCATCCTTTCTATGAATTGGAAGGGAGCAATAATATCATCATGATAAAGACAGAACGCTATTATGATTATCCCATGATTATTAAAGGGTATGGTGCCGGTGCCAGCGTTACAGCTGCCGGGGTTTTCGCCGATATCATGAGTGTCGCCAATATCCGCTAATTTTACAAACATTATAAACTCTTATGAAACGTCATTTCATCATTATATTATTGTTTGCAGTAAGTACTGCTTTCTTTTTTGCTTGTAAAGATGATGCTCTCACTTATGCAGAAGAATTAGAAGCAGAGCGGGAATTGATAGATGATTTTATCAATCGCCAACAAATTCAAGTTGTAAAAGTGATGCCCACCGAGTTTCCCTGGCCCGATAAAGTATATTATAAAAGCAAGACCGGTTTATATTTTCGGTTGATCAACAAAGGTGATTATTTAAGCAGCGATAGTATTGAGTATCGCGAACAAATAGTGACTAAATACGAACAATACGGACTGGGAGTGAAGCCGGATACGATTTCAACGCAAAGTACAGTTCAGTTACCACATCCGAAAGAATTTACTTTTGGCGATCATTCGCAGGCTTGTGTTGCCTGGCATGAAGCCGTTGGATACATGAAATATAATAATGCTGAAGCGCAATTAATCGTGCCTTCTAAAATAGGATTTCAAAACTTCAGCAGACCTGCCACTCCGGTAGGGTATGATTTAACCATTAGAGTATTAAGGAATTAATTATGTCACTAATCAAATCAATTTCAGGAATCAGAGGGACCATTGGCGGTCGGGTAGGAGAGGGCTTAAACCCTCTCGACATCGTGCGTTTTACTGCGGCATACGCCTGTCATATCCAAGAAAATAAAACGGTAGAGTCCAATACGATAGTTATTGGTCGCGATGCCCGCATTTCCGGTGAGATGGTGAGGCAAATTGTTGTAGGTACCCTGTTGGGGATGGGCATGGATGTAGTGGATATAGGCTTAGCCACTACGCCGACTACAGAAGTGGCTGTTGTAAAGGAAAAGGCTGCCGGTGGTATCATCCTCACGGCAAGTCACAATCCCAAACAATGGAACGCCCTGAAATTACTGAATGAAAAAGGTGAGTTTTTAAATGCAGCGATGGGTGCGGACGTCTTGCAAAAAGCTGCTGATGAAGACTTCGTTTTTGCTGATGTGGATTCTTTGGGTAAGTTGACTACCGATGATAGCTATACAGACCAACATGTTGCCGATGTGTTGGCGCTTGATTTAGTGGATGTGGAAGCAATTCGTAAGGCTGGTTTTACGGTTGCCATCGACTGTGTCAATTCGGTAGGGGGTATTGCAATCCCTGCCTTGTTAGAGGCTTTGGGGGTGAAACGGGTTGAAAAACTTTATTGCGATCCGACCGGTCATTTCCCGCACAATCCGGAGCCGTTGCCCGAGCATCTGACTGAAATTTCCAAGGTGATAAAAAATGGTCAGGTGGATGTCGGTTTTGTTGTTGATCCGGATGTGGACCGTTTGGCAATTATCGCTGAGGATGGTTCTATGTTTGGGGAAGAATATACTTTGGTAGCTGTGGCTGATTATGTGCTGCAGCATACTCCCGGCAATACGGTTTCAAATCTTAGTTCAACACGTGCATTGCGGGATGTTACGGCACGTTACGGTATGAAATATACACCTGCTGCCGTAGGTGAAATCAATGTGGTAGAGAAAATGAAAGAAACACAGGCTGTGATAGGTGGTGAAGGTAATGGAGGTGTGATATATCCTGCTGCTCATTATGGTCGGGATGCCTTGGTGGGAATTGCTTTATTCCTTTCTCTATTGGCAAAGTCCGGCAAGAAGGTTTCGGAATTAAGAAAAACTTATCCCAATTATTTTATTTCCAAAAATAAAATCGAATTGACACCCGACTTGGATGTTGATGCCTTGCTCGAAAAAGTAAAGTTACAATATAGTCGGTTTGAAATTACTGATATTGATGGGGTTAAAATAGACTTTCCTGATGGATGGGTGCATTTGAGAAAATCCAATACGGAACCTATTATTCGCATTTATTCTGAAGCTGCTACCATGGAGCAAGCGGAGAAGTTTGCGGAACAGATAAAATCTGTGATTTTATCTTCTTGAAGTAGATTATTTCTTCATACTCGGACCCCGTACCACGGAACCCGGAACTCTACATTTTTGTGTATTATTTCCACAGCTTTCCACTATTTTCCACACTTTGTATTTTATATATGTTGTTGATATATAGAGTATTACTTTTTTGGTATTGATGTTGACTATTAAAAAAACTCAAACTATAAAAGGCATTATTATGAGAACAACATTTTTTTCTATTGCTGCTGTTGTAGCAATTATTTTAAGTACCCCGTCTTGTGTTGAAAAAACAGGTAAATACAAGGCTTTATTGAATGAAAGAGATTCTATAGCATATGAACATCAGAATTTGGAGTCTGAATATAACGCTGCTTTAGACATACTCAATGAAGTGGAAAACGGTTTTGCAAAGATTAGAGAAGTGGAAGGTCGGATTATGCTTGATGTAGGCGATGTTGAACAGTCGGACAAAAAAGGTAAGGCACTTATCGTTAGCCAGTTTGAACAGTTGAAGAATATCTTGGAGGACAACAAAAATAAAATTAATCAATTACAACGCCTTTCGAAAAAAGAAAGTACGGCTTTGAAAGCTACCATCGAAAGATTGGAAAAAGAACTTGCTGAACGTACTGATCTTGCTGATTCCCTACAGCAAGTTATAGCTAAAAAGAATATTCAAATTGAAGGACTCACAACCGACTTGAAACAAGCACAAACTGATTTGGACCAAATGAGTGAATTATCAGCTCAACAGCAAGATTTATTAAAATCACAAGAAACTGGTATGAACGAAGTTTGGTATGTGATTGATAAACTTACTAATCTGAAAGCTAATAGCATAGTTAACTCCCATGGTTTATTTAAACCCAAAACCATTTTGGATAAATCTTTCGATAAGAGTATGTTTACGAAAGCAGATTTGAGGGAATTGAAGTCTATCCCGACCGGTTCCAAAAGCGTCCAAATCCTTTCTTCACATCCGGAAGATAGCTATCAATTGGTAAAAGGTGATGATAACCTCATTAACATTGAGATATTTAATCCAACACAGTTTTGGAGCATTACAAAATATTTAGTTGTTCGTAAGAGATAATTTTGCAATTTCTGACTAAATCCGAGCTTAAGCCTTAACTATGTAGAAAGTTTCTGACGACGCAAAATCCCTCACAAATTGTTGTGGGGGATTTTTTTTATTTGTAAAATCAGCTTTGTTCCTGTTGTTTATTCCTGATAAATATCACTATCTTTGTCCTCATATGCAAAAACACATCCTGATAGTAGAAGATGATACGGCATTTGGATTGATGCTGCAGAAATGGTTTCAACGAAACGGTTTCGAAGTGTCGTATTGTTCCGGTATTCAGGCTGCATACACTGTGTTGAAGGAGAAAATTATCCACATAGTCCTCACCGACTTACAGCTTCCTGATGGAGATGGTATCATGCTGCTGCAATGGATACGCAGTCAGAAAACAGATATTCCTGTAATTGTTATGACGGGCTACGGAGGCATCCAAAGTGCCGTGTTAGCTATGAAATTGGGAGCTTTTGATTATTTGGAAAAGCCCCTTGTTCCTTCTGTATTAAAAGAAAAAATAGATCAGGCTTTGGCCAAAGAACCGGAAGCTAAACAGGCAGTACGACAGTTAGTTCTCAGTGATACCATGATTATGGGGACGAGTGCTGTTTCTAAACAAGTGTATCATCAGGTGTTAAAAGTGGCTCCAACCCGGCTGTCTATTTTGATCTTAGGTGAAAGCGGTACCGGCAAGGAATATATTGCCAGGATGATTCACCAAAACAGTAAACGTTCTGCTAAGCCTTTTATAGCCGTTGATTGTGGTAGTTTATCCAAAGAGTTGGCTCCGAGCGAGTTTTTCGGTCATTTGAAAGGTTCGTTTACTTCTGCCATACAGGACAAAGAAGGTGTGTTTGTAACTGCTTCCGGCGGAACTGTCTTTTTGGATGAAATCGGTAATTTGTCTTATGAAGCTCAGGCGCAGTTGTTACGGACTTTGCAGGAGCAAAAGGTCAGACCGATCGGATCAACTAAAGATATTTCTGTGGATGTGCGTATTCTCGCTGCTACCAATGAAAATTTAGAGCAAGCCATTGAAGAAGGTCGGTTCAGGGAAGATTTGTACTATCGCCTGAATGAACTGTCTATCTTCGTTCCGCCATTACGGGAAAGGGTAGAGGATATCCCCGTTTTTGCCAATGCCTTTTTAAAGCAGGCTAATCATGAGATGGATAAGAATATACGTGGATTTACGCCCGAAGCCATGCAAGTATTGGAAAGGCATTCATGGAGGGGAAATCTCAGGGAATTGCGGAATACGGTGCGCCGTATAGTCCTGTTTGCCAATGAAGATGTGATTCTTGCTGATGATATGAGTATGATTCAGTTTGAGCAAAGTGATTCATCTGATTTAGCCCTGTATCCCGAGAATGAAGCGGAGCGGATACAAAAGGCTTTACAGCAAGTAAAAGGGAATAAAACTTTAGCTGCCAAGCTGTTAAAAATAGATAGAAAAACGCTCTACAACAAGATGCACCTTTACGGCATTAAACTTTGATGTCGATAATGGCTTGCACATCTTTCGTCCATTTCTCGTATATTTTACCGCGACTTAAATCCATGCGCTTTAAAGCCTCTATCGGATAACCCAATTGTGCAAACATCGGCAGCATTTGGTGACAAATCGCTTGAGCTTCTTTGAAATTTCTCAACTCCAACATTTGTTTTAATTTTTGCTGATTTTTTATGGCATTTTGGCGAAATACTTCCATGATTTCTTCGTCTTCTTCCACCCAAAAACTGTCTTCTTCCTGCGTTTTCTCTTCACCGATAAGCTGTCGCAAGTCATCTATATTAAAAGGTTTTGGGAGAAAACCTGCAAAACCGAGTTGCAAGGCTTGTTCAGTGGTAAAATCTGTATGACCGGACATCAATATCACCGGCATGTTGGTGTGCGATGAGAGAATCTCAGTTCCGGAAAGCTTGTTCATTTCCATATCCGTGATGATGAGGTTGTAGTCTTGGCTCACAACCTGGTGTCCCAATTTTTTAATCATTTCTTCCACGACTTTTTTCATGGGTTCGTTGTCTTCAAAGACCACGACCTTTTTCTTTCCTTGAGGAAGTTGCCTGTTCACTTGCTTGACAGGTATTTCAATCTGCACAGTAGTACCCTTTTGGATTTGCGAATCAATGGTAATCTCACCTTGCAACAAGTCAACCAAACCTTTTACGACATACATACCTACGCCACTTCCCTCAGAAAGGGTGTTGTTTGCTTCAATACGAACAAAAGCTTGATAAATGGTTTTTATTTTGTCGGCAGGAATTCCTACTCCGCTATCGCTTACTTTTAAAATAAAAATGGAGTTTTTAACTTCCATCACAACCCGTACCCATCCTTTTATGGTATATTTGATGGCGTTGGAGATGATATTTGTACAAATTTGTTTGAGTTTCAGTACATCAGTTTGAATCGTGCAATCCTCTACATTATCGAACTGTAAATCTAATTTTTTCTGAAGGGCAAGGGGCGTAAACCAGGCTTGCAATTCGTTAGCCAGGTGCTTGGTGTTGAGGGTGGACATAGAAAGCTTCAGACTGCCTTGTTCCAGACTTGAAAAATGCAATAAATTTTCCAATAGAGCATGTATGTGACCCACAGCATTTTGCATAGACTTGAGATGTGAAACTTCAAGGTGTTGCTGTGCGTCGGTTTGTTCTAATTCCAAATAACCGTTGATGGTATTCAAAGGTGTTTTAATGTCATGAGACACAGCCAATAGGAGTTGATGACGGGTGTCCATGACTTGTCTCAATTTTTCTTTGGCTCGTTTGCCCTTGTTTACATCGAAAATAATCAGAATGATTAAAATTAGAATCAATACCAGTACTGTAATTCCTCCGGAAACCAACATCATATAATTTTTGACGATGATGATTTCACTTTGATTGATGGTGTTTTGAATGGATGTCAGCGTTTGATTGTAAATTTGAATCAATAAATTTGATATTTCAGCGGATATTTCGCGATCTGCCTGGATGAATTGATCGATTTGAAACCTGATGTTATGAATGTTTTGCTCGTATTGCTGACCGGCAATTTGTGCAATCGAATCCACCTTAGACAAGATGTTTGTAGAATCCGGACGCAGAACTTGCAAGGTGTCGGTTTTTGAACTGTAAATGATAAGCGTGGTGTCGGTTTTTGCTTTAAAAGCTTCTCTAAGCCTTTGAAAAAACTTTTTGTGACCGCCGGTTTTGATGACGGTGTCTTGCTCCACATGAGTACTCTCTTTAAATTCCGGTTCTAAATTTTGCAGTTGTTCTTGAAAAGAGTGAAAATAGTCTAAAGGATTTTCCTTCGACAAATTTGCTTGCAGACTGCGCATATTGTTCGATTGCTTGTGCAGCAACAAGCTGAGTTGCTTCAATTCATGGGCGCTGGTATCATTCTTTTCAATCAGCACTTTGATTAAATCATCGATTTTATGTACTTCCTGCTCAAAGTGGGTAATGAGTGTTGAATCCTGTGTGTTGAGATAGGGAGCGGTTTGCAGCAGCAAATGACCGGTTTCTGACACCAATTCATGGGTTAGCATCAATGCATCCTGTTGAGTTGTAATGCTTTCCTGCAAATGATGTATCTGTTGTTTGAGCTTATTGCCGTAAAGCAATGCTAAAGCAATCATCAGGATGATAAAAATATAAATACCGATTGCTTTAAAGCCTATTTGCTTTTCGATATTCATTTCAGGTGGTTTAAACACGCTCTATATGAGCGCCTAATGCTCTTAATCTGATGTCAATATCCTGGTAGCCTCTGTCGATTTGATCAATATTGTTAATGATGCTGGTTCCTTCGGCTGATAAAGCAGCAATCAACAAAGCAATACCGGCGCGAATGTCCGGAGAAGTCATTTTAGCAGCCCGCAGATTCAAGTTTTCACCTTGTCCGATAACGGTAGCCCGATGGGGATCGCATAAAATAATCTGTGCTCCCATGTCTATGAGTTTATCGACGAAAAACAGTCGGCTTTCAAACATTTTTTGATGTATTAAAACGGTGCCTTTAGCTTTTGTAGCTACTACCAAAAATACACTCAGCAAGTCGGGTGTCAACCCTGGCCAGGGTGCATCAGCCAAAGTCATGATAGACCCATCGATGAAAGATTCAATGGTATAAGATGGCTGTTCGGGAACGAAAATATCATTACCCCGTCTTTCTATTTGGATACCAAGTTTTCTGAAGCTATCGGGAATAATTCCCAATTGATCATAAGCCACATTTTTGATGGTGATGGCCGACCCGGTCATTGCCGCCAATCCGATAAAACTGCCAACCTCAATCATATCCGGTAAGATGGTGTGTTCGCAGCCATGCAGTTTTTTCACGCCTTTTATGGTAAGAAGATTAGAGGCAACGCCTGTGATATTGGCGCCCATACGATTTAACATTTTGGATAGTTGTTGTAAGTAAGGTTCGCAAGCAGCGTTATAGATGGTGGTAGTTCCTTCAGCAAGCACTGCCGTCATAAGGATGTTGGCTGTACCCGTTACCGAGGCTTCATCTAAGTGCATGTAAGTTCCGGTCAGCTTGTCAGCTTTGACTTCATAAACTTTACGTTCCGGATCATATTCGAACTCAGCACCTAACTTTTGAATACCAATAAAGTGCGTATCCAACCTTCTTCTGCCGATTTTATCGCCACCCGGCTTGGGTATCAAAGCTTTGCCAAATCTTGCTGTCAGGGGTCCGATTATCATTACAGAACCACGCAAAGATGCGCTTTTAGCATAAAACTCCGGTGTGTGCAGGTAATCTAAATTGACTTGATCAGCCTGGAAAGAATAGCTGTGTCTGTTGATTTGCTGCACTGTAACGCCCATATTAGCCAACAAATCTATCAGATTATTGACATCAATAATATCGGGAATATTGTGAATGGTAACTTTTTCATCTGTTAAAAGGACGGCACAGATAACTTGCAGAGCCTCATTTTTAGCTCCTTGAGGAATGATTTCGCCGGCTAATTTCTGTTTTCCTTTGATAACAAATGACGCCATATTATTTCTTTTTGGATCTGTTCTTTTTATTGTTATTATGGAGTACGTCTCTTGATTCTACCAACTTGAAAGAATCATCCGTATAGTCTAATTTACCGTTGGATAGTTCTTTTAAATCTTCGAAGATTTTTTTATTATCTACAACTTCTTTGTTCCAGGTCAGAAAGCACTTTTTCATTTGATTGGCGATCAGGCGTATCAACTCATTCCGTTCATCTCCTTCTTCGTAATCAGCCACCTTTTCAATCATTTTCTCCAGGGTAATTCCATAATGCTGATAGCGCATTTTGTTGGTTTTATACGGTATTCTTTCAGGGGGAGCATTCAGATTTTCTTCTTTTACGATTTCGTAAGGATAGTCTATGTCTAATTTAAAATCAGACATGATTGCTACGTGGTCCCATAGTTTATGTTTAAAATCACTGATATCTCTCAAGTAGGGGAAAAAATTACCCATAATGTTGACAATCGTATTCACACAACGGGTACGCTCATCACGATCTTCTATCGTAACGGCATGTTGAACCATGCGTTGAATATTGCGCCCGTATTCGGGCATAATCAATCGATCTTGTAGGGTTGGATATTCCATATTACGTTAAATGTTTGGTTTGTAAAGTAGTAAAGATTTATTTTCCATTCATCGTTTGATGACATATTGTTCGGAGATTGAACGGTGGGATTGTACTCTTTCTATGGTGTCGGCAAACATTTCGGCACAACTGAGAATTTTAACTTTGGAGCATCTGTTGACATCAAAAGGAATGGAGTCAGTAAATGCTATTTCCTGCAAAGCAGATTGTAAGATTCTTTCCGAAGCCTTGCCTGACATCACACCATGAGAAACAATGGCACGTACTGAATTGGCTCCGTCTTTCATCATTAAATCGGCAGCCATGCACAATGTGTTACCTGTATCTATCATATCATCTACAATGACAACATCTTTTCCCTCTACATCTCCGATGATGCGCATTTCACCTACCACATTGGCTTTTTCGCGTGCTTTATGACACAGCACCATAGGCACTCCAAGATGTTTTGAGAAAGTATTTGCCCGTTTCGATCCTCCGACATCCGGAGAGGCAATGACCAGTTCTTTTAGGTTTAAAGATTGAATGTACGGGATAAAAATGCTGGAGGCATAGAGGTGGTCAACCGGTACATCGAAAAAACCTTGAATTTGATCAGCATGTAAGTCCATGGTAATTATTCTGTCAATGCCGGCAACACTCAGTAAGTCGGCAATCAACTTAGCACCAAGGGACACCCTCGGTTTGTCTTTTCTATCCTGTCTTGCCCAACCGAAATAAGGGATTACGGCGATGATTTTATAAGCAGAAGCCCTTTTTGCTGCATCTATCATCAGCAATAATTCCATCAGATTATCCGAATTGGGAAAAGTGGATTGAATAAGGTAGAGGGATTGACCGCGAATGGACTCTTCGTATGAAACGGCAAACTCTCCGTCGGCGAAATGTTCGATGATCATATTTCCGAGCGGAGAGTTTAGATTTTGACATATTTTTTCTGCAAGATATCGACTGTTTGTACCTGAAAATACTTTGAATGATGAGTTTGGTGAAGCCATGGAGATTGTTTATTAGAATTTGCTACAAATGTACTATTTCTTATTAATATAAGCAACAATCCATTCACCGACTTTTGATGTAGAATAAGCTTTTCCTTTACCGGCAATGTCTTCCGTAACAATTTTTTCAGTCAAAGAAGCTTCTACTGCTTCACGAATCAACGCACCTTCTTCCATCATCTCAAATGCATATTCGAACATCAAGGCTGCAGAAAGAATGGCAGCTAACGGGTTAGCTATGTTTTTCCCTGCTGCCTGCGGATAGGAGCCGTGTATGGGTTCAAAAACGGAAGTGTGAATACCAATGGATGCGGAAGGTAACATACCCAGAGAACCGGTGATTACAGAAGCTTCATCCGTCAAAATATCACCGAAAAGATTTTCAGTCACCAATACATCAAAACTTTTAGGCCATTGGATGATGCGCATGGCTGCATTGTCCACAAACATATATTCGGTTTCGATATCCGGATACTGAAGAGCAATTTCTTGCGTAATTTCTCGCCATAGTCTGCTTGATGCCAATATGTTCGCTTTATCAATCAAGGTTACCTTCTTTTTACGTTGTCCGGCAAATTTATAAGCCAAATGTATGATTCTTTCTATCTCTTCACGAGTGTAAATGCAAGTGTCGTATGCGGTGTTGCCATCTTCGGAGCGTCCCTGCGGACGACCGAAATACAACCCTCCCGTAAGTTCACGAATGCATATAAAGTCTGCTCCCGCAACCAAGTCGGCACGTAAGGGAGATTTATGCAATAAAGAAGGGAAAGTTGTAACCGGACGAATATTGGCATACAAGCCCAAGGATTTTCTCATCCTTAATAAACCCTGTTCCGGACGCACTTTAGCCGTAGGGTCATTGTCGTACTTAGGATCACCGATTGCACCGAAAAGTACGGCATCAGAGCGCATGCACAACTCATGAGTTTCTTTGGGATACGGATCCCCAACTGCATCAATAGCCCATGCACCTGTGATGCCTTCCTCATATTGTAAATTGTGCCCGAATTTTTTACAAATGGCTTTAGTCACTTCTAAGGCCTGCCTGGTGATTTCAGGACCTATACCGTCACCGGCTAATACTGCGATTTTGAGTTGTTGATTCATATTTTTTTGTTTTGTTATTTTTAATGATGTAACTTTTAGAAGTTAAGTAGTTGGTAGTTAGTAGTTGGTAGTTTTTTTTTGAAGTTATTGAAGTTAAAGAAGTTAGGGAAGTTAGCGTGTTCCGGGGTCTGGGGTCACGTGGTCTGATTCGTTCTTTGTTATTCGTTCTTTGTCTTTATTCTTTATTCTTTGCTCTTTGTTCTTCACTTTTCATTTTTAGTTTTTAGTTCTTAGTTTATAGTTTTTCGTTCTTAGTTGTTCTTGCCGTTCTCCCCTTCAATAATATTCAGCATTTTCTCCGTTGCTTTGATGGCAGATACAGTTTGGTCAGTTGATAATCCTCTTGTTCTGAATGTTTTATCATTGAATTTCCAAGTGATGATGGTTTGTACCATAGCATTTGTTTGTCCGCCGGGTGGAATATAGACCTCATAATCCAATAGTTCCGGTGTGGGCTTATTTAATTTTTTGTAGATTTTATACATGGCTTTTGAAATAGCATGATATTGTCCTTCACCTGCAGCCGATTGTTGATAAACTTCTCCGTAGATTTCCATCTTAACGATTGCCATCGGACGTAAGCCTTTACTGATAGCTGTGCTGTAATCCAGTACTTTCACAGGACTGTCATCCCTCGTTGAGTTTTTGATAATGTCGGATACGATAAAGGGCAATTCTTCAATGGTAACCACTTCCTTTTTATCACCCAATTCAATGACACGTTGAGTAACCAGTGCCATCATTTCGTCGTCCAGTTCAATGCCCAACATCCGTAAGTTTTGAATGATATTGGCTTTTCCGGATGTTTTACCTAAGGCATAAACCCTTTCCCGACCGAAACGTTCAGGTAATAAATCATTGTAATACAGATTGCGTTTGTTATCGCCATCAGCATGAATTCCTGCTACCTGCGTAAAAACATTGTCGCCGATAACAGGCTTGTTGGCAGGAATGCGTATTCCCGAATAGGATTCCACCAGTTTACTTACATCGTTGATTTTACTCTCGTCTATATTGGTTCTTTTTTTCGATTGATCATGTAGTACCGCAATGGTACTGGATAGAGGAGCATTGCCTGCACGCTCGCCCAAACCATTGATGGTTACATGTACGCCTTTCACGCCTGCTTTTACAGCTTCAAATATATTGGAAACCGCTAAATCATAATCGTTATGCGCATGAAAATCGAAATGTAAATCAGGATAACGACCCACCATCTTTATGCAGAATTTGAATGTTTCCGAGGGATTTAATATGCCCAAAGTATCAGGTAACATGAAACGTGCAATGGATTCATCTTTCAGATTATCCACCATATAAAACACATAATCTTCGGAGTCGCGCATGCCGTTCGACCAGTCTTCAAGATAAATATTGACGGTAATACCCATCTCACGTGCATATGCCAGGACTTGCCTGATGTCGGCCAAGTGTTGGTCGGGAGTTTTTCTTAATTGATGTTTACAATGATTCTCAGAACCCTTACACAAAAGATTCACTACCTTGCAACCCGCGTTCTGTGCCCATTCCAAAGAAGTCCTACCATCTACAAAACCCAATACTTCCACTTTGTCAATATGTCCATTATCTTTTGCCCATTGCGCAATCCTTTTGACAGAAGCATATTCACCATCCGAAACACGTGCAGAGGCAATTTCGATTCTATCCACCCGCAATTCTTCCAACAGAAGCTTGGCTATGCTCAGTTTTTCAGCCGTTACAAATGATACTCCAGAGGTCTGTTCCCCGTCGCGCAGGGTAGTATCCATGATTTCGACGAAGCCCCCTAAATCCCCCAAGGGGGACTTTGGGGTAGGTTCTTCTTTGAAATTTATATTGTCAAGATTTTTCATTTTCTATAATTGTTATTGTTATTTTACTTTGGAGAATTTGGTGCTTTTGGGCAGTTTCGCTTTTACCAAATCATACGAATGTTTTATTCATATGCAATTATCTATTTGTTTTCCAGTAATTTATCTAAGTGTTCCACATAATAAAAAGGCACGTTGTAGAGTTTGAAAATTTTACCTTCTAGTGTTTTTACTTCGTCTATTGATAATGGATTGTTCCAAATTCGTACAGCTATATCTTGATTTGATGCGTTCATAAATTGATGAAGTGAGCGCAAATGTGCATTATGTCCCGATTTTACTTCAATAGGTATTAATTTGCCGTTAATGTTTTTCACAAAATCGACTTCGGCAGATGAACTTTGAGTGCCTCGTACCCAGAAATTTCTTTTTGCAGCTACATTGCTTGTTGATGAAATAAGTTCTTGTGCTACAATCTGTTCTGCTAAATTACCTCGCCAAGCATCTTGTAAGTCAGCAACGTCAAGTATTTCTTGTTGTACGCCCGCTACAAAGTTTACTAAGCCGCTGTCAAACCAAAATAATTTTGGTTTTCGTTTCGTTTCAGGCAGTATCGGCAAAACAGCACTTGTGGTGGGATAACTCAGTTCTATAACGTGCGTTTTTTCTAATGTTCTGAAAGCTTCGCCCACTTCACGCGCTCTGTAAGCAGATTGTGCAAAATTACCAAGTGAAATTTGTTGTGCTGCCTGTGTCCAACCAACTGATAAAATCAGCCTGATAATATTTTTCTGAGTTTCTGTTCGAGCGTATTTTTCCACATCATCTTTGTAGCCAACCAGTAGCGAATTGTAAATGTCTGTAAGTCGTACAATATCTTGATGTTCAGCAAAGTTACTGACAACTTCAGGCATTCCTCCTATCAATGAATATATTTTGAACATATCGCTCATTAACTCATTCATTCCCGATGGAACTTCAAGATTTTCAGTAGCCTTTTTTAACTCAGTTTTTCCCATTGCTCCTAAAAACTCACTGAATGAGCAAGGTCGTAATGTCATATATTGTACTCTGCCCACTGGAAAGGAGATATGTATGTCCATTAATGTTTCCAAAAGTGAACCGGCAGCAATTATGTGAAACTGCGGAAATTCTTCGTAAAAATACCGCAACATAGCTACTGCTTTGGGTGAATTTTGTATTTCATCAATGAAAATAAGCGTTGGCTTTTGATTTTGCTGTATATTTTTGAACAGAAATACTTTTGAAATTACTTCTCGAACATCATTGCTCTCCTCAAAAATTCCTACTTCGTATTTTTTTTCAAGATTTAAGCTGATGAAGTGGTCAAATTGCTTTGCAAATTCATTAACCAATGTTGTTTTTCCAACCTGCCTTGCACCCCTTAAAACCAATGGCTTTCGCTTCGGATTTTTAGCCCAATCTTCTAATTTTGTGATTAAATTTCGGTATATCATACATTTTATTGATTATCAGTTGCAAATGTACTAAAATGTTTCAAATCACAGGCAAAAATCATTAAAAAATGTTTCAAATCACAGGCAAAAATCATTAAAAAATGTTCCAAATCACAGGTAAATCCAAAATTTCAAACGAATGATCTCAATATTTATTTGTAAATAAAAATTTATTGTCAAATGATGGTTCAGTTTACTGTTAATTGGAAACTTTTTGTTTAGCACTCACCCAAAGTCCCCCTTGGGGGATTTAGGGGGCTTCTTTTCCTCTCAAACTCTTCAATCAACTCTTTTTTACTTAATAAATAATCAATATCATCCAAACCGTTCAGCAAACACTCTTTTTTGTAAGCATTGATTTCGAAAGTTTCAGCGACTTTGTTGGCATTATTGGTAATGACTTGGTCTTGAAGATTGACGGTCAATGTTGTTTTGGGGTTTTTCTTTACAGCTTTGAAAATATCATTCAAAAATTCCGGACTCACAACAACGGGAAGAATCCCATTGTTCAGGGCATTGTTTTTAAAGATATCGGCAAAGAAGCTGGAAACCACTACCTTAAATCCGTAACCGCCAAGTGCCCAGGCGGCATGCTCACGACTTGAACCGGAACCGAAGTTTTTCCCTGCTACTAAGATGCTGCCTGTGTAAGTTGGATTGTTTAACACAAAGTCGGATTTGGGTGTACCATCCTTTTGATAACGCCAATCGGCAAATAGATTATCTCCGAAACCTTCTTTATCAATGGCTTTCAGAAAACGAGCCGGAATAATTTGATCTGTATCCACATTCTCAATAGGAAGAGGCACTACCGATGAAATCAATGTTTTAAATTTTTCCATTATTGTTAGTTTTTGGGACACAAATTACGCTAATTACACGAATTGACACAAATTTTTAAAATAAGCCGTTTCCGTTAAAAATCAATTTGTGTAATTTGTGAAATTTGTGTTCAAGTTCATTTACTTTCTATCATTCGTAAAGATTTTTCGGCTAAATTTAGCAGATGTCCCAAAGTTCAGCAAATAACCGATTTCTATATCCTTAGCTTTCAGATAGTTAATTAGCTGAGCTTCGTGTGCCGGATTTAACTCTTTACCTGTTTTAAGTTCTAAAATAATACAATCTTCCACTAAAATGTCTGCATAATAAGTGCCTACGACCCGTCCGTCAAAATAAACTTTAATCTGCTTTTCTGTTTCACATTTCAAACCTTCATCTTTCAAAGCAAAATAGAGTGCATTTTTATAAACATTTTCTAAAAAACCATATCCTAACTCATTGTGAACTCTGTAAAAGTTCGACAAAATAATATCGACCAAATCTTTTGAAACAATATCTTCAAAATTATTACTCATAGTTGTTGTTTTGTTTTTGGGACACAAATTACACGAATTGGCACAAATTTTTAAAATAATTCTTTTCTGTTAAAAATCAATTTTTGTCCATTTGCGAAATTTGTGAAATTTGTGTTCAGATTCATTTACACTTACAATTTGTGACATTAGTGTTCTGTATTATTATGGCATTATTATCTTACCACTTACTGCGGCTGCAGCTGCTATTAACGGACCTGCTAAAATGGTACGTGTGCCGGGACCTTGACGTCCTTCAAAGTTTCGGTTGGAGGTGGATACAGCATACTTTCCTGCAGGTACTTTATCATCATTCATTGCCAGACAAGCCGAGCAACCCGGCTGGCGAATGGCAAATCCGGCATCTTCTAAAATTTTGTCCAAGCCTTCTTCTTCAATCTGCTTGCGAACTTTCCAACTGCCAGGGACAAGCCAAGCCGTAACATTTTTAGCTTTTTTCTTGCCTTTCACGTAGTTGGCAAACAGGCGAAAATCTTCGATGCGTCCGTTAGTGCAACTGCCAAGAAATACATAGTCAATCGACTTGCCAAGCAGTTTTTCACCCGGTGCAAAGCCCATATAATCCAAGGATTTTTGGAAAGAAATACGTCCGGCTTCATCCACTTCATCCAATGTCGGGATGCTGTCGCTGATACGCATTCCCATACCCGGATTGGTGCCGTATGTAATCATCGGCTCAATTTCGGATGCATCAAAAGTCAGTTCCATGTCAAAAACAGCATCATCATCCGATTTCAACGTTTTCCAATAAGCCAGTTTTTCATCCCACTCTTCGCCTTTCGGAGCAAATTCACGTCCTTTTACATAATTAAATGTAGTCTCGTCCGGTGCAATCAAACCACCGCGAGCACCCATTTCAATGGAAAGGTTACAAACCGTCATTCGTTCTTCCATCGTCATATTGCGGATGGCTTCTCCCGCATATTCGACAAAATAACCCGTAGCACCGCCTGTGGTTAGTTTGGAAATCATATAAAGAGCCAAGTCTTTCGAAGTTACGCCCGGTTTAAGCTTGCCGTTAAAAGTAATTCGCATGGTTTTGGGTCGGGTTTGCAAAATGCACTGCGTAGCAAGCACCATTTCCACTTCACTGGTGCCGATACCGAAAGCAATTGTTCCGAAAGCACCGTGGGTAGAGGTGTGACTATCACCACAAACGATGGTCATGCCTGGTTGGGTAAATCCGTTTTCCGGACCGATCACATGCACAATACCGTTTTTGATGTGTCCCAAAGGATAATAAATCGGCATATTAAACTCTTTTGCATTTTTTGCAAAAGTTTCCAATTGGTGACGAGAAATCGGATCTTTTACCGGTTTATCCTGATCAATGGTTGGTATGTTGTGGTCAGCCGTCATGGTGGTCAGCTCCGGACGAAAAACCTTTAAGCCACGTGCCCGTAAGCCATTAAAAGCTTGCGGACTGGTTACTTCATGACAGAAATGGCGGTCAATGTAGAGTTGCGTGGGTCCGTTTTCTATGATTGAAACTACATGTGCATCCCATATCTTGTCGAAAAGGGTGGTCCTCCTAGCCCCCCTGCCCCCCAAAGGGGAGATTTGTTGTTTGTTTGCAGTCATATTTTTTCAATTATGATTTTATAAATTTGTTTATAAAGTTTCCATCGTATTGGAAAATAGTTTTCATTATAATGGAAGTTTTTTTACAAATATACTCTAATGCTTTGTAATTCGATTTCAATATCAGATTTATAAATTAGTAAAATTAATTACTCTACCCCCACAAAAGTCCCCCTTCGGGGGATTTAGGGGGCTTTTTAGGGGATTTAGGGGGCTGTTCTTACTTCACAAACTTATTGATTGCATCCACATACGCTTCGAGTGAGGCTGCCACAATATCGGTATTGGCACCGAAACCGTAGTACACACTACCATCGTGTTCCACTTGCATATGCACTTTACCCACATCGTCGCTTCCGCGGCTGATGGCTTGAATGGTAAATTCCTGCAAGGTCATATTTCGTTTGATGATTTGCTTCATGGCTTTGATGGCAGCATCTACCGGACCGTTTCCGCTCGCTGCAGCTTCAAATTTTTCACCGGCAATCAGAAGTCCAACACTTGCAACCGATTTCACACCAATTCCCGATGTAACTTGCAGATAATCCACTTTAATACGTTGGTTGGCAGTCCGCTCCATTCCGGCAAGCATTAGCACGTCGTCGTCGTTGATGTCTTTCTTTTTATCCGCTAATTTAAGGAATTTTTCGTAAATTTCATCCAATTTTCCATTATCTACTTCAATACCAAGTATACTCAAACGATGTTTCAATGCAGCACGACCGCTTCGGGCTGTCAGCACGATTGAATTTTTATCGATACCCACATCGGTCGGATCCATAATTTCGTAGCTTTCCCGGTTTTTCAGCACACCGTCCTGATGAATACCCGACGAGTGTGCAAACGCATTGCGTCCAACAACTGCCTTATTCGGTTGTACAGGCATATTCATCAAGCTTGAAACCAAGCGACTTGTCGGGTAGATTTTCTGTGTATTGATATTGGTGTCAATTCCCAGTCCTTTGTGAGATTTTAGTATCATCGCGATTTCTTCCAGGGAAGTATTTCCTGCTCTCTCGCCGATGCCGTTGATGGTCACTTCCACTTGACGAGCACCGTTCAGTACGCCTGCCATGGTGTTGGCGGTAGCCATACCAAGGTCGTTGTGGCAATGCGTGGAAATAACTGCTTTATGGATATTTGATACATTTTCAAAAAGATATTTGATTTTTTCGCCGTACTGCCAAGGAAGGCAATAACCTGTTGTATCAGGGATATTCACCACGGTAGCACCTGCTTTAATCACCGCTTCCACCACACGAGCCAAATATTCATTATCCGTACGTCCGGCATCTTCACAATAAAATTCCACGTCTTCCACGAATTTTTTAGCATATTTTGTAGCCAAAATAGCACGTTCAAGAATTTTTTCCTGCGTGGAATTAAATTTATATCGGATATGCTGTTCTGAAGTTCCCAATCCGGTGTGGATGCGTTTACGCTTAGCATATTGCAGAGCTTCCGCAGCTACTTCGATATCTTTCTCTACGCCACGAGTAAGCGCACAAATCACCGGCCATGTAACGGCTTTTGAGATTTCTTCTACTGATTTAAAATCACCTGGACTTGAAATCGGGAAACCTGCTTCTATAACATCTACGCCAAGCAGTTCCAGCGCTTTGGCCACTTGAATCTTTTCAACTGTATTCAACTGACAACCCGGAACCTGTTCGCCATCACGTAAAGTAGTATCAAAAATAAAGAGTTTTTCCATAATTTTTTGTTTTAAAAAAGCCTTTCCCATTTGAGTGAGAAAGGCTTTTCAGTTTTCTTATAATAAATACATACCAAACTCACTCTTACTTTTTACGTAAAAGAATAATAATAATGTTGAGTAGTAGGGTATGTATAAAAATGTTATTCATCATTTTTTTGAATGATTCGAACTGCAAAGATAAAGGTGTTTTTTGAAAAAACAAACAGGTTGATTAAAAAAAATGTGAATTGCTTGTTTTTTTGCTCACCAAGCAAGGTTGGTTACATCCCGTGAACCTGCGACCTCGTTACCCCGCACCACGGAACACGTGATCCCGGAACAAAAAAGTTCCCCATTCAAAATAAATTTTCTATCTTTGCAGCAAGTTTGGCGAAAAAAATAATCACCAAACTTGGGGGTGCCTTAATAACACGGGCTGAGATCATACCCTTTGAACCTGGACGGATAATGCCGTCGAGGGAAAAAGTAAATCTCCGTTATTTTTTGGACTCTCAGAATAAATTATTAATCAACAATTTAATTAATTTGTTATGAGAAGAAATGCAATTGCAGTTGCCGCACTGCTACTTTATTGTGGCTTGTATGCTGAAACGGAATCGAAAAAAGATTCCATGCATGTTTATTTGGACGAAGTGGTAATTTCTTCCGCTACTCGTGCCAATGAAAAATCGGCTGTTAGTTATATCGATGTCTCTTCAGAAGAAATTGAAAGGAGAAATATCGGACAGGAATTACCTTTTCTGCTTGATCTGACACCTTCTTTCGTGGCTACTTCCGAATCCGGGACCGGCTTGGGCAATACCGGTTATCGCATCAGGGGTACGGATGCCAACAGGGTGAATGTGATGGTGAATGGCATTCCCCTGAATGATGCTGAATCACATGATGTGTATTTTGTGAATATGCCTGATTTTGCTTCTTCACTTTCTTCTGTGCAAATACAGCGTGGGGTGGGAACTTCTGCACAAGGTGCCGGTGCTTTTGGAGCCAGTATCAATATGCAAACGGAAAAACTAAGAATTGATCCGTATGCTGAAATAGCCAATACTTACGGCTCATTCAATACCTGGAAAAGTACTTTGAAAGCCGGTACGGGATTGATGAATGAGCGATGGGCAGCAGATGCGCGTTTGTCACAGGTGTTGTCGGATGGCTACATCGAAAGATCCGGGGTAAATATGAAATCTTATTTCTTCTCTGCAGGATATTATGCCGAGAAATCATCTGTAAAGTTTGTCGCCTTTGGTGGAAACCAACGGACTAACCAATCCTGGAATGGTGTAAATCCGGACTCCATGTTGGTCAATCGCAGGTATAATGAGTTGGGTGAGTATGTTGATGCAGATGGTAACAGGCAGTTTTATGACAATCAGACTGATAATTATGTACAAACGCATTACCAATTGCATGGTTTGCATCAATTTAATTCCGAGTTGAACTTGAATGTATCAGCGCATTATACAAGAGGAAAAGGGTATTATGAGGATTATAAAGTAAGGGCAAAACTGAATGAATATTCAATTGCTCCTGTTGTTACAGAAAGTGGAACCCTGACCAGGGTAGATTTAATTCGTCAGAAATGGTTAGACAATCATTTTGGTGGCATGGTCTGGTCTTTAAACTACAATCAAAACAGGATAAATGCCGTTGTAGGCGGTGGAATGAACAGATATACGGGTAGTCATTTTGGTAAAGTGATTTGGATGAGATACGCCGATAATTTGGATCCCAATAAGAATTGGTACTATAATACGGTGTTAAAAGACGATGCCAATATCTACGCAAAAAGTACATTTGAGATTTTGCGTGGTTTGTATTTGAATGCGGACATACAATATCGTTATATACATTACGCCTTGGAAGGAGTGGGGGATAAGTACGATAAATCGCAAAACAAATTGACAGACCTTACCCAAGTACATGATTTTCATTTCTTGAATCCCAAAGTGGGGCTGAACTATACAGTTGACAAGCATCACGCTCTTTACACATCTTTTTCAGTAGCCAACAGAGAACCCAACCGTAAAAACTATACGGAAGCCGGTCCGAATGAAAAGCCCACCCATGAAACCCTGTACGATACAGAATTGGGGTATAAATATCAACATGCTTCTTTTTCCGTAGGTCTGAATGTATTCAATATGCAGTATAAAAATCAGTTGATATTAACCGGTAAAATCAGTGAGATTGGTGCGGCTTTGACTACCAATATCCCTGATAGCTACAGAAGGGGAATAGAATTGATGGCTGCTGCAAAAATTACCGATTGGTTGAAATGGAGTGCAAATTTAGCCTTGAGTCAACATAAAATTCTGAATTTCACTGAGCAAGACATTGATGTGTACGACAATGCTACGGATATGAATTGGGTAAGAATTGAAAATCTTGATTTAGGCACGACCAATATTGCCATGTCGCCCAATGTAGTGGGAAATAATATGTTCAGTTTCCATCACAAAGGATTTGAGCTGTCTTTGGTTTCACAATATGTGAGCAAGCAGTATTTGGACAATACTTCCGATGAAAAGCGTTCCATACCATCTTATTTTGTTAATAATGTATATGCTTCTTACAGTCTGCCTTTGCCATACATCCATTCCATAGATTTTGGGGTGCAAATCAACAATTTACTAAATGCGCAGTACGTTTCCAACGGATATGTATGGTACAGTTATTTGTTGGAAGATGGCAGTCGCAACAGCGAATTGCGCCACTTTCCCCAAGCCGGAATTAACTTCCTGGCGATGGTGGCAGTGAGATTTTAGGATGTGAACTTCTTGCAAAAATACTTTTGTATTACTCAATCAGGTAAAAATGTACGTAAGTTATTTAAAAAATGTATCTTTGAACCTCAATTCAAATAAATACAATGCCGAAAATTGCAAAAAACTTAACAGAACTGATTGGTAATACACCTTTGGTACAACTGTCCAATTTTGCAGTAAAGCAGGGTGTCAAAGCCAGGCTTGTTGTTAAATTGGAAGCTTACAATCCGGCAAGTAGTGTCAAAGACCGTATTGCCTTGTCTATGGTGGAAGATGCGGAAGCAAAAGGCTTGTTGAAACCGGGAGGTAAGATTGTGGAACCTACCAGTGGTAGTACGGGAATCGGTTTGGCTATGGTAGCTGCCGTCAGGGGTTATAAGGTGACCATTGTAATGCCGGATAACTCAAGTGTGGAAAGACGCAGTTTGTTGAAGGCTTTGGGTGCCGAGTTGGTGTTGACGCCAGGTGCGGAAGGCATGAAAGGTGCCATTGCACAAGCTGAAAAAATTGTGGCTGAAACCGGTGCTTTTATGCCTCAGCAATTTGAAAATGAAGCCAATCCTAAAGTTCATGCAGAAACTACTGCCGAAGAAATATGGAGAGATACGGATGGACAGGTGGATATATTAATTGCCGGAGTAGGTACAGGCGGCACCATTTCCGGAACGGGTTCGAAACTGAAAAAATACAATCCAAACATTCAGGTTGTAGCTGTTGAGCCGGCAGATTCTCCTGTCTTATCAGGCGGAGCACCCGGTTTACATAAAATACAAGGAATAGGCGCAGGCTTTATCCCCAAAACCTATGATCCCAATGTGGTAGATGAGGTTTTTCAGGTCACCAATGATCAGGCTATCCTGATTTCCCGCCAGTTGGCACAACAAGAAGGCATGTTGGTGGGCATTTCCTCCGGAGCAGCAGTTTACGCGGCTGTACAACTTGCATTACGACCTGAAAATAAAGGCAAAACCATTGTAGCAATCCTACCAGACACCGGAGAACGATATTTATCAACGGAACTGTTTAATTCTTGAATTAAGAACAAAGAGCAAGGACAAAAGAGCAAAGACGAATTAACTAAGAACGAAAAGTGAAGAACGATGAACGAACCAGACCACGCGACCCCGAAACTCGGAACACGGAACCCGTTAACTTCTCTAACTTCTTTGACTTCCCTAACTTCCAAAAAAAATACTAACTACCAACTACTATAAACAACTTCAAAAAATAAATTTTCATGTCAACAAATTATAAATTCGAAACTTTGCAAGTTCATGCCGGACAAGAGGTTGATAAATCAACCAATTCCAGGGCAGTTCCTATCTATCAAACTACTTCCTATCTCTTTGACGATGCACAACATGGTGCAGATTTATTCGCATTGAGGAAGTTCGGCAATATCTATACACGTTTGATGAACCCTACCACGGACGTCTTTGAGAAGCGGGTAGCTGCTTTGGAAGGTGGTGTGTCAGCTTTGGCAACATCCTCCGGACAGTCGGCTCAGTTTCTTGCTATCAACAATATCGTACAGGCCGGTGATAATTTTGTATCAACTCCTTATTTGTACGGTGGAACTTATAATCAGTTCAAGGTACAGTTTAAACGATTGGGGGTTGAAGTACGGTTTACACCCAATGATAATCCGGCTGAATACGAAAAACTGATTGATGATAATACCAAGGCTATCTACCTGGAAACCATGGGTAACCCTAATTTAAATGTTCCTGATTTTGATGCTATTGCTGCTGTTGCGAATAGATATAATATCCCTTTGATTGTGGATAATACTTTTGGTGCCGGTGGTTATCTTTTCCGTCCCATTGAACATGGTGCTGCTGTGGTTGTGGCTTCTGCAACCAAATGGATAGGTGGCCATGGTAATTCCATAGGCGGCATCATTGTAGATAGCGGAAAATTCAATTGGGGAAATGGCAAATTTCCTTTATTCACAGAACCTTCAGAAGGTTATCATGGTATGGTGTTCTGGGACTTGTTTGGGGCAGAGAGTCCGCATGGAAATATCGCTTTCAACGTTCGCGCGCGCGTTGAAGGATTGCGTGATTGGGGTAATGCCATCAGTCCGTTTAATTCGTTTTTGATGTTGCAAGGCTTGGAAACCCTGTCGCTCAGGATGGAACGCCATGTTTATAATACCCAACAACTGGCTGAATGGTTGGAAAAACATCCGGCTGTGGAATATGTGAATTATCCGGGATTAAAGAGCAGTAAGCATCATGAAATTGCTAAAAAGTATTTGAAGAGAGGTTTTGGTGGTGTGTTAACATTTAAACTAAAGGATGATCCTGAACGCGCTAATAAGCTGATTAATAAGGTACAACTGCTTAGTCATGTGGCTAATCTCGGAGATGTTAAATCTTTGATTATCCATCCCGCTGCAACAACGCATGAACAACTTTCTTCGGAGGATCAAATTGCTGCCGGCGTTGAACCGGGCTTGATCCGTCTGTCGGTAGGTATTGAAAACATAGAAGATATCAAAGCGGACTTGCAGCAGGCGATTGATAAACTTTGAGAGTTCCGTGGTCCGGGATTGCGAGGTCACGAGGTTCGAATAAGGTTATAAGCTTATATTGTTATTCGCGGTTTTGTTCCTCAATGTCTTCCTTAACTTTCGGATACTCAATCCTTGTGTGATACATGCTTGTGATTTTTTCTTTGAAAACAGCCTTGATGGTTTCTACATCCCTGAAGCTAAGTGGTGCGTTTTTAAATTGACCTTCAGCGATTTGCATGTTAATCATATCTTCTACACAATCGCTGATACTTTTTTCATTGTATTCATTTAGACTACGTGCACGAGCTTCTACTGCATCTGCCATCATCAAAATGGCTGTTTCTTTCGTGTCCGGCAGGGGACCGGGATATGTGAACAAAGACGGATCTGGTTTGATGCGGGGATTGGCATTGATAAATGCATTGTAAAAATACTTGGCTTTACTGAGACCGTGATGGGTGGTTATAAAATGAATAATCTGCTCCGGAAGATGTTCTTTCTTGGCAATCTTAATCCCGTCCGGTACATGTTTGATGATTTTTTGTGCAGCTTCCGTAAAATCTAATTCATCTAAAGGATTTTGACCACCATGTTGATTTTCAATGAATAAGCCAGGATTTTCCATTTTTCCTACGTCATGATACAAAGCACCTGTACGTACTAACAGACTGTTGGCTCCGATTTTTTTGGCTGCCTCGGTGGCTAAGTTCGATACCTGCAAGGTATGATGAAAAGTTCCGGGTGCTTTTTCTGCAAACTGTATCATCAGATTGCTGTTGATATTACTCAACTCAAGCAATGTAACGGAAGACATCAATCCGAAAATCTTTTCAAGGATAAAAATTAACAGGTATGCAAAAAGTAAAAATGTACTGCTGATTGCAAAATAAACCAGTGGTGTCCAGTAAATTCTATTGAATACACCTTCGCTGATAAATTCGAGTGCTAAGTACGTCAAACTGTAGGTAATAAAAATAATCAGTGCCGATTGTGCCAACTGAGATCGCTGTGTCATCTCTTTCAGACCGGAAACAGCAACCATGCCTGCCACAATTTGTATCAACAAAAATTGATAGGGATTATCTACCATCAGAGAAACGATCAATACGGTGATGATATGTGCAAACAACGCAGTTCTGGAGTCGAAGAAAACACGTATAATGATTGGCAGCAGCGCAAAGGGTATGATAAAATAACTGACTGTCGTCAGTTGAATGACCATGGAAGATAGGGCGATTATGATGATCATCATCAAATTGATGAAAATCAAATTTTTTAAATTATTGAAAATTCTTGACCTAAAGAGATTCAAAAATAGGAAAAAAATGACGATTAATCCTGTAATCACTGCAATTTCTCCTATCAGTACGAGGGTCGAACGCTGAAAAGAAGCCCTTCTTTGATCATGTTCGATTTTCATGGATTGTAAAATCAGAAATAACTCTTCATTCACTATCTCACCACGATCGATAATTCGCTCTCCTGCTTGAACGACACCGGCTGTTAAAGACAAACTTTTTAATAATTCCTTCTGTGATAAATCAGAAATAATGCTGTCGTAATGCAGGTTTTCAGTAAGATACAGGTTGAGGTTATACAGACCGGATTGAAATTCACCGACTTGTATCAATTTCTCATATGCTGTCTTGGGCGTGTAAATCTCTTCTAAATTTACTGTGTGGGTGAGTTTGTCAGGCAGAATACAATTGATATGAACAATATTGTTTTCTTTTAATTTTTGGTACTGTTCGGCAGAAATAATTCCTTTTTCATAGATGTCTTTCAGATTTTTATGAATACTTTTTAGATGGGGTGGCTTTTTCCCGTGTTCATCTTTATAATTATTTATCAATAACTGATATTGAGTGGTGAACACGGTAGTGTCTAAATTATAAAAGGGCAGATAATTTTTTAAAATTTCTCTTTTTTCTTGTTGAATCTGCTCATCACTTTTGTAAATCGGAAAATCGTAAGAAGCCATAAGTAAATCGTACGACCAGGGTTTTCCGACCTCAAATTGATACTTCATCCTATCACGATTCGGAAATAAAAGGACTATAATCACGATGGTACACAAAAACAATATGATTTTAAAAATATCGCGAAGCTTGTTTTGAAAAGAATTCAGATTCATCTACTCTTTTTTGTTTGTTGATTAAGGGACTTCTCTTATAATGGGGAAACCTTATAACTATAAAACATTGAAGATGCAAATATATTAAAATTTAAGTACTTTTGTGATTTCCGTTGATATTAACATAATAATTTGATAAGTAGATATGCATTACGGCTTTGTTAAACTTCCATTGATACCGGTCAGGGCGGCTGGCAACGAACGTAGCGAAATGACTACGCAATTGCTTTTGGGCGAGTACGTTAAAATCATAGAAGAACAGGAAAAATGGTTGTATGTAGAAAATATCGAGGATGGATATCAAGGATGGGTAGACAGAAAAATGATTGTAATCGTTTCTGAATCAACCTTTTTGGAAAGCAGACAAATGAAAATTACCAAAGTTTGCTATCCATATGCTTTGATTTACAATCAAGTTCTGAATCAATCCATGCTCATTCCCGGAGGGAGTTTATTGTATAATTTGAAGGCTGATGTTTTTAAACTACACGATGAAACCTGGACATTGATGGATATTAATTGTGTATTAAATCCACTTAATCAACGTGCCGAAAAAAGCACCCATGAGGAATTTTTGATAAATACGGCCATGTCATATATCAATACCCCTTACCTCTGGGGAGGAAAATCGGTATTAGGAATAGATTGTTCCGGCTTGGTGCAAATCGTATATTCCATTGCCGGATTTAGTTTGCCGCGTGATGCTTCACAGCAGGCGCAACACGGAATATCTGTTGAAAGTTTGGCTGACGCAATCATCGGTGATTTAGCTTTTTTTGGGGATGCAAAAGGTAAAATTACCCATGTAGGGATATTGAAGAGTAGTACTGAGGTAATACATGCATCGGGATGGGTAAAAGTTGACCGGATTGATGAACGTGGAATTATATCATCCATTACCGCTGAATATACGCATAAGCTGCAAACTATCAGACGTATCTTTTTTTAGAAGAACGATAACAAACTAAAAACAGTGCCCAAAACCCCTATAAGCATGATAATTAATCCAATAATTTGATTAATCAGATTGATACTTCTATAACTCAATTTGCTTCTGAATTTATTTACCAGGAAAGTCAATACTAACCACCATGATAATGCACCGGCCAAAATGGAAAGCATGCCAACTATATTATGAAAAAGAGTGGTATTTTCTGCTAAAAAGTTGAATCGTGCAAATAATGCCAACAATACAAATAGAATAAAGGGATTGCTAAGGGTGAGAACCAAAGAACTGAAAAAATCAGTTACGATATTACCGCTATTTTGTTGTTTGGGAAGCAGTTGATGCTGGAGTTGATGCTGTGGTTTGTTTTTGTAGATAAATATTCCGAATAAAAAAACCACGATGCTTCCGATAACTTGTAAGACTATTTTATTTTCTTCAATAAAATCAACTACAAAACCAATGAAAAATAATCCAACTACCGTATAAATCAAATCTGACGAGGTAGCACCGAGACCGGTTGCAATGCCATATTTTCTGCCCCTATCCAGGGTTCGCTGTACTATCAGCATCCCTATCGGACCCATAGGAACTGAAATAAACAACCCGATAATTATTCCTTTTATAACTGTGTCAAGCATGCAGAAATATTAATAACTTACAAAGATAGTGTTTTAATTATGAATGTTTAAAGTTAATTGTTAATTTCTTTAGAAGAAGGAAGATTTTTGAACTCCGTTTGAGAACTTTCTGTTAACTTTGCACTATTATGATGAAACTTCAACAAATAGAATCCCTGCGTAAGGAATTACATCAGCACAATTACAATTATTATGTGCTGAATACGCCTACTATATCTGATTATGAGTTTGATATGAAACTTAAGGAATTACAGGCATTGGAGACTGAACATCCTGAGTTTTTTGATCCTTTGTCGCCTACGCAACGAGTGGGTAGTGATATCAATGCAACCTTCCAGCAGGTAGAACATCAATACCCGATGTTATCATTGGAAAACACCTATTCTGAGGAAGAAGTACAGGATTTTTACAATCGTATAAAAAAATTGTTACACGAGGATGTGGAATTGGTCTGTGAGCTTAAATACGATGGTACCTCTATTTCATTGATTTACGAAAATGGTAAATTGTTGAGGGCGGTAACAAGAGGAGATGGCAAACAAGGTGATGATGTGACTGATAATGTCAAAACCATTCGCAGTATTCCTTTGTACTTGCAGGGTGATTATCCTGAAAGATTTGAAATTCGTGGGGAGATTTTGATGCCTTGGACAGTGTTTGATGCCCTGAACAAAGAAAGGGAAGAACAAGAGGAAGTTTTGTTTGCCAATCCGCGCAATGCAGGTTCGGGGACTTTAAAACTTCAAAATTCATCTATTGTTGCATCCCGTAAATTAGATTCTTATTTATACAATATTTTAGGTGGAAATTTACCTTTTGCATCTCATTTTGACAGTTTGTGTGCTGCCAAAACTTGGGGTTTTAAAATTTCAGAAGCGGTTAAAGTTTGTTCGTCCCTGGAAGAAGTCTTTGAGTTTATACATTACTGGGAGGAAGAAAGGAAAAAATTGCCCGTTGCTACCGATGGAATTGTAATTAAGGTGAATGATTATGCACAGCAAAGAACTTTAGGTACTACCGCTAAATCTCCGCGTTGGGCTATTGCCTATAAATATCAGGCAGAATCGGGGCTGACACGTCTCAATTCGGTTTCTTACCAAGTGGGTAGAACGGGTGCTGTTACGCCGGTTGCCAATTTAGATCCGGTATCGTTGTCGGGTACGACCGTCAGAAGAGCTTCTTTGCACAATGCGGATATCATTGCCGGATTGGATTTGCATATAGGTGATATGGTTTATGTTGAAAAAGGCGGTGAAATCATTCCGAAGATTACTGCTGTTGCTGTTGACCAAAGGGTGTTGATAGGGGATAAGGTGCAATTCATCAAAAACTGTCCGGAATGCAATACTCCATTGATTCGTTATGAAGGAGAAGCAGCCCATTATTGTCCCAATGAAAATGCTTGTCCCCCTCAGATTAAAGGGAAAATTCAACATTTTGTCAGTCGGAAAGCCATGAATATTGAGGGTTTGGGCGTTGAAACCATCAATCTTTTATATGATGAAGGTCTGTTGCATGATGTCGCTGATATTTATGCATTGAAAGTGGATGAATTATCCGGCTTGGAACGTTTGGGCGAGAAGTCGGCTCAAAACATCCTGCAAAGCATAGAAAAATCTAAAGATATCCCGTTCGATCGTGTGATTTTTGCTCTAGGAATTCGTTTCGTGGGTGAAACCGTAGCTAAAAAGTTGGTGCAGGTGTTACATGATATAGAACAGTTGAAAACTGCCACCTATGATATGCTGATTGAAATTGATGAAATAGGAGAGCGCATTGCACAAAGTGTGGTGCAATACTTTGCAGAAGATAAAAACATTGAACTCATCAATCGTTTGAAAGATTACGGTTTGCAAATGGCTGTTTCAGAAAAGGATTTAAAGCCACAATCTGACACTTTAAAAGACAAAAGCATCATAATTAGCGGTACTTTTCAGTACTATTCCAGGGATGAATACAAGCAAATGATTGTGCAACACGGAGGTAAAAACGTAAGCTCCATTTCTTCCAAAACATCTTTTGTTTTGGCCGGAGAAAAAATGGGACCCGAAAAATTGAAGAAAGCAGAAAGTTTAGGAATACCTATTCTCAATGAAGATGAATTTTTAGAGATGCTTGATGTTTAACTTAATGTCTTAATATCCACCAACATTCCGATTTACTACCTATCCTTTCAGATTGAAAGTAGAGTCCACCACACTTATGTGTAAAAATTTTTATAAATTTGTGAGTTCGAATATCTTTTCTTCGAAGTGTTGATTGTGGTGGTAGCATGCTTGCAGGTCTGGGTGTTTGAAATCTTATAAAAATCGGGAATATGAGTAAAAAAATGTCCTATAAAATATTGAAACGTTTTGCTGAAAAATATTTCAGAACGGTACCTAGGCAAAAAAAGTTTATGACTTTTCAGAAAGCTGAAACTATTTTGTTGATTTTTGAAAGTGATTTGTCCGAAGGAAATCCCCGTATCCACAGAATCATTCAGCTTTTGACTTTAGAAGGGAAAAAAGTGACAACCTGGGGCTTTCTGAATAAAAAAGAAAGTATCACTCCTGTATCTCCCAATTATAAAATTTTACTACCCAAAAATTTCGGTTTGTTCAATAAGCCCAAAAAGCAAATCCTCAATGAATTGTTGAGTAAAGAATATGATTTACTAATAGATCTGTCCACCGGCAATTTGATTTATTTGGATTACATCATCTTGTGTGCACGAGCAAAGTGTAAAGCCGGTATCAAGAAACCCGAAGTGAATTTCTATGATTTTGCCATGGATATGGATGACTATTTGGTTAAAAATAATATGAAAACAAGTGATTTAGACATTTCTTTTATTTTTGACCAAATAATATTTTATCTGAAAAATATACATTCAAATGATTAAAAATGTATTTTTGCAGTTAAATTTTATGATTCGCGATGATAAATTATAAATTGAAAGGAATGGGTGTTGCCTTGATTACGCCCTTTAATGCGGATGAGAGTATCAATTATGATACGTTGGCCAGATTGATTGAGTATCAAATAAAAAATGGTACGGATTATCTGGTAGTGTGTGGAACAACTGCAGAGACACCCACTTTGACCGATCAGGAGAAAGAAGAAATTCGAAAATTTGTCATCCAAATCAACCAAAAACGTCTACCTATTGTCTATGGCATAGGTGGTAATAATACCAAGCATGTAGTTGATATCATCCGGAACACCGACCTTAACGGAGTTGATGCTATCCTTTCAGTTACTCCCTATTATAACAAGCCTTCCCAAGAAGGGCTTTACAGACATTATGCAGCGATTGCGGAAGCATCACCGCTTCCTGTTATTTTGTATAATGTGCCGGGCAGGACAGGCGTCAATATGTCGGCTGCAACAACCTTGCGACTAGCTAATGATTTTCCCAACATCCAGGCTACTAAAGAAGCTTCCGGAAATTTTACTCAAATTGATGATATCATCAAAAACAAACCGGCTGATTTTATGGTTATTTCCGGTGATGATGGCATCACTTTTCCGTTGATTACTCTCGGTGCAGTCGGGGTTATTTCTGTCATCGGCAATGCATTCCCCAAAGAATTCAGTCGTATGGTCAGGTTGGCTTTGGAAGGTGATTATGAAAAAGCCAGAATTATCCATCACCGCTTTACGGAACTGATTGAGTTATTGTTTGTGGAAGGCAACCCCGCCGGTGTGAAAAGCATGCTGGCTGTGATGGGAATGATAGAGAATGTATTACGTCTGCCATTGGTTCCCAATACCATTAATACCTACGAAAAAATCAGGCAGGTTTTAAATAAATTATAAGATGCATAAACTTCAAACAGCCAAAACCAAAATAGTTATTGTGGGATTGGGTGGAGTAGGCGGTTATTATGGCGGCTTACTTTCTAAATATGCTGAACAGCAACCCGATATATCCGTAGTATTTTTTGCCCGCGGTGCTCATTTAAAAGCCATTCAATCTCGTGGTTTGAAGGTGAGTGATGAAAATCAATCTTTTATTACACATCCGACCTTAGCTACAGATGATGTGCATACTATTGGTAAAGCTGATTATGTAATCATGGCGACTAAAAGCTATGATTTGCAGGAGGTGCTGCAACAAATACAACCGATTATAGCGGGACATACTGTCATCTTACCTTTGTTAAACGGGGTTGATATTACTGCCAGAATTCGGGCTGTTTATCCGCAAAATGAGGTATGGTATGGCTGTGTATATATCATTTCCAGAATTACGGAACCCGGCGTTATTGAAGATTCCGGAAATGTACGTTTTATGCATTTCGGACATGAGAAGAAGACTTCAGATAGACTAAAGCTCATGGAAACTTTACTCCAACAAGCAGGCATTGAAGCAGTTCTAAAAGAAGATGCCATTCGTGCTGTATGGCGTAAGTTTTTCTTTATTTCTACTACGGCTGCACTTACAACTTACTACAATACTGATTTTGCCAGCTTGGTTAATGATGTTGAAAAACGTCCTATGTATTTGGCTATCATGCAAGAATTATATGCTATCTCAATAGCAGAAAAAGCTGGACTGAGAGAGGGTTTAGTAGAGGAGTTGATGGACTACGACGCCAGTCTACCTGCAGGTAAAACTTCTTCGATGAACAGTGATTATTTATCCGGAAAACCTATAGAATTGGAGAATTTAGTGGGCGTAGTAATTGAGTTGGGTAAGAAGCACAACATACCTACTCCTGTTTATACTCAAGTTTATGAGGCGTTAAAAGCCGGCATATGAATGCTTAAGCTTTTGTATTTATTCAGTATTTTCTTTTGGTAAATAGGCTGTGCCTTTCAGTAATTCTTTGGCAACTTTAAACATATATTGTTTTGCAGCTTCATATTCATTAGGGATGATGCCATCTAAAATAGCATCCTTGATACTCGTTTTAATATCACCCACCAAAGCGCAAGCAGGCAGATTGAAAGTTTCCATAATTTCTTTGCCGTCAATAGGAGGCTGAAAATTACGGATTCTGTCTTTTTCTTCTATCTCTTTGAGCTTTTGTCTGACTAATTGAAAATTAGCTTTGTAACGTTTAATTTTTGCCTGATTTTTAGAGGTAATATCGGCTTCACATAACAACATCAAATCATCAATGTCATCACCTGCATCAAACAGTAGTCGTCGCACAGCCGAATCCGTTACTTCATCTTCACTCAGTATCATGGGACGCATATGCAATCCAACTAACTTCTGAACATAGCGCATCTTTTCATTTTGCGGTAATTTCATCTTTCGAAAGATGTGCGGAATCATCTTCTGACCGATAAAATCATGGTTGTGAAAAGTCCATCCCAATTTATAATCAAAGCGCTTGGAACGGGGTTTTCCAATGTCGTGTAATAATGCCGCCCATCGCAACCATAAGTTGTCGGTGTTTTCACTCAATGTGTCCAGCACAGCCAAAGTGTGGTAGAAATTGTCCTTATGACCGACACCCTCCTTGGTTTCAGCACCTTTTAAAGCATATAATTCGGGAAAGATTAGTTCCAACAATCCTGTTTTTTCCAATAAGATAAATCCGATTGATGGTTTGCGGGAAAGGATGATTTTGTTCAACTCATCAGCTATTCTTTCTTTTGAAATGATAGCGATACGGTCTTTGTTTCTGACGATGGCATCGAAAGTTTCGGCTTCCAGGTAGAAGCCCAATTGTGCGGCGAAGCGTATGCCCCTCATCATGCGCAAGGGATCATCAGAAAAGGTAATATCCGGATTCAAAGGTGTACGAAGAATCAAATTTTCTAAGTCGTTTCTTCCATTAAAAGGATCGAGCAATTCGCCGTAAGTAGCTTTATTCAGACTGAGAGCAAGTGCATTGATGGTGAAATCTCGTCTGTTTTGGTCGTCTTCCAAGGTTCCGTCTTCTACAATAGGCTTACGCGAATCATGGCGATAAGATTCTTTTCTGGCACCTACAAATTCGATTTCGTAGTCTTTGTAATTGATATGAGCCGTTCCAAAATTTTTAAAAACGGACAGTTTGGCTTTTTTGCCTAATTCTGCAGCCACTTTTCCGGCAAGCTCAATGCCGCTGCCTACCACCACTATATCTATATCTTTGGATGGCCTCTTTAAAAACAGGTCGCGTACATATCCTCCAATAACATAGCAAGGCTTTCCGGTTTCATCGGCTATGTCCGATACCAAACGGAATACTTTGTCATCCAAGTACTTTTTCATTAACTTATTTCCCTGAAGTTTTGGATAATTTGTTTTTTAGTTTGTTTAATTCTTGTTCCCGCGCGGCAATTTCTTTCTCTTGTTGCGTGATGGTTTGTAATAAAGCATTGAGTTCTTCGTCCTCTACAGACGTGGGATACTGAGATTTAACCCGATCAAGAAAGTCAGCCAATATATTCATATAATTTACAAATGCCTCATATGGCGATTCGTAATTACTTCCAAAAGCTTCTTTATGACTCATGTAGCGGAAGTAGTCATTGGTCTGTAATAGTAACCAGTCATGCAACAAAGGTCTGTCTTTGGACAAACGCACGCGTACGCCAACTTCATAAAGTTTACTCAAGGCTTCGTTTTGCAAATCATTACCGGTCCATGGTGCGAGGTCCTTTTCATGTCCCCACCAACTGGTCGTATATGGAGCGGTCAAACTACCGGCAACTTCTTTTTGCTTGGCTAATTCGCTTGGCAAGGCAAAACCGATTTGCTGCTCCATGGCATGGTAAGGAATTGCTTTTAAGAAGTCATAAATGCCTGATTCGGGACGATGTTGGTATCCGAATGCCTCATAGCCCATCCATATATTGAATATGCGTTCTTTCTCCGGTGCAGCCGCAATCCATCCAATAAATTTTTCTGCCGTTAAAGGATAATTTTCCCAAGTATGATTAGAAAATCTGAGGAAGATATCTTCTGAAAGCTTGCTGTTGCGCACCAAAAGTTTGAGTCTGTTAAGGTAGGCATGCGTATAGATATAATTGGGACTTTTCCAACCCATCACATGCTTGGCTTCTTCTATCAAAACGGTTTTGAACCCGGCATTTAAAATTTTTTCACCGATTTCATCCGAATAGATTAACTCAGCGTTTCTAAAAACGGTTGGACGTTTCCCAAACAAACTTTCGATTTTATCGGCATGTAATTTAATTTGAAGTTCAAACTCATCTGTATCGTAAACAGAGGATAAAGAATGCGCATAAGTTTCTGCCAAAAACTCCACACTGCCTGTTTTTGCCAATTCCCGGAAGCTGTCAATCACTTCAGGTGCATACAGCTCAAATTGTTCTAAGGCTACGCCTGAAATAGAAAATGCACATTTAAACTTACCGTTCGAACTACGAATCATATCGCCAATGACTTTGTTGGTTGGTAAATACGATTGTTCCGATAAAATGCGTATTTGTTCCTCGGTATGATAATCATCATAATAGTAATGATCCCGCCCAATTTCGAAGAAACCGTACTTTTTCAACCTGATGGGTTGGTGTATCTGAAAATAAAAACAAATATTTTTCATATGCCTGTCTTATTAATATCTATTTGTATAACTATAGTTTTTATTTATTCGTCTGTTTTTGTTTTAGAATTGATGATATGGCTTTTTAATGCCATCCTAATAAATTATTATAGATGGCTCTGACTTTAAGTCCTGCATCATACCATTTGATGTTGTTGACTTCTTCAATGCCTTTTTCCCTCAAGCTCTTATACATAGCCGGATATTTGACAATGCCATAAATGGCATCCGCCATCGCATCAATATCCCAATAGTCAGTTTTGATGGTGTGTGTGAGAATTTCTGCACAGCCGGATTGCTTGGAGATGATAGTAGGCGTGCCTACCTGCATTGCTTCCAAGGGTGAGATTCCGAAAGGTTCAGAAACAGATGGCATAATATAAACATCACTTTCAGCCAGCATCTCATACACTTTTCTTCCTCTGAGAAAGCCCGGGAAGTGAAATCGGTCGGCTATGCCTCTTTGTGCTGCCAAGTGAATCATATCGTTCATCATGTCACCGCTTCCGGCCATCACAAACCGTACACTGTCAGTCTTCTGTAGTACACGATGAGCAGCTTCTACGAAATACTCCGGTCCTTTTTGCATAGTAATACGACCAAGGAAGGTCACAATTTTATCTTTTCTCTCTGATTTTACATAAGAATCAACATCTGCCAAAGGTTCAACGGCATTGTGTACTGTAGTTACTTTATTCGGATCCTGGTGATATTTTTCGATTACGGTGTTGCGAGTTAGATTACTTACTGTAATGATGTGATCGCAAGCGTCCATGCCTCTTTTTTCTATTGAATAGACAGTGGGATTCACCTTGCCTCTACTTCTGTCAAAATCAGTGGCATGTACATGTATCACCAATGGTTTTCCGCTGATTTGTTTGGCAAATATTCCGGCAGGATAGGTCAACCAATCGTGTGAATGGATGATGTCAAATGCCTTTTGATGGGCTAGTACGCTTGCGACAGCCTCGTAGTTGGATATTTCTTCCATTAAATTAGCGGGATATTTGCCTGAAAAATCAATACATCCTAAATCATTGGTATAGATGCGTGTAAAATCGTATTTAATGCCGTTTCTTAACCAAAAGTATTCATCAGGGTGCATGAAATTACCTAAACGATATTCCACGTGCTCCCGGGAATTTTCTTTCCAGACTACAGGAATGTGGTTGGCACCCATGATCTTTAAAAAACTTTGATCTTCATCACCGGAAGGTTTGGGCATTACGAAAGTCAGATCAAGGTCTCCTTGTTCAGCCATACCTTTTGTCAAGCCGTAACTTGCCGTACCTAATCCACCTGATATGTGGGGTGGAAACTCCCATCCGAACATTAATACTTTCATACGGTTATAATTTGTTTTTCAAGTTGTTATATTAGGACTCTTAATGAACTAATTTAATCATTCTTAGTGTCAATCTTTTTCATCATTTCAAGCACTTTCAGAATTTGTGAAACACTCATGGCAAACGACATTCCTCCATGCCCTTTATAAGGGGGATTGCCATCGAATAATTCGGGAATAGTGCCTATGCAAAGGGCAGATAATTCTGCTTCATAGCCAATGAGCAATCTCTCTATAAAGGACCTGGCACTTTGCTTGTAAATCCGTATATAAGCAGTGGCAAAAACACCGAAGAAAAGAGGCCATACCGGACCATTGTGGTAGTTTCTGTTTCTTTCCAACATCCCCCCAATATAGATTGGACGGTAAAAACCGCTTTTCGGACTCAAAGTTCTCAATCCCTTGGGTGTTAATAATTCACGGGTACAAATATCTAAAACCGATTTCTGCTGCTGCTTGTCTAGTGGAGAAAAAGGCAAGCCGATAGCAAAAAGCATATTCGGTCTTACTTCCGGGTCGCTGTAATGCTCAGTTACAAAATCATACAAGTAAGTATCATTCCAGAACGTTCTAATAAACGATTCGCGTGAGATTTCAGCTTGATAATCCGTTAAATCAGCCGAATGATCATTTCCCGAAGCCCTTTTTAATTCAGCAACAAACTTCAAAGCATTGTACCAAAGTGCATTGATTTCCACAACGTATCCTGTTCGGGGCGTGATAGGCAGATTATCTTCAACTGCATTCATCCAGGTAAGTGCCCTTTCAGTTCCGTTGATATACAGGAGGTTATTGTTGTGTAAAATGATGTTTGGATGATTTTGCTTGCGGATGAAATCAATGATATCGGTACAGACCTCTCCAAAACGCTCGGCGGCCTCCTTAATGGTAGCATGAGCAGCATATTGCTGAACAGCAGCTATAAACCACAGTAACGCATCAGGCTGGTCAATTTCTTCCAATCCAATGTCATCAGTATCGCCGGCTAAGAATTTTTTGATTTCTTCTACGGAAGTTTTCATGATGGCATCGAAATAATCCATGCGGTTGACGATGAGGGTACAGCCGGGTAAGGAAAAAAACTGATCCCTGGCACGTGCCCCAAACCATGGATAACCGGCCAACAAATAAGTTTTTTCTCCCATGCGTTTGTAGAACTGCTCGGCTGAGTTTTTTAAAGTTGAAAACATATCAGCACGTTCGTTACGCCTCAACAGTTCTGTTTCCCATAGTTTTTTAAGTTTCAACGGAGAGATTTCCGTAACACCGGCAGAAAATATCACGGATTCGCCTTTTTTAATCGGCATTTCAAAAAAGCCAGGAACCATTAAATCTTCTTTATAAGCATACCCCCGCTCTTTTTCCTTGTAATACATGATATTTTTATACCAATCAGGTTGATGCGCATAGTTATTCTTTTTGGAAAATTGCATGAACAGATGGGGATAACCTGCATATAACCTCATACTGATACCGTTTTTCACTTCTTCATATGAAGTATCAGCCTGAGGATTGGCATGTGTCAGTTCGTTCACACTCCTAAAAGCTAAATAGGGTCTAAAACGCAATAGGGTAGGCGAATGAGCATCTAACAAAGTATATTTAATGATAACCCTCGGTTCGAACGAAACCAACATTCTTTCTTTCGATAAAATTACGCCTCCTACGCGGTATACCGTGCGGGAGATAATATTACAATCAAACTGGCGAATGTATTTATGTCCGTTCGGACTGAAATGATTGTCCTCGTATTGATGAATACCCAAATTAAATTCAGCACCATGCTGAATAACCGTTTCGTCTAAAGAAGACAATAAAACATGATTTGATTGGTCAATTTCCGGCAGCGGAACCACTAACTGTCCGTGGTATTTCCTTGTATTGCAATCTATTAGAGTTGTGCTGTTATAAGCACCCGCCCTGTTGGTACGAATCATCTCTTTGGTAAGAGATTTTTCTAAGTTAACCAATAATGTCTTGTCAAAATTTAGATAGCTCATTTACGATTTATATAAAAGGATTTATAGGGCAGCTAATATAATGCAATTAAATTAATTTTACAATACAATTCTTTTGAAAATTTTATTTATTTTAATTTTAACGATGAAATCAAAAAAAGTTGATTCTGCAACTTTTTTTCAATTCGCTTTGTATAAATTTAATTTTGTGTTTACATTTGCAAGTCCGTTCGTTGCCTCTTTAGCTCAGTTGGTAGAGCAAATCATTCGTAATGATTAGGTCGTGGGTTCGAGTCCCATGAGAGGCTCTAAGATTTTTATGATAGCCTTTTTTCACATGTGAAGTGAACAACACAATTGAAAAGACTTACATCAATGCTCTCTCCAGGGGTGATCAGAAAGCTTTTGAAGTGCTTTTTCTGCATTATCACCCCAAACTTGTATTTTTCATTGCCGGATTTATTAAAGATGCTGAGTTAGCACGGGATATGGCTCAAGATGTTTTTCTAAGTATATGGAAAGACAAAGAAAAATTTTCTAAAATAGATTCTTTTGGCTCATACATCTTTAAAATGGCGAAGAATGTCGTTTGCAATTACTTTGACCATGTTGTTGTGGATGAAAAATATGTTGCTGAACAGTTGGCGCGACCACACGAATTTGATAGCAGTGAAGACATTATATTTGCCCGTCAATTGCAGGAACTGATTGATGTTGCGGTAAGCCAAATGCCTCCACAGCGAAAGAGAATATATCTGATGAGTCGTGTGGAAGGTATGTCTAATCAGGAAATAGCAACCAAATTAAAAATTAATAAGCGTACCGTAGAGAACCATTTGACTGCAGCTTTGGCTGACATTCGTAAAGTCATTCAATTATGTCTTTTGTTTTTATGTTAATTTATTTTATGAATATTCTTTTGTGTGTAAAATCCTTGTTCGCTTACTTCTAAATACAGACAGGCAATATGGATAGCAATCAGATAAAAAATATTGTACAAAAATTTTTCGAAAACAAAGTATCCAAGCATACTTTAGCGCTTTTTGCAAAATGGTTTCGTTTGGATGATAATCGTATTGAGAAAGATGAAGCGTTGGCAGCGGTGTGGGAAAATAGCCCTTCCGTTATTGATGTGCAAACTTTAGAAGATTGGTCGGCAGTTAAAGAGCAAATCAACACAGATAAAGAAGATGAAAAAGTAAAAAGCAAATCTTTTAACTTCCGAAAAATAATTCCTTATGCAGCCGCAGCGGTTACATTTATAATTGTTTCGACAGTTTATCTTACATACAAACTTGTAGTACCGGCACCTGTCGAATACACACAGCTTTCGGTTTCTTACGGAGAACACAAGAAATTGGTATTACCCGATGGAACACAAGTAGCCGTAAATGCCGGATCATCACTGATTTATCCAAAGGAATTCACATCAGACACCCGTACCGTTTTTCTTTCGGGAGAAGCTAATTTCAATGTTGCTCAAGATCCCCAAAAACCATTCATTGTAAAGACCAAGCACATTGATATCACAGCTTTAGGTACGAAATTTCATGTACAGTCTTATCCAAACGACAGGCAAACCAAAGCATCGCTGATAGAAGGAAGTATCCAGATATCAATAGAATCGGACGAAAATCGTTTGTATGTTTTAAAGCCTAATGATCAGCTTATCTATTCTCACAATGACGACCAGATTTCCATTATTGATGTTGATGCGGAAAAATTGGCTTCATGGGAAGACGGCTATCTGATTTTCCAGGAAGCATCTTTTTATGAAATAGCCCAAGTGATTGAAAGAAAATATAATGTCGTTGTTAATTACGATGGAGAACAACTCAATCATCAGTCTTATTATGTGAAATTCAACCCTGATGAATCTTTGAGTGATATCATGGATGTTTTGACCTTATTGATACATCAATCAAGCTACAAAATACACGAGAATACGGTATATTTTTATAAAAAATAATAATTGAAATGCCCGATTAATAATATAAACCCTGTTTAACTTTTATGTTAAATGGGGTTTTTTGTGCTCTTTGAAGAATAATTATTATAGTTTTGTATGTGAGGACTTTATGCGCAAGAATATGTAAGCTTTACGATATTGCATAAAAGTTTTTCATGAAATATTTCTTTTAGACTGTGTGTAATACATGCCTTAGCTTACGTTATTATAACAGGTTGAAGAATTTATAGATTCATTTGAGATATCAAAGATAAATTTAATATCAAGCTAATAAATCATGGAAAAAATTATTCGGATTTTGCTTTTTTTGTCTTTATTTTTCCTTTCATTCGGCTCTTATGCCCAGCATCAGAAAGTCAAGCTTTCAGGTGAAAAAATCACGTTAAGATCTGCTTTTGATCAGATTGAGAAACAAACCGGACTTTCTGTTGCCTATGATTCTCAAACCATTGACACACAGAAAACAATCCCGTCTGTTTCAGGTGAAATTCCGGTGGGTCAATTGATGGATTTATTGTTGAATGAAACAAATTGTACTTATACAATCAGCGGGTCGCGCATCATTATTATACAAAATAAAGAAGATGTTCAAAAAAAATCTTCACAACATTTACAACAAATATCCGGTACAATAATAACTTACGATGGGGAACCTATAATCGGTGCTTCTATTGTAATCAACGGAACAACATCCGGAACAATTACAGATGTCTCGGGACGGTTTTCTCTGACTGCTTCTCCGGATGCAGTATTGACCGTATCGTACATAGGCTATAAAACGCAGGAAGTTAAAGTGAATGGGCGAATAAGCCTTCGGATTGTACTTCAGGAGGATAAAATGTTATTGGATGAGGTTATTGTTGTTGGTTATGGTTTGCAGAGAAAAAGCGTTGTAACAGCAGCTATCAGCAGTGTAAAAACAGAAGATTTGGAAAAGATTAGTGCAACCCGAATTGACAATGTCCTTAAAGGAATGGTTTCAGGAGTAAATATCACGCAATCTTCAGGTCAACCGGGAGCAGGCTCCAAAGTACGAATCCGTGGGATTGGAACAATTAATAATAGTGAGCCCTTGTACATAGTCGATGGTATGCCGATCGGAGGGGGAATTGATTATCTCAACCCACAGGATATTAATTCTGTTGAAATTCTAAAAGATGCGGCTTCTGCTGCTATTTACGGTTCACGTGCAGCCAATGGAGTAATACTTGTAACAACTAAACTCGGAGATAAAACCAAACCTAAATTAGAGTATTTAACCTCATTTGGATGGCAAAATCCCTGGAGAAAGAGGGATGTTCTTAATGGGAGAGAGTATGCAATATTGATGAACGAAATACAACTCAATGATGGGAAATCACCTATATACCCTAATCCGGAATTATTGGGAGATGGTGTAGATTGGCAGGATGCAGTATTTAATTATAACGCACCTATAGTAGAACATCAAGTAAATTTTAGCGGTGGAAGCGCACAGTCAAGCTATTATCTATCATTAAGCTATTTATATCATGAAGGAATAGTCGGAGGTAACCTTAACAGGTCTAATTATGAACGTTATACCACACGTTTTAATAATCAATACATAGTATGGGATGTAGATGAAAGAATACTTCTGAGAAATCTTAAAGTTGGAAGCAATATTTCTTATTCAAGAATCTTCTCCAAATCAATCGGTATAAATAGCGAAAGAGGAACACCGTTGGGTGCTGCATTAATGATGTCGCCATTGATAGATGTATATGCAAAAAACCCTGATGAAGTTTTTGAACAATTTCCCAATGCTGTGACTGATTTTAATGGCTTGCCGTTTACAATAGTTGATAGTCAGTTTGGGGTTACTAACCCTGTAGCTATGTTGCATTTACCCGGGGATAAGGACAATTCGGATAAATATGTGGGAAATTTTTGGGCGGAATTGGAGCTTTATAAGAATTTAAAATACAAGAGTTCTTTTGGAGTCGATATGGGATTTTGGGGTAATGACGGATATACCATGCCATACTATTTAGGTATTGCCAATTACATTGATCAGTCTTCTGTATGGTCAACAATGTACAAAAGCTTTACATGGCTTGTGGAAAATCTATTGACTTACAATTTTAACATCTATGATCACCAGTTTAATTTTTTATTGGGGCAGTCTGCTCAATCATCCAATAGTCACTATGTCGGAGGAGTTAGTTATGATATAAGAAATCCAAGACAACCTTATATAGATGCAACAGACAAAGCATCCAATGAACGCGGAGCCTGGGGTTCACCAAGTGCCTTTCATAGGTTGGCATCTTATTTTGGAAAAATCGGATATAATTATGCCGAAAAGTATATAGTTGAGGCGACTTTGCGTCGTGACGGCTCTTCAAATTTCGGTAGAAAAAGACGGTGGGCTAATTTTCCATCCATATCTGCAGGATGGACCATTACCAATGAAGAGTTCATGAAAGATAAGATAGACTTTCTTAGTTCTGTAAAGTTGCGTGCCAGTTGGGGAAGAAACGGGAATCAATCTATCGGTGAATTCGGATATACATCAACCATCGCCGGTAATGTTAATTACATACTTGGAATGGAAGGACTAAATGTCATTGCTCCCGGATCTACTCCCACAGCTTATTCAAACCCTTTTTTGAGGTGGGAAGAGTCAGAGCAAACCAATATCGGTTTTGACACTTACTTCTTTAATGGCGCTTTAAGTTTCACTTTTGATTGGTTTAACAAGCGGACAAATGGCATGTTGATGACTATGGCTCTTCCTCAATATATCGGAAATTCACGTCCGACAGGAAACGTCGGTGACATGCAGAATCAAGGAGTTGAACTTGATTTAAAATACAGATTCCGTTTCGATCAATTTAGATTCAATGTGGGTGGTAATGCTTCATATATCAAAAACACATTAATCAAGTTAGGGAACGAAACAGGATGGGCTAATTACGATACAGCTTTGGGGGGTGTTGGAACATTTACCCGCGCTGAAAACGGACAACCTTTCCCTTTCTTCTATGGAATGCAAACAGACGGTATCTTTCAAACGGAGCAGGAAGTGCAAGACTATGTGAACAAGAATGGTGAATTGTTGCAACCAAGTGCAAAGCCGGGCGATGTTCGCTTTGTAGATTCAAATAAAGATGGTGTTATTGACGAATTTGACCGTGTAAATATTGGAAACGGAATGCCATCGTGGACACTTGGCTTGAATGCGGACATGGAATGGAAAGGTTTCGATTTATCCGCAGTTTTCCACGTTTCATTAGGGAATGATGTATTTGACGTATCTCGCAGAACAGACCTCCCACCGGTAAATATGCCATCTTATATGCTGAAACGTTGGACAGGTCCCGGTTCATCCAACAGAATTCCACGCCTTTCAAATGATTTGTCGAATAACAACTGGCGATCTTCAGACCTTTACGTTCATGACGGATCATTTTTAAGGTTCAGAAATTTACAAATAGGATATTCAATTCCTGAAAACTTAGTAAAAAAGGTATTATTGCAAAAAGTTAGACTTTACATTAATGCTGAGAATCTATTAACCATAACCAAATATCATGGTTTCGACCCGGAAATTTCATCAGGAGGAACTTCCTTGGGTGTCGATCGAGGAATTTATCCACAGCCGAGGGTATTTTCAGTTGGTGCTAATGTCATTTTATAAGAAGAAAAATTATGAAAAAACTAAGAATTATTTTAGCAATTATTTTAGCTGTCTCAAATTTTTCAGGCTGTTCTGATAAGTTTTTAGAAGTTACTCCTACAACACTGGAACTTGCCGAATTTTATTATAGCAATGAAGATGAGATTACACAAGCCCTGATGTCTGCTTATGCCGTATTACAATGGCCCGACTTTGTGTTTGGGGAATACGGACCATTGCCATTTGTGTCGGATATAATGTCAGACGACGTACGTGTGGGTGGTGCTCATGTAAATGATATCCCTGTCTTTTCTCAGATGCGGTTTTTTCAGGCGAGTTCTGAATTTACCCTTTCAGCATTATGGGTTAGTTTTTATTCAGGTGTTTATCGAGCAAATACCGTGATTAATAATATAGATAAAGTAAAAAATATCAGTTCATTTCAAAAAAATAGAATCTTAGCTGAAGCTTATACTTTACGAGCATACTATTATTTCTGGTTATGGAAATTATGGGGAAATATCCCCTATTACGACAAGAATCCCGAAGACGATTTTTACGTTCCGCAATTTTCTGCAGACGAGGTTTATAAGCGTATTTTAAGCGATCTTAATTTTGCGATTCAAAATGACAAATTACCCTTTTCCGTTCCCAATGCGCAAAAGGGCAGAATAACTAAAGCAACTGCACAAATGCTTAAAGCCAATTTGGTGATGTATCAGAAAGATGAAACTTTATATCAAGAAGTTCTGAATGATATGAGGGAAATCATACAATCCGATTTATACAGTTTATATCCCAATTTTTCTAATCTTTGGGAAGATATCGGAGAATGGTGTTCCGAATCTATTTTTGAAATTAATTATACGGATCATCCCAGTGACAGAGGTTGGGGAAATCCTACAAAAGCAGGAGGATCAGTATATCCTACTTTGATAGGAATCAATGCATTGGTTAATTCTCCTCACTATGCCGGAGGCGGATATGGTTTTGAACCGGTAGAAAGAAGTTTATATGATTTGTACGATGATGCAGATCAACGCAAAGACGGAGGAATACTGAATTTTGTAAAATATAAACAAACATATCCTCAAGCCAGCTATGTGCCTCGTTATGATGATACCGGTTATTTTAACAGGAAGTATTTACCCAGACTAAATGGAAATGACAAATTTGTTGGAGGTCAGCAAGGTGACGCAGATATAAATTTCCGAAATAATTATCGTGTTTTCAGATATGCGGAAACACTTTTAATTGCCTCTGAACTTATCGTAAGAACCGGTGGAAGTCAGGAAGAAGCCGATTTGTATTTAAATCAGGTTAGAGCCAGAGCATTTCAGAAAGATATAAATGACCCGGAATTTTCAAGTAAAAAACGGGTGGCTACATTAGATAATTTATTGATTGAAAATCGCTTGGAATTTGCTTGTGAAGGACACAGGTTTTGGGATTTGGTGCGGTATGAAAAAGCTGTTGAAGTATTGGGTGACAGGGGTTATACACCAAACAAAAAACACCTGCCGATTCCTCAATCAGAAATAGATCAGGCTAAAGGGACTTTAAAACAAAATCCTTATTAATAAATTACATGTTTAAATATACACATATTCTAAAATGAAAAGAATAAACTTACCAATAATAATTTTACTTTGTACTGCTGCATTGGTTCAATCGTGCAAAGAACAAAAATTTTCCATAGGCGACAGACCTTCGGTAGATCAATTTACCTATTCTGTGAGTTCTGATGCCACCTCTCTTAGTACAATTCATTTTTCTTTCAGTGGAGAGCAGTTATCACCATTCTGGACCATAGAACAACCTAACGGAACTTATTTACGTTCCAGTAAAAGAAACCTAACTATTCAATATATGCTGGCAGGTGAGTATACAGGAATCATTCAGGCCTATGGTAGCGGAGGCTTGAGTGATTCCGTTTTCTTTAACTTTACGGTACAGGAGAGTGATCCAATTGTATATAAGCTTACCGGTAAAACCAGTCAAAAGGTGTGGGTATGGGATTATATGAAAGAGGGTCATCTAACCGGCGTATGGTCTGACCCGGGAGGTGCATGGGAAGGAGTATGGGCTTTAGTACCGAACGAACTGGCAGGTTATAAAATATATGATGATGAGTTGAGTTTCATCTCTGAAAATAACGAATACAAATTAGATGCACACGGGTTTATCTATGTTGATCCAAGCGCATTACATGTGTTGGATCCCGTAAATTTTCCTGAAGGGGGTAAAACAGGTGCTACCGTTGAATACACACAACCGGAAGGTCAAAAATGGAGCATTCGAAGGGATGAAAAAGATAAGCTGTTTTTAAGTTTTTCAGAAGGAGCTTTTCCCAGTTATCCGGCTTCGCCTGCAGCATTAGGTGCTGAATATGAAATTATTGAATTGTCGGATAATTTACTGCATCTTTTCTGGCAAGAGGTTTTTCCTGATGAAATCGTAAGTTGGCATTATTATTTCGTTCCAAAACAAGCAAATTGAATTGTATAAAATGTAAGATTAAAACAATTATTTGATAATTTATTATGAAAATATTTAAAACTCTCTTTTCAATGAGAACAATAATTCAATTCATGATTTTCTCTATCGCTACTCTCTTGCTTTTTGCCTGTATGCAGGAAGATCCGCCCTATTTTACTCATAAACCTACTGTAAGTCAAGATGAGGAAGGACTTGAATATCAATTGGTTTGGAATGAGGAATTTGATGAAGGAAGAGATGCCAATGGAAGATGTGCTCTACCGGGTGATAAGTGGATGTTTGAGATCGGTGGACATGGCTGGGGAAATAATGAAGAACAATACTATGTGGATCGTGTGTTAGGGAGTGATACGGTAGCTAAAATAAAAGATGGTGTTCTTATTATTTCAGCTATAAAGTTAAACGCTCCCTATGAAGGTAGAAAATATATATCAGCACGAATGAACACAAAAGAATATTGGACATATGGACGTTTTGAAATGAGAGCAAAGTTGCCTTCCGGAAGGGGTACGTGGCCTGCTTTCTGGATGCTTCCAAGAAATATGCAATCTGTAAGTGACGGTGAAATAGATATTATGGAACATGTTGGATATGAACCGGGCATAGTTCATTTTTCTGCACATACGGGTGCTTATACGCCTGCGGTGGGAACTGGTAGAAGTGCAAGTATTTTAATTTCGGATTATGAAACTGCATTTCATGTGTATGCAGTAGAGTGGACGGAAGATTATATAGCGGGATTTGTAGATGATAGGAGATATTTCACCTTTATGAACGATCATCAGGGTATCAAAGACACCTGGCCCTTTAATGTGCCTTTTAATTTAAAGATTAATATAGCCGTTGGTGGTAGTTGGGGTGGATATGAGGGAATAGATGATACCATTTTCCCCGCTATTTATGAGATTGATTATGTAAGGGTATATCAGAAACGAAAGAAATCAGAATAACCAAATAAAACAATGAGAATCAGAACAAGTGTCATATTCTTATTCATGTTTATTCATGTTTTGAATGCAATAACCTTCAGAGCAGAAGTGCCTGCCGGTACCAAAGAATGCTATATTGTAGGCATCAATGATGATTGGGTGAACTTCATTCAAATGATTCCAGCCGGAAATAATATTTTTGAAATCACTATCACCAATATCACCGATCACCCGGGAGCAATTCAATATTGTTCAGGACCGGGATGGGATTATGAAGAAGTGGATATAAATGGTCATGGAGTGGCTCATTATTGGCAACCTATGAATACGGTTGGTCAATGGAAGTCTCTGTATGAACCTGCCGATATCATACATTATCAATTGTATTGTAAACAAGATTTAAATTATTACGAATTGAATAATTACGGTGAGCAAAAAGAAGTTCGAACAGTCCAATACCCCGATGACAACAACTCATTTATTCAGGTGTTGGCTTGGAAGGAACCTATTGTTAGTGCCGGAAACAAATCTTTGGATTATACTAAAGTCTCCGTTCAGGATAACCGAATAATACTAAATGATTTTTCAGGATTGCTGCATGTTTATTCAAGTGTGGGCGAACTATTGCAAGTTGACGATGTTACAGGGTCTTTTCTATCAAGGCCTCTAAATAAAGGATGTTATTTTTTGATTGCTGATCAATTTAGAACTAAAATATTGATTTTAGAATGACCAAAGAAAATTTTAAAATACTGAGTTTAATTGTACTGATGCTGATTGCAACACTAAATATCAAAGGATTGGCATTGGTATTTAGAGTAACCGTCCCGGAGGAAACAAAGCAATGTTATATTGTAGGAATCTTCGATGATTGGGAGAATTTTAGAAAAATGACTCGCATTGATTCAACCAATGTTTTTACTTTGGAAATACCGGCACCTAATTACACTGGTGAATATCAATATTGTTCCGGTCCCGGATGGGAATATGAGGAGGTTGATGATGAAGGATATGGAGTTGCTCATTCATGGCAACCTATGAATACGGTTGGTCAATGGAAAGCAGTTTATGACATTCAACTACCGGAGAAAAAAATCAAAATAACAGCTACCGTACCTGATGGCACGAATGAAGTGTATGTGATAGGTTCACACAATAACTGGAGTATGGAAGAAGCTACTAAGGCAGTCAAAAATAGTGACGGTACATTTTCCTTTACCTTACAATCTGAAGAGCCGTCCTATCAATTAGTGTGGAGCGAAGAGTTTAACGAGCCTAGAGATGGAGCAGGACGCTGTGCACTGCCGGGTGATAAATGGTTGTTTGAGATTGGTGGACATGGTTGGGGAAATAATGAAGAACAATATTATGTTGACAGGGTTCTTGGTACCGATACTGTTGCAAAAATCCAAGATGGTTCTTTGATTATTTCAGCCTTTCGACTTAAAAAGAGATATCTGGGGAAAAGATACATTTCAGCTCGAATGAACACATATGAATACTGGTTATACGGTCGTTTCGAAATGAGGGCAAAATTACCGCATGGACGTGGAGTCTGGCCTGCATTCTGGATGCTTCCAAGAAATATACAATCGGTTCATGACGGTGAAATAGATATTATGGAATATGTGGGTTATGATCCCGGTGTTGTGCATTTTTCCATACACACGGGTGCTTACACGCCTGCTGTTGGAACCGGTAAAAATACACGCAGGTTTATACCGGATTGTGAAACTGCATTCCATGTGTATGCAGTGGAATGGACAGAAGATTATATAGCCGGATTCATTGATGATGATTTGTATTTCGTTTTTGAAAATGATTATCAAAATAACCCGGAAACATGGCCCTTTTACATGCCCTTTAATTTAAAAATCAACCTGGCTGTAGGCGGTGATTGGGGAGGTTATGAGGGGATAGATAATACCATTTTTCCGGCAAGATATGTGATCGATTACGTACGAGTATATCAAAGAGTACAATAAAAATTATTTCTATGAGAAGGAAGATAGTACACTTTTTATCGTTGATTTTAATCCTGTTTTTTTCTTCTTGTTCAACCAAGGAGGAAGCCCTACAGTTGGTGTGGAAAATTGAATCGGCAAATGGGCAAGGTTACTTGGAAACATTCTATGTAATCAACAACACCAATAAACCGGTAGAAAATAATTGGACAATTTATTTTTCACAACTTCCACATTATTTTGAAGTATCTCACCAGGAAGAATTGTCCATTGAGCAAATTAGTGGATCGTATTATAAGATTAATCCACTCAAGAAAGACGATTTAATCGGAAAACAAGATTCATTGAAAATTGTTTTATCCGTGCCTTACGGTCCGAATTCCTGTTCTTTCTATCCTGAAAGTCCATTTATTGTTTATCACGATAAAAACGGATCGGATTCATTGGTGGTAGATTTACCTTTGATTATTGATGACACTCATAATCAGATATGTCCAAGCAATTCAATTATCTATGATTTCAATCAAAAATTAAATTCAAATATAGCTTTAAACAGCTCTGACTTAATTCCTTCCTTGAAAAAAGTTGATGTAAAACAGGGCGTTTGTAAAACAAAGAATAGTTTTAATATACTGTCAGATTCACATTTTATAAATGAATCTAATCTGTTAAAACAATCGCTGATTGAGAAAAAACATAAAGTTTCTTCAACAGGAGATGGACATACGACCATCAAATTACTATACAACACGGATGAAGCATACGTAAACGAGGAGCATTATTTTTTAATTATCAGCGATTCTTTAATTACAATCAAAGGTCAAACGGCACACGCTATTTTCAATGGAATACAAAGTTTGCTGACCATGTTGGAACACTCCCCAGATTTACTTTATATGAGCATTTCAGACTATCCGGATCTTTTGCACAGAGGTCTGATGATAGACGTGGCCAGAAACTTTGTTTCAAAGGAAAATCTGTTGAAGCTTATCAATACCATTTCTTCTTATAAATTAAATGTATTGCATTTGCATTTAGCTGATGATGAGGGATGGAGACTTAAAATTCCGGGATTGGAAGAACTGACCGAAATTGCTTCAAAAAGAGGCTACACCACAGATGAATCGACATGCTTATATCCTGCCTATGGCAGCGGATGGGATGTTCATAACACGCAAAATGCCGGAAATGGCTTTTATAGCCGAAATGATTTTATTGAAATATTACAATATGCGAAACAACGACATGTAAGGGTTATCCCTGAAATCGATATGCCGGGGCATTCACGTGCAGCTATTAAGGCAATGAATGTCAGGTACAATAAGTTCATTGATACTGATCGTGTAAAAGCAGAGGAATATTTGTTGACTGATTTTGAAGATCGTTCGGTTTACAAATCGGCTCAAGATTACAATGACAATGTACTTAATGCGGCATTGCCTTCCACTTATCGCTTCATGGAAAAAGTAATTAATGAAGTAATATCAATTTATCAAGATGCGGACGCTCCGCTTGATGTATTCCATATAGGTGGAGATGAGGTTCCTCGTGGGGCCTGGACAGATTCTCCGATTGCACAAGATTTTATGCAAAAAAACGGGATGGCATCCACCAAGGAATTATCAGATTATTTTTATAAGAAATTAAATACATTTTTATTGGCAAAAGGCTTAATAATGGCCGGTTGGCAAGAAATAGCATTAACCCCTGAACACAAGGTTAATCCTTTATTTAAAAACAACAAATTACAAGTTAACTGCTGGTATACTACGCCGCAAATGGAGGACAATCTTGCCCTGGAATTGGCTCGTGCCGGACATAATATCATTCTATCCAATGTTACCAATTTGTATTTGGACTTGTCTTATAATGACAATTACAATGAACCCGGGCACAGATGGGGAGGAACAGTCAATCAGTTCACATCATTTGATTTCTTGCCCTATGAGGGACTTGATAAAAATCAAGCTGCCGTAAAAGAAAATATCAAGGGAATTCAAGGTCAGTTATGGGCCGAAACGATCAGAAATTTTGAAATGACGGAATATTTGTTGTTTCCTAAATTATTGGGTTTGGTAGAACGCGCATGGAATGCGTCTCCATCATGGGAAACGGATGATAATCTCTACTGCAGTGCTGTATCAAAATTTAACAAAATAATCAACACCAAGTATTTACCTTATCTGATTTCAAAGCAAGTAAATGTCAGGATTGATCAACCCGGCATAAAGATGATTGATGATAAGATATACATGAATTCTAACATAGAACAATCAGAGATTCGGTACACTACCGATGGTTCAACGCCTGATCAAAATTCATTGTTATGGACCGAACCAATTTCTATAAACAATTTCAAACAAGTAAAATCCAAAGTGTTTTATCTGAATAAATCAAGCAGAACATCGGTTTTTGAGATTAAGTGATATCTGATTAAAACTTTTACAAAAAAGAAAATAATTTTTTTTAATTAATAATACGTTAAACAACAATTAAATTTTAAAGTTATGAAAACAAAATTAACATTTTTAACTCTATTTTTATTGATGCTAAGCATCACGAGTGTTAAGTCGCTTACTTATACGGTTAATGTGCCGGTGGAAACCAATAAATGCTATATTATTGGTCCAGAGGGTGATTGGGATAATTTCAGGGAAATGCAACGTGTTGGAACTACAGATGCGTTTACAATAGATATTCCAGGAGCTGCTGGAACAGATTGGGTTCAATTTGCTTCCGGTCCGGGTTGGGCTTACGTAGGTTTAGACGGTACAGGAAATGAAGTTTCAGGACAAGGGAGTGGTCCATATACAATTGCTTCATGGAAAAATATTTATGATCCGAACACTTCAGTCACTTATACGGTTAATGTACCAACAGAAACTAATTATTGTTATATTGTTAGTGATATTACCGGTGGTGGTAATTGGGGAGATGGGGATTTTGTAGAAATGCAACGTGTTGGAACTACAGATGTATTTACAATAAATATTCCGGGAGCTACTGCAGCACAATGGGTTCAATTTGCTTCCGGTCCGGGTTGGGCCTATGTAGGTATGGACGGTCCAAACGGTACTGGAAATGAAGTTACAGGACAGGGTCCCGGTCCACATACGGTTACTTCATGGAAAGCTGTTTATCAAGGTCCGGATGTGAAAGGAGATATTCATATCACAGCAAATGTCCCTTTAGGTACTGCAAATGTTTTTATATATGGAGATTATAATGGTTGGAGTGAAAACCCAACAGATGTTATTCAAGCAACAAAACAATTTGACGGAGTTTTTTCATTTGTTTTTGAGAATGTTTCGAGTGTAGGCGAATATTATCTATATAATAAATTTGATTTTAGTGCTGCTGGTGGTTATTATGAAATAGATGTGAACAATGCTCAAGTTCCAAGGTCTGCAACATATCCCACCGATGACAATTCAACCATAACGGTGTATGCATGGAATAATCCGGTCATTACAAATGATGTAACGCTTAACTCTGATTATCCTTATAATATGTCCATTTCGGATAATCGAGTAAAAATCTCAAATTATCATGGAATATTGAGTCTGATGAATCTTACCGGTCAGATTGTACAACAAGAAGTTATTGCAGGAGATTATGTGTCTCCGTACCTAAATCACGGTATATATATACTATCACTCGACAATCATAGCAGAAAAATTATGATACGTCCATAAAACTGTGAAGCATTGCTTCTGTAAAAAAATAATATTGTTACCTTAAAAATAAATAGGCTTTTTTAGAAAGTTGGTTAATTTCAACAAAATAAGTTTTTTACTTTTGAGCCAAAATAGGAGAAAATAAAATGGTTTTCTCCTATTTTTATTTCACTCTCTTATAATACTACACCTTACGTGTATTAAGTCATTCTTAAGTTTTTTTCTTTGCTAACTAAAGAAAGAATAATAAAAACAGAATTATTAGATAAATTTTTTTAAAATAAAATAATGTTTACTGTTATTATGTGTGACGTAATTGTACTAGGAAATAAGAACTTTAACCATCATAAAGTTGATAAAGTTGAGAGAAATCAATAATAATCCGATTTTTTGATTATTTTTGCAGTTGTCCAATTTGGATATTTGTTCGGTTTATTCATTTATACTCTCAGAGAAAGAAAGTTCGGATTAGTCAAATGTTTCTAAGAAACATCTACCACACAATCACATATCATGAAAAAAATCTTAATCATTGAAGATGATATCAGCATTGCTCAATTGATTCAACTTGAATTGGAAGAATCCGGTTATGAGACCTTTTGGGCAGATACATTTCAAAAAGCTGACAATGTCTTAGAAAATCAAATCATTAACTTGATGATTGTCGGTTTTAAATTATCAGCAGATGCCAATTCCTGCGATTGGATACGCAGCAGAAAGTCGAAAAAGCTATTAATACCTCCTTTTATCATTTCAACTGAACAGCTTAATGAACGTGTTACATTGGAAATAAAGAAGCTGGGTGCACGTGATTACCTGTTAAAAGATTCGACATTAATTTCCTCCATGGCTAATATCGTCAAAAGGGCACTAAAAGAGATTGAGCAAGAAGAAAAAATTGCCTTGTCGAAGCAAGCATTGAAGGAAAATGAAACTAAATATCGCATGCTTTTCGAAAGGAATCCTGAACCCATGTTTATAGTAAATGAAGACTTGCAATTTCTTGAAGTGAATGGCGCGGCTGTAAAGCATTACGGTTACTCAAGAAAAGAATTTTTAGCTCTTACTTTTACCGGAATAAGACCTCAAGAAGATATTCAATTGTTGCATGAAAGAGTCAAACAGATTCTCAATAAAAAAAAGCTGATAAAATATGTTTCACGTCATGTGAAGAAAAATGGTGAACTTATTGTAGTTGAAACAACGTCGGCACTCATTAGATGGAAGGGGCAAATAGCCGCACACATACTGATTAATGACATTACGGAAAAAACCAAAACACAGGAAAAACTGCAACAAAAAAGAATTCGACTTCGTAGGGTTTTGGAAGAAAGTACTCGCTTTATTCAGGTTCAAAGCGGAAAAATAGATTTTGTTAAAATTACGGATATCATGATGGAAATATCCGGTGCTAAGGTAGTTGCTTTTAGTCGATTTATAGACGATGGGGGAACATACATTAATTACTAAAGGTTTCAGCGGCTTGGGTAATTTTGCCAAAAACTCGATGAATATTTTGGGGTTTAACCTTTTGGAGAAAGTATGGAAAGCAGATTTAACATTCAGTTCCACGCTTAAAGATGGAAATATTCAATACTTAAATAACATCAAAGAGCTTAAAAATAGAATATTCTCGACAACCATCATCCAAATTATTACAGATTCGTTCAATGTAGGGGAGATAGTTTTAGTTCCCGTTATGCACAAAGAACAATTGATGGCAGTTTTTACTTTAATTTTCAAAAAGGGAGATGTGTTTTCGGATGCTGAAGTTATAGAGCTTTTTTCCAATCAAGTTGCTTTATACATCGCACGTGTAAGAGCAGAAAGAGCCATGTTGAAAGGTCAGGAAAAATACCGCTATTTGTTTGAAAACAATCCACAACCCATGATGATTGTTGATGTGGAATCTCTTCTTGTCTTAGAGGTCAACAAAGCTGCCTTAGAGTTATATGGTTATACCAAGGAAGAATTTTTGAAATTAAAACTTTTAGACCTGCGATCAGCAGAAGAAGTTTCTGCACTGATAGACTCACTGTCAGAGTTTAAGAAAGACGTGGAGATGAACATGACAACCATTCATCAGACAAAAAACAACGATTTCTATCAAGTAGAACTCTCTTCTACTCCTATTATTTTTGAAGATAAAAAAGCCCGTCATTTATTGATTATCAAACACACGAAACTGGAAAAATAGTTTGGTCCTAAAACTTGTATTCCACAAACGCTTCAATAGCCTCGTAAGACGCCAATCCTAACTGTTGGTACAGTGCTGCTGTTGCCCTGTTTCTATCTTCTGAGCGCTGCCAGAAAAGACGTTCGTCCTTGCCCATAAAAGGCGCGCTTTCCATTTGCGATTGGTGTCTTAGTATAGATTTTCTTTTATTTATAAGCTGTTCAGGACTCATGGGGACTGCCATTTCGATGTGGTCGATTTCCCATTCAGCCCAAGCTCCGCGATACATCCACACACGACATTCATCCATCAATCCCTCTTTATTTAACTCATCAATAGCAGCTAAAATCGCATTCAGACAAACCCGGTGTGTGCCATGGGGATCTGCCAGGTCGCCGGCAACAAACATCTGATGTGGCTTGATTTGGCGGATAAGGTCCATTACGATATGTACATCTTTTTCTGAGAGGTCGTTTTTCTTAACCTTGCCTGTTTCGTAAAAAGGTAAATTAAGAAAATGTATATTTTCCGGTTTCACTCCGATAAACCTACAAGCTGAACGAGCTTCCTCACGCCTAATCTGTCCTTTGATAAATAAAATATCTTTGTAAATAGACGGTGTCATTTCTTGTTGATTTAATAAAGCTTCCAGTACTTCATCAATTTTTCCGTCAATCTCGATTTCATGATCATAGTATTTATTAGATATGCTTTTCATCAAAGAAATATATCTGATTGCTTCTTCGTCTCCCACAGCGATATTTCCGGAAGTTTGATAAGCTATGTGCACTATATGTCCCTGATCTACTAATCTTTGAAAAGTACCTCCCATAGAAATTACGTCATCATCCGGGTGTGGACTGAAAATCAACGACCGTTTAGGATAAGGGAAAGCCCGTTCGGGGCGATTGGTGTCATCAGCATTGGGCTTGCCGCCGGGCCATCCTGTGATGGTGTGTTGCAAATCGTTAAAAATTTGAATGTTTACATCATATGCCGAACCATAGTTAACCAATAACTCATCTAGACCATGCAGGTTGTAATCTTTATTGGTTAATTTCAATATTGGTTTGCCTGTTTTTTCGCACAACCAAACAATGGCACGACGAATGAGTTTGTTGGTCCAATCGCACGAACCCACCAACCAAGGCTGACTAACACGGGTTAAATATTGGGCAGCATCAATGTCTGTCACTACTTTTGCATTTTTATGTAGCTGTAATAGAGAGGCCGGAATATTATCATCTGCTTTTAATTCAATAACTTTTTTCAGAATAGCAGCTTTGTGCTCTCCCCATGCTGATAGGGTCAGCTTGCGAGCTTCCATCAAAGAAGAAAGGCCAATAGTAAAGCCATAGGAAGGAATATCATCCACAGTATTGTAAAATTGCTTTAAATCCGCTCTTGACTGTTCATCAAGTAACATCAACCTGGTTTTAGAACCGATATTTGAGCCGGGTTCATTGTATGCCAAATTACCCACCAAGCCAACACTTACAAGTACATAATCCAATCCGCCGTGTTCGAGAATCAACTGGTCATATGCCTGACAAAAAGCATGGACGTTTTGTTCATCATCTTCAGGAATCAAGGTGTAAAAATTCTCAAAATTAAAATCCACCTTATTCAGCAAGTTTTCTTTGATAATTTTGGTGTTATTATGTTGATAATGCTGCGCTAGGGGATAAAATTCCGTAATGTTGAAAACAACTACGTTTTTAAAACTTAAACCTTCTTGTAGATGCATTTTTACAAGTTTCGCATATACCCCTAATGGAGAAGAGCCACCTGAAAGCCCCAATACACAGGTTTGATTTTGTTCCTGTTTTTTTCTAATAATAGTAGCTATTTCCTCAGCTATGTAGGCCGAACCCGCCACTTCAGAATCAAATATTTCCGTGTCAATTTTTTCAAATTGTGTTTGCCTGATTTTTTCAATAGCGTTCCTAGCTTGATAATAACGTTCGGGAATTCTTTCTAAAGTGATTTTTGAGCTTAAATCTAATTGCATAGCTAAATTAAATTAAGATTATTTCGAATATTTTTTTACAATTTGTTGCATCAGTTTAAATTTCTTTTCCTGTTGTTCCAATAAACGGAACTGTGCCAATGTCCTTTGCCAATTATGTTCCGGATGATTGATTTTATAGTAAGTATCACCATTCAAATAATCGGTAAAGAAGCGTACAGTTTGCATGTATGTTAACATTTTTGCACCTAAAGCTAAATATTCAATTTCTATGTCCGTTAAAAAAGTTGCCTTCTCAAGGTATCCTTTGGTATAAGCTTCATAAATTTCGAGATTGACATCAATGTTGTCAAGTTGTGGATCGTCCTCAGCACCCGTATTTGCTGCTGTTCGCATAAAATCCCCAAAATCCGACAATACCGTACTGATCATCATGGTATCCAAATCAACGATACAGCATGGCTCATCTTTCTCATTGAATAGTAGGTTGTTGATTTTGGTATCGCAATGATTAATTCTACCCGGCAACTTACCGGTTTTAAATAGTTGTTGAGGCAAACACATTTCATCCGCTCTTTTCATCAACTCATCTACCATCCAATTCGTTTTTTCTACTCTCTTAACAAGATCGTCTTTTACCGCATCTTTCAATTGTTGCACTCTAAATTCAACATTATGAAAATCAGGAATACTGTCAACTAATTGATTAGTAGGTATATCTGCTATCATGCAATGAAAATTACCATAAGCTTTGCCTGCCTCATAAGCAAGCTCAGGTGTAATAACTTCATAGCTGTGCGTATTTTTGATGTGGACATAAACTCTCCAGTAATTACCTTCATCATCTTGATAAAAGAGTTTATTGTCCTTGGTTTCAATTAGCTGCAAAACTTTTTGTTCGATATTAGTTACACCGGCATCTTTATATTTTTTTCTCAGGTGATCAGTCACAATCTTGATATTGTTTTGCAAGCCTTGAACATCTTTGAAAATGTGATGATTGATTTTTTGCAAAAAGTATGATTCATCTTCCGGATTTTCACCTGAAGCAATAAAAGAATCATTAATATGACCGATTTTTAAAGGTTTGATGTCAACAACTGTTGATTTAATCTTGAAATATTTTAGAATTTTTTCCATTGTACAAAAAGTTTTTAAAAAAAATTATTTTAGCTGCAAATGTAATTAAAAAAGATAGAAATTAAGAAAAAAAGAAGAGATATTTGGTTTATTTTAAATTGTACGCATATACGTTTGTTTCACGCTGTATAAAACCTATGCTTTGGTATAATTTGTTGGCAGCAATTCTATGTGGCCTGGAAGTAAGCATGATGGTTTTAGCATTTCGCGTTTGTGCAAATTGAATGGCATGTAAAAGTAATTGCTTCCCTAATCCTTTTCCTCTTTGAGGGCTGTCAACAACTACATCTTCTATCCACAGTTTTTTGCCGGTCGGTACGTCATATTCGACTAAAGTCAACATCCCTACAATGGTATTATCTTCCGATACTGCAACGAATAAATGCGAATGTCCCGAGGCAAGCATGTTCTTCAGGAAATCTTTTGATGGAGGAGTAATACTATCGTCAAGCTGAGGCAATAGATTTGTTATAGCTTGATATGTTTTTTGATTGAATGTGGTGATTTGTTGGATGGTCATATTGGGTTATGGATTCCGCGGAATGTGAGTTATAAAGATGCAAATATAAGTTTTTGTAATTGATTTTTCATAAAATCATCCATATATTATTTGTATTCAATCACAAAATAATGTACTTTTGTCCGATGTTTTTGAGATTGTTTTTAGAATCAATTTAATTTTTAGAAGCTATGAGACTTATCATTCAGAAGGATTATGAAAAAATTTCGGAATGGACGGCAAATTATATCGCCGAGAAAATCAACAAAACAAATTCAACGATAGACAGTCGTTTTGTATTGGGCTTACCGACAGGATCAACACCTTTAGGCACTTATAAAAACCTGATTGATATGTATAGGGCAGGAAAAGTGTCATTTAAAAATGTGGTAACATTCAATATGGACGAATATGTGGGTATTCCGCAAAACCACAAACAAAGCTATTATACTTTTATGTGGAAGAATTTTTTCAGTAAAGTAGATGTTTTACCTGAGCGTGTCAACATCCTGAATGGAAATGCTTCTGATTTGGAAGCTGAGTGTGAATCTTATGAAAATCGTATCAAATCATACGGTGGCATCGATCTTTTCTTAGGTGGAGTAGGGGCTGACGGACATATTGCCTTTAACGAACCGGGATCTTCACTGACTTCCCGTACCAGAATGAAAACCCTGACGCAAGATACCATCATAGCTAATTCCCGCTTTTTTGACAATGATATCAATAAAGTTCCGAAGAATGCTTTAACTGTGGGAGTAGCTACAATTTGCGATGCTAAGGAGGTTGTAATTATAGTGAGTGGACACGGTAAAGCCCGTGCTTTGCGACACGCTGTAGAAGAGCCTATCAATCAGATGTGGACAATCAGCGCTTTACAGTTGCATCCTAAAGCTATTATCGTGTGCGACGAAGCTGCTTGTGTCGAATTGAAAGTTGGAACCTACAACTATTTCAAAGACATTGAAAAAAATGAGATTTTGTAAAGATATACAACAATAACCTTTTGCGTTACTTTCGATATTCGGTGTCAAAAGTTCCGCGTTCCGTGGTGCGTGGTCGCGAGTTTAAATTGTGTAAATGCTCGATGCATGGAACTTACAGAACCAAAACCCGATCTCTCGGCTAATTCTTCCTTTTGAATTTTTGGGTTTTGATTTATTATTGCTTGAGCATGTTTTACCCGATAAGAATTGACGAAACAAGAAAAATTTTGCTTGAAATCATTGTTGATAACTGATGAAATGTAAGTTCTGTTTGTACCAATAATTCTTGCTACCTCCCATATTGTCAGGTCTTTGTTCAAGTAAATTTTCTTTTCTTCAAATAACTTAATTATTTTTTCTCTTACTACTGCTAATTGCACAGTCGTTGGTTCTATGTCATCTGTAACTTGGGGGTAATCTACTGAGCCATCCAACAAAATATCGTTTATCAACAATGCGCGTTGCTTGTTACCCAACCATCCAATCCAGAATAACATAATCGAAAATATGACTGAAGGTAGAATCAATGCTTTTTCATCTGACATAAAACTTTCTTTTCCTAATACTGACATCAATATTCCCATGATAATGGTGATGGACAATGTGATATTTAAAATGTGTATTTTATCTAAAGAGTCATCCTCTGTATTGGCATAATAGTTTAATATGTGCTCCTTGTGCTTGACAACCAAACGATAGGATAACCACATATAAACTACACCTTGTAAGATAAAAGCAATACGACATAGTAGATAAATCGTTTTCTGATACAGAAAAACTCCTGTCAGTGGTTCGTTTGTATAAAGTTGCCGATAAAGATAATCAATATGTTCTTCTTTGGTCATCAACAAAGTACCTACTCCATATAAGATAAAAATCAATATAGGAAATGCTAAATTGATGCTGTGTTTTTTTATTTTAAAACGGTCGTCTACTGTGAGCAACCTGATATAGATATAGTACATCGGATATACTAACAAATTAAGCAATTGATAAAAAGGATCAATGTAATGGTAAATTTCAGGTAGAGGTAGATAATAGAAAAAATGCGATAAATACAGCAAAAATGTCACTGTCATAAATCTACCCAAGAATAATTTGGGAACATTGCCCTGCTTTTTATTCGTATTCAGCACTAATATCCAAAACAAGGTAACGTAGATGGGGTTGAGCAGAAGGATAAGTTTGAACATATTGCTGAATTTCGAGTTCTGGTAGTTAATAACAACATTTAACGTTTATGGATACAAAGATAGATAAATAGTGTAAATTTTTACCTTTTGCATTGTTTTTTTTACCTTTTGAACTATCTTTACGGAGTTCATGCTTTAACTTTGTAAAATTTATATTGTTTGCAACGTGAACGGGAAATAATAATTACAAAAATAAACTAATTTTAAAGTTTAGATAGAAAAGATAACAGGGATTTTGTTTTTATATAAACACAACTTAAAAGTACAAAGTAATTATACTCGAAAATATATTTTAAATCAGATATTTAAACCTATTAAAAACATCATTATGAAACGTAAATTTTATTTATCTTTTTTATGTAGTTTAATGTTGTTGGTTGCAGGACCAAGTATGGCACAGACCAACACAACTTACGACAAAGCGGAGCAAATTACTTTGGGTGATACCATTATCAGCCAATTTACTCCCGGATCTGTTGAAACATTATGGTACAAACTTGATGTTGTCGGGGGGCAGTGGTACGAGATTCCGCATCCTCCATATGCTTTAGATATTTTCCAAAGCGAAAGTGCAGCCCAACAGGAATTTGCTTGGCATAATTATACGTATAACGATTCTTATGAGGGATTTAGGGCGATAATGTTTAAAGCCGAAGAAAATGGTACTTATTACATCAGGCGTTGGTACAATGAGTATGTTGGGAATCGCTTTGAATGGAGCGTTATTCATGTGACCGACAATCGTGTGTGTGATAACGCTTATGTGGTCACTTTAGACAGTGTAGTGAATGTACCGACCGGTCAAGATTTTCGCTGGTATAAAACAGAATTTGAAGCCGGAAAATACTACACAACGGAAACATCCGGAGCTAATGCGGCAATTTATGAGTCCTGCGGTGCAAGTACTTATGTAGCGCTGGTAGGTGACATATATCATGCAACAACTTCCGGTTACCGTTACTTTAGGTTAAACTACATTATGGAAGACCCTACGTTTAAGGTAAAAGAAGTCCCTGAGCAAACCAATACCTCTCATGAAACTGCCAAGCCGATTGAATTGGGTCAGCCGGTATCATATTCACATGTATTCGGAGAAAGTCTTTATTTTAAATTTGACGTTGAAGCCGGAAATACCTACGAAATTGCAGGTACGCAAAATGATTTTTATTATAGTGCTCTCAATGTGTATGACACCAATGAGAATACTCCTGTTGAAACGATACCTATATTGGTAAGCTCTATGACTCTCCACAGGCTGACTGCAACTAAAACAGGAACTCTTCATATAAAGCGTTCAAAAAATTTGGGACAAACTGCACAACCGTTAACGATGACTGTAAGTCAAATAACTGATGCGCGCATTTGTGCCAATGCTGTTGCAATAGATGTAGGTCAGGAAGTATCTTACGACCACAAAACTAATTACGAATTCTGGTGGAAGGTAAACTTGGAAGCAAACAGTACCTATTTGATTGATTTTTTCAACGAAAATCAAAATGGTGCTACACTCTACGTTTACGACGATTGTGGTGATGAAGAAGCTTTGACGCAAGCATCCTATGGCACACTTAATTTTTCCACCCCAACGGAAGGATATTATTATCTGCGTTCCTTTACATATAATTTATACCCTGAAGAAAGTAACTTTAATACCTTTACTATCAACAAGATCGTAAACGATAACAATACAAGTTGTGCTTCCGCCAAAGAAATTGCGGTAAATGGAACTGTAATTACTTCGTTTAGTTTTGGAGATCAACTTTGGTACAAGGTGGATGTAGAACCCGGAAAAGTTTATGAGTTGAATGGTAGTAACGCCCCTTATTCGTGGACGATAGGTGTGGCTGTTTTTACTTCCTGTGACGCAACATCACCCATTGAAGAAGCAAGTAACTGTCCTGTTCTTTACTTAGCTCCGGAAAATGACACAAGCTATTATATTAGGTGGAAACGTGAAGATTATGACTCATCAGATCCTTTTAGTTGGAGCTTTAATGAAGTTACAGATAACCGTACCTGTCAAACAGCTTATGCGGTTACACTTGACCAAGAAATTACCATTGCTGCTGCCGGCACTTATTGGTACACATTAGAGGTGGTAGCCGGTAAGTTTTATGAAATAGATTTTAGTCAAGCGTATTACAGTAGTTGGAGTTCAGATATAATGACGATTTATGACGACTGTAATTCACAGAGTTACTTGAGCAATTTGACTAAATCCAAACATTTGCTTGCACCTGCAAGTAATGGTATTTTGTATTTAAAAGTTCAGCGTTCACCATCGAGTTCTGGTCAGCTTGTATGGAAAGTGAGTGAAGTGAGTACCGCCGATAATCGCCTTTGCGCTTACGCACAAAATATTACCCTTGGTGCTAATGTACAGACTAATCATACGCCTGGTTATATTGACCTGTGGTACAAGATATCTCTTGAAGCCGGTAAGGCATATGAGGTGGATGCTTCGGAAGCAACTACAAGTTTGTACTACTACAAAGGTGAAGTATGCGATATCCCTTATCAACAAGAAACCGGATCCATTGGTGCGGAAACTAAAGGTTTGATTGCCCCGACAGTTGATACCGTGTATTATTTCCGGAGTGCAGATGGGGACCTATACCACAATTTTACTTGGAAAATTAATGAAACTCAGGGTGATAACCGCTTGTGCACTTTTGCTACGCCCATAACCCTGGGGACAGCATTTACCGTCGATCACAGGGAGAGCGAAAATTATTGGTATAAATTAGATGTTGCAAAGAATACTATGTATTCGGTTGATTTTCAGCAAACAAATTATCAGCAGGTAAACGTGTACGATGGATGCGAAGGCAATAGGATAAAAATGGGATATGCAAAGTCCTTTACTTTCTTAGCTCAAGATGATGGAACATATTACCTGAATTTCACCAATACATATTTAAAACCGACCTTTGATTGTACTGTTAATAAAGTAGTCGATAATCGTTCTTGTCAGTATCCCGATAATGTTTTGGTAAATCAACAGATAAAAGAAGATTATGCAGAGGAAGGTTTGTGGTATTCGATTCAGCTTAATACAGATAGCATATATGAATTTGATTTTACATATTCAAATAAACGGCTGACTGGTAGCATTTATTCTTCTTGTGATGAAATACTGTCGCTTGCACAGGGTGATTCCGAAAAAATGCTTTATAAGCCTGCTACGTCAGGAACTTATCTTGTGCACGTAAGTGCCTTGCAAGATTCGTTGAATTGGTCTGTTACAGTACAGGAATCCGGCGATAGAAGATTGTGTGAATATGCCGAAGAAGTATCCGTGGGAGACACAATAACAACCGATTTTGCTGATTCTTGGCGAAATCAATGGTATAAAGTTGAAGTACAGGCAGGCAAATACTACGAAATAGGTAATGCTGATAAAGAATTGAACATCCTTG
>Ga0116172_10000053_pt1 | contig 113223 bp, 96 predicted proteins | sample AD_UKC083_MetaG_FD_89799 | JGI IMG/M metagenome (GOLD analysis project Ga0116172, IMG submission 89799) | Active sludge microbial communities of municipal wastewater-treating anaerobic digesters from USA - AD_UKC083_MetaG | ecosystem: Engineered > Bioreactor > Anaerobic > Digestate | place... | reverse complement strand
GAAGTGCAGCAAGGTGAATATCAAGTAAGAACTGAAGCTCAACAAAGTGGTTTAGACAAGTATGACGGTTTTTACTTTCCGGAGAATAATTCCATTGCTCAGTTGTGGAATGTACGTTGGCCTGTCGTTACGCTTTCCACAATGGCTCTTTCATATTTGAATGATATGGAAAAAAGTGCTTCGGAAATAGATCTTCCAAGTATTAAATCTTATATAGGACAAGCATCTTTTTACAGGGCTTGTGCATTATTTGAATTGGTTCAATATTGGGGTGAGTTGCCCATTCCCGAACTGCAAGGGGAAAAAGTAACATTGTCCGGCAGAAAACCACTCCAAACGGTTTATGAAATGATTGAATCCGACTTCAACAAGGCAGCAGAATATTTATCAGGGAGTACAAGTAGCGATGTCCGCATACCAAGAACCTGGGCTGCAAAAGCGATGCTCGCAAAAATGTATATGTCGGCATTGCCCGAATCCGGCTTCAGAGATATGGGAAAAGCAAAAGTATTGCTGAACAACATCATAACAGAAGGTGGTTTTAGATTGGTTAATCAATACGCTGACCTTTGGGATGGAACCAAAGATCCTTCAAGTGAAATAATCTATGCTTTCTACTTTAATAATGTATGGCCAGACACCAATGAATTGCAATGGTATGCAGGGTCTCGTGCCGTGTCCGGTGACCCGAATTGCTATATGGGAGGTTATGATTTAGGACTACCCACAAAGTATTGCTACGAAATAACAAGTAATGGAGGAATTTGGGAAACAGGTGATTTGCGCAAAGATGAAAGCATACGTTATAATTTTTTCTACAATGGTAAAGCACCGGCTTCGGTAGCGGGTTTTGGTGAAGACCAAACATTGCCGCACATCAAGAAGTATGAAGACAAAAGAATTGATGGGGAAAAATCATTTTATAATTCAGGTAAAAACGTATACTTGGTAAGATATGCAGATGTTTTGTTGCTGTATGCCGAATGCTTAAATGAAGAAAACAATACAGCAGAAGCGGTCAATCTTATAAACAATACCATTCGCTCACGTGCCTGGGGAGGTAATTTGCCCGAAGAGCTAAAATGGAACACAGCTATGTCTCAAGATGAGTTCAGAAGTAAAATTATGGATGAACGCATGCGCGAACTTTGCTTTGAAGGTTGGAGACGCATGGATTTAATTCGCACGGGAAATTTTGTGGAAAAAATCAAAACGCATAATCGTTGGGCGAAAGAATCAGGAACCATACAACAGTTTCACGAAAGGTTCCCCATTCCACACGTAGAGATCAAGCAAAATACCAATCTCTCGGAAAATGATCAGAATCCCGGTTACTAATATGATGATGTAATAAGCTAATTCTAAAAATTGATTAAATGCCTTTTTGTATGGTCTTTATAGAAAAAACACTTAAGAATTTAAATTGAAAACAAGATTAATTAAAATTAAAAATTTATCACTTATGAAAACAAGAATTTTACTATTATTTACGGTACTTTTTACCGTTATGATGTCCTGGGCAACTACTCCCAAGGAAGTGGAGTGGTCTATTATTGAAAACCCACTGACAGAAGGAAACCTTCCGATGACAGCATCGGGACGATTAATTTGGGGCGACTATAACAACGACGGTCACCTTGATGCTTTTATAGTTGCGGGACAAAGTGCAGATGGACTTGTAGCTCAATTATTTAAAAATAATGGCAACGGTACATTTACATTAATTGACACACCTGATATTTGGGGGTTTGCCTGGGGTTCCGCTACTTTTATTGATTACGACAATGATGGAGATTTAGATTTAATTGTATGCGGTTCTGCGGATGCAACAATTCCGGGAGCACTTACTCTCGTTTATAAAAACTCCGGTGCTCCTGACTATGTATTTACTGAAGATGAAACATTTACCCTGGCAGGAGTTTCTCCTGAAGATCCCAACAATGGGAACCATATCCTGGAGGCTTTTGACTATAACAACGATGGCTGGATGGACTTACTTGTAAACGGAAACGCAGGTGGCACCTGGGAAGTTGAAGCCGGTGGAAGCGGCTCCTCCCGTGTAGTTGCAATACTCAAAAACAATGAGGGTGTTTTAGAGCTACAAACTAATCCTGTTACGGAAATTGTGCATTTCCGTCCTGTTAACGGTGGTTCTATCCATACAGGAGATGTTAACAATGACGGATACGCAGATATCATAGTGTCCGGATATCATGATGTTGATAAGACAGTAACAGATCTTTACATCAACAATAAAAACGGAACATTTACCCATTGGGCCAATTCAAAAAATGTATTTACGGGACATATGCAAGGTGAAACCGTTTTTGTGGATACAAATGCAGACGGATGGTTGGATATAGTAGAGGTTGGTAGAAACTTACAAGGAGATCAGTGGATTAATATCGCTAATTTATTTGTTAATAATCAAGATAACACATTTACAAAAGTAGGAAGTGAAATAAGCAATCTTGTAGGCGGTGCTCCATCTGTGTCTGCAGGAGATGTCAATAATGATGGCCTGACTGATATTTTCTTAGCCGGATGGGCAAGTGATGCCTCTGTTTATTACAACAATGGAGAAAATGTATTTACCAGAGTACGCGTACCGGATATAACCAGAGCCAGAGCCGGCACTGCTAATTTAGTTGACTTCAGTGGAGACGATAATTTAGATTATTCCATCTTCGGCTATCGCGATGGAGGTACAGGAGCCCCTGGTAATCCGGCATGGCCTCATTATTTTGTAAAAAATATCTTGGGAGAAGGAATAGCAAGCAATGTGGCTCCAAGTGCTCCTGCTAACTTTGCTGCATCTTACGCAGACGGTAAATATACACTGACCTGGAATAAATCGACCGATGATAAAACTCCACAAAATGCCATACGCTACAATGTTTATGTGCAATATTCCGATGGAAAAACATACGCTTATGTACCGGCTCATATCAACACCGGAAAATTGAAAGTAGGTGGAGGCGTTTTATCTTTTATTGCAAGCAATTCTATTGAATTAAATTTACCGAAAGGGGATTATACCTTTGGTGTACAGGCAGTAGATCAGGCAAATGCAACCAGTGCATTTACGGTAATTTCTGTCACAGGAACGGGTGTAGATGAAGTTTCTACCCTGGAAGGCGCCCGGGCTTACGCTTCAAACAACAGAATCAATATTGTAAATAATACATCAACAGATGTAAGTTGGTCTATTATAAACCTTGCTGGACAGTTAGTTGAAAATGGGATTTGTCCTACTTCCAACAAAGTAGAAGCAAACTCAAAACTTCCTGCAGGAGTGTATTTGGTTAAATTATCTCAGGGTGCTAACATCCAAACTGTTAAAATTTCAATTTTATAAATTAATTTTTCATCCATAGGGAAAGCATGATAGCTTTTCCTATGGATGGAAAACTTTAGAAATAACTCATTTAAAACAATTCATTTATTTACTAACAAAAAGTAATTTTAGTAGCAACAAAAGGCTTCTATATTGCTGATAACAATTTCAAAGTCATGAAAACAAAAACTTTACTAACTTTCGTGGTACTCTTTACCACTATGATGTCTTGGGCAATTACTCCCAAGCAAGTAACATGGTCTGTTCTAACGGATCCCGTACCGGGATCATCACTCGCTATGTCAGCTTCCGGTACGGTAGTCTGGGGCGACTACAACAATGACGGGCACCTGGATGCTTTTATGATAGCAGGACAAGGAAGTCCGCTAGTCAGGTTATATAAGAACAATGGAAATGAAACCTTTACTCGCATTGATCCTATAAGTATAACAGCGCTTAGTCAGGCAGGTGCTGTTTTTCTGGATTACAATAACGACGGAAATTTAGATTTATTAATTGCAGGTCTGAATACTTCAAATGTACCTCAAACCATATTGTATAAAAACTCCGGTGCTCCGGATTATACATTCGAAGTGGACAACGCAAATACTGACATCCTGGTTGACGTATATCCGGAAGGTAATGATAATAGCACAAGGATATTGGAAGCTTTTGATTATAACAATGACGGGTGGACAGATGTTCTTATCAATGGGAATCATGGTGCAAACTGGGTAAACAGTAGTACCCGTGTGGTAGCTTTATACAAAAACAACAATGGAACTTTTGAACTGCAAACTACCCCTTATAACGGAGGGCATTTTATCCCAATGAACGGAGGGTCAATCCATGTAGGCGACGCCAATAATGACGGATTTGATGATATTCTTGTGTCAGGTTATTCATCCGGTGTAAGTACTAATCTTTATGTCAATAACCAAAATGGAACATTTGATCTTTATCCCACCAGTACTTTTAGGGGACATCAACAAGGAGAAACTCTATTTGTAGATATTAATGGTGACGGATGGAATGATATTGTAGAAATTGGACGTGATGTAAATAATGGTTGGGCTTGTTTTGCTAATTTATATATAAATAATCAAGATAATACGGTAACTAAAATTGAAAGTTCAACTTCAAATTTAACAGGCGGACAAGCAACAATTGCCGCAGGTGATGTAAACAATGACGGTCATACAGACCTAATGGCTATTGGATGGAATACAAACTCAAAATTATTCTATAACAATGGAGATAGTACATTTACCACAGTTGCTTTACCTGAGGAAGCAAGGGCAATACAAGGTAGATTAAATATGGTTGATTTCAATAATGACAATACCCTTGATTTTTCTAGTTTTGGAAAAAAAGCATATGATGGTACCGGCAACACAAGTGCATGGCCCAATGTTTTTGTAAAGAACTCACTTGGAGAAGGAATTCCGGTAAATACTCCGCCTACAAAACCGACAAATTTAGCATATACAGGTAGTGACGGACAATATATTGTAACATGGGATAAATCAACTGATGACATCACCCATACTGACGCCATCCGGTACAATCTGTATGTTAAGTTTGAAGATAATTCAGTATTTTGCCTCGTACCCGCAGATACTACTACCGGAAAGTTAAAAGTGAACGGTCTCAAATCATTTCTCCAAACTGACACTGCAAAACTAAATCTCCCGAAAGGAATTTACACAATTGGAATTGCAGCTGTTGATCAGGCCTATGCTTCAAGTACTTTCGCTACAATGATCATCAATGATCCTCCAACAGGATTACAAAGCGAAACATTGGATAATGTCAGAGTTCACGCTGAAAACAACGCAATTTTAATAACGAATAATTCGGAAAATACGCTATCATGTGATATTCTTTCTCTCGACGGAAGATTGATCAATTCAGACGTTATTAATGCGAACTCAAGCTCTTCGGTTTCAATTTACAACAAAGGAGTTTATTTGGTAAAACTCAATGGTGGCAGAAATGCACGAATTGATAAGGTGATAGTAAATTAATCTTTATTTGGCGGTGTCTTATAGCTAAAAAAACAGCAAGGTGTCTTAGAAGTGTTCAAATGCAAGGCACTGAGATTGAGGGCGAAGGAGCATACTGAAGTATGTGACTGAGTCCGAATATCGAAAGTAACGCAGCAGTTGGGCACTTATAAGGCACCGCCATATATATCAGCCCAACAGCAACGCCTTGGTTTATAGATTGACAAGTACGAATTGCGCCCTGTAAGGGCAAAATATAATATTCAGCACGATTTGATTTAAAACACGATGCAACAATTACATCATAAAAACAATCACATTATAAAATTACCTTTTGCAAAAAAATGAAAAAACAAAAAAATATCTGTTTCGTATTAATTATTAGCCTGATAAGCTTTTTTCATTCCAACACCCACATTTCAGCCGCAGAAGTCAGTGTAGGAAAATGGCGGTTAGTGATCAATGAAACCAATGGAAAGGCAAATATATACAACCAAAACACCCTGCTAATAGCAGACAATCAATGCTCTTATACTGTAAACAACACAACGAGAAGTCAAGAGCAATTATTAGCCAGACAAATTCAAATAAACGACATCACCGATGCTTTCGGTAGTGGAAAAGTTGTTACCATTTCAGCCCGGGAAAACAGTGGAATCAAGGTTTATCATCATTATTACCTTTATGACAACAAAGATTATATTTTAACTGAATTTTCGATAGAATCAACTCTGGACATATCATCGAATTATCTTGCACCGGTTAAAACATCAACAACGACAAATTTTTTACCCAATCTCAACAATAAAACACTTTTTGTTCCTTTTGACAATGACAGATGGGTTCGCTATAAAGCCATTAACTTTGGTGCTTCATCTACAAGTTATGAGGTTGGCCTGGTATTTAACGCCACTTCTAAGCAAGGCTTAGTACTTGGGTCTATTGAGCATGACACATGGAAAACCGGTATTGTAATGTCAACCAATACGTTCAATGCTGTAAAATCTATGGAAGTGTACGGTGGTATTACGTCGGAAGAAACAAGAGATGTTCTTTCCCATGGAAAAGTAAAAGGGAAAAAGATTAAATCTCCCAAGATATTTATTGGCTATTTTGATGATTGGCGTGTAGGAATGGAAACTTATGGTGATGCCAATGCCATAGTGGCTCCCAAACTACCATGGAATAAGCCGAAGCCTTTTGGTTGGAACAGTTGGGGGGCACTTCAAACGAATGTTTCATACACAAACTCAACACAAGTAGCTGATTATATTTACAATAACTTGCAAAATAATAATTTTTGCGATACAGATGGTGTTGTTTACATTGGACTGGATTCCTACTGGGATAATATTACACTAACGGACAGGATCAGGTTTGTCAGATTCTGCAAAGCCCGTGGACAAAAAGGAGGCATCTACTGGACCCCTTTTGTGGATTGGGCTAAAAATCCCGACCGATTGGTTGAAGGTTCAAGTAATGTTTATTATAGAGACATTTACTTGTATGCAAATGGACAACCGATAAGAACAACTAATGTTGATGCATATGCAGTGGACCCAACCCATCCTGCCAGTAAAAAAAGAGCTGAAACCTATATTTCTCAGTTCAAATTAGCCGGATTTGAGTATCTTAAATTGGATTTCTTGACCCATGGTTCTTTAGAAGCGGATGCGTACCATGACGACACGATATATACCGGAATACAGGCTTACAATCAAGGTTTGAAGCACATTGTAGATTATTTGGACAATTCAATGTATATAAACTTTTCAATTGCACCTCTTTTCCCGGCTAATCACGCACATGGACGCAGGATAGCATGCGATGCTTATGCAGCCATGACCGGAGATATGAGTACGGAGTACACCTTAAATTCACTAACCTATGGTTGGTGGCTTGATCACGTGTATAATTACAACGATGCCGACAATGTCGTGCTGAATGGCGTAAATATTGGCGAAAACAGGGCAAGAATTACCTCTTCTGTCATCACGGGCATTTTTACAATTGGTGATGACTATAGTGAAACAGGTCCGCAAATACCCAAATTAAGAGCTCCGGAACTATTGACCAAGCCGGAGATAAGCAAAATTGTGCACAATTGCAAAGCTTTTCGTCCGGTAGAATCTGCAGAAGGTGATGCCGCTGCCGATATGTTTATCACTACATTTGCGGATACAACTTATGTGGCTTCATTGAATTATACTATCAATGTAAAGCCTACTTTGATTGATTTTAATAAAATCGGGCTGACCAAAGGCACGCGGTATGTCGTTCATGAATTGTGGACAAATACTTTCTGTGAACAAATTGACTCCTGGACAGAAAACCTACCAAGAAGAGATGTCCGACTATTTAAGATTTATCCTAAGTCATTTTCTGAACTTGAACAGGTAGGTGCAAACAGTAATTTCTCTGTTTTCCCCAATCCGGCTTCATATGAACTTCGTTTTAATCTGAAAAATAATGAAGTGATCAAGTCGGCATCTATTTACTCTTTAATTGGCAATAAAATCAAGAATTTTAATGTAGCTGACACCAACAAAATACCAATTGATGATTTGGCTAAAGGAACTTATATTGTTAAGATAGAATCGGATAGAGACACATTCTACACTTCTACATTTATTAAAAAATAGAGCTAATAAACAGATCAAAGTGGCTTGAAATATTTTAATGGCTTCAAAACAATTTACTATATTTGCCGGCAAAATCAACTAAAATCTAATTAACTCGTCAAAATTAATTTAAAGCTATGTATAAAAATTTCTTATTAAGCTTCTTGCTATTAATCGTTAGTTGTTCCTCCCTTAATGCAAAAAAAATAAAGCTGTTGGCGATTGGGAATAGTTTTTCAGAAGATGCAGTAGAAAACAATTTATATGAGCTTGTAAGAGAAGGCGGCGACACAATCATTGTTGCCAATATGTACATTGGCGGTGCTACTTTGGAGCAACATGCAAACAATGCCAACAACAACTCTTCTTCTTATTCTTATAGAAAAATTGTAGACGGTACCCGTACAGTTACGGCAAATTACACTATTGCAACAGCTTTGGCTGATGAAGACTGGGATTACATCTCTTTTCAGCAGGCAAGCCAACTCTCGGGTAGGTATGACAGTTACTTTCCCCATTTAACCAGTTTAAAATCTTATGTTGAAGCTCGTGCAACGAATCCAAATGTACAGTTTGTTTTTCACTCGACATGGGCTTATGCTCAAAACTTCAATAGTTCAAACTTCGATTATTACAACCGAAACCAAATGACCATGTATAATGCCATTGTAGATGCGTCTCACAGAGCAGCCGAAGAAGCCGGTATCAGCATTGTTATTCCTGCCGGAACAGCCATACAAAATGGCAGGTCAAGCTCTTTGGGAGATACTTTTTGTAGAGATGGCTTCCACTTGGAATTGAATTACGGAAGATACACAGTTGCTTGTACCTGGTATGAAAAACTATTTAATAAACCTGTGATTGGAAACGAATATAAACCACTTGCAGTTACTCCTTTTCAAGCAAAAGTTGCACAACATGCGGCTCATTATGCCGTAGAAAAGCCGAAAGAAATTACTTCTTTGGCAGATTTGGTGGACGATACGGAAAAAGTGCCATTCACTAGTAGAATTAACTTAAGTTTTGGTAGCGAAAGTTCCGACCCGACTTGGAACTCATTAATCGACGTTAATCTTGATGCTAAAGCAGTTGATCTGAGGGATATTTACGGCGATATAACTGATGTAGATGCTGTAATTACCAGAAGGTTTGGTGGAATAAATTCAAGCGGTCCTGCCTCTACAACAACAGAACTGAATATGCCTTCCGATGTCACTTCAAAATCATTTTACGGTAATAAAAATCAATTCGGTGGAGTTATTACCCCAACTGCCGGCATTAAGTTTACGTCACTGGATAAAAACGAGACCTATGATTTTTCAATATTTGCAAGCAGAATGACCTCTTATGATAATAAAGAAACATATTATAAATTTTCAGGAAAGAACCTGGCAGATACAATTCTTTATTTGGATGCAAGCAATAATTCCAGTAAACTGGTGAAAGCTATTGGAATAGCTCCCAATGACAACGGAGAAATTGAACTGGAAATTGGTCCGGGACCAAACAACAACAATTCATATGGCTTTTACTATATCACTGCATTAAGTTTTACTCCACAGAATGCTATGTCCGGAGTAAACAACCTGGTGCGTTTTTCTTTAAATGCTTATCCTAATCCTTTTGATAAACTTTTAATTCTCTATCCTGATGTTGATATAGAGAACGTTAAAATGATGAGTCTTGATGGAAAGGTAATTCACTCGGTCAACAATCTCGCCTGTGGCAATACTCATCACATAAACACAGAAAAAATACCATCCGGGGTATATATCGTATCCATGACCAGTAATGGGGTAAGTGATTTTTTGAAATTATTAAAAAATTGATAAACTTCTCCATCCTGCACAATACTTATACTAAAATACTTATCACGGGGTCAGCGACCGACCTTGCCTGGTGAGCCAGAAATCAATACAACCTATCGAAACCGAAGGCTTGCACTGAATCAGTTTATGACTATCTTTGCAGAACAGACGGTGTCTTATAAGTACCCAACTGCTGCGTTACTTTCGATATTCGGGGGCGCGTGTTCTGTGGTGCGTGGTTGCGAGGTTAAAGTGTTTAATTTTGCAACTATGAAGTGATGCTAACATCCTCGTAAAATAAAGATAAATGAATGACGATATTGAACAGCGTGAAGCCAGATTAAAAGTAATAGAGCGCATCGCAAAAAAAAATGATTTTCGTGCTGATGTGATGGCTGCTATGGAAGCAGTGGAACGTCATAAGTTTATTGCCGAACACCAGCAAGAAAAAGCTTATCGCGATAAGCCATTGCCTATTGATGCCGGTCAGACTATTTCTCAAATTACGACAGTGGCAGCACAGACCAATTTATTGGATTTGCAAAAAGGACAAAAAGTGTTGGAGATAGGTACCGGAAGCGGCTATCAAACTGCCATTTTGCTTGAATTGGGATATGAAGTCTATAGCATGGAACGCATTGAGAAATTGCACTTGTTGGCACGGGAAAATTTAAATAAAACCGGCTATGACAAAGCTGTGCTGGTGTATGGAGACGGATTCGAAGGGTTGCCGCAATATGCACCTTACGATGGCATTTTGATTACTTGTGCGGCTCCTGAGATACCTGAAAAATTGAAAGAACAGTTGGCAATTGGTGGCAGAATGGTGGTGCCGGTAGGGGTTTATCTACAAAAAATGACAGTTGTAGAGAGAATTAGTAAAGATGATTATCATACCTCCTTTGAAGGACATTATCATTTTGTGCCGATGTTAAAAGGTAAAATCAGTGATATTTAGATAAATATTGTAAGCAAATTGTAAAACAGACCAAGCAAAAGGTAAAATTCAATGATTGTTGTATGAAACTATTTACTGCAAATAAGATTCGTGAACTTGATCAATACACGATTCAGCATGAACCGATAGCCTCTATTGATTTGATGGAGCGGGCTGCCGATGCATTGTTTGAAGCTATCCTCTCCATGTATCCGGTTACGGGAACAAAGTTTTGCATTTTTGCCGGACCGGGCAATAACGGTGGAGATGCCTTGGCACTTGCGCGTAAAATGCAATTGCTGCCCTATGAAGTGCAGGTTCATTTGTTTGGTACAGATAATCTTTCTGCAGATTGCACTACCAATAAAAACAGATTGATACATCAATATCCGCATTTGTTGACCGAGCACAAGCATACTTTTGTTGAACCCGTAATCCATGAAGAAGCTGTAATTATTGACGGTCTTTTTGGTTCCGGATTAAATCGACCGCTTGCAGGTATTTATGCGGATGTGATTGACTTTATTAATAAGACTAAAAATACCGTTATTGCCATTGATATTCCTTCCGGACTTTTTGCTGATGGCTGTCACCACGGTGAGACTCCTGTTGTTAAAGCTGATTATACCTTGAGTTTTCAGTTTCCTAAATTAGCATTTTTCTTCCGGGAAAATGAAAGTATTGTGGGTGATTGGTCTGTATTGGATATAGGCTTGCATCCGCAGGGTATTGAAAATACAGATACCGATTATCATTATCTGGATAAATTGGATATTACTTCCATGCTTCGGAAGCGAGAAAAGTTTTCGCACAAAGGTACTTATGGTCATTTGGCTTTAATTGCCGGAAGCGAAGGAATGGCAGGTGCGGCAGTCCTGGCAGCAAAGTCAACTATTAGATCCGGACTTGGATTATTGACGACATGTGGTCCGGAGTGCAATCGGATGATTGTACAAACAGCCGTACCGGAAGCTATTTACCTGTCGTGCTGTGCCGGTGATTGTATGACAAAGTTTTCAGAAAAAAACAGTTACGATGCAGTTGCCATTGGTCCGGGATTAGGCACAGGAAGCGTGCAGGTATTGACCGATTTACTTGATAATTTTAATAAACCATGTGTGGTTGATGCAGATGCTCTTAATATTATTTCAGAGCATAGGGGGATGTTGAACAATCTTCCCCGGAACAGTATTTTGACTCCTCATCCCAAAGAGTTTGAGAGATTGCTTGGAGAACCTGTGCAAGATTCTTTTGTTGCCATGGAATCAGCTGTGGAAATGGCTTGCAAATATCACCTAATCATTGTGTTGAAGGGTAAATATACCCGAATCGTGACTCCTGATGGAAATGTCTATTTCAATAGCACCGGAAATCCGGGTATGGCTACAGGTGGCACGGGCGATGTATTGACAGGAATGATAGGCTCTTTGCTGGCACAAGGATATGAACCGGAAGCAGCCGCAAAATTAGGGGTGTTTTTACATGGGATGGCTGCGGATATAGCTTTAGAATCAGAATCGGAAGAATCGTTGACGGCAGGCGATATTGTCAATCATTTGGGTCGGGCATTCAAACACTGCATTGGCATCTAATCCGATAAAATCTAATGTTTTCATAAGATTGTTTTTTATTTAAATTAATAATACTTTCAATTAAGTATTGTAAATTTATGAATTTCAATATCAGTGTACAAACAGATAATATAAATGGTATTATAGAAATAATTTATATTCTTATAACCTGCCTGTCTTCAAGCAAAAATCTTTGAATAATAATTTTTCCCGCTGTATGAGTTTTGTTGTCTGAGTTTGTTTGTTTATTTTTGCGCCTATTATTTAACATTTGTTTGTTGCAAATGTGTAACTCAATCAGAAATATATGAAACGAACATAAACAAGTTTAATCAATGATATCGCTCTTACGAATGATTAAATTTGTTCATTGGGAGTTTTGTGCGATAACTTTTAACAAATTATAAATGTATGAAATCAATTGAGATTTTTTTTAAAGCGATGAGAAAGGCTATTTATTTAGTAGCAGTATTTCTTTTATCTTCTCAAGTTTTGTATAGTCAGGTAACTGAAGGAGAGAAGAACTTGCGTAAACAAACTACTGCTGCGGAAAAAGGTTGGAATACGGGAGCTGTTTTTAGTTTGAACATTTCCCAAACATCTTTAACAAATTGGGCAGCAGGAGGACAAAATTCATTTGGAATAAATGGTTTGGCCAGCCTTTATGCTAATTACAGCAAAGACAAAATTTCTTGGGACAACAGTCTAGATGTTGGTTATGGTGTTTTGCAGCAAGGGGCAAAAACGCCTTTTCTGAAGACTGATGACCGATTTGACTTGCTTTCAAAATTTGGTCGTAAAGCTTCAGAACAATGGTATTACGCTGCTTTGCTGAATTTTAAGACACAAATGACGGCAGGGTGGGATTATAAAAAAGATCCTAAAGTTAAAATATCCAATTTGTTAGCACCGGCCTATGTGTTGGGTGCTATAGGTGCTGATTACAAACCAAACAAATATTTTAGTGCGTTTTTATCACCTATAACAGGTAAAATGACCATTGTTAATGATACGGCTTTGTCTAAACAAGGTGCATTTGGTGTTAATCCCGGTGAAGTTTTAAAAGGTGAATTTGGTGGTTATGTCAGAGCTGCATTTACCAAAAATGATTTTACCCAAGAATTGTTGAAAAATGTTTCGTTGACTTCCAAGTTGGATTTATTCTCTAATTATTTGCATAGACCACAAGATGTGGACGTAAGTTGGGAAAATATCATTGCTCTTCAATTGAATAAGTACATCACCGTAAATCTGAATACCCATTTGATTTATGATGCAGATATTTTGTTTGATACAGATAATGACGGAACACCCGATAAAACAAAAGTACAATTTAAGGAAATATTGGGTGTTGGATTTATGGTTAAGTTTTAAAGCAAAAAACAGAAAACCGTCAATATGTCATGATATTTTACTGATCGATGTCAATATGACATAGTTTTTCTTTATATTTTATTGTGAATGCCGTTGTTTTTGCAACGGCATTTCTTTTGCAAAAAGGAAGGCGTTAAACAATAAAATAATAAGTATAATTAAAATAATAGGAGGAAAAATTATGTCATTAGTTAGATTATCAAGAAATTATCCATCTTTGTTCGATCACTTTTTTGAAAATGATTTTTTCAATTGGTCGAATCAGCATCAATCACCGATGAATGCAACTTTGCCTTCAGTGAACATCAAAGAAGGTGATAAGAGTTTCGAAGTTCAAATGGCAGCACCCGGTTTAAAGAAAGAAGATTTTAAAATTGAAATAAACCACAATCTGCTGACCATTTCATCTGAAAATAAGGTTGAAAAAGAAACGAAAAAAGATGATGAGTGCTACACTTGTAGAGAGTTCAGCTATCAATCTTTCAGTCGTTCATTCACTTTGCCTGATAGTGCTGACAGTGAAAAAATTTCAGCAAAATATGAAGATGGAATTTTAAACGTCACCATTGGTAAAAAGAAAGAAGCTGTGGTTAAACCGAGCAGATTGATTGATATCAAGTAAAGAAGAAGATGGTTAAAGTTTAAATTTCAAAGAGCTGCCTCATTTTGAGACAGCTCTTTTTGCTTTATCACTTCTCTTCATTTTTTGGCTTGAACCAAAAAACGAAGCAAAAAAGTTCAAGACTGCGCCCGCTTCGCTCAAAAAATTAGCGCTCGAACAGCTAAATCGTCCAAACTCGCAACTTCGTTGCTCAAACAAGGACGATTCTTAACGCTGTTCTCACTTATTTTTTGGCTCACCGGACGAGGTCGGTTTGCGTTGTACAACGTAACCCCCGGAACACGCACCGCGTAACTCGTAACTTAACCACTTTTCATTATCACAAAAATGACATTGTTGAATATTTACTGAATAAGTTTTCATGGTTGGTGCAAAAGGTAAAAATATTTTCATCTTTTTACTTTTTGCGTGCACTTTTTCATTTCAACAAGATATTTTTGTCCGAACAAGTTTATTCAAAAAGAAAGGAGGTTATCCATGGGACCATAAAACAATTAAATGATCAGAGTGAGTTTACAACATTTTATTAAACCTTTCAAATAAAAAAATATGAAAAAAATATTTGTTTCTTTATTCCTTTTCACTTTACTTTTTTCAGCATGCGAAAAGAAAGACAGCGTGCAAAGTAATGAGAATCCAGTTACCAAACAAAACATATCTGTTGCAGCAAAAGGGTTGTCGGAGCAGCATGATATCATCTTAGCAGAAATGTTAGCTGCTAGTCAGGAGCAATTCAAGCAAAAAGCACCGGACTTAAATGATGGTGAAAATCATACCTTCAATCCGGAGCAAGTTTTTGAGATTATTGAAGCAGTAACCGGTGTTAAACCGGAAATAATTGCCGGAAGTGTTTCAGTTAATCAGTTTAAAGTACCAGCAACTGAAAACAATTTGCCGACTTACGACTTTGATCAAGAAGAAATCAATTTGTCTCTGCATGCGAATTCTGTTTTACTTAAGCCATATTTTGATGAAGTAGATTTAATTGTCAATGATTGTATGATTGATGTAAACGATAAAATTATAAAGATATCTACTTTGCAGCAAGATGCACAAACAGACGAAGAACTAAGTTGTTTTGAACTTGAGAATTTTATGAATTCAACTGAAGTCTTAAAAGGTTCTTTACTCTTGTGGGGTGATTTTGTGGATGATGACGCTATTGTAAAAAACAGTAATGGAATTATGTATGCCAAAAGTCCTACCGAATGGTCTTTGTTCAAAAAGATTGCATTTGTTGCTGCGGCTGATGCGGTAGGAGCTGTTGCAGGAACTTTTGTGGGAAGTTACATCATTGTCAATGGTGTACCTGTGTATATTCCTGCCGGTCCTCAGGGTGCTGCGGCCGGTTTGGCCATACTTTCTTTTATAGCAGCAAAAATGGTTGGATGGTAATAAAAAAATAAGTTATCTGTTTGTTGAGTATCAGCTTGAAAAAATATAATTATTTGTACAGAAATCAGGAGTCCTATTCAGGCTGATACTCAATTTTATGCAGCATTTGTCTTCCATGTCAAAATGCATAAAAGCGAGTGAGTTATTTTTTTGTTTAATCGTCATTATTCGTATGATTGGCGGTGTCTTATTGAAGTATACATGACTGAGCCCGAATATCGAAAGTAACGCAGCAGTTGGGCACTTATGAGACACCGCCGATTGACAGGATGACAAAGTTTAATAAATTAAATTAAATTATAATCGTATGAAAAAAACATGTTTATTATTTGTTTTTATGTTGCTTGTGGGTGTATCATTTGCACAGACTAAAACTCCCAAATTTGCTTTGGGAATCAGTTCCGATTTTTTAGCGGTTCCGTTAACCAGTCAGAGTTTTCAAACGCAGCCTGTAGATGTTTACGTTTCTTTTGTTCCTACCCAAAATTTGAATTTTAAAGTTGGCTATGACCATGCATTGCTTCTTGATTCACGGTCGAAAGTTTACGATAATCTGTCAGGATTGATGGTAGGAGCAGGCTATACTGTTTGGAGAGACCAAAGCGGCATTTTTTCCGGTGAACTTACCCTATCTTTAAGTGAGTCTTTTAAGGATTTCGTAGCATTTAAAAATTGTCATGCTGATTTAGGGGTACGTTTTAATGTTTTCGATGCATTTTATTTAGGCACAGGAATGAGGTGAAGTCACAATGAATCCACTTTTGTAACCAACACTCCGACTAATAGCCTGAATTGGTATTTCCAACTCGGATATCAATTTTATTTAGGCAAAAAACCAATATCCGGGAACAAACGCTGAGATATTTGCTGGTGAATTGAATCGGCTTATGAGAACCGACTGGACCAAAAGGAACCAAAAAGGGGCTGTCTCAAAAGTAAACATTCAAGCAAAAACCATAAGGTGTTTTAGAAGTGTTCAAATGCAAAGTGCTGATATTAAAGATAGTAGGGGAAGACCTGCGTGTCTGCCCTCGGTGACTGAGCCCGAACATCGAAAGTAACGCAGCAGTTGGGCACTTATGAAACACCACCTAAAAAGAAAGCGTGGAAATGTTTATTTCTTTACTTCGAACTGATAAATAGGATTTCCTAAATAGTTGATAAATGTCATTTTAAGTTTATCTTTTCCTATTGAAATTATGGAAAATCCCTCATCAGAAGAACAAAAGCGTGTGTCAGGTCCTTTGATTGGCTCACGACTAAGTGAAGCTGATCCGTTAACAACATAATTTATGTTTGTACCCGGTTTGGTAAGATGTTGAAAAGTATGTGAATGTCCGGCAACATATAAATCTATATTGTATTTTCGCAACAGAGGGTCAAGTTTTTCAATCAAACTTTGTTCGTCCACACGTTTTTTTTCCGAAACATAAATTGGATGATGACCGATTACGATTTTAAATTGTTCGGTAGATTTTGCCAACTCTTCTTCTAACCAACGAAGTTGCAGGGTGCTGTCTTGATTTAAAACATCAGGATATTCATCACCCTCTTCGTAATATTTGTCAATAAGCGGCGTAGTATCAATAAAAAACACTTTTACTGTAGAGTATTCATCTTCATCACCCTCATCGGGAACAATGGTTTTGGTGTAATACCTGGCAGGCATTACCCACCGACGCGATATATTCGAATAATCTATCAATGCTTGCGTATTGCCGTGATATTCATGGTTACCGAGGATGGCATACCACTCTACCATCAATTCAGGATGGTCGTAAATTGTTTCAAAGTTGGTCATCCATAACGGGTCATGAACGCTTTGCACGCCATTCCAATGATGGGTATCTCCGGCATCGGCGATAAACTCAATATCGATATCTTCGGCAAGTTCTCCCATTACTTTGGCAACCGCTTTTTGCTGATAATAACCGTTTCTGCCTAAATCATTGGCTACGAAAAAATTATAACCATCTTCGTAAGCTATTTCTACGTTAGTATATTGGTCTTGTTTGGAAACGCAACTTGTCGTTAAAAAGAGCGTTAAGAGGAAAAATGTTATAAGATTTTTGTTCATCTTACTAAATTAAAAATTCAACTTTACACCTGCATCAAAACGGAAATTATAATATTCTACTTGATAAGTATATTCCTGACTTCCCTGATAATAACGCAATGGCTGATTGAGAATGTTATTTACATTGGCAAAGATATTAACATATTTTCCAATACTCAAATTGGCATTGAAATCAAGATAATTTACTTTGTCATAATATACGTCTTGATAGGCTGATTCCCCTAATTCATCAATAAAATCAGATGCAAAATTATAGGATAAACGAGCGGAAAACTTGCGACTATTAAATCCTAATGCTGCATTAAGCGTGTGAGTTGGAGTTCCCGGAAGACTTAATTTTTCATTTTCGCGACCCTCGTAGTTGAAGTCTTTCACTGCAGAATGATTGTATGTGTAGTTGGTGTAAACATTGAAGTAACGTAAGAAACCGGGTAAGAAACTTAAATTTTGCTGCATGGCAACTTCAAATCCCAATAAGTCGGCATTACCACCATTGATGGGCTGTCTAAACTCTTTCCAAGTACGATTCATATACTCATAGTTATCATAACGGCTCTCCACAATAAAATTCTGAATATCTTTATAGAAAACACCGGCTGAAAACAATCCTCCATTTACGTAATATTCCATCATCAAGTCAAAGTTCATTGATTTTGTTGGCACTAATTTCGGATTACCAATTTCAATCCTTTCATTCTCAAAACTTATTGATTGGCGAGGTGTTAAGTCGGTGTATTTTGGACGAGCCAAGGTATTTGTCCAAGCAGCCTTGATCTTAAAGTCGTCGTTTACATCCCATTTAGCGATAACACTAGGTAGGAGGTTGATGTACGAGCTGGGATCTCCTTTTACAGGATTAATTGCATCCTCATCTTCATCCCATTGAAAAGCATTGTACGCTAATGAGGTGTGTTCCATTCTCATACCTAAAACGAGATCAACCTTGTCGATTAGGCGTTGGTCATAACGAAGATAAGAACCGATAACTCTTTCTTTTGCATCAAAATTGGCTAAATCTTCTTCAAGAATACGGCTTTTTTCAAAATTGTCATTTCCGTCGAACTGAAGGTCACCAAAGACTTTTCTGTCGGGGAATTTACCTGCCGCATAATTTCCTGCTAAAAAGTTGGAGCGAGTTTGGTCAATCAAGTTATCTGCAACCAGTGCATCAAACTCATCTTCATAAGTATCAACAGGCTCGTATTCATAATATTCCACATCGTTTCTTTTGGTTTTAAACTTGAAAGATGCACCAAATGCCAATCCGTTTTTCCATGTATCTGTAGGATTGAAAGGTAGCGAAAAGTCCAATTTGCCTGATAAATCTTCGTCGTAAGTATATTGTAATGATTCGGTGATTTCGTTTAATCCAAAATTATTATAGTCGTTGATGTCAAAGTCATTGCCATCCTTTTTAAATCCGGAAGCCATTGGTTTGCGCGGATTTGACAAATCATTATTAAACGTAAAGTACTTAGTTCTGTAATTGATATAACGCTCATTGGGACGTCTTTCCGATGCTTTAGAGTAATTGGTTTTCCAATCCATCATTAACTTACTGATGTTGTGATTGCCACCCAAGGAAAATGTCATCACTTGCTGGTCTTCGAGACGGGCATATTTAGTGTCTTTTGTTCCGAATTTTACTTGACGCTCCATCCGTCCCTCATAACTGCCATCATCTTGGGGAGATATATTTCTGATCCTCATCCGATAACGATTTTCCCAGTCGTAACGTTTGTTATACATCCCGTTAAACTCTATTTTATGGTCGGGGTTGATTACATAATCCAATGCCAATGAATAGCTTTGACGCTGACGATGCACAAAATACTGACGTACTTGGTAATCTTCGACGTAGAGCTTTCCATCATCGGTCTTATCCCAAGTAAACTCCGCATTGTCTGAACCAAGCGGATTGTCCTGAAACGAAATAGCGGCAACCATTCCAAGTCTGTCCTTTATAAAACGGTCACCGTAACTCAAGCCTAGGTTTATCATCGGTTTTTCCGAAATCAGGTTGTAACCGCTTCCTCCCATTGCCGTGATCCTGCGTCCAACAGGTTGACTTTTGGTAACTAAATTCACTGTTCCCCCAATGGCATCGGCATCCATTTCAGGCATGATCACCTTGTTAACTTCAATGGTTTGAATCATATCCGATGGAATAAGGTCAAGCTGTACGGAGCGTATGTCGGCTTCTGCAGAAGGAACGCGCGTACCGTCGATAGTTACTGAACTCAAGTCGGGTGAAGTACCACGAATGTGCCCGAAACGAGCTTCACCTTGGTCATACTGCACACTAATCCCCGGAATTCGCTTCAGCGCATCACCGATATTAGAGTCGGGAAATCGAGCTACCTGGTCTGCCGAAATTACGTTGGTAACGTTGATGTTGTTTTTTTGTCGCGACATAGCTCTATGTTGTGCATTTAAAGCCGTTACCACAACTTCTTCTATTAGTAATCCCTCTTTCAACACAATATTATTCAATGGAACAGTACGGTTGTTGACTACAGTAACGGTTTGTTCAACTGGATTATAGCCGACATAGTTAACTCTCACCAGATAAGTTCCATTTTCAAGTCCTGTAAGTCGGAAAAAACCATCAATATCCGAAATAGTTCCAAAATTGGTCCCTTCAATTTTTATGGTTGCACCGGGAAGCACGTACCCCATCTCATCAACAACTCGTCCGGTTAATGCTCCGTGCGATGCAAATTCAGCAGGGACTTCAGCAAATAAATTAGCCAAAGTGCTAAAAACCAGTAAAGTAGCAATAATAATTTTCTTCATTTGTACATTCTTTAGAATTAAAATACAAAGAAAAGTTTTTAACATTACAGAATGATTGAGACTTTATGAAGAAAATATTACACTAGTATTTCACACTTTAATTTTGATTATTTAGGCGCCGTGTGATACAGATAAGCACCAATGATGAGGAATATGATGTTGGGTAGCCAGACAGCAAGGAAAGGCGACATGGCACCGCTGACTGAAAAAGAGGATGACATGGTAGAAAACAGAATGTACAAAGCACTCAGCGCTAATCCTATCCCCAAATGTAAGCCGATTCCTCCCTTTACTTTTCTAGAAGAAAGTGAAACGCCCATCAAGGTCATGATAAAAGCTGCAAGTGGCATGGAAAATCTTTTATGGTATTCGTCTTCAAAGGCTTGAGTATTACCGATACCCCTGTTTTTCAATCTTTCCAAATGTTCTCTTAACTCTCTGTTGTTGAGTTGGGCGCTTTCTTTTGAAGTTATGAAAAATTCTTCAGGTTGCACCTTGATTATTGTGTCCATAGAAAAACCCTTTGTGATGCTTTCATGCATTCCGTCAAAATTTCTCAATAGATATTCTGATAATTTCCAGTTATAGAGAGTGTCCCAGCTAATAGTCTCGGCAGTCAGTCTCGAAGTAAGGATTTTTCCTTCGAACTTTTCCAATGAAAATCTGTAACCTTTGTTCTGTGTTTTTTCAAAACGCTCAATGTACATGATGACACCGGGTTCAATTTCCATTTGGATGTTACGGGCATAGCTGGTTTTGAATTTTTTGATATAATCGTTTTCAAATGCCAATAATTTTTCGTTGGATCTTGGAATCACATATCCGCCTAAAAAGAATGACATCAGGCAGATAAGAGTCGCAGAAAGAAAATATGGTTTCATCAATCGCCTGAAACTGATGCCACTGGCAAGCATGGCAACAATTTCGGTGTTGGCAGCCATTTTGGAAGTGAAAAATATAACTGAAATAAAGGTGAACAGCGGAGTAAACATGTTCATGTAAAACGGAATGAAATTCAGATAATAGTCAAAAATGATGGCTCGGACTGGAGCATTATTGTCAAAAAATTCATCCAATTTTTCGGTCAGGTCAAAAATGACGGCAATACTTAAAATTAGTACTATAGAGAAAAAGAAAGTACCTAGAAACTTTTTAATGATATAAGTATCTATCCTTTTCAATCCTATTTTCTGATAATCAAATGCCATGAAATTATGTGTTTCGTTGTCGGAATTTATCTATGTTTTGACATAATTGGCGGTGTCTCATATTGTCCAACTGCTGCGTTACTTTCGATATTCGGGCTCAGTTACATACCTCACGCTTTAACGTAAAAATTTTTCCGGAAAACGGGCTTGCACGTCTTTGTAAAATGCCCGGATATATTTTAAATCAGCCTTTTCATCGCCTGTTGGAATGAAGATTTCCGTTATTCCCACTTCTTTTTTCCCATAATCTATATAAGCCAATTGGATGGGAACATTAGCCTTTACGGCAATGTGATAAAAACCCATTTTCCATTTCTTCACCAAAGAACGTGTACCCTCAGGCGTAATGGCAATGTGGAAAGAATCGGATTGCCTGAATCTTTCAGCCACCTGATCGGTTGTAGCTGTTTTTTTGTTTCTCTCAATAGGCATACCTCCCATGGCACCAAAAATTAAGTTGAGCGGAAAAACGAACCATGATTTTTTAATCATAAAGGATAATTTTCTTTTCAATGCCCAGCAGCTTAATTTTCCTATTATAAAATCCCAATTGCTCGTGTGAGGCGCGAGACATATCACGCTTTTGGGAGGTTCTTCTACTGTGACTTTTATCGTCCATCCTGCTATTCGCAGTATCCAACGACTAAGTTTCTGCATGTCATGTATATTGAATTGAGTGCAAAGCTACAATTTTTTGTTGATAACTCGCCTGCAGACAGACCAAAAAACTGTCAGTTTATTTGTATTTTTGTAGGTTGAAAAATTAAGATGTATGAGGTTTTTAGATGAATTAAATGATAATCAGCGAAAAGCAGTTGAATTTGTTGATGGTGCTTCGCTGGTTATTGCGGGTGCCGGTTCGGGAAAAACACGTGTGCTGACTTATAAAATTGCTTATTTGCTGAAAAAGGGATTTGCCCCGTCTTCAATTTTGGCATTGACATTCACGAATAAAGCAGCCCGTGAAATGAAAAGCAGAATTGCCGATTTAGTAGGAGAGCGGATAGCGCGCTACTTGTGGGTGGGGACTTTTCACTCGTTATTTTCAAGGATATTGAGATCTGAAGCCGGTACAATAGGGTTCACCGGTAATTTCACCATTTACGATACCGCTGATTCCAATTCTCTAATTAAATCCATCATCAAAGGATTAAACTTGGATGATAAAATTTACAGACCCGGGTTGGTCCAGAACCGCATCTCAACGGCAAAAAACAATTTGATAACTCCCGGAGCCTATGCTTCTAATGAGGAACTGATGACCGCTGACAAACATGCTCGTGTGCCGCGCATCCAAGAGATATACAGGATTTATACTGAAAAATGCAAGCAGTCCGATGCCATGGATTTTGATGATTTGTTATTGCAAACCAATATATTGTTTCGCGATCATCCCGAAGTATTACAAAAATATCGTGAGCGATTTAATTATATTCTGGTTGATGAATATCAGGACACCAATTATGCTCAATACTTAATAATTAGAAAGCTTTCTGAAGGACACGAACGAATTTGTGTGGTGGGAGATGATTCGCAAAGTATCTATTCTTTCAGGGGGGCAAATATTGACAATATTCTTCAGTTTAAAAATAATTATCAATCGGCACAGGTGTTTAAGTTGGAGCGAAACTATCGTTCTACCAAGATGATAGTCAACGCAGCAAACAGCTTGATTGACAAAAATAAAAATCGAATTCCCAAGAAAGTTTATACGGAAAAACAAGATGGGGAGAAAATCAAGGTCTTGCAACTTTATTCTGATTTCGAGGAAGCTACTGTCGTTTCCGAGTACGTCATAGAATTAAAAGAGTCGGAAGAGTATGCGTACAAGGATATTGCAATTTTATACCGCACCAATGCGCAATCGCGTGTATTGGAAGACCAAATGCGCAAGGGGGGAGTTCCTTACAGAATTTACGGCGGACTTTCTTTTTATCAGCGCAAAGAGATCAAAGATGTGATCGCCTATTGTCGTTTAATATGTAATCCTGCCGACGAAGAGGCGCTTAAACGTTGTATCAATACACCCACTCGGGGGATTGGGGACACCACGGTAAATAAAGTTTTGGAAACGGCTGCGTTGCACGGTGTCACTGCCTGGGAGGTGATGGGTGATATACTGAAATATAACTTGCCCGTTCACTCCGGAACAGCCAATAAGTTGACTGATTTCAGGGAGATGATATCAACTTTTATGGAACAAAAAGATGTGTTGGATGCTTACCAATTGGTTGATTCTGTGATTAAAACAACAGGAATGATCAGGGATACCTATACGGATAATTCTCCGGAAAGCATCAGCAGGCGTGAAAATATTGAGGAGTTGGTGAATGCCATTCGTGAGTTTTGTGAAATGAAAACAGATGCAGGTGAACAGGCTTTGTTGGTAGATTTTTTAGCGGAAGTTTCATTGTTGACAGACCAAGATACGGATAAGAACGGTGATGAAGATAAGGTTACTTTGATGACGGTGCATGCTGCCAAAGGCCTGGAGTTTAAGGTGGTGTTTGTGGTAGGTATGGAGGAAGAATTATTCCCATCGTCCTTTTCCATGGATAGCGCTCGTGAGTTGGAAGAGGAGCGGCGGTTGTTTTATGTGGCAATTACCAGGGCAGAAGAGCGTTGCTTTATTACCTATGCTAAATCCCGCTTTAGAAACGGAGAGTTGAATTTTGTCAATCCCAGCCGTTTTATCAAAGATATTGATTCCAAATACTTGGATTTTCCGGTGCAGCAAACCATTCCATCATCGTCCAATTTTGTTGATGAGGATGAGGAAATAGAAAATTTCTCAGGATTCAGAAATGCAGGAACCCGATTTACACGTACTTCTACCCGCACTTATTATCCAAAACAACAAACACAAGAAAAACCTGTTTACTATGATACTCCAAATCCTGCCCGCAAGCTTACCAGGTTGAAAAACTCACCTGCAACCTCTGCAATAAATACGGATTTAAATGAAACGTTCGTACCCACTATCCCTGTAGGAAAATTTGTAAAGCATGCCATGTTTGGTGTAGGGAAAGTACTTTCAGTCAGCATGTCAGGAGCCAACGAAAAAGCGGAAATTGACTTTGGAGAAAAAGGAGTGAAAACCTTGTTGCTAAAGTTTGCAAAATTGGAGGTTCTGGATTAAAAGTGCATCACATGAAAAGTTTACCTACCTTTGTGCCCGAAAAATTAAATTACACGCAATGAAGAAATTCCTATTGGTATTGGTTGGTGTTCTATTTATTAATATTGTTTCTTCCCAAGAAGAGAAGAGAAATTTATACAGTGGCGGGATGCTGATTGTTCAACCTGGTATGACTATCGCCACCAACGAACATCAGGATATTAGACATATGAGTACGGCGGTAGGAGGCATTCTGCGCTTGTATTTTTGTGATTATCTAACGGCCGGATTGTATGGAGGGAGTCAAAAAACTTCCTATCCTACGGCAGGTTCAAAAAATTCCTATTTTAATCTTGGATATGGTGGCGCATTCTTCGGATATAGCCGGCAAATCCATAAGTTTAGATATACGGCTTCACTGTATGCAGGCATGGGTGCAATCAGTAATTTGCATGTCAGTAGTCAAGCTGAAAACCACTTGACAGATGCCGATCTCTATAAGGTTTCTACTTTTTTATATTCGCCTATTTTCAGTGTAGATTACGCGTTGACCCGAAGAATTTACGCGACCTGTCAAGTAGTGTGTCTGACCGGAAAGTATAATGCATCTCAGTTTTATAATCCGGTGCTTCAATTGGGATTATTGTTCAGCAGATAAATTTGTGGTGGATTGATCCAGCGCTTTCGCCACTAAACTCGCTATGGTCAGTCCGAATATAGCCGGCATATATGAACTTGTGCCGTTTAGTTTTGCTTTTTTGCTGTCCCACGTGGAGGCTTGGTTAGAGGCAATAGATGCATATACAGAAGGATCTAAGGCTGTCTGTTCTCCCTTGTTGGGATAGATTTCGTCACTGTAAACGCACAGGAATTTTTTGCCGACTCCCCCTTGTTTCTTTATTTTTGTTCGTAAAGCCGCAGCAAGTGGACAGCCGGTTACTTTCCAAAATTCTGCAACTTTGACCCGACCCGGGTCTGTTTTTAAAGCCGCTCCCATAGATGAGAAGAATACAGCCTCAGTTTTGGTGGCTTCTTGGATCAAATGTACTTTATTGGATAAACTGTCAATGGCATCAATGATGAAGTCGTAGTTTTGTAATTCGAAAGATGCGGCTGTTTCCGGTGTGTAAACGGCTTGTAGAGCAATTATTTTCGCTTGCGGATTGATGGCAGACAAGCGTTCTTTCAAAACTTTAACTTTGACTTTTCCAACGGATTCAGTGGTCGCCATCAGTTGCCGATTGATGTTTGTAATGCTTACTACGTCTGAATCTACAATGGTCAAGCTGCCTATTCCCATGCGAATCAAAGCTTCGGCACACCAACTGCCTACACCTCCGACTCCGAATAGAACAACACGTGTTGACCAGGCTTTATCTATAAAGTCTTTGCCAAACAATAATTCAGTTCGCTGAAACATTTCTTGCATACTTTGCAAAAGTAATACTTTCATTTAAATCATCCATTATCCTTTAATTACCTACTGTTCAATAACAATTCATCATTTCATAAAAATATTGTAACTTTGTTGCCTGAAAAACTAATTTTTTATGAGCCAAACAGACCAACAATTCGATCAGGTTGCAGCAATTTGCAGAGAGATTTATTCGTCTAAAATGAAGGACTACGGAGCTTCATGGCGCATCATGAGAACCCGTTCCGTTACCGATCAGATTTTCATCAAAGCCAATCGCATCCGCAGCATTGAAATTAAAGGTGTTTCAAAAGTAGATGAAGGAATACGTTCTGAATTGATTGGAATCGTGAATTATGGAATTATTGGACTGATTCAATTGGAATTGGGTGTGTCTGATGAGGATGACATCGGCCGTGAGAAAGCTTTGCAATTGTATGACAAGTACATGCAAAAAGCTAAAAGATTGATGATGAACAAGAATCATGATTATGATGAGGCTTGGCGATCAATGCGGACGGAGTCTTACACAGATTTGATTCTGATGAAAATTAACAGGACCAAAAAGATAGAAGATAACGACGGGGAAACTCTGATTTCGGAAGGTATAGATGCCAATTATTTGGATATGATCAACTATGCTGTTTTCGGCTTGATTAAAATGGAGGAGTGTTCTTGAAAACCAAAAGAGCGAAACATAGAAAATCTACTAAATCAGCAAATCTGCTTGGGACAAACCAAATATTGCTGCATGCCAATCGAATTTTAATTGGGTTGCTGTTTGTCTTTTCAGGTTTTGTAAAAGCCGTTGATCCCTTAGGAACCGTCTATAAAATCGAAGATTACCTGATTGCATTTGACGGTTTTTTTGTCGGACTGACTTTTTTTGCTTTTCCGGCTGCCGTTTGCCTGATTGCTATAGAACTTTTGATCGGATTGAATTTGCTGTTTAAAGTATGGCCTAAAATAACAAGTTGGGTTGCCTTAGTGTTTATGCTGTTTATGACTGCATTAACTTTGTATATCGCTATCTATAATCCGGTTTCAGATTGCGGATGTTTCGGTGATGCACTCGTTATTTCTAATTGGCAGACCTTCTTCAAAGATGTTGTGCTACTGATCATGGTAATTATTTTGCTATTTGGGAAAAAACAGCTTCGACCAATCTACCAATCTCGTTTTGAATGGACCTTGGTCATTCTGTTTGTTGTATTATCATTTGGTTTTATGGCCTATAATCTGACACATCTGCCCGTTATTGATTTCAGACCCTATAAAATAGGTGTGAATATTCAGGAGTCTATGAGTTATCCGAAAGATGCACCAAGAGATGAGTACGAATACGTTTTTACCTATAAAAAAGATGGGGTGGAGAAGAGTTTTTCTTTGGAGGAAATTCCTGATAGTACCTGGACTTTTGTCTCACAAGAAACTAAATTAATATCCGAAGGATATCAGCCGCCCATACAGGATTTTGAAATCCTTACGGCAAATTATGAAGATCTGACGGATGAAATACTCGAATATCAGGGTGTTACTTACTTAATAATATCTTACGATCTGAGTTTGACATCCGAAAAAAGTATGGAACGCATCAAATCTTTTGTGACGTATCAGAGACAGCAAGATCAGGATGTGAAAATATATGCTTTGACAGCTTCTTCAACGGATGATATACAGGATTTTAAATTGAAATACGATCTTGATTTTCCTTTCTATAAAATGGATCCTATTACGCTCAAAACAATGATTCGAGCCAATCCCGGCGTCATGAAGTTGAAAACCGGAACGATAAAGGGGAAATGGAATTGGAGACAGATTTAAGAACGAAGAACGAAAAACTATAAACTAAGAACAAAGAGTAAAGACAAAAGAATAAAGACAAATTAACTAAGAACGAAAAGTGAAGAACGATGAACAAACAAAACCACGCGACCGCGGAACTCGGACCCCGTAACTTCCCTAACTTCCCTAACTTTTCTAACTTCCAAAATATAACTTCTCTAACTTCAACACTAAAAACTATTAACAATCAAATAAATTAAAATCAATTATGAGAAAGAAAATTGTTGCAGGCAACTGGAAAATGAACAAAACCTTACAAGAGGGTTTGGCTTTAGCAAAAGAGTTGAATACCATATTGGCAAATGAAACTCCAAATTGTGACGTAGTCATTGGTACGCCTTTTATCCATTTGGCAAGTGTGGTATCTGCAGTTGATACCCATAAAATAGGTGTGGCTGCACAGAATTGTGCAGATAAGGAAGCCGGAGCATATACCGGTGAGGTTTCTGCTGCCATGGTTAAGTCAACCGGAGCGGGCTATGTAATTTTGGGCCATTCTGAGCGTCGTACCTATTACGGCGAAACTGCTGAAACATTAAAGACCAAGGTTGAATTGGCATTAAAAAACAATTTGATTCCAATTTTCTGTATTGGTGAAGTGTTAGCAGAAAGAGAGTCAAATGTACATTTCGAAGTGGTTAAATCACAAATCATTGACTCTTTGTTTGGCTTGTCTGCTGCAGATTTCAGTAAAATTATTTTAGCGTATGAACCGGTGTGGGCTATTGGAACAGGTAAGACTGCAACGGCTGCACAAGCTCAGGAAATGCATGCATTCATTCGTAAGACTTTGGCTTCTAAATACGGAAAAGAAATTGCCGACAATTGCTCTATCCTTTACGGCGGAAGCTGCAACCCCGGTAATGCTAAAGAATTGTTTTCAAATCCCGATGTAGATGGTGGCTTAATTGGAGGTGCTTCCTTGAAAGCAGCCGATTTCAAAGCCATTATTGATGCTTTCTAATATTTGACATCCATCATCCGAAACCGGCAATGGCTAAAACAAAAAATGTCTATATCTGTCAGAATTGCGGCAACGACTCTCCCAAATGGATAGGAAAATGTCCCGTTTGCGGTGAGTGGAATTCTTATGTCGAAGAGATCATCAGCAAGGAAAGCAAGCAAAGCGTTCAACTTGCAGGTATTCAGATGACAAAGGAAAAGCCGCAGTTGATTTCAGAAGTGGATACCACGGAAGAAATCAGAATTGATTCGGGGTCGGTTGAACTGAACAGGGTGTTGGGAGGCGGATTGGTTGCAGGCTCGTTGGTACTGATTGGAGGCGAACCGGGAATAGGTAAATCCACTTTGGTCTTACAGGTGGTACTGAATATCAAATCTAAGAAGGTGTTGTATGTTTCGGGTGAAGAAAGTGTCAGGCAAATAAAGCTTAGGGCTAAAAGGCTTGGCTCGGAAGCTGACTCGGTGTACGTTGTCAGTGAGACCTCTTTGGAAGAAATTTTTGTTCACATTCAGAATATTCAACCGGATTTGGTGGTGATAGATTCCATTCAAACGGTTTCGACAAACACCATTGATTCGTCTCCCGGATCGGTATCGCAGGTGCGCGAATGTGCTGCGGCATTACTGAAGTACTGTAAGATGTCGGCGACTCCGGTTTTCTTAATTGGTCATATCAACAAAGAAGGAAGTATTGCCGGACCGAAAGTACTGGAGCATATTGTTGATACAGTCTTGCAGTTTGAAGGCGATCAGCATTATATGTATCGTATTTTACGGGCTATCAAAAATCGTTTTGGAAGCACTTCCGAATTGGGCATTTTCAAGATGCGTCATGATGGCTTGCGAGAGGTAGCCAATCCTTCTGAATTGTTGTTGTCGCAGCATTACGAAGGTTTGAGTGGCGTGGCCATCGCATCGGCAGTGGAGGGCATTCGTCCCTTCCTGATAGAAGTCCAGTCTTTGGTAAGTTCGGCTGCCTACGGAACACCTCAACGATCGAGCACCGGATTTGACTTGCGCAGATTAAACATGTTGCTGGCTGTATTGGAAAAGCGCGTAGGCTTTAAGTTGGCGCAAAAAGATGTCTTTCTCAATATTGCAGGAGGTATCAAAGTTAATGATCCGGCGATTGACTTGGCGGTGATCTCGGCCATTCTTTCTTCCAATGTCGATTTGGCTATTAACAAAGGTGTTTGTATGGCAGGGGAAGTAGGTTTGTCGGGTGAAATACGTCCCATCAATCGCATTGAACAGCGCATCCGTGAAGCAGCAAAGCTTGGTTTTACCAAAATGCTTATTCCGGATTTTGATTTGAAGAGTTTAAATTTAGGAAAATTAAATATGGAAATTATTCGCGTTAAGAGAGTAGAGGAAGCGTTTAAGATATTGTTTAAAAAATAATTTCGCATGATGGCGGTGTCTTATATTATTCAACTGCTGTGTCTCGTCCTAAAAAAAGTTTACACATTTTGTTATACTTATTTCTTTTTCTTTTTTTGAAATTGATAGCCATTTTGTCAAGTTAGAAAGGTAAGTTAAGTCAAGGTTTTGCGAAAAAATACTATCCGGCAGTTGACGGATGGAGATTTTTTTAGCAAACCCGTAGGGCTTGACCTTTACTTGATTTAGCTTTCGACTTATATTTGCGACCATTTTCAAAAAATTATTTTTTGTTTTTCTTTTATTTTATGCTGCTCCCGCTTGATTGTAAACCTGTGATGGAGTTCGCAGATCCAATGACCAATGCGGACGTTTCTCGTTGTAATTTCTTATTCCCGATGCGGTGGCTGAAAGAGCTTGTTCGAAATCATTAAATGTAGCATCCAAGTAAAATTCATCCTTTAATATGCCGTTAACACGCTCTGCTACGGCATTCTCATAACAATGATTCTCTTCGGTCATACTGATAGCTATTCCGGCCTCTTGAAGCATCTCTACGTAATCCTTACTGCAATACTGTATACCTCTGTCTGAGTGATGTGTCAACGACTCAAGTTTATTCACACAACTAATAAGTGCCATCTTCAGAGCATCAATCCCACCTTCAATACTCAAACTGCGACTTAATGACCAGCCTACTATCTTGCGGGAATAAAGATCCGTTATCAAAAATAAATACACAAATCCTGTAAGTGTCCGTATATAGGTTATGTCACTAACCCATACCTGATTTGGACGCGTTACAGCCAAGTCTTTTATCAGATTTTTCCACTTACGGAAATGATGAAAAGAGTTGGTCGTTTTAGTGTAACTCTTTTTCGGCCTTACAAGCAAATCATTTTGACCGAGTATATCAAAGAACTTATCTCTACCTATCTTACCAATTGCAGATAAATCCTCTTGAAGCAAATGATAGAGTTTTTTACCACCCAAACGTGGCAACTCACGTCTCTTCTCTTGAACCAATTCAACAATCAGAGCCTCTTTAAGCTCCTCCTTTTCAACACGCTTCCTGCTTTTGTAAAACGCCTGACGGGTTATGCCAAAGTATCCACACAGGGACACTACCGCTTCTTCCCCTTGAAGTAAATCGATAACTCTTGTTCGTACTTTTTTTTTAAGTCCAAATCAAAAAGTTCATCTGCTACTTCTATGACCTTTTCAGAACATTTGTGATGCAAAGAAAGCTCTGCATATGCCTCTTTTAAAGCTTTGTTCTCTGCTCGAAGACGCTTTAATTCATCTATTTCTTCTCTTGTTTCCACGCGAAAAATTTTGTTTAATAAATGTTGTTTACCAAATTGAAGAAGCCATTTTTGAATAGTATAGGCACCACCAATACCATATTTTTGACGACATGCTCCAATACTTAAACCATTCTTTTCAATCTCTTCTACTACTTGCAATTTAAAACAATCGCTGTACCGTACTACTGTTCTCTGTTCTTTTGTCATAATCTGTCCTGTTTTAGGTGTAAACCTATTTCAGGACATGACACTGTGTTCTGTGTTCCGTGTTCTGAGTTCCGAGTTCCGCGGTGCGTGGTGGCGAGGTTGTTTTTTAGTTAAATATTTGTTTTGAGACAGCCTCCTTGGTGTTTTTTTATTAATTTTCTTAATTTTGTACCCTATATTCAAGTTTTCTTAGAAAAAACATATAATTATTTATTAATATGAAATAAACATGAATTGATTTAATCAGTCGTTTTGCCTATGCGAATGATTAAATTGGTTCATTGAGGATTTTTGTACGACAACTAAAAAAACATAATCATATGAAAGTAACACGCATTTTCGATTTGTTGGATAATTATTTGGAAAATTATCCAAACCAAGATGCTGCTTTGGCAAGTAAAAGAGGTGGACAGTGGAATAAGATCAGCATACAGCAATATGTTGAAACAGTGAACAACATCAGCTATGGCATGTTAAAAATGGGCGTCAAACCCGGCGATAATATCGGTATCGTGAGTGGAAATCGTCCTGAATGGAATATGCTCGACATGGCCATCATGCAAGTAGGTGCTATTTCTATTCCTATCTATCCGACCATTAGCCAGGATGATTATCGCTACATCCTCAATCATGCTGAAATGAAGATGATTTTTATAGAAGGGAAAGAGCTTCGTCGCAAACTTGAGCCGGTTATGCCGGAAATTAAAACCTTGAAAGATATTTTCTTATTTGATGAACTTGACGGAGAATACAAGTATTTAGATCAGTTGATTCAACTGGGAATAGAAAATCCGAATGCTGAAAAATTAGCGAAAATAAAAGCTGGTATCAAAGGCGAAGATATGGCCACCATCATTTACACTTCCGGTACAACCGGAGATCCGAAAGGAGTCATGTTGTCACACAGCAACCTTATTGGTCAACTTGATAATCTGAAAATGACTCCTGCAAAATGGAGTAGAGTGGCGTTGAGTTTCCTTCCTTTGTGCCATGCTTATGAACGCATCCTGGTATATCTGTATCAATACCTAGGAATGTCGGTGTATTATGCTGAAAATTTAGGAACCATTGCCGAAAATATCAAGGAAGTACAACCGACCATGATGACTGCTGTGCCGCGTGTGTTGGAAAAAATATATGATAAATTATTCCTTGCCGGTAAAAAATTGCCTTTTATTCAGAAAAGAATTTATTATTGGGCTTTCAATTTGGCTAAAAAATATCAGTTGGAAGGGAATAGCTGGTGTTACAAGCAACAATTAAAATTAGCCGACAAGCTGATTTATAAAAAATGGAGAGAAGCCCTGGGTGGTAATTTTGACATCGTAGTTTCAGGAGGTTCTTCTCTTCAACCACATATGGGTTCTTTCTTTTCAGCTATAGGCATGCCGGTTTTTGAAGGATATGGTTTAAGCGAAACTTCCCCGGTAATTACTGTTAGTTGCCGTGGTAAAGGTGGACGAAAATTTGGTACGGTAGGACCGCCACTCCCCGGTGTGGAAGTAAAATTAGGCGATCGTGATGAGATTTTGTGCCGCGGGCATAATGTCATGCTTGGTTATTATCGCAATCCTGAATTAACTGCAGAAGTAATTGACTCAGACGGTTGGTTCCATACGGGAGATACCGGTAAATTTACTCCTGAAGGTCAATTGATTGTAACCGGACGCTTAAAGAGCATTTTTAAAACTTCTTTCGGGAAATACATCAACCCTCAAGCCATTGAATCCAAGTTCACTGAATCACCCTTTATTGACAATATGATTGTGCTGGGGGAAAACAAAAAGTTTGCGGCTGCCCTTATTGCACCTGACTTTGTATTCTTGAAATCATGGTGTGCTGCCAATGATATTCCTTACTCAACGAATGCCGAGATGGTTCAAAATCCAAATGTTTTGAAGCGTTTTGAAGAAGAAATTAAAAAATACAATGCCTTCTTTGGAGATTTTGAACAGGTGAAACGCTGGCAATTGGTGACTGAAGATTGGACGCAAACTTCCGGTTTCTTATCTCCAACCTTAAAGATCAAACGAAATGTGTTGGGAGAATTTTACGCTGAAAAAATTGAAAAATTGTTCTCGTAAGAAATTCAATCGAGGTTCTTAAATCAAGAATGCGCTATTTCATCTATTTCGCTTACGACGGTTCAGCTTATCACGGATGGCAGATTCAGCCCAATGGAATTTCCGTACAGGAGGTATTCACTGAGTCAATTCGTGTCATCCTCAGAGAGAAAACCGTAATAACTGCTGCCGGGCGTACCGATGCAGGCGTACATGCGAAAAGGATGGTTGCGCATTTTGATGCGGAACGAACAGATTTGAATTCTGAAGAATTTGTCCGTCAATTAAACAGTATCTTGCCCGAAGATATTGCCGTTCAGAAAATTGTACCTGTAAAAGAAGATGCTCATGCGCGTTTCGATGCCTTGACACGTAAATATGAATATCGTATTTATTACGGAAAAAATGTTTTCAAGGATAAGTTTGCTGTCAGGATGTATCATTCTTTGGGATTTGAGCAGATGAATGTAGCCGCTCAAAAGTTATTGGAATACAAAGATTTTACGAGTTTCAGTAAATTACACACCGACACCAAAACCAACCATTGTAAGGTAACCCAGGCTTTTTGGCAATCCTGCGGAGATGAATGGGTATTCACCATTGAAGCAGACCGTTTTTTACGCAATATGGTGAGGGCAATTGTCGGTACCTTGTTCGAAGTTGGTATGGGAAAGATGAGTGTAAATGATTTTTGTCGCATCATCGAAGCCAAAGATCGTTGTCAAGCAGGAGTATCCGTCCCGCCTCACGGACTGTATTTGGTTGATGTTAGTTATCCGGAAGAAATTTTTGCATTATCCCCTTTTGAATATTAAAATAAATTATTGTATCTTTGCAACCCAATTTAAAGATAAAAATTATTTAAGGGTATAAATTAAAGATATGAAAAGCGGAATTCATCCAGAAAATTATCGTCCTGTTGCGTTTAGGGATATGTCGAATGGCGATACCTTTATTTCACGCTCTACTGTTAATACAAAAGAGACTGTCGATATTGACGGTGTTACTTATCCTTTGTATAAACTTGAGATTTCAAGTACATCTCATCCTTTCTATACCGGTAAAACAAACTTGGTTGACACTGCCGGTCGCGTAGATAAGTTTATGAGCCGTTACGGCAAACGCATGGAGAAGAAAAAATAAAAATTTATCCAAATTTATATAATGAAGGGAAGTCAAACAAATTGAATTTGACTTCCCTTTTTTATGTGAGGCTGTCTCAAAATATTCAACTAAAGTGTCTTACGTTAAATTTAACCTTAAATTAAGGTCGAGTACCACGTACCACGTACCGTGGAACTCGGACCACAGCAGTTAGTGCGCTTATGAGATACCGCTTTTTTATAAGATAATCTTAATTGTTTTACTTCCGGCTTTAATGAGGTAGATTTCTCCAGGCTTTAAATCTTGTATTAAAACCATCTGACTGTCTGACTCAATATGTCGGATCAGAATCCCTTCTAAAGAATATATATAAACCGATCGATTGTTTTCTGTGTGTTCCCCTTTATTTAGAATGATGTTTTTATGGGCATCAACGTATACCGACCATGCTTCCTTATCTTTATCTTTGTTAGTGAATTGCGTAATCCCATCTTGATTCAATAATACTTCCACCAAAGGAGAGGCAGAAGTGATATTTTCATATCTGATGGTGTTGTTCGGGTTATATACTTTGTTGCTGGCTTTTACAAAATAGTAGTATTTCCTGTCAGGGATTAGCATGTCAACGAAAGTTGATGTTTCTGTAGTCCAATAATTTCGGAAATTAAATTCTATTTGTTGGTCAAACTTAACGGAAACATCATCTATATTTACATATCCCACTGTTTTTTCAAAGGATATTCTGAACTGATTGTAATCATCGTAATCCATTAAATTGTGATCCTTAGATTCTGTGAAAAGAAACTCTATCGTAGCATTTAAATCTGAAAATACCGCAATTCTTCCAAGTCGTTTCCAATCTCTGTTGTCCCTGCGAGCTTCAACAACTATAGTTCCCGAAGTTGCGCCTACAGATCGTACGTAAAAAGAGAATCCGATAGGGGGAAAGAGGTATTTTTCTGTTTGAATGAAATCACCTATTTGAGTGAATTGTATGGCCGGACTTGATGCACCGGCATATTTGTCGTTATCGTCTAAGCTTGATGCCTTGATAATCCAACCAACGGGCGCAGTCAAGCCATTGTCGAATGCTTCGGTGAGCGTTGATGTTCCTTCTTTAATATTATAAACAGTCAGGTAATATCCGGTAGCACCTTGTACAGCATTCCAACTTGCCGTAAAACCGTCCATTGATGTCAAGGTGATTCGCTCTTCGTTGATGGTTGGTGCGTTGATGGGTGGTGGTGTTGACATGCCGGAAATAACTTTCTGTTCTAAATCGGCTTCATCGGATTGTATGTTCAGATATTCAAAATGCGTATTATCCAAAGAAGCATACACAGGATTATAACGTATTAGAATGACGGTATTTTCAACCACAGAGTCTGTGGCAACAAGTTCTATGCTTTTCGTCCAAGTACCTGTAGGATCATTTTTCTTCTGAAGTTCAAAGTTTTCATTGAATTTAAAGTTGATGATGATATTGGATTTTAAGTGCTGTCCGCTTACAGTAAACTCCTGTGACTCGGAAGGAATTCCAGCCTCAGTAGAAAAAGGCATTAAGAGATGATGGTTGGTGTTGATGACAGGAGGAAGGCCGCCACCCATGAAATCAAATGTAATGAATTCGTCTATTAGGCTTTGTCTAATATTGGTGATGGGTTGCCCTATATCTGTGCCGTCTCTTAATGTGGGGTTGAAATTGGTGATCATGGCAAATCCCGGAAACGGATCACCGGCTAATGTATTTTTGTCGGCTATGCCGTCCGCTTCCATGATGTCCACACCCATTTCATCTTTATTGTTGTTGGGCGAATTGTTTCTCCAGGTAGCAACATTGTAATTGATTCTTGTAATTAGCATGCCGCTATTTGGTAAGAAGGCGTCCCAACCGGTCTTTTGCCGATTTTCTAAAATGAAAAACTCTTTGGGATTTGGATTGTTTCCTTCCAAATTGTGGAAGCCGGTTTGACTGATTAAATAGGCTTTGTTGCTTGATTTTAAATCCGGCAAAGAGGCTCCGCGAGAAGATTTTAAAACGGTCGGGGTCAACCATCCTAAATAAAACCTGTCGTATGCAGAGTAGGTTGGGGGAGTGCGACCTTTATTTAAATATGCTCCGTCATCCATGATGCTCCACATAGATAAAGTATGGTGTTCCTCGCCGTTGGTTGCGTAATAATCAACAAGTCCGTAAACATGACTAAATTCATGGGCGAAAGTTCCTATGCCACACATAATTACACCTCTGTTGCCTCTTAATTCCGAACTACAAGCGTATCCTTTCACCCGCACCCCATCAATGGTCAACCGTCCTTCCAATTCCCAACGGTGGGGCCAAACTGAATTTTCCGGACCTCCTTCAGCTTCATTGTATCCTGCATAATAGATAAAAACATTGTCAACAATGCCATCTCCGTCTGTGTCAAATTGAGAAAAATCAATTCCATCGGATGCCGCAAGATTACAAGCATCGATAACCATTTGTCTTGGATTCTTGTCATCTCCGTTTTTATCATTGGCTCCGTAGTAAGCCATGCTGTCGGGTAAAGTATAAGGACCTATCACTATAAAATCCGGGGAGGATACACCATTTGATGCCGCTATGAAATAATCCCTTGCTGAACCGGTGCCTCCGTTGTCCCTGTATCCTTCTTCATTCAGGAGGTTGTTAAAGGCAATTTGAGGTTCAGGAATTCTGAATTCAACATCCTTGAAGTTTACAAGAATGACTAAGGATTGGGGTGAACCGGTTTTGGGAAAACTACTGATTGATTGTGATGCTGCAGGAATTTTTTGCATTTTTCTTTCCTGTTTCACTCGACTGAAATCCGGAAATGGATTCTCATTTTTCAGAAAATCATGCTCTTGCTGTGTTCGTTTTTCAATGGGGTTGACCCTTATGTCGGTAATACTGATGTTTCCCGCTTCGTCTTTTATGGCATAATGATAAAAGCCTTGCGGGTTGCGTTTGATTAAATATCCGTCGGTTGTTAATTTGTATTTGAAAAATTCGTCGCCTCGCAGATAGATGGTCAGCTCACTGCCGTCGGGCTGTACCGTGGTTACCGGATAAGGAGTTGCAGGTACTGCATGGACTTGTATGCTGTTTATAAAAAGAAAAACAGCAATCATCAGTTTATATATGGAAAAACTTGTTTTCATTTCAAGCAACGAAGATAAACAAATAATTTTTCAAAAAGTCAGTAAAACATAAATTGATTACAATTTTTACAATTTGATGGAGTTGACCGTTTCTAATAATATTTTTTCTTCATGCTCCCAGCAATATAGTTTTTTGACCGTATCAAAATGTGTTGTATCCATTGGGTTTCCTAACATAGTTTGGATGGTTGCCGCTAATTTACGTGGTTCATACTCATCAGTCAAAATGCCTGTTTGGTGTTTTTTTACGACTTGCACTATCTCCGGAAATGGACTTGCCAAGATGGGTACATGGGCATGCAGGTAGGCAAACACCCTGTTGGGCAGGGAGTAATAATAACTTAATCCTTTGTTTTCCAACAAGCACAAGCCTATGTCTCCCGATGAGGTATAGCTTTGTAATTCTTCTCCTGAAACTTTCCCGTGAAAGATCACTTTCGATTCCAATCCAAGCTTTTTTACCTTTTGCTTTAATTCCACGAGTAAGTCCCCATCACCTATGATGTATAAAACGGCATTTTTAACATATAACATGGCATCGATTACCCATTCTAATCCCCTGCCCATATTGACAGCGCCCTGGTATAAAATGATTTTTTTATCCGGGATGGTGATTTTCTGCTCTTTTGAGGGTTCTGAAAGATAAGGTACATTTCTGAGCACCTGCATGTCAATACCGTATTTGTTTCGATAATAGCCGGCAATAGAACCACATACAGTAAAGGATGTGTTGAGGTGTGGAAATATTAAATTTTCAATTTTTGTCCAAAACTTTTTGACGAATGGTCTGTTCTGGATTTCCGGTGTTTCCGGAAAAAGTTCATGAGCATCGAAAATTAACTGTTTTTTTCTGATTTTAGAAGCGAGGAAACAAGCAAGAAGGGTGTCTGTGTCGTTGGCGTAATAAATATCAGCTTTTGAAAAAAGTAAATATAGAAACAAACGAATATTCAGTTCAGCGTAAAATAAAAAAGACCGATTAAAGAGCAAATGAAACCTTTTGTGGGGAAATGCTATCCGGCTGCTCAAGGTGTTTTTTCGCTTTCTACCTATTAGAAATACCGCATATCCATGATTAAATAACGAATCGGATACTTTCAATACACGTTGATCTGTTATCAGGTCGTTTGATACAGCTATCAGGATTCTTTTACCCATTTGATTACAATTCTTTTTGTAAATATTTCAATACATCCTTATAAAGCGTTCTGTGATAGGAGTTGACGTTTTTTTCAACAGAATTATTATGCCACAAAAAACTGATTTCTCCGTGTGCATTGCGTACGGTGTTAATTAATCTCTTACAGTATTGGAATGCTTCATGGGCGTTCATAAACATGTATTTTTTTTCGCTGAGCGTTACATCCATGATGGTCAAGTGATGCAAACGCAGATTGGTGAGTTTTTTTTCTACGGGGTTGATCCATCGGACTTTCCGGCAAGTTCCCAATCTAAATCCTGCTATATCGGCATATCCCATGCTGAAATCATCCGTAATCCCACTGCTGATATGATATTCAAAATCTTCGGGCTCCCTGTTGTTTAAAAAATGACTCCTGCTATAATTGATTTTGAGACGTGTAAACTTTTCCAAACGCTTTTTTTCTTCGGCAATCAGTGTGGGATTACAACCCGCCTCATAACTGGTGTGTAAACCAATGGCAATTTTCTTTCTCTTGATATAGCGGATCAATTGTTTATAGTCGGGATGTGCTAAATTGACAATGGGTTTGTCTTCCTTCCTCTTGCTGTTGTGAGATCGGATAAAGGTAATCATTTCACAATCCTCTTTACCCATCTTCTTGTGAAGCTCGGTATCTAACTTAAAAAGATAAGGAAAGGTGTACCAGGGGTCAAAAATCAATCCTCCAAAGTAACTTTTGATAGCCTGTTTGGCTTCTTTTGGTCGCCTGATGCCTCGTAGAATCCCGCCCATCATGCCGCGGATGTTTCTGTAATGAGCCAGTTGGTCAACATCATGCGTTAAATAGACCTTGTTTATTTTACAGGGAGGATCATTGGCTTCAACTCCCATTTCTCTCAACTTTCGTCGTAGCATCGCTCCCCACTCTTCAATGATGGGACGGTCGATGAAGCCTGCTCTGTAAGGCAAAGACTCCTTTCCCGGAAATCGTCGGTGAGCATCACGCACATCGCGACGTACGGTTTCTTCATATCTTGAAATAAGGAAATAAGTACCTGCAACAATGTCAGCATGCAATACGAGTGTGTCCTCGACCATTTCTTCAGTAGGTTCCCCAAAAAGAATGGGTATCTCTTCCCACAGTTTGAGTGGCAGTTTCGGGAGACTGTCCAGTGTTCCGTAAATCCTATCTTCAAAGAATTCTGAAGGTTTGATGACTAATTTATATTGAGTATAATCCTCTTCTTGTGAAGTATAACCGATTAATTCGGCAATATCTTCAGGAACATGATCCCCAACTAAAAACTTAATGATGTATTTAATAATTTCTTCCACTTCAATGTTTAAATTACAAGTCTTTATTGCCCGCAAACTACCCCGTACCCCGCACCTCGCACCTCGCACCTCGGAACTCAAAACTCAAAACTCGAAACTCGCACCATCAACTACTCTCCAATTCCCTCTTCAAATATTCCCCTGTTTTACTGTTGGGGTTATTGGCAACCTCTTGAGGTGTTCCGGAGCAAATAATCTGTCCTCCTTCTCGCCCGCCACCCGGACCAATATCGATGATGTGGTCGCAAGCCTTGATAACATCCATGTTATGTTCTATGATGATTATCGTATTTCCCTTGTCTGTCAAACGGTTTAAAACGCATAAAAGTACGCGAATATCCTCAAAGTGCAAACCTGTTGTCGGCTCATCCAATAAATACAAGGTGTTTCCGGTGTCTCTTTTCGAAAGTTCAGCCGCCAACTTCACGCGCTGGCTTTCGCCCCCGGAGAGGGTTGTACTTGGTTGCCCCAATTTAATATATCCCAATCCGACTTCTTGTAAAGTTTTTATTTTATTTAAGATTCTGGGTTGATTCTCGAAGAAATCGACGGCCTGATTGATTGTCATGTTTAGCACGTCGGCAATGGATTTTCCTTTGAATCTGATTTCCAAAGTTTCTTTGTTGTATCTTTTTCCTTCACAACTCTCACAAGTTACGTGCACATCAGGCAAAAAATTCATTTCGATGGTTTTGTAACCATTGCCGCCGCACACTTCGCAACGCCCTCCGGCGGTGTTGAAAGAAAATCTTCCGGGTTTATAAGCGCGGATTTTGGCTTCCGGCAAAGATACGAATAGATTCCTTATCTCGGAAAATACTCCGGTGTAGGTTACCGGATTGGAGCGTGGTGTCCTTCCTATGGGGGATTGATCGACCATGACAACCTTGTCGATATTTTCAATGCCCTCCACTGATTGATAACCAAGAGGGTCCTTCAAAGAGGAATAGAAATGCTGACTTAAAATAGGCTGTAGGGTGCTGTTGATCAGTGTTGACTTTCCACTTCCTGATACACCGGTCACACAAATCATTTTACCCAAAGGAAAGTTTACATCAATATTCTTCAGATTGTTCCCGCAGGCACCCTTGATGGTCAAAAACTTACCGGAGCCCGAACGTATCTTCGACGGAATCTCGATTTTTTCTTTTCCGTTGAGATAAGATGCTGTAAGTGAGTCCGATTGAAGGATTCCTTCCGGACTCCCGGCAAAAACCACATTACCGCCAAGTCGTCCTGCACCCGGACCTAAGTCTATCAAATAATCAGCCGATAGCATCATTTCCTTGTCGTGCTCCACAACGATGATGGAGTTACCGCTGTCGCGCAATTGCTTGAGTGATTTGATTAACCTTTGATTGTCGCGCTGATGCAGTCCGATGCTCGGTTCATCCAAGATGTAAAGCACATTGACCAATTGAGTCCCGATTTGTGTTGCCAAACGAATGCGTTGATTTTCACCTCCGGACAATGAATAAGAATTTCGGTTCAATGACAAATAATCCAAACCTACATTGATCAAAAATTGAAGGCGCTGTTTGATTTCTTTTAGAATTTCGGCAGCTATGGTTCTTTGCTTTTCTGACAGATATTGCTCTACATGGGATATCCATTCATGTAGTTCGTCTATATCCATTTTGGCCAACTCAGCAATATTTTTGTCGTGAATTTTAAAATACAAAGATTCTTTTTTCAGTCTTGTACCCTGACATACCGGACAGAGAATTTCCTTAGAAAACTGATTCGCCCATTTTTGCTCAGTAGCAGATGCATCCTGGTCTTGCTGCATCTCAATGTATTTGATAATACCGTCATAACTGAGAAAATAATTGGAATTACCCAAGGATTGATTTTTGATTTTCAATCTTTCGTCAGTTCCGTTTAGAATCCCTTCCATTGCCTCATCCGGAATTTCGGCTACCGGCATCTTAATATGACAGTCATATTTTTCCAAGATGGCTTCAATTTGCCAATATATAACTGAGTTTTTATATTTTCCCAATGGAACAATAGCACCATTGTAAATACTGAGAGATGGGTTGGGGATGATTTTTTCAATGTCAATTTCGTTGATATAACCTAAGCCTTTGCAAGTCGGACAAGCTCCATGGGGCGAATTGAAAGAGAAATTATGCGGTGCGGGTTCATTATATGAAATGCCGGTGGTTGGGCACATCAGGTTCTTGCTGAAATATCTGATTGAGTTGGCTTCAACATCCAATATCATGACGATGCCATCACCTTGCTGCATGCCTTGCTTCAATGATTTTGAAAGACGCTGTCGGTTGCTTTCCTGCACAACGATTCGGTCGATTACCAACTCAATATCGTGAATTTTATACCTGTCAAGCTTCAATCCATAGCTAAGTTCATGTATATCACCATCGATGCGTACATGCAAATAGCCTTTTTTGCGGGTAGTTTCAAATAATTCTTTGTAATGTCCCTTACGCCCTTTTACCAGGGGAGATAAGAGCATGATTTTTTTGTCTTCATACTCTTTGGCGATGAGTTCAAGAATTTGCTCTACAGAATATCTGACCATTTTCTCTCCGGTAAGGTAGGAAAAGGCTTCACCTGCACGTGCATACAGTAACCTGAGAAAATCATAAATTTCGGTAGTTGTCCCAACTGTAGAACGGGGGTTTTTGTTGGTCGTTTTTTGTTCGATGGAAATAACGGGGCTTAATCCGGTGATCTTATCAACATCCGGTCTTTCCAAATTGCCTAAGAAGTTGCGGGCGTATGCCGAAAAAGTCTCTATGTAACGGCGTTGCCCTTCGGCATATATCGTATCGAAAGCTAAGGAAGATTTACCGCTGCCGCTGAGTCCGGTTATAACGGTCAACGCATTGCGGGGTATGGACACATTGATGTTTTTTAAGTTGTGAACCCGGGCACCGGTGACTACTATTTTCCCAGATCTGTCTATTTTTTCTATGTCTGTATTTTGTTTCAAAATGATGTCTAAATCGAAAACCTGTTAGCTTGCAAAGGTAATATTTTTTACGTAGAGAATAATTGACTGTGAGTTGGTTTGTGATATCAATAAAAAATATTAACTTTGCCTCGCTTTTTTAACAAAGAAAAGTGTGATGGGAAATTTAGCGACTAATCACTTAATAATCAACGCTAAAATTTTGAGTAACACATAAAAAAATAAAATGAAAACATTCGATTTAGAAGGGAAAATACGCCAAGAAGTTGGTAAGAAGTCGGCTAAAATTGCTCGTGCAACCGACAATGTACCATGCGTTTTGTATGGTAATAGTGAAAATGTACATTTTACAGTGACACAAGGTGCTGTTCGTAAGTTGATTTATACACCTGATGTGTTTGTCGTTAATTTAACGATTGACGGCAAAAAAAAGAAAGCTATCATCAAAGAATTGCAATTTCATCCTGTTAAAGACACATTGATACACATTGATTTCTTCGAAATTACCGACAAAAAACCGGTTGCAATGGACATTCCTGTAAAATTAACAGGGCTTGCCGAAGGGGTAAAAGCTGGTGGTAAATTAAATTTACAATTGCGTACATTAAGAGTAAAAGGAATTTACACGGATCTCCCCGAAACCATCACCTTGGATGTAACTGATTTGGTATTGGGAAAATCTATTCGAGTGGGTGATATTAAACTTGATAATTTAGAAATTTTATCTCCTAAGCATGCTGTCGTTTGTCAAGTTAAATTGACACGTGCTGCTCGCCCTGCCGATGAAGAAATTGAAACAGAAGAAGGAGCAGCAGGGGAAGGAACTGAAGGAGGAGAAAAAACTTCAGAAGAATAATCTGTTGTAATATGAAGTACCTGATAGTTGGACTCGGGAATATCGGTCCCGATTACCAGGACACCCGACACAACATAGGATTCACAATATTGGATGCTCTTGCGAGGGTGTCCAATGTTGTTTTTGAGGATAAGCGATACGGGTTTGTAACCCGCATCAAATTGAAAGGGCGCACATTGGTTTTGTTGAAGCCTTCAACTTTTATGAATTTGAGTGGCAATGCAGTGCGTTATTGGATGAAAAAAGAGAAGATTGAAAATGAAAACTTATTGGTCGTTGTTGATGATATTGCGCTTCCGTTTGGAACACTAAGACTGAAACCTCAGGGGTCGGATGCAGGGCACAACGGACTGAAAAGTATTCAGGATTTAATCGGTACTGAGTATCCCCGTTTGCGTTTTGGTATTGCCGATAATTTTTCCAAAGGATGTCAGGTAGAATATGTGTTGGGAAAATTTGAAGAAGAAGAGCGATTGTTGTTGCCTGAAAGAATTGACAAAGCCATTGAAATGATCAGGAGCTTTTGTTTAGCCGGCTTGCAACTGACCATGACGCAGTTTAATAACAAGTAAATTGAGAGGAGAGGCGTATAGGCATGGAAACGGAAATGCGAATAGATAAATGGCTGTGGTCAGTCCGCCTCTATAAAACCCGTACGCTGGCTGCTGAAGCTTGTAGAAAGGGAAAAGTTCTGGTTGCCGGTGTTGAAGCCAAGCCTTCACGCAATATTAAGGTAGGCGATATTATTCAAATTAAACGAAACCCGGTACTCTTTTCCTATGAGGTGCTGGCATTGACAGAGAGAAGGGTGGGCGCCAAGTTGGTTTCCGAATTGATGAAAGATGTCACCACTCCCGATCAGTTGGAGCTATATGAACTGGGTAAAATTGCTGCCAAAAGTAACCGTGAAAGAGGTAAAGGAAGACCGACTAAAAAGGAAAGACGAGACCTGGAAGCCTTCCTCGAACCTGTTTTTTGGGAAGAATAATATTTGTGTTCTTGGTTTGTTTTTTTGTTATTTGTAGAAGTTAAAGAAGTTAGGGAAGTTAAAGAAGTTAGGGAAGTTAAGTAGTTAGTAGTTAGTTAAAGAAGTTATAAGAAGTTAGGGAAGTTAGCGTGTTCCGAGTTCCGGGGTGCGGGGTCTAACTCGTTCTTCGTTTATCGTTCTTAGTTTTTAGTTCTTCGTTTTTAGTTCTTCGTTCATAAAAATGCTCATCGCTTCCTATCTTAAAAATACAAACATCGCCGAATATTTGCTGTATATGTGGCAGGTAGAAGACACCATACGTGCCATGGATTTTGATATTGAACGTATTGAAAAATCGGTAGTTGACCGTCTTCCTGTGAAAGATGAAAATGAGCGTCGTACTGTTTTATTATGGTATGAGGATCTGATAGACATGATGCGACGTGAAAATGTGATGGACAAAGGGCATTTGCAAATAAACAAAAATACGGTTGCCGACCTTGACGACTTTCATTATTTGATTTTAGGCTCTGAATGTGTTCCGGCATATAATGCCAAATACCTTCATGTATTACCGCTTATTAATCAATTCAGACAGAAGTCGAAAGCAGGTTTAACTGATGTTGAATTGTGCTTTAATTTCCAATATGGTATTCTGATGCTCAGGTTACAGAAAAAAGAAATCAGTGCGGAGACACTCAAAACACAGGAAGAAATTTCAAAGTTTTTGATTTTGCTGACTAAAAATTACCATGCTTTTGCGGAAGGTAAGCTTGACTTGGAATAAATTGATTACCTTTGTCTCTGTTATTTTATTAAAACTAAAACCAATACAAAAATGAAAGGAATTATTCTTGCCGGGGGAGCAGGTACTCGCTTGTACCCCATTACAAAAAGCATTTCCAAACAAATCATTCCGGTGTATGACAAACCCATGATTTATTATCCGCTTTCGGTGCTTCTGCTATCGGGCATACGTGAAATATTGATTATCTCAACACCGCAGGACATCCATTTGTATGAAAACCTATTGGGTGACGGCAAAGAGCTTGGAATAAAATTGCAGTATGCCATTCAACCTTCTCCGGACGGATTGGCACAGGCTTTTATCATTGGGGAGGAATTTATCGGGAATGATGCTGTCTGCATGATTTTGGGCGACAATATTTTTTATGGTTTTGATTTTTCTAAGATTTTGAGAGAAGCTGCTCAGTTGCAAGACGGAGCTATAGTTTTTGGATACTATGTAAGTGACCCTGAGCGTTATGGAGTTGCTGAATTTGATGCCAAAGGTAAGGTGATTAGTTTGGAGGAAAAGCCTGCGAAACCAAAATCAAACTATGCGGTGACCGGTTTGTATTTTTATGGGAATGATGTGATTGAGAAAGCCAAGTCCTTAAAGCCATCCAAGAGGGGAGAGTTGGAAATTACAGATTTAAATAGGTTGTATTTGGAGGAAGATCGTTTGAGCGTAAAACTCATGGGACGTGGTATGGCTTGGTTGGATACCGGAACGCACGATAGTTTGTTGGATGCTTCTAACTTTATTGCAACCATTGAAAGCAGACAAGGTTTGAAAGTTGCCTGTATAGAAGAAATAGCTTTTAGAAACGGCTATATTGATAAAAAACAGTTGCTTAAATTGGCTGAGCCGCTTAAAAAGAATCACTACGGAGAGTATTTGATAAAAATTGCTGATGAAAAAGTTTTTGATTGATGGAAATTATTCACACACCCATTGAAGGGTTATTTATTGTCAAACCGCGTGTTTTTGAAGATAAGCGGGGATTTTTCTTCGAAAGCTACAATCGTAATAAATACATTGAAGCTGGTATTGACCTGGATTTTTGCCAGGATAATCAATCCAAATCTTCTTATGGTGTTGTTAGGGGGCTACATTACCAATTACATCCTTATAGTCAGTCTAAATTGGTGTCGGTTGTTGTTGGTGCTGTGTGGGATGTGGCTGTGGATTTAAGAAAGGAGTCACCTACTTTCGGGAAATGGTATGGCGTCGAGTTGTCGGCTACAAATAAATTACAATTTTTGCTGCCCAAAGGTTTTGCACATGGATTTTCTGTACTGAGTGAAACAGCTATTTTTTCCTATAAGTGTGATGATTATTACAATCAGTTGGCCGAGAGGGGTATCATGTACAATGACCCATTTCTGAATATTGATTGGAAAATACCGGCTGATCAAATATCGGTGTCGCAGAAAGACAGTCTCCATCCTTCGTTTCAAGAATCCGAAATGAATTTTTAAAGTACTCAAAAGGTAAAAAAGCATGCAAACCGTATTAGTAACAGGCAGCAAAGGGCAGTTGGGAAATGAAATCCAGGTGCTGGCACTTTCTTATCCGCAGTTCAATTTTATCTTTACTGATGTTGAAGAATTAGATATTTGCAACCGTCGGTCTGTTGATGATTTTTTTGCCGTACACAAAATTGATTTTTTGATTAACTGTGCAGCTTATACTGCTGTGGATAAGGCAGAAGAAGACAAATTGATGTGTTTTCAGATCAATAAAGATGCAGTAGGGCATTTGGGAGAAGCCTCTGCGCGTCATGGGGTAAAGATGCTGCATGTCTCTACCGATTATGTGTTTGATGGAAAGAGTTACGTGCCATACACAGAAGAGATGCCGGTGTCTCCTGCCACGGTGTATGGCCAGTCAAAAGCCGAAGGCGAACAACTGCTTGCTTCTGTTTTGCAGAATGCTGTTGTAGTCAGGACTTCCTGGCTCTACTCATCATTTGGGAATAATTTCGTAAAAACCATGCTTAGGTTAGGCAGGGAGCGTGTGAGCTTGCAAGTTGTTTTTGATCAAGTCGGTACACCTACTTATGCAGCTGATTTGGCGGATGCATTGTTGCAAATTATCAGTGCCGGGAAACTTATTCCCGGTATTTATCATTACTCCAATGAAGGTGTGTGTAGCTGGTACGATTTTGCCCTCGCAATTTTTAAATCAGCAAAGATTGAGTGTGATGTGTTACCGATAAACAGTAAGGATTACCCTACTAAAACGCCCCGTCCGCATTACAGTGTATTGAACAAGCAAAAGGTAAAATCTACCTACAATTTACGAATTGCGCACTGGGAAGACAGCCTGAAACTTTGTATTCAAAAGTTAGAAAATCACTGATTCTTTGAACCTTATCTTAGTTTGGCTCCCAATTCTTGTTCAAAGTTTTTGATCAGTTTTTTCATAACAGCATCTATTTCTGCGTCAGTCAATGTTTTAGCAACATCTTGAATGTAGAAACTTACGGCATATGACTTTTTATCCGGATCAAGATTTTTACCTTCGTACACATCAAATAGATTAATCCTTTTGAGGAGTTTTCTTTCTGTTTTAAAGGCAATTTTTTCAATGGCTTCAAAGCTGATATTCTTGTCGAGCAATAATGCCAGATCCCTTCTTACTTCAGGGAATTTTGGCATATCATTGAATAGTATGCGGTGCCGTTTGACTTCTTTCAAAATATTTTCCCAAGATAAATCAGCGAAATAAACAGACTGTTCAATATCAGTCGCCTTCAATAGTCTTGCATGCACGATGCCATAGGTAGCCAAACTTCTGTTTGAGAGTGTCTTGATGGTAATGGCTTCGCTGAATATATCATTTTCACAAGGAGCATAAACTAACTTAGAAAAATCAATACCCATCCTTTTTAAAATGCCTTCAACATAAGCTTTCAGATCATACACGCTGACGCTTTGAGCTGTTTGTGTCCATGACGGTGCGTGCTTTTGTCCCGTCATCCAAATACCTAAGTGAAACTCTTCACGATAGAAAGAGAGCGGGTCGTCATCGGCATTTTCATTGCTTGCTTTCTCATCATTTACGTACTGGTAGCAATTGCCGAATTCATACAGCTTTAAGTCGGCATGCTGCCTGTTCACATTGTAAGCAATGCTCTCAAGGCCACCGAACAATAAGGTTTGACGCATTACATTCAAATCGTTGCTTAAGGAATTGATGATTTTTACACTTTTGTTTTCCGGATAAGTTGACAATTCCCGATAATAAGCTCCCTTTGTCAGCGAGTTATTCATGATTTCAAAGAAACCTTGCGCGGTCAGTTGTTCGGAGATCAATTGCTGCAAACGCTGATTTTTTGAATCGTCGATATGACTTACAGTATAAGATAAATTATGTCCTATTTCAACATTGTTGTATCCATATATGCGCAGAATGTCCTCAATTACATCAACATCCCTCTGTACGTCAACCCTGTAAGTCGGAATCTGCAACAAATACCCCGCTTCATCACTTTGAAGGATAGTCATTTCTAAAGCTTGTAAGATTTTTTCTATGACAGACCTTTTGATTTTTTTTCCAATCAAACTTTGTATTTTTTGAATCGAAATGCTGACTTTAGCGGGTTGAATCACGTGGGGATACACATCCACAACTTCACTGGAAATTTCTCCGCCGGCTATTTCCTGAATCAACATAGCACAGCGTTTCAATACATACACTGTGTTGGAAGGGTCGCATCCTCTTTCAAAGCGAAAAGAAGCATCGGTATGTAAATCGTGCAATTTGGATGTTTTGCGTATGCTGACAGGATTAAAATAAGCGCTTTCCAAGAAAATATTAGTCGTAGTTTCAGTCACCCCGGAATCAATACCACCAAAGACACCTCCAATACACATGGGGTTTTCAACATCACAAATCATCAGATCCTCAGCGCTTAATTTACGAACTACTCCGTCTAATCCGGTAAAAGGTGTAGCATTCGGCATGGTCTTTACCCTGACACGCTTTCCTTGAATTTTATCTGCATCGAAAGCATGCAAAGGCTGTCCGGTTTCATGCATAACATAATTGGTGATGTCAACTATGCTGTTGATGGGGCGTAACCCGATGATGTTCAATCTGTCCTTCAGCCATTGTGGCGATTCTTTAACCTTAACACTAGCAATGGTTACAGCCGAATACCGTGGGCAAGCTTCAGGAGATTCAATATCTACCGGAATTGTCAAAGTAGTATTTTGAACTTTAAACTTGCTCACATCAGGCTTTGTTAGCTTGATGTTATTGTCGCGGATGGAAAAATAGGCAGCCAAATCACGTGCTACGCCATAATGAGAAGTCGCATCGCTGCGGTTAGGGGTGATGTCAATTTCAAAAACATAATCGTCTTCAACATCGTAGTATTTCTTGGCTAAAGTACCCACTGAAACAGTTTCCGGCAATACAATGATCCCGTCGTGACTTGTTCCGATACCTATTTCATCTTCGGCGCAAATCATCCCGAAAGATTCAATACCTCTTATTTTAGTGCGTTTAATGGTGAATGTCTCGTCGTCTGAATACAATTTAGTACCGATGGGAGCTACTATCACTTTCTGACCGGCAGCTACATTGGGAGCTCCACAAACAATTTGTAAAGGACTTTCATCACCGATATTTACGGTCGTTACCGACAAGTGATCTGAATTTTCATGTTTTTTGCAAGTTAAAACCTCACCAACCACCAAACCTTCCAAACCTCCTTGAATTGTTTGAACCTTTTCAACACCACCTACTTCCAAGCCGATAGAAGTGAGAATTGTACTTAATGCCTCAGCAGGTATATCTAAATTGATATAGTCTTTTAACCAGTTATAAGAAATTTTCATTGAAATGAATGTTTTTTTTATGACTTGCAAATTTACATCAATTAATTAGATTGACAATTATTTGGGAGAAGTTGAGGGGAAAGTTTATGGAAGTTATGGAGAAGTTATAGAAATTAGGGAAGTTAAAGAAGAGTTCCAGGGTCCGGGGTCATGTGGTCTAATTCGTTCATCGTTTTTAGTTCATCGTTTTTAGTTGTCTTTTCTCCTTGTTTGTCTGTGTTCTGTGTTCTGTGTTCTTCAATAAAATCCTGAAAATTGCACAAAATATTGCAAATCGTGCAAAATATGTTTATTTTTGCGGCCGTAACTAAATCCATACGAAAATGATTAAAGAAAATTTCATCAAACTATTTGAAGATGCATTCCAGAAGTATTGGGATTTGCCTGCATACAGCAATTACGGTGAAGATATGACTTTGACCTATGCTGATGTAGCCAAGTGGGTAGCCAAGTTGCATATCTTGTTTGAACAATGTAATATTCAGCCGAATGATCACATTGCCCTGATTGGACGCAATAATGCTAATTGGGCTATTACCTATCTGGCAACCGTAACTTATGGAGCCATCGTTGTGCCTATCTTACAAGATTTTAATCCCAATGATGTGCATCATATTGCAAATCACTCTGAATCTAAATTATTGTTTACAAGCGATAATATTTGGGAAAATCTGGAAGAGGAAAAACTGAAAACCGTACAAGCGGTATTCTCGTTGACCGATTTCAATTGTATTACGATCATAGATAGAAGGGAAGAAAATGAAAAGGCTGAATTAGAGCCGATTTTAGAGCGCCGGCATTTGAAACTTGAGGTGGTTAATTCAATTTTTAGATTAAAGTATCCGCAAGGCTTCCGTAAAGAACATGTAAAATATATCGAGAAGCATAATTCAGAATTGGTTTCCATCAATTATACTTCCGGAACTACGGGATTTAGTAAGGGGGTAATGACCAGTGGAAATGCATTGGCAGGAAACATTATGTTTGCTGTTGGTACCGGCATCATCAAGGAAGGATACCAAATTGTCTCATTTTTGCCTTTAGCGCACTCCTATGGTTGTGCTTTTGACTTCCTGACGACCACCTGCATAGGCTGTCATATTCATTTCTTAGGAAAAATACCGTCACCCAAGATATTGCTAACGGCTTTTGCTGAAATCAAACCCAATGTAATTTTCCTTGTTCCGCTTATCATTGAGAAGATATATAAAAAACAAATTCAGCCTTTAATAGCCAAACCAACCATCCGTTGGGTATTGAAGATTCCATTATTGGATCAAACCATTTTGTCCACCATACGTAAAAAGTTGATACAAGCATTTGGTGGTGAGTTTGTTCAGTTGATATGCGGTGGAGCTCCCATGAATGCAGAGGTAGAGGATTTTTTACAAAAGATTAAATTTCCTTATACCGTTGGTTACGGCATGACTGAATGTGCACCCCTCATCAGCTTTACGCCTGTTGATCGTTTTGTTCCAAAATCGGCTGGGGAAGTGATTCCCGTGATGGAAGCAAAAATTATAAATACCGATCCCAAAACCGGTATAGGAGAAATTTGTGTCAGAGGCGAAAACTTAATGTCCGGTTACTATAAAAATCCAGAAGCCACAGATAGTATCCTTGATGAAGATGGATGGCTGCATACGGGCGATTTAGGTACAATTGACAAACAAAATAATATTTTTATCAAGGGAAGAAGTAAAAGTATGATTTTAGGATCGAGTGGTCAGAATATCTATCCGGAAGAGATAGAAGCAAAGCTCAACAATATGCCGTACGTGATGGAAAGCCTTGTGGTAGAAAATCACGGAAAATTACATGCTTTGGTGTATCCTGACTATGAAGCAGTTGATTTGGAAAATCTGAATCAGAAGCAATTGGAAAAAGTGATGGAAGAAAACAGGGTGGCACTTAACAGTATGACTGCTTCTTATGAAGCTATTCTTAAGATTCACCTCTATCCAAATGAATTTGAGAAGACCCCGAAAAAGAGTATCAAAAGATATCTGTATTCAACGGCTTTTCATAAAGTCTCTGATATCGAAGGACAATAAATTGTGCTTATTTGTAAAAAAAAGTTGGTAAAAACAAAAAAAAGCATCAAAAAGTTTTTTTATTCTAAAAATTAAGTGTAATTTTGCGGGGATTTTGAATTGCAAACTATATTATGTCGAATTTTTAAAAGATTTTGAAAAATGAAAAAATTATTTTTATTATTTGCTGTTGCTTCATTTTTTGTTGCATGTGCACCTAAGGCAGCAGAAACAACTGAAGAAGAAGCTGTTGTAACAGAAGAAGTTGTAACAGAAGAAGCTCCTGCTCAAGACACAACTGTAACAGAAGAAGCTCCTGTAGTTCAATAAAAGTTAAACTAAAAAAGGAAGTCCGTTAGTTATACTTAACGGACTTTTTTTGTTTTTAGGGGGTTGGGTTTCGAGTTTGTGAGTTCCAAACTTCATAAATGCAATAATTTGATGTAAATTTGCAGTTCAAAAAAGTAATGACATGGTTTTAAGGATCGCTGTACAAGCTAAAGGGCGTTTGTTTGATGATACGATGTCCCTGCTACATGAAACAGGTATTAAATTAGAGTCGGCAAAGAGGCTTTTGTTGGTATCTGCAACCAATTTTCCATTGGAAGTATTGTTCCTTCGCGATGATGACATTCCGCAGTCCGTTGCTGACGGCATTGCCGATATCGGTATTGTAGGAGAGAATGAATTTGCTGAAAAAAGAAAACGAGCTTCGATTGTCAAGCGCCTTGGCTTTAGCAAGTGCCGTTTGTCGTTAGCTATACCGAAAGGAATGGATTATCCGGGCATTCATTGGTTTGATGGGAAAACCATAGCGACTACCTATCCGAAAGTATTAGGAGATTTTTTAAAAGAAAATAAGATTAATGCTGATATCCACGTAATTACGGGTTCCGTTGAAATTGCTCCAAGTATTGGTCTGGCAGATGCTATTTTTGATTTGGTAAGCTCGGGTAGCACACTTGTTACCAATCATCTGAAAGAAGTGGAAGTTGTGATGAAGTCGGAAGCAGTGTTGATTCAACATCCTGATCTTTCTGCTGAGAAGGCAGCCATTTTGGAAGAACTTTTATTCCGAATAGAATCGGTACTGTTGGCTGACGACAAAAAATATATTTTGATGAATGTTCCTACCGAAAACATATCCAAGATTGTAGAAGTGTTGCCCGGCATGAAGAGTCCGACTGTTCTTTCCCTGGCTAAGGAAGGATGGAGTTCTTTGCATGCTGTCATTTCTGAAAAAGAATTTTGGAACATCATTGGAAAATTGAAAGCATTAGATGCTGAAGGAATTTTGGTGGTACCCATTGAAAAAATGATTTTATAATGCCGTTTTTACTATGAATTTGTGCATCGATCAAGGAAATACCAATACGAAGATTGCTATTTTTGATCAAGACAATATTGTTGACCTGAGTGTATATGAAAATCCGGATTTACAGGTTTTTAAGAGGATATTTGAATCTCATCCGGTAGAGCATACCATTTTATCAAGCGTCATTAACCATCAGGACGATTTGTTGTCTTTCTTAAAGCACAGTAAAAAGTTTTTTTTGTTAGACCACCATACTCCATTGCCTGTTATCAATCGATATAAAACTCCGGAAACACTTGGTAAAGACAGATTGGCAGCTGTTGTCGGAGCAGCATCAATTCAAAAGAATGCCGATATTCTGGTGATTGATGTGGGTACGGCCATTACCTATGATTTCATCAATGCTGAAGGAGTCTATACCGGAGGAGATATTACGCCGGGTATAGATTTAAGATTGAAATCTTTGCATCATTTTACGCAACGGTTACCACAGGTAGAATTTGATGAACAGGTTAGTTTTATGGGGACCAATACCACAACAGCCATTCAATCCGGAGTGTTATATGGCATTGTGTCAGAGATAGATGGGTACATCAATCGACTTATGCAAAAATATCCTAAACTTTCAGTTTTTTTAACAGGAGGTGATGCAGTTTACTTTGAAAAGAGATTAAAAAGTAGCATCTTTGCAAACAAAAATTTGGTATTAATCGGGCTCAATAGAATATTGGAATATAATGTTAAAAACAGTTAAGCCTTTTTTGTTGGTTTTTGTTCTTTTTCTTGTGCAATTATCTGTTGGGCAGAACAATACTAATTCTCCTTATACCCGATACGGTTATGGAGAACTTGTTGATGTGAATTCAGCAGAACAGCGTGCCATGGGAGGTGTCGCATTCGGGTTAAGAAACAATTCCATGATCAATCCGGCAAATCCGGCTTCATACAGTATTGTAGATTCTACATCCTTTATGTTTGATTTTGGTATGAGTGGATTGTTGTCCATGTTTTCTGATGTCGGTGGAAGGATTCTAAGTTTTACCTCTAATATTGAATATATTACCCTGCAGTTTCCCATAACAAAATGGTTGGGGTTGAGTGCCGGTTTGTTGCCCTATTCATTTTCCGGATATAATTATTATGATACTGATTCGATTGAAATGCCCAATCATACTTCGACATCAACTTATGCCAATTATTCCAGAAAATATATAGGAAGCGGGGCTATCAGTCAAATTTATACCGGATTGGGGTTGAAGTTGTTCGATCATATAGCTTTGGGTGCAAATGCTTATTATATGATGGGCGGTTCATCTAACAGCAGTTCGATCTTGTTTAGTAATACGAAATTCAGTTCGTCGTCTTCTACGCAAGAAAATGCGATTGTGGTCAATAGTTTTAGATTCAGATATGGTTTGCAGTTGTTTCATACCTTCAAAGAAAATCACGAGTTGACAATAGGTGGAATTTATGAACACAAAGCACCGTTCAGGGGAGAGTTTTTGCAATATAATTTTGGTATACCTGCTGATACTGTGTTATATGACCATCATTTCGGATTGCCGACAACCTATGGCGTAGGGGTTAATTATGTGTTTAAAAACAAATTAACACTGTCTGCAGATTACATGATGCAGAGATGGGGAGATGCTTTGTTTTTTGGCAAGACCGACAGTCTGACCAACAGAAATAAAATAGCTGTTGGAGCAGAATATATAATAAATCCGAGAGGAAATAAATATGTTGACAGGATGCGTTATCGTGTAGGTATCAATTTGCAAGATTCGTATTTTAAGGTTGATGGTCGGGTTCCTCCAAAAAATTTCGGTATCAGTTTTGGCGTGGGCTTGCCTTTGCGTACAACTAATACGATGTTAAATGCATCTTTGGAATATGGGAAAGTTGGAGATAAGACAATGTTGAGACAAGATTATTTTAAATTTACCTTTAATGTTGTCTTCAACGAAAACTGGTTTTTTAAGAGAAAATTATAACATTATAAGTACAAGATAGAATTTATGAAAGTCATGAAGAAATTAATTTTATTGTCGTTGAGTATAGTTATTCTGACTAATTGCTATGCTCAAAGAAGAACAAAAAAGTCAGCAGCTAAAGAAGAAGTGACCCCGGTAGAAGTTGTTACTCCTCAGGAGTCGCAACCGGAGGAACCTGCTGGTGACCCTGTTATTACAGAAGAGTGTTTGATAAACTTGAGTTTGTTTAATGAGTCTGCTAAAAATAAGCAGTATGCTGATGCATTGGGTACCTGGAATCAGGTATTTGAAAATTGCCCCAATGCCAACAGAGCCATTTATACACATGGGCGTTCAATTTTACATTGGTTGTTGAGTGAGCAAACAGATGATGTTAAATATCAAGAAGTATTTAATAAGCTGATGTTGATGTATGATAAGCGCATGAAGTATTTTGGGGATGATCCCAGGTATCCTATACCCTGGATTAAAGGATTAAAAGCCTTGGATTATATAGTATTTGTCAAAAATGATGAACTGAAAAAGCCTGCCTATAAATGGTTAGAAGAAGCCATAGACGGATTGGGTGAAGCAACAGAAATTGAAATGATCAGACAGTTCGTTGTGTTGTCGGATAAATTATATGCCAACGATCAAACCCATGGTGAGAAATATATTGCTGATTATTTGAAAGCCAATGATCTGTTGGAAACAATCATTAAGAATGCTGAGAGCACAGATCAAACACTCGCTACACAAGCAACGCAATATAAAAACGGATTGGACATCGTTTTTGCTGAAAGTGGAGCAGCCGATTGCGAAACGCTGGATGAATTGTACAAAGACGAGATAATCACTAATGGAGAGGATTTAGGGTATTTGAACAAAATTATTTCTTTTTACAGAAGGGTTAGATGTGTGGACTCAAAAGTGTATTTTGATGCTGCCGTAAAAGCACATAAGATTCAACCAACCGCTGAATCTGCAAGTGCATTAGCTGCTATGTCGTATAATCAGGAGGAATTTCAGCAGTCAGTCAATTATTATGAAGATGCTACAAGATTGAGTGATGTTGATATAGATAAAGCAGATTATCAATACAAAATTTCCCAGATTTATTACTCCAAAATAGGAGATTATCCCCGCACTAAGACTCATGCACTGAATGCATTGGGATATAATCCGTCATTGGGGAGTGCACACATGATTATAGGACTTGCCTATGCTGCAGCAAAAGGAATTTATGATGATCCGGTATTATCTAAATCCGTGTTCTGGGTGGCTGTCGATAGGCTTAACAAAGCCAAACAAGTAGATCCTTCTTTGACAGAAGATGTGGATAAGCTGATTGCTACTTATATCCGCCATTTCCCTTCTAAAGAAGATATTTTCTTTAAGCCTGAGCTTAATAATGGAAAATCTTTTTATGTGGGTGGATGGATAGGAGAGACCACAATTTGTAGATAATAAAGCTTTGAAGTGTTTGCAGAAAAAATATGATTGTAAAAACATTACAACCGCCTTTTCGGTGGTTGTTGTGTTTTTTTTGCTTTTTTCATGCAATACCACCGTAACTGAACAGATTGATTTGGAACTAAGTTCCGGTGAAGTTCCGCGGCTGCATACAGCGGACGTTACAACGGTTATTTCGGATTCGGGAATTACCCGATATAGAATTTATACGCCGGTGTGGAATGTTTATGATAATACTTCGCAACCATATTGGGAGTTTCCGGACGGAGTGCATTTTGAACGTTTCGATGAAGATTTGATCGTTGACGCCAATGTTCATTGCGAATATGCCAAGTTTCTTGAAAAAGAAAAAATCTGGGAGCTGAAGGGAAATGTCCGTGCTACCAATATCAAGGGTGAATTGTTTGAAACAGAACAACTGTTTTGGAATCAAAAGACCGAAAAAATCTATTCGGATAGTTTGGTCACAATTACCCAGGAGGATTATATCATCAATGCGCAAGGCTTTGAATCAAATCAGCAGATGACCAAGTATACCTGGAAGCAAACACAGGGGATTTTTCCTGTAGAAGAAGAGGAAGATCAAAATTAGAAGTAAAAGGTCTCCGGTATCATTATTTTTTTCGGAGATTTTGACAAATAAGATAATCAAGGTATTACAGATGTTGAGGAATATCCGGATTTTTATGTTGTTGCTGCTGTCTCCGGTTTTAATGTCGGAAAACGACCCTGCATCCGTAGAAGTCATACAATCTGTAAAAACCTGGCAAATCGTTGATAAGTTTGCTACTGTTGATTCTATTGCTCCGGATACGGCACATTTAAATTTTCAAAATGCCAACCACATTGATCGTTTCAGCATATCCAATGCTTACCGCGGTAATTTAGGCTCACCCATTCAACCTAAAGTTTATTTCGACAGGCCGTTGAAACATGATTTTATTTTTGCGGATGCCTATTATCCATACATGGCTCAGGTTGAGTCGGCTACATTCTTTAATACTACCAAACCATTTACGAGTTTGTATTATTTAAGCGGTGGAACTCATTATTACAAGGATGAACAAATCAGGTTCCTTTTTTCTGCTAATGCCAATAAAAAACTGAATCTTGGATTTACATTGGATTATCTCTATGCACGGGGTGAATACACAAACCTTGGTACTAAAAGATTTACGGGTTCTGCTTTTGGGACTTATGACGGTGTTAGATATAAAGCAACCGGTTTTGCAAGTAGCAACAACATCAGTAATTATGAAAACGGGGGAATTTCGGATACTACCTATATCAATGGTCCCATAGTCTATCCTTCTTATAATATTCCGGTGAATATCGAAGGATATGCAAATTACCTACACAACCAATTTTTTTACAATCATCAATATAATATTGGTATAACTAGACAGGTTGAGATTACTCCTGATTCGATTGTGTCGGAATATGTGCCTGTTACGGTGTTTGGACATACCGTTCGCTTGGATGATATGCGAAAGCGATATTATGAACCTAAAGTGGAAAGTGACTTCTATGAAAACACTTACCTGCCCTTTGCTTTTACCAATGATAGCGCAGCTTATTTTTCTGTAAAAAATACCTTGTCTGTCAGCATGGCTGAAGAGTTTAATAAATGGTTGAAATTTGGTTTGACGGCTTATGTGGAAAATGAAGTAGTTAGATATGGAGTGAAGCAGGATAGTATCTATACCCATAGAAATTATATGAATAATAGGGTAGGAGGTATTTTGTCAAAAAACAAAGGAGAATTATTGAAGTATAATTTTAGTGGAGAACTGACATTTTTGGGACGCAATATCGGAGACATGGTGTTGGACGCCAATCTGAACAGTAAATTCAATCTGCTGAAACAAAGCATCAATCTGCAGGCATATGGATTTCTCAAAAGTACCAGACCGTCTGTGTTTTATGATTTTTATCATTCGAATCATTTCAAATGGGAAAATAGTTTTTCAAAATTGTATCATACACGCATAGGTGGTCAATTTGCCATTCCGACGCTTTATTTCAATTTTGATGTGTCCGTAGAAAATTTGACCAATCCGATATACTTTAACAAACAGGCTTTACCAAATCAGTATAGTGGTAATGTTCAGATACTTGCGGGGAATTTAAAGCAAGACTTCCATGTAGGTAGCTTTACATTAGAAAATCAGGCAGTTTATCAATTGAGTTCCAATCAATCGGTGATACCTTTGCCGAATATTGTTTTGTATCATAATTTATATTATCATGGACTTTGGTTCAAGGTTTTAAGCATGCAGATGGGTGTGGATGTGCGGTATCATACTGCCTATTATGCTCCTTCTTACATGCCGGCAACCGGACAGTTTCATGTGCAGGATCGAATAAAAATCGGTAATTATCCTGTGATGAATGTATATTTGAATGTGCATCTGAAACGTACGAGATTTTTCGTTCAGGGTTATCATATAAACCAGTTGTTTATGAAAGGGGATTATTATTCCATGCCTTATTATCCCATCAATCCTGCAACGTTCAAGATGGGGTTGACATGGAATTTTTACGATTAAATTAGTTCATTGAGAGTTCCGGACAACAACTTAAAGTAAATTTTAATCGCATGAAAAAGAGAATTGTAATATCGTTTGTTGCAAGTATTTTATTACTGATAATTTTGCTGTGGATGGGTGTATCTTCCACAATCAGAGACTTGCCCGAGATTCTCGAAGATGCCCGTTTGTCAGTCTTGATTGAATCCGGTGAACATGGTCTCATGCGCGATAGTTCTCAGGCTTATGGTTTTCAGTATGAATTGATAAAAATATTTGCAGATTCGTTAGATGTTGAACTTTCAGTCACCTGTTCATCCGGAAAAGGAAATGATGTGCACAGACTTCAAAAAGGCAAAGCAGATGTATGGGTAGCCCTGATGCCCATTACAACTTGCTGTGAAAATACGGTTGTTTGTCTGACACCCATTATTTCCACGAGATTGATGTTGGTTCAACCAAAAGCAGCCGTCACTTCAAAAATTCGTAAGCAATACGAATTGGATGGAGATACCATTTGGGTACGGAAAAATTCTCCCTATATCGAGAGGCTGAATGACCTTGCCGAAGAAATAGCCTTTGAACCGGTGATTGTTGAAATGCGAGTGAGCGGTTATGAAGAGATGGTGGATTTGGTACAGAAAGGAGAGATTAAATTTACCATTTGCCCTGAATATCTGGCAGAGAAATTCAAAACAAAATATGATCAGGTTGATTTCAGCCTGCCCTTGAGTTTAAAGCATGATTTGTCTTGGTGTGTAAATGCGCACTCGCCTTTGTTACAAGAACGGCTTAATGAATTTTTATATGCATTTAAAGAAACGAATGATTTCCAAGCATTATTAAAGAAGTATGATTATCAAGTTGAATTTTAAAATATATCGTATATGCCAGTAAATATTCCGGATTCGTTACCTGCAGTTGATTTGTTGAGGAAAGAGAATATTTTTGTTATGGACTCAAAACGAGCATCCTCTCAGGATATTCGTCCCTTGAAAATCCTGATATTGAATCTTATGCCCGTCAAGATAACTACAGAGACCGATTTGATTCGTTTGTTATCCAACACGCCTTTGCAAATTGAACTTGATTTTTTACAGATGGAAAGTCATACTTCGAAAAATACACCTATCAAGCATTTGATGACTTTCTATAAAACCTTTGATGTTATCAAGCAAAGCAATTATGACGGCATGATTATAACGGGTGCACCGGTTGAATTGCTACCTTTTGAGAAAGTTGATTATTGGGAGGAAATAAAAAGTATATTCGAATGGGCAAGACGTCATGTTACCTCTACACTTTATATATGTTGGGCTGCACAAGCCGGTTTGTACCATTATTATGGAGTCCCGAAATATGAACTGGATGAAAAATTGTTCGGTGTGTTCAAACATTATGTTCACAATCCTTACAATCCTATTTTCAGAGGTTTTGACGATATGTTCTACGTGCCACACAGTAGATACACGGAGGTGCGCAAAGAAGATATATTGAAAGTACCCGAACTGACCATCTTGTCGGAATCTCCTGATGCCGGCGTTTACATAGTGATGGGTAGAAACGGCCGTGAATTTTTTATTACCGGACACTCCGAATACTCTCCCATGACACTCGATACTGAATATAAAAGAGATTTGTCTAAAGGTTTGAAGATTAATATTCCACAAAATTATTATCAGGATGATGATGTTCGGTTAGGTCCCGTAGTTAGATGGAGGGGGCATGCGAACTTGCTGGTAACTAACTGGCTGAACTATTTTGTATATCAAGAAACACCATATGATTTATCACAAATAAAATGAAAACATTACAAATTGGAGATCAAGCTCCGGAAATTTTAGGAGTCAACCAAGACGGTCAAAAAATTAAATTGTCCGACTATGTAGGGAAAAAAATTGTTTTGTATTTTTATCCGAAAGACAATACATCGGGATGTACGGCTCAAGCTTGTAACTTGAGAGATAACTATCAAGGTTTGAAGCAAGCCGGTTATGAGGTGATAGGCGTGAGTGCCGACAGTCAAAAATCGCATCAAGGATTCATTGCCAAACACAATTTGCCTTTTAACCTCATTGCCGATACAGAAAAGACGCTGTCCGCATTATTCGGCACCTGGGGCGAAAAATCCATGTACGGCAGAAAATACATGGGTATGTTCCGAACCACCTTTATCATCAACGAAAAAGGGGTGATTGAAAAAATTATTTCACCCAAAGAAATTAAAACCAAAGATCACGCAGCACAAATTTTATAAATTTTGTTGTTTCCTTTGAGTTACACACAGAATTTCTTTTGTTGAAAACTATTTTTTATGCTTTCTGTTTCAGAAAAAATGAAAATAGTTAACTTTGCAGCTTAAAAATTATTCGGATATGATTCAATTCTTTCAAGCTCCTTCGCAACAGGTTTACGCTGTACAGTCAGCAAGTGCTTTATCGGCAACAGACATTCAAAAACTACAATGGCTTTTTGGCAATGCTCGTTTACTTGACTCACAAGAACTTAAAGGTGATTTTGTGGGTTTTTCACGGGAAATGATTACGCCATGGGGCAGTACAGCTACGGAAATAGCACACAATATTGGAATATCGGGTATTAAGCGCATAGAACTTTTTACCCCTTTGTCCTTGTCTCAGTCTTTAATCAATGAGGAAGGCTATGACCCCTTGTTAGAGCATGTTCATAAAGGTTTGAATCAAGATGTTTTTAAATTTGACAAACAACCGGAGCCAATCATTTATATAAATGATATTGCTGCTTATAATGAGCAGGAAGGCCTGGCGTTGAGTGAAGATGAGGTAGAGTATCTGAATGGGGTTAGTAAAATTGTTGGACGAAAACTAACGGATTCCGAGGTGTTCGGCTTTTCACAAGTTAACTCCGAGCATTGTCGCCATAAGATATTCAACGGTCAATTTGTGATTGATGGAGAAGCAAAAGAAGTCTCTCTTTTTAAGTTGATACGTCAAACTTCTGAAGAAAACCCCAATCAGGTTGTATCTGCATATAAAGATAACGTGGCCTTTATATCCGGACCTTCCATCGAACAGTTTGCTCCAAAAACGGGAGATAAGCCTGATGTGTATGCAACCAAGGAGATAGAGTCCGTTTTGTCCCTTAAAGCTGAAACACATAATTTTCCTACTACCGTAGAGCCTTTTAACGGTGGTGCAACGGGCAGCGGCGGCGAGATACGCGATCGCATGGGTGGCGGTAAGTCATCCTTGCCTTTAGCGGGGGTTTCTGTGTACATGACCTCTTATACCCGCAATTCATTAATTGCTGATCCGTATTTTAAAACCAATATTAGAAAGCCTTGGGAAGCAGCCATAAAACCCAGAAAATGGACGTATCAAACCCCTGAGCAGATTTTGATTAAAGCCTCCAATGGAGCTTCGGACTATGGCAACAAACATGGTCAGCCTTTGATTTGTGGTTCTTTGGTGACATTTGAACACGAAGAGAACAACAAGCAATACGGATTTGATAAAGTAATTATGATGGCAGGCGGAATTGGCTTTACCAATAGCAGAGATGCAATGAAGGGTAAGCCTGAAGCGGGCGATCAAATTGTTGTGCTTGGTGGCGATAATTACCGCATTGGTATGGGTGGCGGTGCCGGATCATCAGTTGATACCGGTCATTTCGACAATGAAGTGGAGTTGAATGCCATACAGCGATCAAATCCTGAATTGCAAAAGCGGGTGGCCAATGTGATACGTGCGTTGGCTGAAGCTGAAAGAAATCCGGTAATTTCCATCCACGACCACGGAGCCGGCGGTCATCTCAATTGCTTGTCGGAATTGGTTGAAACTACCGGCGGTAAGATTGATATGTCAAAATTGCCTATCGGAGATCCGTCTTTAAGTGCCAAAGAAATCATCGCCAATGAGAGTCAGGAACGCATGGGTTTATTGGTGAAGCCTGAAGATTTGGGTATGTTGCAAAAAATTGCAGATCGTGAACAAGCACCGATGTATGTGGTAGGAGAAACTACCGGTGACATGCATTTCTCTTTCGAGCAGGCTGATGGTCAGAAACCCATTGATTTGCAATTGGAATACATGTTCGGTAAATCGCCCAAAACTGTTATGACTGACCAGACCATAGAGGAAAGTTTTGCACCGGTTGAATGGAGTGATGACCAACTACAAACTTATATTGAAAATGTATTGCAACTTGAATCCGTCGCTTGTAAAGATTGGTTGACCAATAAAGTGGACCGTTCTGTTACCGGTAAGGTTGCCCGTCAGCAGTGCTTAGGAGAAATCCAACTACCCTTAAGTGATTTGGGTGTTGTGGCACTTGATTATCGCGGAAAAGCCGGTGTGGCAACCGCTATTGGTCATGCTCCCATCGCAGCCATCATTGATGCGGAAGCAGGCTCGGTGTTGGCTGTTGCCGAGGCGCTGACCAATATTGTTTGGACACCCTTGAGATACGGCATTAAATCGGTTTCGTTAAGTGCTAACTGGATGTGGCCCTGCAAAAATCCGGGTGAAGATGCACGCTTGTATCAAGCGGTTGAATCCTGCAGTCAGTTTGCGCGTGCCCTGGAAATCAATATCCCCACAGGAAAAGACTCTCTTTCCATGACACAAAAGTATGGTGAAGACAAGGTTTTCTCTCCCGGAACAGTGATTATTACGGCAATTGCTGAAGTGTCGGATGTGCAAAAAACAGTTAGCCCTGTATTGGTGAATGATCCGGATACTTCCATTTATTATATTGATTTTTCCTTTGATACTCAAAAACTTGGTGGTTCGATATTGGCACAGACCATGAATAAAATCGGACACGAAGTGCCGACTGTCAAAGACCCCGAATACTTTAAATCTGCTTTTGCAGCCGTTCAAGAATTGGTTTCTAAAGAATTGGTACTTGCGGGACATGATATTTCCGAAGGAGGAATGTTTACTGCCTTGTTAGAAATGTGTTTTGCCAATGCACAAGGCGGACTTTCAGTTTATTTGGATGATTTAAAAGAAAAATCTTTGGTGGTCAATCTTTTCGCTGAAAATCCGGGTGTATTGATTCAAGTGAAAAATAAACAAGAAGTAGAAAAGATTCTGAACGCTTATGGTATTGGCTATGCCAAACTTGCCAAGCCAATATCAGAGAGAAGGATAGATATCAACAAGAAAAAACAAGCTTATAGTTTTTCCATTGATGCATTGAGAGATTTGTGGTATCGTTCTTCCTATTTGTTAGACAAAAAACAAAGTGGTGAAAAACACGCCTGGATGCGTTATCAAAATTATAAAAACCAACCTCTTAGCTTTAATTTTAAGAATGATTTCCGAGGTACTTTATCCCAATTTGGTTTAAGTTTCAAACCTCAATCAACGGGTATAAAAGCTGCCGTAATTCGCGAGAAGGGATCGAGTGGGGAAAGAGAACTTGCCTATGTGCTTTATTTAGCCGGCTTTGAGGTTAAAGATGTGCATATGACCGATTTGGTGTCTGGACGCGAAACCCTTGAAGACGTTCAAATGATTGTATTCAGCGGCGGTTCTTCCAATGCCGATGTGTTTGGTTCCGGTAAAGGATGGGCAGGAAGATTTTTATATAATGAGAAAGCTAAGAAAGCATTGGATGCATTCTACAAAAGAACGGATACTTTGAGTTTTGGTGTCGGAGACGGTTGCAGCCTGATGCTTAGGCTCGGTTTGATTGCTCCGGGAAATGACACTGTACCTGAAATTTTACCGAATGATTCTGCTAAATTTGAATCAGCCTTTGTGGGTGTTGCCATTCCTGAAAACCAATCAATTATGTTAAGTAGCTTGTCGAATAGCCAATTAGGAGCCTGGATATCCCATGATCAAGGAAAATTTAAGTTTCCCAAAACGGCTCATGCTTGGCAAGTAGTTGCCAAATATGCATACGAGGCATATCCTGCCAATCCCAACGGTTCGGAAGATGCTGTTGCGGGGATTTGTTCGGCAGACGGACGCCATTTGGCAGTTATGATCCATATTGAACGTGGGTTATTCCCATGGCAATGGGCACATTACCCGGCAGATAGAAGAAAAAATGATCAAATTACCCCTTGGATAGAAGCATTTGTAAATGCCCGCAAGTGGATCGAAAAACATTGAAATAAAAACCGGTAAAAACCAAATTCTGCCCGCCGAATTTTCATTACTTAATAATGTAAATACGCGTTAATAGTTATTAAACCAAGAGTTTAAGACATTATTTTATCGTACATTTGTTTCACTTTTTTGATGAAAATTATTTTAATTAAAAATGTATGGAACATACTGTTGATATTCGCGAATTAAACGAAAAAATTGAAAAGCAAAGTTATTTTGTGGATTCCCTGATGATGGGAATGGATAAAGTCATTGTAGGTCAGCGTCATTTGGTTGAATCCTTATTGATCGGTTTACTTTCAGATGGTCATATTTTATTGGAAGGTGTTCCCGGTTTAGCCAAAACATTGGCTATTAAGACTCTGTCGGACCTGATTAAAGGAGATTTCAGCAGGGTTCAGTTTACACCCGACCTCTTGCCGGCAGACCTTGTAGGGACAATGATTTACAGCCAGCACAAAGAAGAGTTTAACATTCGCAAAGGTCCGATTTTCGCCAATTTAGTTTTAGCAGATGAGATCAACCGTGCTCCTGCCAAGGTACAAAGTGCTTTGCTTGAAGCGATGCAGGAACGTCAGGTTACCATAGGCGACAAAACCTACAAATTGCCTGAGCCTTTCTTGGTAATGGCAACACAGAATCCCATTGAACAGGAAGGAACATATCCCTTACCTGAAGCGCAGGTTGACCGTTTTATGCTAAAGGTAGTGATCAGCTATCCTAAAAAGGAAGAAGAGAAGCTCATCATTCGTCAGAATTTGAAAAAAGACAAGCCTAAGGTGGACGCCATCCTTTCTCCGAAAGAAATTATGGAAGCACGTGATGTGGTTCGTCAGGTGTATATTGATGAAAAAATAGAAAAGTACATCATTGATATAGTTTTTGCCACTCGTTTTCCGGAAGATTACGGGCTGACTTCGCTCAAAGATATGATTGCCTTTGGAGCTTCCCCCCGTGCATCCATCAATCTTGCTTTGGCAGCAAGGGCTTATGCATTTATAAAACGCCGCGGATACGTAATTCCCGAAGATGTGCGTGCAGTATGTTATGATGTGTTGCGTCATCGCATTGGCTTGAGTTATGAAGCAGAAGCCAACAACATGACCTCTGACGAAATCATTACTGAAATTTTGAATTCTGTAGAAGTTCCCTAAAAAATAGATGGAAACTAGTGAAATCATAAAGAAAGTAAGAAAGATTGAAATCAAAACACGCGGTCTTTCCAATCACATTTTTGCCGGAGAATATCATTCAGCCTTCAAAGGAAGGGGTATGACCTTTTCAGAAGTTCGTGAATATCAATACGGTGATGATGTGCGATCAGTCGATTGGAATGTGACTGCACGTTTTGCACATCCTTATATTAAAGTATTTGAGGAAGAAAGAGAGCTAACGGTGATGCTGTTGATAGATGTGTCGGGAAGTCGTGTTTTTGGTACGGTATCTCAGTATAAAATGGATATCTTCACCGAAGTGGCTGCCGTACTTGCTTTTTCAACTATTCATAATAATGATAAAGTAGGTGTGATTTTTTTCTCCGATAAAATTGAGAAATTCATACCACCTAAAAAAGGACGCAAGCACGTGTTACACATCATTCGGGAAATGATTGATTTCAAGCCGGAAAGCAAACAGACCGATATAGCTGAAGCCTTGCGTTATTTTACCAATGCTATTAAAAAGAGATCGACAGCATTTATCATATCAGACTTCATAGGCCATGATTTTGAAAAAGAGCTTACCATTGCCAATAAAAAACATGACGTGGTGGCTTTGCAGGTATACGACATCAGGGAAACAGAAATTCCGGATGTCGGTTTGATTAAACTAAAAGATTCCGAGACGGAGCAGCGAATTTGGGTGGATACGTCGGATAAAAGGCTGAGATTAAGCTATAAACATGGTTGGGCACAAAGTCAGTTAGAATTGCAAAAAACATTTACAAAATCAGGGGTTGATTTTGTTTCAATGAGCACTTCGGATGATTATGTAAGAACTTTAATCAAACTCTTTAAGATGAGATCCTGAAACAAAGGAATTAATCCATAAACCAGTTTATGTATATTTGATGATGAGAAGAGGGCTTATTTGTTTTATTTTTTTTCTTGCACTGTTTCAATTTGACCTTACGGGGCAGCAGGTGACGGTCAATGCAAAGATGGATTCAGTCCAGATTTGGATTGGTCAGCAAACCAAACTCAGTTTTGAGTTTACGCAACAGCCGGATCAGCATGTGCAAGCACCGCTCTTTTCCGAAGTGATTACACCTGGGTTGGAAATTGTGGACAGAGCAAACAATGACACTTTGAAAGCTAAGGATGGATATTTACAGATCACGCAGTCGTATGTGGTGACTGCCTTTGAAGATACTTTGCTGCTGATACCTCCCTTTCCCTTTGTTGCAGGAGAAGATACGGTATGGTCACCGGAGTTGTCGCTCAAAGTTATTCAACCCTTTGTAATAGACACCACGCAAATACAGGTAGCCGATATCAAGGATGTTTTTAAGCCCCGTTTCAGTCTGTGGTATTTTATCAAGAAGGCAGCGCCTTATTTAGGACTCCTTATTTTGCTGGCAGCCATCGTCTATTTGATCATTCACCTTTCAAAAAAGAAACCTGTTGACGTGCAAGAGCTTCTTGAAAACAAGATACCGCCTTATGATTTGGCAATAGAAAAATTGAATAAAATCAGGCAGGAAAAGTTGTGGCAGCAAAATCGACATAAGGAGTATCATTCACAGTTGACAGACGTGTTGCGCGAGTATATTGAAGGGCAATTCCTGGTGCCGGCTCCGGAAATGACCTCGGCTGAAATTTTGGCATATTTTAATTTTTTGAAAACAGAGAACAAAGAAATATATCATAACCTGCAGCAGATTTTACAATTGGCGGATTTGGTTAAATTTGCCAAATGGAATGTAGGTCCCGATGAGCACGAGCTTAGTCTGAATAACGCCTTTACGTTTGTAAACGAAACCAATGTTAAAACTGAAGAAGAGGAGGAGGTAGAAGAGCATGACATTTCATAGTCCGAAATATTTATTCTTGCTGCTGATTCTGATACCTCTGATTTATTGGTACATCAAAGAATTACACAAATCCGATGCAAGTTTACAAATTTCATCGCACCGGAATTTGGGTTCTTTTCCTCAAAGTATGCGGCTAAAGCTGATGCATTTACCGTTTGTACTGAGGATGTTGGCTGTTGTTTTATTGATTATTGCCATCGCTCGTCCGCAAGCAACAAACTCTTGGCGGTCAGAAAACGTAGAAGGTATTGACATCGTCATTGCCTTAGATATTTCCGGGTCAATGCTTGCCGAGGATTTTCGTCCCAATCGTTTGGAAGCTTCTAAATCGGTAGCCAATGAGTTTATCTTAGCGCGCTCCAATGACAACATAGGATTGGTATTGTTTGCAGGAAAGAGCTTTACACAATGTCCGTTGACTACAGACCATGCAGTTTTAATCAATCTTTTTAACGGCATTGAATATGGTTTGATTGAAGACGGAACTGCCATAGGTTTGGGACTTGCCAATGCAGTGAATCGTTTGCGTGTCAGCCAGGCGAAATCGAAAGTGGTTATTTTGCTGACTGATGGTAATAACAATCGGGGCGATATTGATCCCATTACTGCGGGTGAATTGGCTCAGACTTTTGGAATTCGGGTTTACACCATTGGTGTCGGTTCACATGGAAAAGTCAATATTCCCATTCAGACCCCGATGGGCAAGCAGTACCAACAGATTGAATCATCGTTCGAAGAAAAGCCTTTGCAGGAAATTGCAGCCATGACCGGCGGCAAGTACTTCAGGGCAACAAATAATGAAAAACTACGCAGTATTTACCAGGAGATTGATAAGATGGAAAAGACCCGTATCAGTGTCAAGGAATTCAATAAGAAATATGAAGAATTCGGCGTCTTTGCATTAGTTGCTTTTCTGTTGCTGTTGACGGAGTTATTGCTCAGATACCTGTATCTCAAAAGGATTCCTTGAAATGAAAAATTTCAAGGAATGAATGAGTAAGTAAGATTAATATAGAGAGAATTAAGAATAAAAGATGTTTAGATTTGCAGACCCCGGATATTTGTTTTTCTTGTTGGTGATACCGGCAATGACTCTCATTTTTGTGGTTTACAGGCTGCAAAAGCGACGGAATATTAACGAATTCGGAAACCCCGATCTCTTGAAACCATTGATGCCTAATGTTTCTGATAGCAGACCGGTTGTTAAATTTGTGCTGCAGATGATAGCATTGGCATTGCTGATAGTTGTGCTGGCACGCCCGCAATTCGGAACTAAAACCGAAGATGTGAAGCGTCAGGGCATTGAGGTGATGGTGGCTCTTGATATTTCGAATTCGATGATGGCTGAAGACATAGCACCTAATCGTTTGGAGAAATCGAAACGAATATTGTCGCAGTTGATTGACAATATGGATAATGATAAAGTAGGCTTGGTCGTGTTTGCAGGAGAAGCTTTCACGCAATTGCCCATTACGGTGGATCATGTATCGGCTAAAATGTTTCTGAATAGCATTACACCTAAGTTGATAGCCCGCCAAGGTACTGCCATAGGTTCTGCTATTGAGTTGACAATAAGATCATTTCATCAAAAAAGCACGGCATCTAAAGCGATAATCCTGATAACTGACGGTGAAAATCATGAGGACAATGCGATAGAAGCTGCAAAATTAGCCAAAGATAAAGGCATGGTAGTGCATGTTATCGGCATTGGAAGACCTGAAGGTGCACCTATACCGATTGAAGGTACCATGAGCTTTCTTAAAGATAAAGACGGAAATGTGGTGGTTTCTAAACTGAACGAGCAGATGTGTGCCGATATTGCTGATGCAGGTAGAGGTGTGTATGTGAGAGCAGATAATACCAATGCGGCAACGAAAATCATAACCAAAGAATTGGATCAACTTGCCAAGACAGAAATATCTACTATGGTGTTTTCCAGTTTTAATGAGCAGTTTCAATCTTTTGCAATCCTGGCTCTTGTTCTTTTGTTGATAGAAATCCTGATGTTTGAAAGAATTAACAAAAGATTCAGCAGGATGAATATTTTTGATTTAAAGGATAAACTTTAATATACGGCATGAGTGGTTTAAAGTCTATATCATTATTTGTAATTTTGCTGTGCACTCCGGTGATGATGGCACAGGAAGAGTTTACGGATGTCCGTAAAGGCAATAAACAATATAAATCCGAAAAATATACTGAGGCGGAGATATCTTACCGAAAAGGATTACAGAAAAATTCCCAATCGCCGGAAGCAGCTTATAATTTAGGGAACAGCTTGTTTAAGCAGGAAAAGTATGCAGAGGCATTGGAGCAATATCAGAAAGTATTGCCCAATGAGAAAATTTCCAAAAAGAAATTGGCGTCGGCTTTACACAATACGGGAAATGCCTTGTTGATGCAACAAAGAATTCCGGAAAGTATTGAAGCCTTTAAAAAATCTTTGAAAATAAATCCGGATGATGATGAGACGCGTTACAATCTGGCATTGGCGCAATATCTTTTGAAAAATCAAGATAGTCAGAATCAACAGAATCAACAACAAGAACAGCCTCAGCCTGAAAATCAGGAGAACAAGCGGGAAAAGGATGATTCTCAGCAACAGCAGGAAGAGCAGTCCACTGAGTCAATACCCAAAGATAAGGCTGAACAACTGTTGGAAGCATTGATGCAAGATGAAGATGAAACAATGGAAAAAGCTAAAAAACTTCCGAAGGGTGATAAGAAAACAGTTGAGAAAAATTGGTAATATTGGTTTTTAAAACCTGAAAATATGAGGAGTATAGTTTATAAAATTTTTTCTTTGGCAGTTTTATTCATGATGGTGAATACTGTAGCGGCTAATGATGATGTCAAGCTTACAGCATCTGCACCGCCGAGTGTCATCATGGGAAAACCTTTTCAAATCACCTTTACCGCTAATGCCAAAGTGACTGACTTTATGGCTCCTGCTATTACTAATTTTGATATACTTGCCGGTCCTTTCAAATCGGAAAGTCACAGTACTCAAATCATTAACGGTAACTTAACCTCATCAGTCAGTATAACTTATACTTTTACCCTTCAAGCTCAAAGTACGGGCACGTTTACGATTCCTTCGGCTACAATCACTTCAGGAGGACAGAAAGTAACCTCCAACGGACTAAGTATCAAAGTACTTCCCGAAGATGACAGTGCTGCTTCTACATCATCATCATCATCATCATCATCATCATCCGCTTCCGGAGGAGCATCTGCTGCAATTAGTTCCGACAATTTGTTTATCAGGCCCATTCTGTCGAAATCCACTGTGTATGAACAAGAGGCTATAAAATTGACTTATAAATTGTACACTACCTATGATGTGGTACAGTTTAACAATAAAAGTATGCCCGACTTCAAGGGTTTTCTGAAACAAGAATTTGAACGTACGGGCAATACACAGCTTGCCTATGAAAATTATAACGGACGTAACTTCCTGACTGCCGTTTTATATGAAGTCATGTTGTATCCCCAGGCTCCCGGAGAGATTGTTATTGATAAAGCTGAATTTGAAGCCATCATTCGGGTGCAGAGTCGGAGGCAAATCAGAAGTATTTTTGATGACTTTTTCGACTCCTATACTAATGTGCCACGTGCTGTTGAAGTGCGACCCACTAAGGTGCGTGTCAAAGAATTACCTCAGGGAAAGCCAGCCTCTTTTTATGGGGTTGTCGGCCAGTTTAGCATGACGTCTTCTATCTCTGCCAAAGAAGTAAAAACGAACGAGGCAATCACCCTGAAAGTAAATATTGCGGGCAGTGGCAATATGAAATTATTGAAAAATCCGGATATCAAATTTCCGGATGCCTTTGATGTGTATGATCCGAAAGTAATCAATAATTTCAAGACATCTTCAGCAGGCTTGACCGGTAATAAATCAGTAGAATTTATGTTTATTCCTCGTCATTCCGGGTCTTTTGAAATTCCTTCGGTAGAAATATCTTATTTTGATCCGAAACAAAATACGTATAAAACATTAAGGACGCCCGTTTATAAAATTCAGGTTTTAAAAAGCGATGGAACAGTGGACGACACCCCGATGGTCAGTCAATATTCTTCCAAAGAGGATGTAAAACAAATTGGTACGGACATTCGATATATTAATACCACTAATTTGGATGTAAAAAAAGACATCACCTATTATATTCAATCTTTCAAGTATTGGTTGTGGTTTATCATTCCTTTGTGCATAGCGGCAGCCTTATATTTTCTGTTTAGAAAACAACTAAAAGATAATGCTGATTTGGATTTGGTAAAAAACAGGAAAGCTAAGCGGATTGCACGTAAACGACTGAAATTTGCACAAACATTATTACAACAGGGGCATCAGGAAAAGTTCTATGAGGAGGTGATGAAGGCAGTATGGACGTATCTGAGTGATAAGCTGACCATACCGATGGCTGCCATCAATAAGGACAATATTACAGAAGCATTAATCCGTAAAGAGATTGATGAGTCCTTGATTGACCGCTTGAAGGAAGTCCTTTATACCTGTGAATTTGCACGATTTGCACCCAATTCCGGTCAGCAGGAAATGGGGAATCTGTATGAAGAAACCATTGAAGTGATCAGTGGTTTGGAAGATTTAATCAAACGTTAAAATTAAACGTATATGAAACCCTCTATATTTATTTCGTGTGTCATTTCACTTTTTATGATAACGAATCTTCACGCAGAGACTATTTCTGTTGAAGAAACCGCCTCTGTTGAAGAGGCCAATCATCTGTATGCCGAAAAGAAATACGTTGAAGCTGCAGCCATGTATGAGGATATTTTAGATACGCAAGGAAGTTCACCCGAACTCTATTATAATTTAGGAAATGCTTATTTCAGACTGAATGAACTGGGAAAATCCATTTTAAATTATGAAAGGGCTTTGCGTTTGTCTCCCGGTTTTGCGGATGCTAAGTTCAATCTTGAATTTGCCAATCAGCAAGTTGTTGACAATATCGTGTTGTCTGATTCATTTTTTCTAAAAAGGTGGGTGAATGCTATTGTAAAATTTTACACGACCAATACCTGGTTCGTTATTGCAGCCGTCTTTTTTATATTGGCATTGCCTTCTCTGCTGATCTTTATTTTCGGGCGGAACAAACTGTTGCGTAAGAGTTTCTTCTACATAGGCTTTGCGTTTATCTTAATCAGTGCATTGTCGGTTTTGTTTGCAAAAATTCAGATGAATCATTTGTTGGATCACGATGAAGGTATTATCATGACGGGTGCCATTGTAGTGAAAGGTTCTCCCGATCAAAGTGGGACAGAATTATTTCAGTTGCATGAAGGTACCAAAGTAACGGTAGAGAGTGAATTGGGAGAATGGTATGAAATAAAGTTAGCCAATGGAAGTATAGGGTGGGTTGAGATCAAGCATGTAGAGAAAATATGAACTTTTTAAATTGGTTATTGTCTTCAGATACCGAGCTGTTCCTTTTTCTGAATGGTCTGCATACGCCATTCTTAGATCCGATTATGTATTATATCAGTAAAGTCTGGATTTGGGTTCCTTTATATGCAGGCGTTGTGGCTTTTATTGTCAAAAAATGGAAAATGGAGTCCATTTGGATTATTCTTTCTCTCATTCTGTGTGTGATATTAACCGATCAGCTAGCCAACCTTGTCAAGCTGACTGTTGAAAGAGTCAGGCCCTCTCGTGAACCGGAGTTAGTCGGCATGGTACATCATGTAAAAGGTTATGTGAGCGGGGGTTTCAGTTTTGTATCAGGACATGCATCCAATGTATTCGGATTCGCTTTATTGAGTTCATTCATCTTGAAACAAAAAGCTTATACCTGGAGCATCTTTGTTTGGGCTTCTGTTGTTTCATATTCACGCATCTACCTTGGCGTGCACTATCCTTTGGATATACTCGGCGGAATGATTCTCGGAATGGGAATCGCTTTGATTGTATATGCCGTTCTCAGAGGTTTTCAGACAAGATTGAAAGCCGGAATCAAATCGCAATTGATTGATTCGTGAGAGGGGATTAGATAGATTCTCCTATCGGACATTCACTCCTTCCTTATTCAAATAAGCCTTTAATTCCGGAATGCTGATTTCCTGGTAGTGAAAGATGCTGGCTGCCAGGGCTGCGTCTGCTTTACCTGCGGTTAAGACTTCAGCAAAATGCGCCATGGTACCGGCTCCGCCACTGGCGATGACGGGAATTTGAACAGCTTCGGCAACAGCGCGGGTAATATCGATGGCTAAACCGTCTTTGGTACCGTCTTGCTCCATAGAAGTCAGCAGGATTTCGCCGGCTCCCAAAGCCTCCATTTCCTTTGCCCAATTAACAGTTTGCTTGTCGGTAGCCAGCTTGCCGCCATTGATCATTACGTACCATGTTCCGTTTATGCGTTTGGTGTCAATGGCAACTACGATACGCTTTTTGCCGAACTGATCCGAAAGTTCCTTGATTAATTGCGGGTTACGAACGGCTGCCGTACTGATGGAAATTTTATGGGCACCATGCGATAAGATATAAGCTGCATCTTCTACGCTCGCAATACCGCCCCCTATGCAAAAAGGAATTTTGATGTGCTGTGCAATTTTGGGGATTAAAGCGGAAAGTGTTTTTCGCTTTTCTTCCGTAGCGGTGATGTCTAAAAATACCAATTCATCCGCACCCATAGCTGCGTAATTTGCAGCCAATTCAACCGGATCACCAATATCTTTGATGTTGACGAAATTAATACCTTTCACTGTCCTGCCATTTTGAATGTCCATGCAGGGAATAATACGTTTTACTGACATGTCATGAATATATAATAAATTATGTTTTTTTATAAGATCCGAAGACCTTATCACCTTGTTACCACAGAACACAGAGCACAGAGCACAGAACACAGAACTCAAAACTCAAAACTCAAAACTCAAAACTTCCATCTCCTATCTTCCAGCCATCAGCGCCGTTCTATCAACATTCCATCCTCCTAATTTCACCTCCTCAATTGTATTGATTGATGTACGATTCATAGGTTTTTCCACACGGATATAATTGGAAGTGAAGCCAATCATATTTTCTCCATGACTGCGGTTTTCCCAAAGGACGGGATAGCTTTTACCCATATGTTGTTCGTAGAACGCCTTGGTCTTTTTGTCGGAAAGCAAATGCAGGGTGTCGCTTCTTCTTTTCTTTTCAGCCGGACTGTTGTGATACTCAATTTGCAGCATTTTGGTGTTTGCTCTTTCAGAATAGGTGAATACATGCAATTGAGAGATGTCCAGGGAATCAATGAACTGCACCGAATCTTCAAAATACTCATCTGTCTCACCATTCACACCTACAATTACATCTACGCCAATAAAGGCATCGGGCATCAAAGATTTAATTTTTTCCACCCTGTGTGCAAACAGCTCTCTGTTGTACTTTCTTTTCATCAGCCCCAGCACTTCGTTAGATCCTGATTGTAAAGGGATATGGAAGTGCGGCATGATGCGTTTGCTTTGCGCTGCAAAAGTAATAATTTCGTCTGAAAGTAAATTCGGTTCAATGGAAGAAATTCTAAATCTCACATCGGCATTTATATCATCTATGGCTTTCAGTAAGTCAAAAAAACTTTCACCGGAACTTTTTCCGAAGTCACCAATATTTACGCCGGTCAACACTATTTCTTTAGCACCCTCCCGGATGATGCTTTGAGCCATGGCAAGCGTTTCAGATACAGGTGCATTGCGACTTCTGCCCCGGGCAAAAGGAATGGTGCAATAGGCACAAAAATAATCACAACCGTCCTGTACTTTCAAAAAATAACGGGTTCTGTCTTCTCGTGAAGAGGAGTGTCTGAATTCTTTTACATGCTTGATTTCCGTACGATGTATGCTTGTCGGATTGTTTTTATCCAAACCTTTTAGATATTCGAGTATATTAAATTTTTCATGGGAACCCAACACCAGGTTTACACCCGGCAAGTTGGCAATTTCTTCCGGCTTAAGCTGTGCATAACAGCCAATAACGATGATTATGGCATTGGGATGAAGGCGGTGCAATTTACCAATTGCCTGCCTGCTTTTACGATCTGCAATATCGGTTACCGTACAAGTATTGATGATGCAAACATCAGCTTGTTCACCCGGTTTGACCTTTACAAAGCCCTCATTCATTAGTTGTTTACTGATGTATGAAGATTCCGCAAAGTTCAGCTTACATCCCAAAGTATGGAATAAAACCTTCTTATTGTTAAAAATCGAATGATCAGTCATCTTGTATAAAAATAGCCTGCAAGTTTATATCGCTTGTTTAACTTTTTAATAAACGTTACTTTGATAAAAATTATAAGTTATTGTTATTCAATTTATTGAACATGGGCTTTGCCCCAAACCCTACTTCATTTTTTTGTCTTGATACAAAAAAACGAAGCAAAAAAAAATCAAGACTACGCCCGCTTCGCTCAAAAAACTTGCGTTCGATTGACTAAATCGTTCAAACTCGCTGCTACGCAGCTCAAACATGAACGATTTTTTACGTCAATCTCACTTGTTTTTTGGCTCACCAGGCAAGGTCGATTGCGATTCAATGCAGAATATAAATATAAGAACACAAAAGTAAGGTTTTTGCTCAAGAAAATTACGGTTTTTCCAAGACTTTAAATAAAATTTGATATTTTCGCACCTCGTACCCCGCACCCCGCACCCCAGAACTCGTAACTCAGAACTTAGAACTTAGAACTCAGAACTCAGAACTCAGAAAATTCGCTTATTTCAAGAAAAAATCTTAAATTTGTCGCTTTAAATAAAACCTATATGTTTGAATCATTAAGCGAAAGATTAGAAAGATCATTTAAGATCCTGAAGGGGGAAGGTAGAATTACTGAAATCAATGTGGCAGAAACCCTTAAGGATGTGAGGAGGGCTTTGCTGGATGCCGACGTTAACTATAAAATAGCCAAAACATTTACAGATACGGTTAAAGAAAAGGCTTTGGGGAGAAATGTGTTGACTGCTCTGAAACCTTCTCAGTTGATGGTGAAAATAGTACACGAGGAGCTGACGACTTTGATGGGTGGGCAGTTTGTTGATATTGACCTGAAAGGTAATCCGGCCATTATTCTGATGTCGGGATTACAAGGTTCGGGTAAAACGACTTTTTCGGCCAAGTTAGCCAATATGCTCAAGTCGAAAAAAGGCAAACGTCCCTTGCTGGTCGCTTGTGACGTGTACCGTCCGGCTGCCATCAATCAGTTGCAAGTCCTCGGGGAACAATTGAGTGTGCCTGTTTATGCAGAACCTGAAAATAAAAATCCTGTAGCCATCGCTCAGGCAGCGGTAAAATATGCTCGGCAACACTATAATGATGTGGTGATAGTGGATACTGCCGGTCGTTTAGCCATTGATGAGTTGATGATGACCGAAATAGCTGCCATCAAAAAGGCATTGAATCCACAGGAAATCTTATTTGTGGTGGATGCCATGACCGGTCAGGATGCCGTGAATACTGCCAAAGAATTTAATGACAGATTGGATTTCGATGGCGTTGTGCTGACTAAATTAGATGGTGATACCCGTGGGGGTGCGGCTTTGTCGATTCGTTCCGTAGTTGATAAACCCATTAAATTTGTAGGTACCGGTGAAAAGATGGATGCCCTGGATGTTTTTCATCCGGAACGTATGGCAGATCGTATCTTGGGCATGGGTGATATCGTCACTTTGGTTGAGCGTGCACAAGAGCAGTTTGATGAGGAGGAAGCCCGTCGTTTACAAAAGAAGATAGCCAAAAACCAATTTGATTTTGATGATTTCTTAGCTCAGATACAGCAAATCAAAAAGATGGGGAATATCAAAGATTTAGCTGCCATGATCCCGGGTGTGGGAAAAGCTATCAAAGATGTGGACATAGATGATGATGCTTTTAAAGGCGTAGAAGCTATTATTCGCTCTATGACACCACACGAAAGAGCCAATCCTTCTGTATTGAATGGCAGTCGCAAACAACGTATCGCCAAAGGTAGCGGAACAACCATCGTGGAAGTTAACCGCTTGCTCAAACAGTTTGACCAAACCGGTAAGATGATGCGTATGGCGACTTCAGGAAGGGGGAAAATGAAGGCGAGAAGACGGTGAAATAGTTCTGAGTTATGTGGTGCGGGGTCCGTGGTCCGAGTTCCGCGGTCCGGGTTTTAGGTCAGCGACTGACCTTGGCTGATGAGCGTGAGATTGACGTAAAGAATCGTTCTTATTTGAGACAGCCCCAACTAATTACAATAAACAATAAATTAAAATATGACCTACAAATTAATTGATGGTAAAGCCATATCAGACCAAATTAAATCAGAGATTGCCGAAGAAGTAAAGCAAATGATTGCTAATGGCCAAAAACAGCCTCATCTAGCGGTAATCATTGTTGGGCATGATGGCGGTAGTGAAACCTATGTTGCTCACAAGGTTAAATCCTGCGAGCAGGTGGGGTTTAAATCTACTCGCATCGCCTTTGAAGATGATGTTACCGAAGAGGTTTTGTTGGCTGAAATTGATAAACTCAATCGGGACCCCGATATAGATGGCTTTATTGTGCAATTGCCCTTGCCCAAGCATATCTCTGAAGAAAAAGTGATTGAAGCCATTGATTATCGCAAGGATGTGGATGGATTTCATCCGGTGAATGTAGGACGCATGGTCATTGGCTTGCCTTGCTTCGTTTCAGCTACTCCTTCCGGTATTTTAGAATTGCTCAAACGTTATGACATTCCAACTTCCGGAAAAAATTGTGTGGTGATTGGTCGTTCGAATATTGTGGGTAAGCCGGTGGCTTTACTGATGATGCAGAAAGCCTATCCGGGCGATGCCACCGTTACGGTTTGTCACAGCCGTACCAAAAATCTTAAGGAAATTTGCCTGCAGGCAGATATCATCATTGCAGCTTTAGGATCCCCGGAGTTTTTAAAGGCCGATATGGTTAAAGAAGGCGCAGTGATCATTGATGTGGGGACCACCCGTGTTCCTTCATCCGAAACAAAATCTGGCTTCAGACTGAAGGGTGATGTGGCTTTTGAGGAGGTGGCACCGAAAGCATCTTATATCACACCTGTTCCGGGTGGGGTAGGGCCTATGACCATCATCTCATTGTTGAGAAACACCTTGTTGGCAGCGAAAAAAACAATTTATTAAAATAATCTCTATACTATAACATTAATTTATAATCGTATGAAACGTATTTTTAAAAGTTTATTGGTGCTTGTTACAGTAGCACTGACTATGATTGCATGTATGCCGGAAGAGGATATGTTTGATGAAACATTGCTTTTGGGAAAATGGAAAACAGGTACCCTGTATTATCGTTATGATGATGATTATACCGGTGCTACCTGGAATACTGCAGATGATGTTACAGAAGCAGAAGCACAGCCGTTTGAGTGGACTTTAGTTGAAGCTGAGTTGACACAAATTCATATCATGGAAATGGGTGGAAGAGTTCCCAAGGTGTATACAGTTACTGAGCTTACGCCTACTACCTTAAAGTACAGAGATGATCTGACTAATAAGTTGGAAGTTTTCACCAAAGTAGAAGAGTAGTAGAAAATTTTTGTGCTGCAAGAAATTGTTGGGTCATTTAGTCATTCATTTATGCAACGAAACATGAACTAATTGAGTCAATGATTTTACCCGTCGAATGATCGAGTTAGTTTATTGAGAGTTCCATACGGCATTAAAATAAATTATAATCGTATGAAAAAAGTTTTAAAAATCATTGCCATCAGTATTTCTTCTTTATTGGCCATTCTGCTAATTGCCGTAGGTATTTTATCCTGGGTGATTTTTACACCTGAAAAATTGACGCCTATTGTACGTAATCTGCTGGATGAAACACTGATTTGTGAATATGAGTTGGGTGAAGTTGAACTGACATTTTGCAGTACTTTCCCTCAGTTTGGGTTGCAGATTAACGGTCTGACTATCATCAATCCCTTGCCCGAAGCTCCAACTGATACCGTAATCAGTTCTTCAGAGATATTGGCCTCCATTGATTTAAAGTCTTTGTGGAAAAAAAATGAATTGATTGTCAATGATGTACATTTAAAACATGCTAAGATTTTAGCATTTACAGATAGTTTAGGGAATGTTAATTATGACATTATGAAGCCGGATGAAGAACCGGATACCACTGATTTTGAATTACCTTTTAATTTATTGCAAATCGATAAAATCTACCTCACTGATGCCCGTGTGATTTACCATGATGTAACCATGGACATGATTATTGTGTTGGAGGAATTGAATGGGGATATTAAATTAGATTGGAGAGAGCAGTTAATCAATGGTAAACTAAATGCCGATGCCAGGTCTTTTTCCTTTTATTGGGATGAAACCGATTATCTGAAAGATGCTGCTTTGGACATTAAAACACCTTTCAGCTTTGATTTGGAGCAGACTAAACTGACTTTTTACGATGCTTTGCTGACTGTCAACGATATGGATTTTGATTTGTACACCATGATCCATCTTCCGGATGATGTGGATGAGATACTGTTGGATGTTGATTTTAAATCTGTTGAATTGCAAGTGACGGATGTAATGGATTTGTTGACCTTGCCGTATGGAGAATATTTAGAAGGTATGACAGCCACCGGAAAAACTTATATTAATGGTACATTTAAGGGCTGTATAGCAGATTTTGAGATGCCGATTTTTACCTTACAGGCTAAATTTCATGATGTAGATTTTGAATATGTGTCACTTCCCCATAAGTTGTTTGATGTGAAGGGAGTTGCTGATATTGAAATGGATTTGAACCATGAAGAGAATTGGTACGTGAATGTTTATGATTTTGATGCCAAAACGAAATATTCTCATCTCTCAGGTTCTGCTTTTGTTGATCAACTGACTGAAGATATGCGTTTTGATGTAAAGGCGAATTTAGATTTCAATTTGGTGGATGCCAAACCTTTCTTGCCCGATGATATGCCTTTGGATATTAAGGGTATGGCAAAGGGATATGCCAATATTAAATTTTTGTATTCCCAATTTGACCAGGACCAATACGAAAAAATGTTTATCAATGGGAAGTTCAAATTGCATCATTTCATTGCGGATTACGACACTACCATTCACATTCAATCCAAATTGGCTGATGTAGCTTTCAGCATGCCCAATACCAAAAGCAAACAGCATGATTTTATTATCCTGGATGTCAATACGGATCGCTTAGATGTAGCTGCAGGTCAGGATGTCAATGCTGTTTTAAATGATTTGGATTTAATGATGGCTTTCAATAATTTAATGGATGACAATTTACCCATAGCCATGGAGGGAGCGTTTAATTCAGGTCAGTTATCTGCTTCTATGGATGATAACATACAAGCCTTGATTAAAAATCCGCAAGGTGACTTCGATCTTGAAATGGATACGCAGGATTCAACAGCCATTCCCCGGATGCGTTTGAATCTTGCTATGCAACAGCTTGTTGCCAAAATGGATACCATTAATATAGACATCAACAAACCGATCGTTAAACTTGCGTATCGTCCGGATGAAGCTAATGAAGCACATCCGTACATGGAAGTTGATTATCAAAGTGATAAGTTGATGGCTCATATGGGTGCTGATCATTTAACGTCCGATAAAATCAGTATCAATGCCGGTCTGATTTACGATGAGAAACAGGAAAACTTAATGCTGCAATGGACACCTCAGGGTTATGTGAAGCTGAACAAGGCAGTAATTTCCATGGCACAAATCGGAACGGACATATCCATACCCAGTATCGATTTTGATTTTACGCCGGATGAGTTGTTGATTTACGACAGTAGGTTAATAATTGATAAGTCCGATTTTCAACTGACCGGTCAGTTGAAAAATATCAGTGGATATTTTAGAGATGAAGCATTGTTGACCGGTGATTTCAACTTTCGTTCGCACACTACGGATGTCAATAAGCTGATGGCGATGTTCAACGGTTTGGGTTATGAAAAAACCGAATTGTTGACGGAAGAAGAAATTGTTCCAGAAGAAAACTCTTATTCCGGTCCTTTTATGGTACCTAAAGGTATTGATATTTCGCTTTATACCAGTATAAACCAGGCTTTATATGCCAATGATACCGCCAGGAATGTGGAAGGTACAGTAACAGTGAGAGATGGAACCATGGTGTTGGAATCCATGTTGTTCACGACCTCTGCGGCAAAGATGCAGTTGACAGCCATGTATAAAACCCCGCGCAAGAACCATTTGTTCTTGGGCATGGATTTACATCTTTTAGAAATAGAAATAGCAGAATTATTAGATTTGGTACCTGATATAGATTCCATCATGCCCATGTTAAGTTCTTTTGCCGGTAAGGGTGAGTTTCATATTGCCGCTGAAACCTACTTGGATTCAGCTTATAATCTGAAGCCATCGACCTTAAGGGGTGCATCTTCCATTCGCGGTATCGACTTGGTATTGATGGATGGTAAGACCTTCACGGAGATAGCTAAAACCCTGCGTTTTAATAAGAAAACGGAAAATAAAATCGATAGTATTGCTGCAGAATTTACCATCTTCCGGGAAGAAGTGGATGTTTATCCTTTCCTCATTGTGATGGATCAATACAAAGCCATTGTAGAAGGCAGACATAATTTAGACATGAGCTTCGATTATCATATTTCTGTAATAGATAATCCCTTGCATCTCAGATTAGGTGTGGATGTCAAGGGTAATTTGGATGATATGAAAATCCGTCCCGTCAAATGCAAATACGCCAATATGTACCGACCCGCCCGTCGTACAGAAGTTGATACCCGCAAGTTAGCACTACGCGAGCTGATTCGGAGAGAATTGCTTGAGAGGCTGAAGGAGGAGTAAACGAAGGCATCGCTTTATAATTTGAAAACTTTTTCTCCCTTATGCATCTCTTTCATCAGCCTGACACATCACTCAACTATTTGCCTGAACAAGAGTCCTTGCATGCCATTAAGGTATTGCGATTGCAAGTTGGTGATGAAATTGTCATTTTAGATGGAAAGGGAACTTATCATCGGGCTAAAATCACTTTAGTGCATCCCAAAAGATGTGAATTTGAGATTGTTGAATCCACTTTTAATTTTGATAAAAAACCGTATAATCTGCATGTAGCCATAGCACCTACAAAAAACATCGACCGCTTGGAGTGGTTTATTGAAAAAGCAGTTGAAATAGGCATTGATGAAATCACTTTGTTACGATGTCAGTTTTCTGAAAGGAAGAATGTAAACTTCGAACACTTGCAAAAAATCATCATCGCTGCTGCCAAACAGTCTGTAAGAGTCTATTTTCCGCAATTAAATCCGATCTGTACTTTTGAAGAATTTATCCGGCAAGACGACTTGCAAGCAGAATCGCAAACCAAACTTATTGCCCACTGTTATCAGGAGGAGAGGCAAATCTTAAAATCGGCGATTGCCGACAAAAAGCATGTTTTAATCTTGATTGGACCGGAGGGTGATTTCAGCAAAGAGGAAGTAGCTTTAGCTTTAGCAAATGGTTTTATTCCGGTTTCTTTGGGTAGTGCTCGTTTGCGTACGGAGACTGCCGGCGTGATGGCTTGTGCGACCGCTGCCGTCGTGTTGGGTTCTTAAGTGCCTGCTGCTTTTTAGTGATTTCTCTCTGGATATTGCATCCGCTCATGCAGTCGTCCATGCAGGAATTCTCTTTTGATTTGACAGTCCTAACAATGGAATAGATCGTATAGGCAACGGCGGCTATGACAATTAAGAGTACGAGTATATCTTGAAGCATAGGCGTTATAATCAGGAGTTTTTTTCTAACAATACAATATTCTCGACATGGTGGGTGTGGGGAAACATATCTATCGGTTGAACTTGATTTACTTTATAAGATGGAATTAACAAGCTGATATCACGTGCCTGTGTGGCAGGGTTGCAACTGACATATACAATGCGTTGAGGAGCAGCAAAGAGTATGGTCTCGATCACTTTGTCGTGCATACCGGCTCTCGGCGGATCGGTAATGATCACATTCGGCTTTCCGTGTTTCAGTATAAATTCTTCATTCAGCAAGTCCTTCATATCTCCTGCAAAGAACAGGGTATTTTCAATATTATTTAATGCAGCATTTACCTTCGCGTCCTCAATGGCTTCAGGGACGTATTCAATGCCTATTACTTTCCTGGCTTGATGCGCTATAAAATTAGCTATGGTGCCGGTACCGGTATATAAGTCATAAACTATTTCCTGACCGGTCAATTGTGCCATCTCTCTTGCCTTTTTATACAACTCGTATGCTTGCAGAGAATTGGTTTGGAAAAAACTTTTAGGACCGATCTTGAATTTCAGTCCTTCCATTTCTTCGAAGATATGGTCATTGCCCTTGAACACATGAACATTCTGGTCGGTAATGCTGTCATTGGCTTTGGCATTGATGATGTATAAGAGTGAATTGATTTTGGGAAATGTATCAGCTATATGTTGCAATAACGCCACCCTCGCTTTTTTATCCTCGTGGAAAAAAACCATGATTAACATCAGTTCTCCGGTTGTGCTTGTGCGCACTATCATTGTACGCAGAAAGCCTTCCTGTTGCCGCAAGTCAAAAAACGTCAGCTTGTTCTCTATGGCATACCTTCGAATTTCATTGCGTAATTGATTGGAAATATCATCTTGCAGCCAGCATTTGTGAATATCCAATACCTTGTCAAACATTCCGGGAATATGAAAGCCCAAACCGTTCATATTGAAATCCTTGTCGCTATTCAGTTCATGAGTGGTCAGCCATTTTCTGTTAGAAAAGGTAAATTCCAGTTTGTTGCGGTAAAATTCACTATTTGCCGACCCTATGATTGGAGATATTTCCGGCAATTCAAATTTGCCGATACGCGTTAAGTTGTCAATAACTTGTTGTTTTTTGAACTTCAATTGCTTAGGGTAAGGTAGCATTTGCCACTTACATCCGCCGCAAGTTCCGAAGTGCTCGCAGACCGGCTCAATTCTATCTTTTGAATATTCGTGAAAATGAATGGCTCTTGCTTCTAAAAACGCACTGCGTTTTTTGGTGACTTGCAAATCGACAATATCACCCGGTATCACATGTGGAACAAATACCACTTTTTCATTCACGCGAGCCAATGCCTTTCCTTCTGCAGCGATATCGGTTATCAATACATGTTCAAGAATGGGATGTGGTCTGGATTTACGAGCCATAAGACGTCAAGTTATTTTATGTAAAAAAGACTTACAAAGAAAATCATTTTTCTTGTGATAGGCAATTGCACAGTGTGATTGATTGTTAAAGGTTTCCCAAATTTTTCAGCAAATTAAAAATAAATTTGTAGATTTGTCGGTTATTTTTTAAGGTAGCAATATGATCATAAGATACTTGATTGTAGTACTCATTTTATTGTTGGCAGCTTTAATACTTAAAAAGTCTATGAGTTATGCACAGCCGCACATCAATCATTCTTCTCACGAAATAACAGTTTTTACCATCCCCTCTGTTAAATCGGTCGACTGGCAAAACCCGTCTGAACTGTATAAAAGTACGTTGAAGTGTTACACGAGTTCGATTTTTAAAAAAAACTATTATGTGATTGGACATATGTCGGCAATCATTACTTCACCTATGTTGGAATCCACTGTATATGTCGGTATGACCGGGGCGTCCCAAAAGGAAAAAGTCCAACAAGTTTTAATCAATAAATTAGGATTAGGCATATTCGGAACTACTCTAAAGGGCAAAATGGAGCCTGTAGGCAAGATGAAAAAGACGATTTCATTTTATGCCAAGCGCGGCAAACTAGCATATATGCGTTTCCGTGTCAATGAAGAAGCAATCAGGCGGGTGATGCAATTTATCACTTATTTTCAGGAAAAAAATGAATTTGGATATGTTCCCTGCACCATGTACAACGGTGCATTAAATCCCATTTATCATTATGAAGGGGCTGCTTGCAGTTCTTTCATCATCGCACTGATGGATGCAGCCGGTATTTTACCGGAATCTGCTCCTCAAAAATGGGCTGTTAATCTGAATCTTCCCATGCATCTCATCGGCGGAAAAATGAATGATAATAAGCGTGTTTCTTTAAAATCTATCATAAAAACAAAAGAATGGCACGACGGTTCGGGCGTAGAAGGCATAGATTACGCACATTTGGAGTTGTATGATCCTGCATTGATTTATGATTGGATACAGCAACAACGTGCTGAAGCAGGCAATACCGAGTTTATCAAAGATTCTGACGGCATTTTTGAAGGGGTATATGCTGATAAAAGTACCATAACTTTCAATAAAAATGAAGGAATTTTGCGAGAAAGACCTTCGAAGACGTTTTTTGCGAAAAACTTTTTGAATGAAAAAACAAACGGTCATTCAAAGGTTGAATTATCGGATGCGTTTGATGGACAGACATGATTGGTTGTCAGAAAAAAACGGTATGTTAAGTCCTGATAAAGTATCAATATGATATTCGGCCAATAATTGAGTTTGAATTGAGATAATGTTATATCTTTGTGTCTTCTCTTTGAAAGTTTACTAATCATTACCATGTTAATTTTCAAGATAATTATGCAACATTTTTTTTCTCAAACATTAAAATTCCACATTTTATTTTTAAGTGCATTTGCATTGTCTTTCAATCTATATGCACAAACTTTACATCAAACTATTTATATTGATTTCGGACAGGACAATCCGGGTGCGAAACGTCACATCACTACAGTTGATAATAACGGTAATTATTGGAATAATATGGTGGCACCCAACGGATCACCTTCTACTTTAAATGCCGGATCAACCGTTAATTTAATCAATTCAGAAAACAAGACAACCCCTTATATGTTAGAACTTGCCCGTTCGATTCTATCTAATGGTGGTGATAATGGAGGATTGTTGACACCCAGTGCTGAATTGTTAGGTGATCTTGCTGTGAGTACAGCTACCGAAGATTATTTCTTTTTAAGCACTAACAAAGGTTTGTTTGTCTTTAAAAACTTACAGCCGGAAAGAGCATATAAATTTTACATCTTTGGAACTCGTCTGGCCGCTGGTGCCCAACGAGGAATAATTTATTCATTAAGCGGAAAAAATGGCAGTCATGGATCACAATTGAACACAGGTACAGGTGTTGGTGCAGATGGTTGTAATGGAAATAATAATGATGTATGGGCTTCTATCCCTGTTTTTCCTACTGATTCGGGTGAAATTATGTTGGAATTGGGCAGGATGTTCAACGGTCAAATGGCTTATATCAGCGCATTAAAAATTGAAGAATACAATGAAGTATCGTTACCGGAGGTTGAAAGGGCGTTTTTCATCGACTTTGGAAAAAATAATAACGGATTAGATGGTGAGCGTACCATCAGATTTGATGTCAATGGTAATTATTGGAATAATGTGTATAGTAATGGTGATAACTGGACCATAGGTGCCAGTGATGGGAGTGGTAATATTAATCTCTATGATGCTGCCGGTAACCAAACTGATTGTGGTTTGGAAATGGTTAGCGAAGTGCGTTTTAATGGAGTGCGGAATGGTGCCTTAGGTGGCAATGATTCCCCCGATGAGCCTAAAGCTGAACTTTTGGGGGATTTAGCAATTAAGACAGCAACCTTTGATTATTTGTATATTGAAAATAATGATAATCAAAGAGCAGAAATACATTTTAAAAATCTGAATCGGGAAAAACAATATGTTTTTCATGTTTTAGGTAGTAGAAAAGATGATGGGAATGAAGGTCGAGTCGGAAGGATATCAATTACAGGTGGAAATTCCATCATGGGAATTCATCAGATGGGTGGAGCCGGTATCGGTGCAAATGGTGAAAATTACAATAATAAAAACATTTTCATCTCTGACCCTATTGTTCCGGATGTAAATGGAACGATTAACCTCACCATGAGACACTGGTTAGGCTTTGCACATATCAATTGTATGAAGATTGAAGAGATAGAAGGTGAACCATTCCCTGAACTCGATTCTATTGCCATAGCAGGAGGAGATGTCATTACTACGTGTGGACAAACTATGCAACTCACAGTTCAAGTATTTCCTGAAGGGGCATTGTTACCACGTGTTGTCTGGAGGGTGAGTAATCTGGATATTGCACGCATCACTGAAACAGGAAAATTGTGTCCTATTGCCAATGGTACCGTTACAGTTTATGCTAATGCTGACACGGGTAACGCGGAATATATGGTGGCAACCAAAGATGTCACAATCAGTGGACAAAATATTGCCGACTATTCATTTACCGTTATGGGATCTTCTGTACCCCGGGGACAAGGTGCCGAACCCCGTGAAACAAACGGTTATGCATGGTTGTGGACTAGTTACTTAAAACAAAAATCTGAAAACAACTGGACTACAAACAACATCTCCATTGGAGGAAATACTACGACAGATGTGATGAATCGTTGGGATAGTGATTTGCTTCCATCTTGCAGTCGTTATGTGTATTATGGTTTGTCCTTGGGTAACGAAGGTATTCACGAGCGTGGTCAGTCTGCTTATGATAGCTGGCATGATAATATGTTGCAATTGATTGCCAAAGCACGTGCTCATGGTAAAGAACCTATAGTAGGAAATAATTATCCCCGGGGTGATTTCAACGCAACTGATTATAATTACTTAAAACAGTTGAATTTGGAAATTCATCAATGGGATGTAGCCAGTGTAAATTTGCTTGGTTCTATAGATAATGGTGCAGGAAATTGGGCCGCCGGTTATATAGCTGATAATGCGCACCCTAATACTGCCGGTCATGCTGAAATGTTTTATGCCATTGTTCCTTCGTTGCTGGATGCCATAGCAGCTGGAAAACAACAGCCGGTAAGGGATAGAGAAGGAGAGGTATATTTGTATAACAGAGGAGGTTCCGGTAAACAAATTTCTTTTGAACCGGAAAATACATTGCATTCTTTTACCTTATCTTTTAGCTTTAAAACATCCGGAACGGGAAAAATAGCTTCTTTTGTTACTGCTGCAAATGACACTTTATCATTGGAGTTACTCGATGATGGCAGGTTGTCCTATCAAAGCCAGACTTCTGTATCTCCCCTTAATGATGGTAATTGGCACACAGCAACACTTACGCATTATTATGCATGGGGAAAAACGCAACTTTACATTGATGGAGCACGTATCCCGCGCATATCAATGACAGATGAACGTCTTGTTCCTGTGAAGTTTATTCTGGGTGATTTTAATGATGCTCCTGCAGTTCTTGCTCTTCGTGAACTATTCTTTTATCGGTCTGGTATGTGTGCAGAAGAAATAGCAGCTCTTGAAGAAGGAAAAATGCTGAAATCAAGCCTGGAGATTTATGCTCCCTTATACGATAATCAGGCTGCACCTTCTGAATTGGTTAATTTGGCACAAAGCCTGAATACCATACAAAGGGAAGAAAGAAGTGCATCGGGATTAATTGATAATCCTAAGTATTTTGATGGAAAAAATATTCAGGCAGTGATGATTTGTACGTTAACCGGTCAGGAAGTTTTTTATGCTTCTACTTTTAGCGATTATTCTCAAAATACATTGCCTAAAGGAGCTTATCTTGCACGGGTTATAACCGATACTAATCAGATTTTTGCACATAAGATCATCATTCAATAAAATAATTATACCATATGAGTACCAAACAAGAAAAAGTAATGGGTTTACCGGAAAATGCTTCCAGAGAATTGAAGCCGGGTGAGGTGTATAAGCCTGTGATGTCGCCGGACAAAACCTATCCGGAAGTGAATACACGCTCTGTTTCCCTAGGCTTGGTGATGGCTGTAATCTTTTCGGCTGCGGCTGCCTATTTGGGGCTGAAAGTCGGACAAGTCTTCGAAGCTGCCATTCCCATCGCAATTATTGCTGTCGGATTGTCGTCAGCCTCCCGCAGAAAAGGTGCATTGGGTGAGAATGTTATCATTCAATCCATCGGTGCAAGTTCCGGTGTGGTGGTAGCAGGTGCTATTTTTACCTTGCCTGCATTGTATATCTTACAAGTGAAGTATCCCGAAATGACGGTCAGCTTCATGCAGGTTTTCCTGAGTTCGTTATTAGGCGGTGTTTTAGGTATTCTGTTCTTAATCCCTTTCCGCAAGTATTTTGTCTCGGATATGCATGGCAAATATCCTTTTCCTGAAGCTACAGCAACTACTCAGGTATTGATTTCCGGGGAAAAGGGCGGCAGTCAGGCAAAACCTTTGGTGATAGCCGGACTGATAGGCGGATTGTATGATTTTGTGATTGCTACTTTCGGTACCTGGTCGGAGACCTTTACTTCGCGGGTTATTCCTTTTGGTACAGCCATAGCCGATAAGGCCAAGCTGGTGTTTAAGATCAATGTAGGCGCTGCCGTATTGGGACTGGGCTATATTGTCGGTTTGAAATATGCAGTCATCATCTGTGCAGGTTCGGCCTTGGTGTGGTTTGTACTGATCCCTGCATTGCCTTTCTTGAGTGAGAATTTTCTGCACATCCTGAATCCTATCTATCAGGGAGGTGGATTGGCAGACTTACCGCCTGAAAGGATTTTTACCAATTTTGCACGTCATATTGGTATTGGTGGCATTGCAATGGCAGGTATCATTGGTATCGTTAAATCCTGGGATATCATTAAAGGTGCCGTGGGTTTAGCCGGTAAAGAAATCAAAGGAAAGAATAAGGCTGTCAATGAGACGGTAATCAGAACCCAACGTGACCTTCCCATGAAAATCATTGTTATTGGGGTTATCCTTGCTTTGATAGCTACATTCCTCTTTTTTTATTTTGGTGTGGTTCATAATCTCTTGCATGCCATAGTTGGTATTTTGGTGGTTGCGGTAATCGCCTTTTTGTTTACTACCGTTGCAGCTAATGCCATCGCCATTGTGGGTACCAATCCGGTTTCAGGTATGACCCTGATGACCTTGATTTTGGCATCGGTGATCATGGTGGCCGTGGGTTTGAAAGGCACAGCAGGCATGGTGGCAGCTTTGGTAATCGGTGGGGTAGTGTGCACTGCTTTGTCCATGGCCGGTGGGTTTATCACGGATTTGAAAATTGGTTATTGGTTAGGTAGTACGCCTGCCAAGCAGCAGTCCTGGAAGTTTCTTGGGACTTTGGTTTCTGCTGCTACTGTAGGGGGTGTGATCATTGTCCTGAACAAGACTTATGGATTTACGGGCGAAGGAGCATTGGTGGCTCCGCAAGCCAATGCCATGGCGGCAGTGATTGAACCTTTGATGTCGGGAACGGGAGCACCCTGGTTCTTGTATGCATTTGGGGCAGGCATTGCCTTGCTGCTGACTTTCTTGAAAATCCCCGCTTTGGCTTTTGCTCTGGGGATGTTTATTCCGTTGGAACTCAACCTGCCCCTGTTGGTGGGAGGAGGTATCAGTTGGTTTGTTTCTACACGCAGTAAAAATCAAGCTTTGAATACAGCCCGCAAAGATAAAGGGACTTTGCTGGCTTCCGGATTTATTGCCGGTGGTGCCCTGATGGGTGTGGTCAGTGCACTGATCAAGTTTATTCAAACCACCATGGTTGAAAAGAAAATTGCAGCTTTGGGTGATGCAGCAAATCCCGCAATTATCAATAATATTAAGGAAAGCCATTCTTTCTTCCTGACAACATGGGAAAGCAGTGCCGGAGCACAGTGGTTGGCTATTGTCATGTACGCAGCTTTGATTGTTTATTTTGCGTGGGACGCGATGAGAGCAAAGACATAAGTTTAAATTGCGTATTAATAGGAATTTTATCTATCGAGAAAGAATTTTCTTTGTATCTTTAGACGCTTATGAGATACTGCCTTGCATCCGAATAGAAAGTAAAATATTAATTGCTTAAAACACAATGAAGAAATTCAAATTACTGAACAATGTTTTTGGCTGGGTGGCTTTCGCCATTGCAGCTTTTACTTATCTCTCCACCATGGAGCCTGCTGCCAGTTTCTGGGATTGTGGGGAGTTTATATCAACCGCTTATAAGTTGGATGTTGGACACCCTCCCGGTGCTCCTTTTTTTATGCTTATCGGCAGGTTCTTTTCACTCTTTGCTTCTGATCCGACTCAAGTAGCCCTTATGGTTAATACCTTATCGGCATTGGCAAGTGCGTTTACCATTTTGTTTTTATTTTGGACCATCACGCATTTGGCACGGAAAATCATCCCTAAAAGTGAAGATGAATATACCCTGGCACATTTTGTTGGAATTTTAGGTGCAGGCATGGTTGGGGCTTTGGCTTATACCTTCTCGGATACTTTTTGGTTCTCTGCCGTGGAAGGGGAAGTGTATGCTTTGTCATCGCTGTTTACAGCCCTAGTCTTTTGGTTGATATTGAAGTGGGAAGAGCTTGCAGACCAACCCGGTTCAGATAGATGGCTGATACTGATTGCTTATTTGATGGGACTTTCAATAGGGGTGCACTTGTTGAACCTGTTGGCTATCCCGGCCATCGTTTTGGTGTATTATTTCAGAAAATACCAGGTAACACCCTGGGGCGTAGTAAAAGCCATGTTGGTATCCGTTGCCATTCTCGGTACCGTTTTGTATGGCATCATTCCCGGATTCGTTAAAATAGCCAGTTTGTTTGAATTGCTTTTCGTCAATGTGTTCGGACTGCCTTTTAACTCCGGAACACTTGTTTATATCTTGCTGGCTTTAGGTGCATTGGTTTGGGCTATTGTCGAGACTTATTCACAGAAAAATTACACCAGAATGGCAATTGCCTTTATTGCCGCCATTTCCATCGTAGGATTGCCATTTTTTGGTTCTAATTATATCATTGGGTTTATCATCATTGCTGCCCTAATCTTTGCTTTTGTCAAGCTGAAAGAAAAAATGGATCCGAGGTGGCTGAATACGGCTGTTGTCATGATAACCGTGATATTAATCGGTTATTCCTCTTATTCCGTCATCGTTATCCGTTCTGTTGCCAATCCTCCTATGGATCAGAATTCACCGGATAATGTTTTTGCATTGAAATATTATTTAAACAGGGAGCAATATGGCGACAGACCTTTGTTGTACGGTCAGGCTTACAATGCACCCGTCAAATTGAGAATTGAAGGGAATACCTGTATTCCTGTTTATAAAACAGGAGAAGCATCCTATGCACCGCTTCCTAAAACAGATCCCAATGAGAAGGACAGGTATTTTGTGACCGGGCATAAGTTGAATTATGTGATGGATGACCGTTTCAATATGTTCTTCCCGAGGATGTACAGTTCCTCTTCCGAGCATGTTGAAGCCTATAAAGCATGGGGTAATGTAAAAGGGAAGAGGGTGAGGTTCGACTATTGCGGGCAGGATCGGACAGAATATGTTCCTACCTTTGGCGAAAATCTGCGCTTCTTTTTCTCTTATCAATTGAATCATATGTATTTCCGCTATTTCATGTGGAATTTCAGCGGACGACAGAATGATATACAAGGTCATGGCAGCATCGATAAAGGAAATTGGATTACCGGATTCACTTTCATTGATAAGATGTTGGTGGGTGATCAATCCAATATGCCTACTGAATTAAAAGAAAATAAAGGTCGCAACCGGTATTATATGTTACCATTGATATTGGGTATCATCGGTATTATATATTTGACGAAAAGCGGAAAAGAAGGGAAACATGTCTTCTGGATTGTAGGTTTGTTGTTCTTTCTCACCGGTATTGCCATTGTCATCTATCTGAATCAAACGCCCGGTCAACCGCGCGAAAGGGATTATGCTTACGCAGGTTCTTTCTATGCATACAGCATATGGATCGGATTGGGCGTGCTTGGATTGATCCGGCTCTTTAAGCGATTTTTACCTAAGAATGTCGCTGCCGTCATTGTTTCAATCGCCGCATTGGGCGTTCCAACTTTGATGGCTGTCGAAAACTGGGATGATCATGACAGAAGTAACCGTTACGTGGCCCGTGATTTTGGGTACAATTATTTGCTTTCCTGTAAAGAAAATGCCATCATTTTTACCAATGGTGATAATGATACTTTCCCTTTATGGTACAACCAGGAAGTGGAAGGCAGAGGTACGGATATTCGGGTTTGTAATTTAAGTTATTTGCAGACCGACTGGTACATTGATCAAATGAAGCGAGGTGCTTATCTTTCAGATCCCCTTCCTATTTCATGGACTCCCAGCGAATATATATCCGGGACCAATGAGATAATTATAGTGCGCGACGAGATTAAGCGTCCGATAGATGTGGAAACTGCTTTCAAAATCGCATTGAATCCGGAATATCACAGGGACGGGGATGGGTTTATTCCATCCAAACAATTGTATATTCCTGTTAATAAGGAAGATGTGTTGCAATATGGCGTGGTGGATGCGAGCAGGGCTGATGATATTGTTTCACAAATTAACATCGATTTGACTGATAAGTCGAGGCTTACGAAAAGTGAATTAATGGTAATTGAAATGTTGAAAGAGAATAAATGGAAACGTCCCATATACTTTGCTGTGACTGTTGGAGATAGTTATTATTTGGGATTGAATGATCATTTTGAATTGACGGGCATGGCATATCAGATTATGCCTGTGAGTACGGAAGGGAAAGGAGCAAGCGTGAATACTGCTGAAATGTACGACAACATGATGCATAAATTCAGTTATGGCAATATTGCAGACTCCACTATTTACCTGGATGAGAATACCTTGCGGATGTGCCGTACCCACAGGATGATGTTCAGTCAGTTAATAGCCGCTTTGATTGAGGAAAATGATACCGTACGTGCTAAAAAAGCATTGGATTATTCTTTGGAAGTTATTCCGCCTACCACTGTGCGACATGATTTTTATTCCATTCCATTGGCTGAGTCTTATCTGAAATTAAACGCCTTCGAGCAAGGCAATGAAATCTTGGATTTGATGGCTCAAAACAGTGTTGAATATTTGAATTGGTATTTCAATCTATCTTTTGCACAACGCAGTGGTGCAGAAAGACAAATCGGACATCATTTCGCTGTGTTCAATCATGTGCTTTCTTTAGCGAATCAATACAATCAAACACAAATCCTTGAAAAGTATATGGATGATTATCAGGAGTTCGCAAAACGAGTAAGGATGTAGGATTTGGGTATGCAACTTTCAAGATTACCGAGTCTGTTTTTTCCGTCATTGACCTGGCGTGTTAAGACGCATTCAAAATTGATATACCTGACTTTTGACGATGGTCCGGTGCCGCAGGTAACCCCTCAAGTATTGGATATTTTAGATACTTTCGGATGGAAGGCTACTTTCTTTTGTGTAGGAGAGAATGTAGCCAAACATCCTGATTTGTATCGTGAAGTGTTGGCAAGGGGACACAGAACGGGAAATCACAGTTACAATCATATCAGAGGCTTTCGTTATACTACGGATGAGTATGTGCAAAACGTAAAAAAAGCTTCGGAAATGATACAAAGTAAGCTGTTTCGGCCACCGCATGGCAGGATGACTTTTGCTCAAATGAAAGCTTTACGTAAAGAGTATGATATTGTGATGTGGGATGTGATTACCTATGATTATGATCAAAAGAGAAGTCCGGAGCGTATTCTGAAAACTATCAAACGCAACTTGCGGAAAGGTTCTGTGGTCGTATTCCACGACTCCCTGAAAGCAAAAGAAAATGTATTGGAAGTGTTGCCTAAAGCCTTGGAATTTTGGGAGTCGGAAGGGTATGATTGTGGGTTGTTGTAGTTGATGAAGCCAGGAAGTTAAAGAAGTTAAGGAAGTTATAAGAAGTTAGAGAAGTTAGCACGTTCCGAGTTCCGGGGTGCGGGTTCTAATTCGTTTTTCGTTCTTCACTCTTAGTTCTTAGTTTATCGTTTTTAGTTCTTCGTTTTTCGTTCTTCACTCTTAGTTCTTAGTTTATCGTTTTTAGTTCTTCGTTTTTTATTCTTAACTATGAAAGAATGTATTCTACATTACATCTGGCAATATAAATTATTTGCACAGCATGATTTATATACTACCGACGGGCAATCTGTCGAAGTGATTGATGTGGGCAAGCCGAATATACATGCCGGTCCCGACTTTTTCAATGCCAAAATAAAAATTGGAAAAACTATTTGGGCAGGAAATGTAGAGATTCATAATCTGGCTTCCGATTGGAACCGGCATGCACATCAGGGTAACAAAAATTACGGCAATGTGATTTTGCATGTAGTGAAAAAAGCAGATGTGCCTGTCTTTAGGTCTGATGGACAAAAGATTCCGCAGTTGGAGTTGAATTATGCGGAAGATATTGAACAAAATTATCAGGCATTGCTTGCAACTGCCAAATGGATTGCTTGCGAAGATAAATTAAAAGACATTGCCCACATCTACATTCATGCCTGGAAACATGTGCTGATGGCAGAAAGAATGGAGCAAAAAGTAAAAGAAATTGATGATTTGCTTCAAAAAACCAAGGGACATTGGGAAGAAGCTTTTTTTCTTGTTTTATGTAAACACTTCGGTTTTTCCGTGAATAACGATGCTTTTTTTAGATTGGCGACTTCCACATCCTGGCAAATTGTACGAAAATGTTCGTCTGATTTATTTCAGTTAGAAGCTCTTTTATTTGGGCAATCGGGCTTGCTGCATGGAACAATTACAAATGATGATTATATTTGCAGTCTGAAACGGGAGTACGAATTTCTTAAAAGAAAATTCAAGCTTCAGCCTATGGATAACTTGCAATGGCGTTTGTTACGTTTGAGGCCTGACAATTTTCCGCACATCAGGATTGCCCAATTGGCTGCCCTGCTTTTCACGCGTGAAAATTTATTCAGTTACGTTGTTAACAATCAGGAGGTAGAGGCGTTGGCTCAACTTTTCAATACAGCTGAAGTCTCGGATTATTGGCAAAGTCATTATTTGCTCGGTGGTGAAACACATGTTCCCAAACCGAAAAAAATGGGTCAAAGTTCCGTGTGTGGTTTGCTGATAAATGTGGTTGTTCCTATGCTGTTTTGTTATGGAGAACACAAGCAAATACAGGAGTTGAAAGACAGGGCATTGAGGCTGCTTGACAAGCTTCCGCCGGAGAATAATCACATCACTCGAAAGTGGAAAGTAATGGGGATGGAAATTAATTCAGCAAGTGATTCTCAAGCATTTATACATTTGTATAAAAATTATTGTGAAGAAAAGAAATGTTTAAGGTGCAGGATGGGGCATCAGATATTAGCAAAAACAAGAGTTGATTAAGCGACTAAATTTTAAAATAATAAGGTTCAAATTAATGAGATTATACCAAATTTTTCTCTTTACGATTTTAATATTGGCTGCCGGCTCTTGTGCCAACAGGGCGGCAGGACCTACAGGAGGACCGAAAGACAGTATTCCACCGGTGGTTGTCCGTTCTTCGCCCATAAACGGTGCACTGAACTTTAAAAAGAAAGACATTCAAGTGTACTTCAATGAAAATATTACTTTGGATAAAGTTAGTGACAATGTGGTCATTTCTCCGCCTCAAAAAACTCAGCCTATAGTAAGAGCAAATGCTAAAGTCCTTTTTGTGTCTTTGCAGGATGAATTGCAGGACAGCACAACCTACAGCATCTTGTTTGGAAATGCTATCGTTGATCTCAACGAGAAAAATCCTTTGGAGAATTATGTTTTTTCATTTGCAACCGGTGATGAAATTGACACTTTACAAATTGCCGGTCGGTTGCTCAATGCTGAAAACTTAGATCCTATGCCCGGTGTGTTGGTGGGAATACATGATAATCTGAATGACACGGCTATTTTAGGCGACCAGTTTAAGCGTATTGCCAAGACCGATTCAGAAGGTAAATTTACCATTCAAAACATAAAAAACGGACAATATAAATTGTATGCTTTGTCTGATTTAAACCGGGATTTTAAATATCAACCCGGAGAGTTTGTTGCGTTTTACGATTCCATTATTACTCCTCAAGTCAAATTAGAACAACGGATTGATACGATATGGGCGGATTCGGTTACTGTTGACACTATTCACGTGTTTTCTCAGTCTGTTTTTACTCCGGATGATATTTTGATTAAGCTTTTCAAAGAAACCAAAAAAAGACAGTATTTGGTTAAGGCGGAGCGTGCCGATGATAAGTACTTTAACTTGTTTTTCAACGATAAACAAGATAGTTTACCAAAGATTACACCTCTTAATTTTGATCTGGATACCCGCTTTTTAATTCAAAAATCCGGGCAACTTGACAGTCTAACCTATTGGATTCCGGATGCTGCTGTTTACAATCAAGATACGCTGACGCTGACGGTTGAATACTTCAAAACCGATTCTTTGTTTAATTATGTGTACACTGTCGATACCTTGAATTTGTTTCAGAGGAAAGCACGACAAACATCCAGACAAACATCCAAAAGCAAGTCGGAGGAGGTGGTTGAAGAACAAAAACCTTTGAATTTAAAAAACAATTTGTCAAGTAGTTTTGATTTTTATCTTGATATCGTTTTTGATTTTGAAGAACCTTTGGATTCCTTCTTTGTCGAGAAAATTCATTTGGTTCATAAAGTGGATTCCATTACCGAGCCTGTTGAATTCGCATGCTTGCAAAAAGATTCCATAGGGCGGATTTTGGGGCTTAGTCATGCTTGGAAACCGGAGGAAAGTTATGAATTAAATATTGACTCTGCTGCTTTTGTCAGTATATACGGGCGAGTTTCTAATCGCCTGACAACTGCATTTAAAATTAAGTCATTGGAGGATTATTCTACTCTGAAAATCATGCTGCAAGATTATGATCCAAGGGCTTACATTCAGGTGATTGATTCCAAAGAACAGGTGATACAATCGAAAAGAGCAGAGCAGCAGGGAGCTGTATTTCAATACCTTCGTCCCGGTGATTACTTCCTGCGTATGTTCATTGACGACAATCATAATGACATATGGGATACGGGAGATTTAGAGCGAAGAACACAACCCGAAGAAGTGATATATTTTTTTAAAAAACTCTCATTAAAAGCCAATTGGGAATTGGAAGAAACCTGGGACCATACGGATTCAAGTTTTTACAATAAGAAGCCTGAAGAGCTGATTAAAACGACTAAGAAAAGGTAAGGAGGCATCAAACAATCTTATCCGGATTTTTGGTTAAAAAATCTTTCCAGCTTTTGTAAGTTTGCATAGAAGCGGGTTTACCCATTTGTAGAAAATGGCAGTAAGCGGCTGCTAAACCATCGGTAGCATCCAGATGTGGAAGCATTTGATCGGGACTGATGTTAAGATAGCGCCGCAATAAATCGGCAACTTGTTCCTTAGAAGCACTGCCGTTACCGGTAATTGCCATTTTGATTTTCAGGGGAGCATATTCGGTGATGGGTATATTTCTGTAAAGTGCAGCAGACATGGCCACTCCTTGAGCACGACCCAGTTTCAGCATAGACTGCACATTCTTTCCGTGAAAAGGAGCTTCGATAGCCATTTCATCGGGTAGAAATTCATCAATCAGTGATAGCGTTCGATTGAATATACGAGTTAGTTTTTCATAATGATTGGAAAGTTTTCTCAAATCCAACACCCCCATGGCAATCATAGAAGACTGGTTACCTCTAACCTTTAGCAAACCATATCCCATGATGGTTGTACCCGGATCAATGCCTAAAATTATTTTGTCGTTTTGCGTACCCATTGAATTAATTTCCACAAATGTAAGCAAAATTCCCAAAACTTGCTTATCTTTGCATCGCAATTTTGCACTAACACGGGGGTTTAGCTCATCTGGCTAGAGCGCAACACTGGCAGTGTTGAGGTGACCGGTTCGAGTCCGGTAATCTCCACAATGTAGTCTGATTATCAAGGCATTATAAATAGGTGGGTAGGAATATGGGTACTTTTAAAAGATGTTCCCATATTTTTTTGTTGTATGTCGTATCGCAAATATATAAAAAAATTGTTTGCAAATTAATTGTATAAAATTTTACCGGAATGCTTTTTTAAGGCTGTATTTTAATTATAAAGTGTTCGAGCGTTCACGCTATGAACATATGAACATATGAACATCGTGAACGTCTAACTAAACTATTGCGGAAACTCAATCGGGATGTTTTTTTCTTTTAGCTCTTTGATTTCTTTAAGTAGTCGCTTTTCATAGTCATTTTGTGGTGTACGTCTTCCCAATGACAACAATACACCCACTTCGTCGGGGTCTAAGTCCGGTGCATTACAATAAGCCTCATAGCTTTCGTACTCTATTCCGTCTGTATCAATATACTTTGGCATCACTTCATTCAATTTTCTATGTAAGGTAATTAAAGCTTCAAGACATAAAGGTTATTTCCAAGAATCAGGTCTTTCCAATATAAAGCCATTTGGCAATTCTATTTCTTCGGGGAGTGCTGAATCCGCAAAAACTCTAAAACTCCCATTTAAGTTTTTATAGCTATCACAAATATTTCTTAATTCGTTTGAAAATCGCTTTGGAGGGAAAAAGACAATTATTTTCAACATAGGATTTATTTGCCTCATTATTTCGATTGGGGGAATTAAATCACTATCAGCTGATACTAAAATTACAACATCACTTTTATTCACAAAACAATCATATAACATTGAAGATGCTATTCTAACGTCAGTTTCTTTTTCTTCATAAGAGTGAATAGTTCTACCGCAACCATAACAAGTTAATCTTTTAGGAAGGTACTTTCCCAAGTGTAGAAAAAATTTAGGGTTTAACTTATTTGCTTGAAACAATTTATCCTGACGACTTGCCTTTCCCTTATCATTTGGAATGGCGGAAAAGTAATGCACTTCAAGTAGTTCTTGATGTGATCTTAGGTTTTTCTCAATGAATTTGACTATATCCAACCAATAAAATTTCTTCCAATTTCTATCTTTTAATCCGTAATAGAAATTAAACCCATCTATATAAGCTATTACTTTTTGTTTTCTTTTTGATGTCATAATAAAAAACCGCTCTGCAATTGAGCGGTCTGGCCTTTATCTTTCCCAATAAAGGGGGGTAATGTTATATAAATAACGGTACAAAGGTAATTATTATTATTTTTATATCAAAATATCTTTCTTAAATTTTAGTCTTTGTTATGTTTGATTTATTTTATCTTTAATCGTCTTAACGGTAAATAGTTAAATAGATTTTACCATATTACCCCCTTAATTAAAGGGAAATTCTATCGGGATGCCCTATTTAATGAATGATAATGATAAATTCAATGCTTCAATAAGATTATTTTCGTATTTAAAAATATCATCTATTGTTTCAATTTGAATCCATTCACAGCCTTTGTAGTTCTCTTTAGGAAATCCAATTTGTTTTTTGCGCTTTCCTATATTTATGCGGCATACCCAATACCATGAATTGTCGTTTATTTGAACAACAAAGTAGCTCTGATAATCTGTGTAAGTGATTTGAGCAGCATCTATGTGTTTTCTTAAAATACTCCTTATTATATTATAGGCATCAATTTCTTCTTGTATTGTAACAACTTTTCCGTCTTCTGATACAGATATTGCTCCTTCAGGAAGTTCTTCCGTTTTAGTAGGCGTTTTTTCTTTTTCAAGACGTGCATTCTTGTTATTTTCCATTGCAACGTTTAGACGGTCTGAAATAACATCATTTATGTGGTTTTGAATAGACCGTTTAACTAATGGAGTATATTGTTCTACTTGTTTTGCAGTATAGCTGCCGTTAATGGCTTTTACGAAAAATCGTACAAATTCATTAGATGGTTCTGAAAATTCATTTTTTACGATGTTTTTTAACTCGTTTGATATTTTAAGCTCAGCAGCAGTGCTTAATATTTCATTTTCATTGAAATATGATTTATGAAAAGATTTAAGTTGTTCTATTTTGGCATCAGATAGTTTTTGCATATCAATGACCAAAAACGGCTTTTCATCCATAACATTATTTTTGTCAATATCTGTATAAAACCGATATTCAATTCCATTAGTCAAAACACCAAAACGAGCATCAGACACATGAAAATACCTCAATAGTTGATTGTCGTGTTGTAATGATAATGGTTGCTGCCAATGTTTGCATTCAATGAGCATTATTGGTTTTCCGTCCTTCATTATTGCGTAATCAATTTTTTCCCCTTTTTTTGTTCCTATGTCACAAGTAAATTCAGGTATCACTTCCAGAGGATTAAATACATCATATCCAAGTGCATTTATCATTGGCATAACAAAAGCATTTTTTGTTGCTTCTTCTGTGCCGATACTGTCTTTAAGTTTAGAAATTCTTTCGGCAAATTGCAAAATGGTGTCTTTAAAATCAAGTGTAGCCATAATTATTTATTTAATTATTAATTATTTCTGGTAAATCTCTATTATTCAATTAAATGATAGTTCCTAATGTTTGTCCTTTGCCAGCAACCTTTACCCTTCTTCCTGTAGCTCTTTTTCTTCTTCGTTTTATGGTGCGCGTTAAGCTTCGTGGCTTTCGTATTTCGTTCCATCTGAATCTATGTATTTTTATAACTTGGTGTGTTTTATCGTGTAAAGATAATGAAATTATAAATAATTCGGTTGCGTCTTTGAACATATTCTGAAAAGTACTAACTTTATGGACGGAATTAGAAAAATTATCAAGAGAATATTATAAACATTTCAGATGAGTAATTTAAATTACATTTTAGAAAACTTTGAAAAAGGCAACGAAATTTACATTATGGATGACCTTGAAGATATAGCTGTTCGCTATTCTCCAACTAAGAAAGGATATGAAAACTTTGCTAAATTCAAAGGAGAAGCTGAATATAGAATATCTGAACACTCTAATGTTGTTACAAGGGCTGATATGGGTGGAACTATATTAACGAAAGAAGAATATTATAACTATTAAAAAAACATCACAACGGACAAGGCTGTTAGCACATGAAACAAGGTGATGGGATGCGTGTGGTTGACCAGATGTTTTTGAGAGAGGATAAAACCTCTCTTTTTTTTACGTAGATTTAATACCCATTATTCCGTGTATGGTGCCACTTTAGAACACAAAAAGGGGGCGCAAATTTACACCCCCTTAAACTTATATTAGTTGTATCTCATAACATTTTTAATTTATTTTTAAATTTTCTCTCTTTCTCCTATTATTAGCGGCTTGTTCCTTATTGCTAATTTTTAATTCTCTCAAAAACTCTTCGTTTTCAAGTGGTGATTTTACAAAATTATCAATCATCATTCGAACGTATTCATCAGTCAGGATTTTAGAACCCTCTGAAATGTATTTTTTATTTCTGTCATTGTACAAAAGTTTTATTTATTAGTTCAATCGTTTTTTCGTCGTTATCCCGTAGCTCTAAAAAATCTTGCGCTTTAATTTGGTTTTCGTGAATCCACTGTTTACACTTTCTTAAAATCTGTCTTTTAGCTCTGTTGTTGTGTTCGCTTTTCGCATTTTCGTAAACAATCTCATTATTCATGCATGAAAAATATTTGCATAAATGAAACTAATTAGTTACATTTGCAACGTTCAATAATTCTGTTATGCGAGAGATATTTAAAACACACGAATTTGAAACCTTTTTGAGCGAATTAGATGATAGAACAAGGACTAAGTTTGATTACGCAATCGAAATTGTGATGACTATTAAAGTTATTCCCACTAAATTTGTGAAAAAGCTAACAGGCAGTAAGTTTTATGAACTGCGTGTTTCGGTAGGTTTTAACGAATATCGCACTATAACATTCTCTATTGACGCTCAGAATATAATTGAAGCCACCAGAATAATACTAATAAATGGATTTTTGAAAAAATCTGAAAAAGACTATAAAAAACAAATACAGGAAGCAAGCAATATATTAAATAATTACGATTATGAAGACAAATAGACGCCAATTGATAAACGTAAATAAGGAATTTGATGAAAAATATGGCGTTACAGGCAGCGATACCCGCTCAGAATTTAACGCAAAGGCAACGGCTTGGTATTATGGGGAAATTTTGCGTGAAAAACGCAAAGAAATGAAAATAACACAACAGGAACTTTCAGAACGTACGGGATTAAAACGCACCTATATATCTCGCATTGAAAGGGGAGAAACGGATATGCAACTATCCAGTCTGATACGCATATCCCGAGCGTTAAATTTAAAGTTTGGATTAGTGTAAGATTTTCATTAAAAAAAGCCGGACTAAGTTGAGTGATTAGTCCGACTTTTAGTCTTTCGCTTGTGTAAGTGTTTGATTTTTACAAAGCTTCGCTCTCCCTCTTGGACTTGAACCAAGGACCCTCTGATTAACAGTCAGATGCTCTAACCAACTGAGCTAAGGAAGAATGGGTGCATTTTTTAAATGCCCTGCAAAAGTAATAGGTTTTTCTGAATTATGCAATATCTTTGTGAAAAATTACAATTTTAAAAATCGTTTAGTATCATGAAGAAAGTTCTTGGGATGGGTAATGCGCTGACGGATATACTATTGCAAATTGATGAAGATGGCGTATTGGAAAAGCTGAATCTGAGAAAAGGTAGTATGCAATTGATAAATTCGGCAAAAATTGACGAATTGCGCACCCTGTTTGATTTTTCAAAAGCGGTAAAAGCTACGGGAGGTTCGGCATCAAACACAGTACACGGCATTGCCAAATTAGGTGGTGAAGCCGGATTCTTCGGGAAAATAGGAGAGGATGATACCGGTAAATTTTTTCTTGACGACACCAAAAACAATGGGGTAGTTCCTTATCTGATTGTGGATAAACAGCAATCCGGTAGCAGTACGGTGCTGGTTTCTAAGGATGGAGAGCGCACCATGTGTACCTTTTTGGGAGCAGCCGGTGAATTGCAAGCTGCTGACTTGTCGTCTGCCCCGTTTGAAGATTATGATATCTTGCACGTCGAAGGGTTTTTAGTACAAAATCATGCATTGATATTGCGGGCTGTTCAAATGGCAAAAGCAGCCGGAATGTTGGTGTCCATAGACCTGGCAAGTTTCAACGTGATAGAGGAACATTTTGAATTTTTGAATTCCCTGGTCACTAAATATGTGGATATTGTGTTTGCCAATGAGGACGAAGCCCGTGCCTTTACAGGTAAAAAACCTAAGGATGCATTAATCGCATTGTCGGAACGAGTTGATATTGCCATAGTAAAGACCGGGAAAAAAGGCTCGATGATTGCCTCAAAAGGTGTTCAATATAACGTTAAAGCGTGCAAAGCCGACTGTATAGATACTACCGGAGCAGGAGATTTATATGCAGCCGGTTTTTTATATGGCATGTCACGAGATCTTCCTTTGCCTGTTTGCGGACAAATCGGGTCGTGGATATCATCACGAATAGTACAGGTGATGGGAGCCAAAATGCCGGATAGATTATGGGAAGAAATTAATGTGAAAGTCAACCAAATCATTGCCGTTTCATGATTTTTTTGTACTTTTAATCCCGAAAAAATAATTCGTACAGTCACAAATAATTCATTATTTATGGGGCTGTCTCAAAAGTAAATATTCAAGCGAAAAACCGTAAGGTGTCTTAGAAGTGTCCAAATGCAAGGCACTGAGATTGAGGGCAAAGGAGCATACTGAAGTATGTGACTGAGCCTGAATATCGAAAGTAACGCAGCAGTTGGCACTTATGAGACACCGCCCATTATCAATTTATTTTCATGAAACAATATCTAGATTTACTAAGTCGCGTGTTGAAAGAGGGTGTAAGCAAAGAAGACCGCACCGGAACAGGTACCATTTCGATATTCGGTCATCAGATGAGATTTGATCTTTCTGAAGGCTTCCCGTGCTTGACCACCAAAAAACTTCATTTAAGATCTATCATTCATGAGTTGTTGTGGTTTCTAAAAGGTGATACCAATGTGAAATACCTACAGGAAAATGGCGTGAGGATTTGGAATGAATGGGCGGACGAAAACGGTGATTTAGGACATATCTATGGCTATCAATGGCGTTCGTGGCCCGATTATCAAGGAGGACATATAGACCAAATTACAGAAGTTGTGAACCTGATTAAAAACAACCCGGATTCCAGACGGATGATTGTAAACTCATGGAACGTGGCTGATTTGCCCAATATGAATTTGCCGCCCTGCCATACTTTCTTTCAGTTCTACGTGGTAAATGGTAAATTAAGCCTACAATTGTACCAGCGCAGTGCAGATATCTTTTTGGGTGTTCCCTTTAATATTGCCTCTTATGCTCTGCTGTTGCAGATGATGGCACAGGTAACCGGTTTGGTGCCAGGCGATTTTGTACATACATTCGGCGATGCGCATATTTACAACAATCATATCGACCAGGTCAAGCTACAGTTAACACGTGTGCCAAAACCGCTTCCTACCATGAAAATCAATCCTGATGTAAAAGATATTTTCGACTTCAAATTTGAAGATTTTGAATTGATTAACTACGTGGCAGATCCCCACATCAAAGGAGAGGTGTCGGTGTAGTTTGAAAAAGAATATCAAAAGTAACGCAGCAGTTGAACAATATGAGGCACACCGCCTTCGCATGCTGCGTTCTCCTTTCTCCCCTGTTTTTAGTTCATCGTTCTTCGTTCTTAGTTCATCGTTTTTGTCTTTGTTCCTAAATAGAGTTCTGTGAACAAATTGAAATAAGAATAAGTCAGAAGACAGTGTAGATTTTTATCATATAATTTTGAATTGATTAAATGTAGTTGTACATTTGTAGTTGCAAAATTAAAAAACAACTTTATGAAGTTGATGCGGTTTTAGTCAGGATCGCATCGGCTTTTAATCTTACTAACTGCCACATGGACAACAAGTTAAAAGTTTCTATTGTTGCCGCTCTTGCAGATGATTATGCAATCGGTTATAAGGGAAAACTTCCCTGGAATTTGCCGGCTGATATGAAGCATTTCAAAACGTTGACAACCGGTGGTACGGTGGTTATGGGTAAAAGAACTTTTGAAAGTCTTCCAAACGGTCCCTTGCCCAATCGCACCAACATCGTGCTTTCCAGTATGATTTCGGAAGGAGTCAGTGAAGGCTACTTTGAGGCAAATTCTTTAGAAGATGCCTTGGAATTGTGCTCAAATGCTAAAGAAGTGTTTGTAATCGGTGGTTCAGCCGTATATAAGCAATGTGCTGATATTGCCGATACCATGTACCTGACATGGGTACATGGAAAGTTCAAAGCGGACACTTATTTTCCTGAGATTGATTTCAATGTATGGAAAGAAGTATCGCGCACGGATCATCCCGCAGATGAAAAGAATGAATATTCCTACAGCTTTGCGGTGTATGAAAAAATGAAATGAACGATGCTTTAAAATGTTGCAAAGCCTTTTTCTACAAAGAAGAAGGCTTTGCTGTTTTTTTTGAAGAAAAATGCTTTGTTTTCTTACAAATTGCTTATCTTTGTGAGAAATTGCAAACAATGCGTTAAAATTATTCTATGAGTTATTTGATCAAACCGCCTCATTATACCCCTATCCTCAATCTTCAACAAACTGAAGTTGGAATCGCAAAAATAAAAGATTTTTTTCAGGCAAATTTATCGGCTGAATTGCGTTTGAGACGTGTCACAGCTCCTTTGTTCGTATTGCGAGGTATGGGTTTGAATGATGATTTGACGGGTGTGGAACGTCCTGTGAATTTCCTTATCAAAGATATGGATGATGCCAAAGCAGAAGTGGTGCATTCCTTAGCCAAGTGGAAAAGAGTCACTTTAGCTGATTATGAAATTGAAAACGGATACGGTATTTATACGGATATGAATGCCATTCGTTCGGATGAGGAACTGGGTAATTTACACTCTTTATATGTCGATCAATGGGACTGGGAGCGTGTTATGTCGCCGGAAGAACGCAATATTGATTTTTTAAAGAAAATTGTCAAGCGCATCTATAATACCATGCTCCGTACCGAATATTTGGTTTCGGAGAGTTTTCCAAAAATACGACCTATCCTTCCGGAAAAAATACAATTTATCCACGCAGAAGAATTGCGCCTCATGTATCCCGACCTTTTGCCTAAAGAGCGGGAACATCGGATTGCCAAGAAATATGGGGCTGTTTTTATCATCGGTATTGGTGCCAAATTGGGTAATGGAGAAAAACACGACGGACGTGCGCCGGACTACGACGACTGGACAAGTGAGGGCGAAAAAGGTTTGCCGGGTCTCAATGGAGATATTTTGTTGTGGAATCCCATTTTAAATATGGCAGTTGAAATTTCTTCCATGGGCATCCGGGTTGATAAAGAGGCTTTGTTGCGGCAATTGGAACTGACCGGACAAACAGAACGATTGCAGTTGTATTTCCACAAACGCCTGATGGAAGGCAGCTTGCCCTTGTCCATAGGCGGAGGAATCGGACAGTCCCGCCTGTGTATGTTCTTTCTTAGGAAAGCACATATAGGTGAAATTCAGGCAAGTATATGGCCCGAAGAAATGCGAAAAGCTTGTGATAAAGCCGGAATCTACCTGATCTGATTTTTGAGGTTTTTTACCTTTGCTTTTTCACATATTTATCGTAATTTCGTCAAAAATTAATTTCCAATGAATATTGATTTCAAAAAATTAGACGGATTGGTACCGGCTATCATTCAGGATGCACAAACATCCAAGGTACTGATGCTTGGATTTATGAATGAGGAGGCTTATCACAAAACCCTGGAAACCGGGAAAGTCACTTTTTACAGCCGCACGAAAAAACGTTTGTGGACAAAAGGGGAGGAGAGTGGTAATTTTTTACAATTGGTTTCAATATTAACCGATTGTGATCATGATACGCTACTGATCAAGGTCAACCCGACCGGTCCTGTTTGTCATAAGGGCACCGATACCTGCTGGGCTGAATCTAATCAGGGAGATATTTTCTTTTTAAATTATTTGCAGAAGTTTATCCAACAGCGTTTTAAAGAGATGCCGGAAGGCTCTTATACCACTTCTTTGTTTCAAAAAGGAGTCAATAGAATGGCACAAAAACTTGGTGAAGAAGCTGTTGAAACCGTCATTGAGGCAACTAACGGCACTGACGAAGCGTTTATATACGAGGCTTCCGACCTGTTGTATCACTTAATCGTTTTGCTTACTTCTAAAGGATATTCTTTGGATGATTTGGGAAAAGAATTGAAAAAGAGACACAAATGAAAAAAAAGAGATTGATTAAATACGAAAACGTCGATCTATGTCAGCAGGAACTGACCATCCTGCGGGATATTTCATTGGAATTTTATGCAGGGGAATTTACATATCTCCTGGGAAAAGTAGGCAGTGGAAAAAGTACCTTTTTAAAGTCCTTGTATAAAGAAGTTCAGATAACCAAAGGAGAAGCAGAAGTGCTCTCTTATGATTTGGTAAACATGAAAAATAGCCAGATACCTTTTTTAAGAAGAAAAATAGGCATCGTTTTTCAAGATTTTCAATTGCTGATTGACAGGACTGTCAATGAGAATTTGGAATTCGTATTACGAGCAACCGGATGGACAAATGAAGAAGCCATCAATGAGCAAATTCAACTTGTCCTGACTCAGGTTGGCATTCCGAATAAAGGCTATAAACGACCTCATCAATTATCCGGAGGCGAACAGCAGCGTGTCGGCATTGCAAGGGCTTTGCTCAACTCTCCTGAAATTATTCTGGCAGATGAACCGACAGGTCACTTAGACCCCGCCACGGGCAGTGACCTGATGGAGTTATTGTACGGCATTCGCTTGTCCGGCACCACCGTCATCGTTGCCACACACAATTACAGTTGGATTGATATGTATCCGGGCAGGGTTATCCTTGTGGAAGATGAAAGACTGACCGATTATCAGGATGCTACTTTGTCGTAAAACGGGTCTTACCGACTTTTAAACGTATAACCTACAGCTACTCCAGCCCAAGGAATAAGTACTGGCGATAATTCCGGCTCGTTGTTTTCAGTATTATTCTTAATAATCCAGAAAATTAAAGGTGTGGCGGCAGCTTTGAAGAAAAATCCTCCATTATCTCTTTGATAACGATATCCTATTCTAATAGGGGATAACCAATTAAGTTCGAGATTAAGATTAAAGAAAGAATTATTATCACTATTGGAATTATTAGTGCTATAGAACCCTCCTTTAGCAGGATCATAATCCGCAATATATGTTGCTCCCAAACCCACTTCAAGATGATGCTTTTTCCCATATAAATAGCTGACTTCAGGTGCAGCAAGAAGACAGAAAACATTAAAAGTAAATCTGTCATCTTCATCTGTTCTTGGTACATAACCCAATCCACATTTGAAAGACAATTTATGTTTTTCTTGTAATTTTAGTGTATAATCATATCCTATGTTATACATTAAAAAAGTATTTCCAAATGCTTCTGCATATACCGTGTGCAGCCCTTTTACTTCGTAAGTATTGTCTTGTGCAAAGCAGTTATTGTTCATCAATATGAATGACAGACAAAGAATAATTGATAAATTTTTTTTCATGGTTGGAACTATTTGATTTTCACCTAAACCAGGTAATGAGATTTTCCCATAAAGTGTTACAATAATCTTAAATCTAAGAATATTCAAGATTAGCAGAGCTTAAGCTGAAAGTTTATATCAACTTAGCAATAAAAAGAAAAAGAATCAATAAGCCCGGGCAATAACTACCCTTTGTGCAGAGGGTTTTCCCGTTACCATGCATACGCCCGGCGTCTTATCGCCCTCAATGGGGATGCAGCGGATGGTTGCCTTGGTATCTTCTTTAATCTTTTCTTCCGTTTCGGGTGTGCCATCCCAATGGCAAAGTAAAAATCCGCCTTTTTCTATCTCTACTTTAAATTCATCGTATGAATCAACTTTACGAGTAGAGGCTTGTTGGAAATTCAATGCCTTTTGATAGATGTTCTGTTGGATTTTTTCCAGCAAGGCTGCTACGTGATTTTCAACATCTTCGATGGAAATGGTTTCTTTGCTCAAGGTATCGCGACGGGCAACTTCAATGGTACCGTTTTCCAAGTCACGTCCACCCATAGCCAAGCGCACAGGTACTCCTTTCAATTCGTATTCGGCAAACTTCCATCCCGGTTTTTTCGAATCATTATCATCGTATTTTACACTGATGCCTAATGCTTTGAGTTTTTTGATAACGGCATTCACTTTTTCAGTGATGGCGGCCAATTGTTCGTCATTTTTATAAATAGGAACGATGACTACCTGATAGGGAGCTAATTTAGGCGGTAATACCAAGCCATTATCATCGGAGTGGGTCATGATCAAAGCACCCATCAGTCGCGTAGAAACACCCCAGGAACTTGCCCATACATAATCCAATTGGTTGGATTTATCCAGGAAAGTAACATCGAAAGCTTTGGCAAAATTTTGTCCGAGGAAGTGCGAAGTACCTGCTTGCAAAGCTTTTCCGTCCTGCATCAAAGCTTCAATGCAGAAGGTCTCCAATGCACCGGCAAAGCGTTCACTGGCAGATTTTACCCCTTTCACCACCGGCATTGCCATGAAATTTTCAGCAAAATCAGCATATACATGCATCATCTTCACCGCCTCTTCCATAGCTTCTTCAGAAGTAGCGTGTGCTGTATGTCCTTCTTGCCAAAGGAATTCGGCAGTCCGCAAAAACAAACGGGTACGCATTTCCCAACGCACCACATTTGCCCATTGGTTAATTAAGATGGGTAAGTCCCGGTATGATTGAATCCAGTTTTTATAGGTATTCCAAATGATGGTTTCGGAAGTGGGACGAACAATCAACTCTTCTTCTAATTTTGCTTCGGGGTCAACGATCAATCCACTGCCATCCGTGCTATTTTTCAGGCGGTAATGCGTTACCACAGCACATTCCTTAGCAAAACCCTCCACGT